>OGWR01000167.1_pt1 | contig 56870 bp, 49 predicted proteins | sample 1576061 | NCBI WGS metagenome assembly OGWR01 (sample SAMEA3541511, study PRJEB24748) | human gut metagenome | biome: human gut; feature: human-associated habitat; material: faeces | place: China | collected 2012 | reverse complement strand
ACCTTATTATATAGTTCCATCGCCGGTTCTTTCTCTTTCCATTTCTCGGAGGATGCCGGTGCCGACGACGCAGAACAGCTATCTGGACGTACTGTGCAGAGATGTGGCTGAGGAGAAGAATTTTGACGTGGTCATGAACGAGCGTTTTGCTTCCTATGTGAAGGAAATGCAGGATACTTATGAATACATTGTCATCAACAGCCCGAATGTTACAGAGAGCGCAGATGCTTTTGCGGCAGGAAAGCTCTGTGACAAGAACTTTGTTGTGTGTGCAAGAGGCGGAGTGAATAACGAGACACTGTATCGTCTTAAGAATGAGGCGGCAGTACAGGGAATCGTGCTTGAAGGAGTTCTGGTGTATGAGCTGTAAGAGCCTGCTCTATATGGTTGGGATGTTCGTGTTCGTGCCGGCCTGGATCGGCCTGCTGTGGACGGACTTTTTGAAAATAAGAGAGTGCGCGAGTCAGCTTCTGCACGCCTGGGTGTTCGGCTTTGCGACAATGCTCGCCACGGCACAGCTTGTGCTGGTGCCGTTTGTGATGATGCAGAAAACGCTGACGCAGGCACTTCTGCTGTGGCGTATCATTCTGCAGATCCTTGCGGTGCTGTCATTTGTCATCTGGCTGGGACACCGGGCGGGGGTCGCGGCTGTTGGGACGGCGGCAGCGGATGCAACTGTGCGGACGGCGGACGGCGCAGTCGTGAAGAAAACTGGGCATGGGAAAAACGGAACGTGGACGATTGTCTTTGGGATTCTTGCGGCGGTTCTGATTCTGCTGCAGGCATATATCCCCGCGCGTTACGAGCATAGCGACGATGACGACTCACGCTTTGTGGCGGAGGAAGTATCGGCGGTCGTACATGACACCATGTACCGGGAGGATCCGATCACGGCAGACTACATGTACTGGGATACCGGGGAGGTACGCAAAGATCTGACCTCGCCGTGGGCGATGTTTGTCGCAATGCATGCCAAAGAGGGAAATATGGCACCGGCGGCGTTGTCGCATGCGTATCTGCCGTTTTTCCTGATTCTGATCTGCTATGCCCTGTATCTGCTGATCGGGCAGGTGCTGTTTGGCGGAGACTGGGAGAAGACATTTCTCTTCGGAATCGTGCTCTCCGTGCTTCACCTTGCGGGCTACACGTCGACGCACACGCTGGCGTCCATGCTGCTACTGCGCATCTGGCAGGGAAAGGCAGTCTGCGCAAGCTTCGCGCTTCCGCTGTTTTTCTATCTGTTTTACCAGATCATGAAGAAAGAGGCGTGGAAGCGCTGGATTCCGCTTCTCTATGTGGCGGGTGTGGGCACGTGCATGCTTTCCGGAATTGGTATCGTGACAGCGTCGGTTCTGCTTGCCGTCTATGGCGTGCTGGATTTTTGCTATTACAGGAACTGGAGAAAGACGCTTGCCATCTGGCTGGCAGCGGTTCCGTGTGTGATTTTTTTAGGATATTACCTGATGTAGGAGTAAAAGAATGGGCTATGTACTGGCTTTGTGGGGGGAATTTGTAAAATTTACCGGCGGACGTGCCGGTCTCGTCCATCTGCTGCTGTTTGCGGCGGCGCTGGTCTGCTGCTTCTTCCTAGGGAAGGAGGAGCGGCACAGATTGTTCTGGCCGTCGGTGCTGGTGGGAATTTTCTTTTTCAACCCGGTGTTCTACAAATATGTGGGCACCCGCTTCTTAAGCGGGGTGTACTGGCGGCTGCTGTGGATGCTTCCGTGGACGTTCGTGATCGCCTATGCGGTGGTAAGGATGGCGTACCGGCTTGGAAAGCAGGCACTGCGCATTGTTGTGGTGGCGGTGGCATGTGTCTGTATCTTCGTGACCGGGAAGCCGGTTTTATCGGCGGAGACTTACGGGGAGCGGTCGAATGTGTACGAACTGCCGCAGGCAGCAGTTGAGATTGCGGATCTGGTGCAGAGCCGGCTGGTTGACTGGCAGGAGACGCTTATCGTGCCGAACGAGCTTTTATGCAGTGTCAGACAATATTCTGCATCCGCATGTCTGCTGTACGGAAGAAATGCGGAGGGCTTTATCTCCGGCATCGGGGAGGAAGAACAGCAGGTCTACGAGGAAATGAGCAGCGAGCATCCGGATGTGGCGCGTGTCACGGAGATTGCGAAAAATAAGAACTGCAGATATATAGTGTTTAATACTTCTTTTCACCAGATCCCCGAGGATCTGACGGAATACGGATATGAAAAGATTGCTGTGATCGAAGACGTATATGCGGTGTATTCCAGAATCGGATCATAGCGCGGTAGCAGGAAGGCAAAAAGGACGGTATGGATAGAATCAAGACATTTTTTCGGACAAGTGATTGGGAGAGCGTGGGAGTCGCGGCGTTTTACGGGTATTTTGCGATCAATATCCTGATGAAAGCACTGGCGTACGATCACGGCGATAATATATACAAATTTTTCTTTATCTTTGCCATGAGCTTCTGGGCGATCAAGATTGTGACCACACGCTACACGCTCCGTGAGATTGCGTGGATTGCGGTGCTGCTGGCTCTTGGACTCGGGCTCTCCGTGATTACGAAGCAGAATACGTGGCTGCTGCTTTTCATGACGATCATTGCCATGAAGAACTGCAGGTTCGAGCTGATGATTCAGATGGCGGTGTACATCCGGGTCTTCTGTCTGGCTATGCTGGTAATCGGGTCAACGTTCGGGGTCTTTGATATTGGTTACAAAACGACGCCGGACAGCAGCTACGTGGAGATACCGGTGTACAGCTTTGCCATGAATGAGCCGAACACGGCGTTTCTTGCGGTCTTTTTGACATTGCTGCTTCTGCTATATTATAATTATAAAAAACTGAATGTCTGGTGGTTCGCCGGAACATCGGCAACCGCGCTTTTGTTCTACAAATTTACCTACTGCAGAACGGGAATCGCAGTCTTTTTCTTTGTCTGGGCACTGATTATTTTTGAAAAGATTGCAAAGGACCGGTGGAAGGTGGTTCTCGCGCTGTCAGTTCCGGTCGGTGCAGTATTCAGTCTGTGCACGATGCTGTTCTACGATGGCGGCAATTCCGTGATGCGTCTTTTGAACCATCTGGTATCGGGAAGAATCTATATCATGAGCAGCTATTATAAGACACAGGGAGTCTCACTGATCCCGCGGGCGCAGGAGCTGTTTTACGGACAGTATTACGGGCTGATTGACAACACGTACATGTTTGTGTTCCTGTACTGTGGTGCGATTGTGGCGCTGTTTTTCCTGTGGTGTGTGACGAAAACGCTGTTTCGGCTTTACCGCGGCGGCTATTACAAAGAACTGGTCATGATCGCGGCGTTTGCACTTTACGGTGTGCTGGAACAGTTTATCATGAATGGTTTTATGAATCCGTTTGTGCTGCTGTGCGGAATTCTGCTCTATCCGGATCTGCTGGAGAAGAAGCGGGATGATGTATGTGCGGCGGAATGAGGAAGTCTATGAAGAATTATCGCATTTTACAGATACACAATTTTTATCAGATCCCGGGCGGGGAAGATGTGGTGGTGCGCAATGAAAAGCGCCTGCTCGAGGAACACGGACACAAGGTCTACACGTACTACCGCTCCAACAGCGAGCTGGCGAAGAAGGGCATTGTGGGAAAGCTGTTCCTGCCGTTTACCGCGGTGTTCTCGCTTAAGACTTACCGCGAGGTAAAAAAGCTGATCCGGGAGAACCAGATCGACATCGTGCATGTACACAACACGCTGACGATGGTCAGCCCGTCCGTCTTTTACGCGGCATTCCGCTGCAAGGTGCCGGTGGTGCAGACGCTGCATAATTTCCGCATGCTCTGTCCGGCGGGATCTTTTTTCCGGGACAATGTGATCTGCGAGGAGTGTGTGCAGCACGGAATGGGCTGCGCCATCCGGCACAAGTGCTACCGGAACAGCAAGCTGCAGTCTTTTGTCAGCGCCGCCATCCTGCAGATTCACAGGTTTGTGGGGACATACCGCAGGGTGAATTTTATCTGTCTGACCGAGTTCAACCGGAAGAAGCTGCTGGAATCGCTGGATACAAAGAAAGAGATCGTGAATCCGGAACGGGTTTACATCAAGCCGAATTTTACCTTCGCGGAGGAGATCGTGCCGAACGAGGTGCGCTCGGACGAAGAATATTTCCTGTTTGCCGGGCGCGTGGAAGCCTTAAAGGGAATCGATATTGCAGTCAGAGCCTTTGAAAAACTGCCGGACAAGAAGCTGTATGTGGCGGGAAACGGGCCGATGATGGAAGAGATGCAGCGCTATGTCAGGGAACATCATATGGAGAATGTAAAGTTTCTGGGCTATCTGCAGAAGGACGAGATGTCGGAGAAGTTCTATCAGGCGAAGGCGGTCATCATGACATCGCAGTGCTACGAGGCGTTTGCGATGACGATCGCGGAGGCGTACTCCTACGGCGTGCCGGTGATTGCGGGAAGAGTCGGAAACATGGACGGCATGGTGCAGGACGGCATTACCGGCGTGAAGTTTACCTACAATTCCGCGGAGGATCTCGCAGACAAGATCAGCGCGTTTGATGCGATGGATCTGTCGGTGCTCAAAAAGAACGCCAGAGCCTTTTATGCCGAGCGTCTTCGCCCGGAGGACAATTACCAGAAACTGATCAGGATTTATGAGGATATATCAAAATGATAAAAGCTGTATTTATCACGAACATTCCGTCGCCGTACCGGGTGGACTTTTTTGCATATCTGCAGAAGCACTATCCGGAGTATGAATTTCATATCATTTTTTCCGGGGCGGGCATGGAGAACCGGAAATGGAGTGTGGAACTGGCGGAACTGAGCCATTACCATTTCTTAAAATCAAAGACACTGATTATCCGCAAGCGTTTTGATGACCGGTATGTGTTCCTTCCGGTCGGCGTGGAGAAGCTGCTGGCAGAAATAAAGCCGGATCTTGTATTTGCCATGGAATACAACCCGACGATCTTGCGAGCGGTACATTGGTGCAGAAAGAAGAGGATTCCATTTATCAGCTGGACGGATGGAACATTGAATTCGGAGAAAAATATCGGGAAGGTGCAGCGGCTTTCGCGGAGTTACATCATAAAGCGTGCGGCGGCGTTCGTGGCGAGCAGCACCGCATCGAAGCAGGCGCAGATTGCATACGGGGCGGATGAGAAGAAATGTTTTCTCTCCTATCTGACGGTCGACATTCAGAAATATCTGCGCGAAAAGGAAGACTACAGCGGAAGGGAACTTCTGTATGTGGGAAGCCTGATCCAGAGAAAGGGGCTGGACCTTCTGCTTCCGGCGCTGGCAGAGACGAGCGAGGACATTCACCTTACGATTGTTGGCGAGGGACAGGAGCGGGAGCTTCTTACGGAACAGGCGGGAAAGCTTGGAATTACCGACCGTATCCGCTTTTTAGGATATGTGGAGGGGGAGCCGCTGCGCGAACTGTACCACAACGCGGATGTCTTCATCCTGCCGACCAGAGAGGATTGTTTCGGACTCGTGATCTTAGAGGCGATGTGTGCGTCGCTTCCGGTGATCTCCTCAAAGTACGCCGACGGTGCGTTTGACCTGGTGGCGGAGGGGGAGAACGGCTACATCGTCGACCCGGAGGATACACATGCGTTTGCAGAGAAGATCGATCAGATTTTTGCGGACGAAAACCGTCTTAAGGAGATGGGAACGCGCAGCTATGAGCGCGCACATGCATTTGCATTTGAAGAGGTGGCAAAGGGCTGCATCGATGCTCTCTGCTATGTGATGGGAAAGGCTGTCAGATGAAAAAAATATTGTTCAACGGACTTGGAAACCGCGGATGGATCGGCGGTTTGTACTACTTAAAAAATATCATATTCAGCTGTCTGGAGAGTGAGAAGATAAAAAAGGAATACCGCATTGTGGTATTGATCGACTCCGCACATGCGGATATTTTTACCTGCTTCGGAAACCGCATCGACCTGCATATCTACGACGGGACGAACAAGGCAAAGCTGGCGCTCTACGAGATGAACCTGATCTGGCTGCACGGCGTGAAATACTGCTATGCGCTGGAACTCAACAAGATCGGCAGCCTGTTTGCCTCACGCGGCATTTTCTGGATTCCGGATTTCCAGCACAAGACGCTGCCGGAATTCTTCCAGCCGGAGGAACTGGCGCGCAAGGACGTCACGGACCGGAAGATGACAGAACTTCCGAATACGCTGGTATTAAGCAGTGAGGATGCACGCCATGATCTGGAGCGTTTTTATCCGGAACACAAATGCAGGACGCAGGTGGTGCATTTTGTCTCCTATATAGAGCCGGAACTGCGCACGATCACGCCGGAGTTAGAGCGCGGGGTGGCGGACAAATTCGGACTGCATAAAAAGTACGTCTATCTGCCGAACCAGTTCTGGAAGCACAAGAATCATGTGGTCGCGGTGCGCGCGATCGAGCGCATCAAAAAGCGGGGACTTCTCGCGGATTATGATTTTGTGTTTACCGGCAATCTGGAAGACTACCGCAACCCGGAATACATCAATGAGCTAAAAGCGATCATGGAGACTGAACCGGTGGCGGGAAGCATCCGGCTTTTGGGCTTTGTGGAGCGCACGGAGCAGCTTTGTATTATGAAAAATGCCGCCTTTATCGTGCAGCCGTCCCTCTGCGAAGGCTGGGGAACGGTGCTGGAGGACGCCAAGGTGTTAGATAAGGCAGTGCTGTTGTCGGACATTCCGGTACACAGAGAGCAGAAGAATGAAAAATGCACACTCTTTGATCCGCACGATCCGGATGCACTGGCAGATCTGATCGTGGAGACGGCAGAGAGGGCAGACCGGCCGGAAGAAGCTGCATATTTTGCAGGAGATATGATGGCGGGAATGGCAAACATGTACCGCGAGGCGGGAGAGTACGCGAAGGCATTGGAGAAGATTTTCGTGTAATGGAAGATGGCCTTGTGCCGGAGGATGAATATGAAGAAAATGGTGATAACCGGTGTCAACGGATTTATCGGGAGACACGCAAAGGAATATTTTGAAAAAGAATACGAGATCACAGGACTGGATCTGGCGGCAAATTACTGTGGAGACAGGCAGCCGGGCGACACCATGACCTACTATCAGTGCAACATGTCACAGGAGTCCGCGGAGATGGCGGCGATCTTTACCGGCGTGCAGCCGGATGTGATTCTGCACTGCGCGGGAAGCGCCAATGTCGGGGCTTCGGTGGTCAATCCGATGGCGGATCTCGACGGCAATCTGCACAGTCTCTATCAGCTGCTTCTGGCATTGAAGTCATTTGAAAAAAGACCGCAGATCATTTTCCTCTCGAGTGCAGGAATCTACGGCAATCCGAGACAGCTTCCGGTGCGCGAGTCAGACGCTGCGGCGCCGATGTCCCCCTATGGGCTGCACAAGCACATGGCGGAGGAGCTCTGCGAGTATTACAACCGGATTCACGGCTATCGCATCCGCAGCATCCGTATTTTTTCTGCTTACGGCAACGGACTGCGCAAGCAGCTGCTGTGGGATATCTATCAGAAATATCAGAACACCGGAAGAATCGAACTGTTCGGAACCGGCGAGGAGACGCGAGATTTCATTCATGTCTCCGATATTGTACGTGCGATCGAACTGATCCTTGCCTATGACGGACCGGAGAACGTCATCAATGTCGCGAACGGGGAGGAAGTATCGATCCGCGAGCTGGCGGAGATCTATGCCGGAAAGCTGGGCGCGGATGCGGACGTCGTATCCTTTAACGGCATGGTCAAGGAGGGCGACCCGCGCAACTGGAGAGCGGATATCTCCCTGTTGAAAAAGCTGGGATATGAGAAACACATGGCACTATCCGACGGCATAGAAGCATACGTGGAATGGGCGAGAGAGCAGGAGTAGACGGACATCGGCAGGAGGAGAGACATGGCTGAGAAAAAAACGGCGCCGGTGATTTTATTTACCTACAACAGACCGGAGCACACCAGACGCACCATAGAAGCGCTGGCGAAAAATGAACTGGCGCAGGACACGGAACTGTTCGTGTTCTCCGACGCGGCAAAAAAAGAGGCGGATCGGGGCAAAGTACAGGAAATCCGCGACTACGTGGCGCAGGCGGGCGGCTTTTTCAAAGTGACGCTGATTGCGCGGGAGGAAAATTACGGGCTTGCCAGAAACGTGATCGAGGGTGTGACGGAGATCATAGAGCGCTATGGTACCGTGATCGTTCTGGAGGATGATCTTGTGACGAACCGCTATTTCCTGCGGTTTATGAATGATGCGCTCTCGCGCTACGAGAAGAATCCCAAGGTGACCGGCGTGACCGGTTTTTCCCATTTTGCGGATACGGTCACACTGCCGTGTGAATCCTATTTTCACACGCTGACCGGGACAAGCTGGTCATGGGCGACCTGGGCAGACCGTTGGCGGCATTTTGATGCGACATGCAGCGACTGGACGCGGATGAAAGAGGATGCAAAGCTGCGCCGCCGCTTTAATTACGATAACACTTACAATTTCTATAAGATTATGAAGGACCAGCAGACGGATGCGGGGACGAATTCCTGGGCGATCCGCTGGTACTGGACGAATTTTAAACGGGACGGCTACATCCTCTCGCCGCTGCACTCGCTGGTGAGCAACGAGGGATGGGACGGAAGCGGCGTTCACTGTGGAGAGAGCAGGGAACCGGTCTTTGACCACCATCTGGCGACGGATCACGCGGTCACGGAATTCCCGGATGAGGTGGCGGAACGCCCTGAGGTACACCGGCTGATGAAGCGGGCGCTGCTGCATGAATCGGAGCCGAACCTGTTAAAACATATCTATCACATTGTGTTTCGCAGAAACTATATCGGTCAAATATAGGATTGCGCAGCAAGACACAGAGTGCAGAACGTGGAGAGAATCAGATGAAAGTATTAGCGATATTTACCTGTTATAACCGAAGAGAGCTGACCAGGCAGAGTATGGAACTGCTCGGGCAGAACAAAAACGTCACCTTTGATTATGTGATTGTCAATGACGGCAGCACGGACGGCACGGATGAGATGCTGGCGGCGATGCCGTATGAGATCGATTTAATCAACGGCGACGGCGGACTGTTCTGGAACCGCGGCATGTATGAGGCGATCGAGCATGCGAAAAAGGCGCATCCCGATTACGAGTATTATATGCTGATGAACGACGACACGAAGTTTGTGCCGGGCATTTTTGACGAAATGCTCCCGCTGTTTGCACCGGATAAGGTCATGGTCGGGGCAATGTGCGGGGATGACGGCAGGATGAGCTACGGCGGCATCAAGTACGTCAAGGGCATCAAGTACAAAAAGTACGGTCCGGAGGCGCAGGACATCTGTTTTGACACGTTTAACGCGAACTGTGCGATCATTCCGCATGACATTTTCATGAAAGTGTCGATTGATCCATTTTATCAGCACAGCATTGGCGATTTTGATTACGGACTTGCCATCAGCCGGATGGGATATGAGATCCGTATTTTCCCGAAATTCATCGGGCAGTGCAACGACGGCAGCTTAAAGGGAACCTGGCAGGACGAGTCGCTGCCAAGGATGCAGCGCATGAAGCTCAAGGAGAGCAGAAAGGGACTGCCGTTTCGGGACTGGTTCCATTTCCTGCACAAGTATTTTGGACTCGGAACGGCAATCGTGCGTTCCATCACCCCGTATGTCCGCATTATCCTTGGCACGAAGACCAGATACTCGGGCGCATAAGAATTCAGGGAGACAGTGCCGATGAGAACGATTTGCTATGTCATCTTAAATTACAAAACATACGAGGAAGCCGCCGCATGTGCAGAGTCGATCCTTTCGACGCAGACCTGGAAAAACATGCACATTGTCATCGTGGACAACGGTTCCGGAAACGGGAGCGAGGAGTGGCTTGTGGAGCATTTTATCGATGAAAAACGGGTGCGCGTGATCGCGTCGGGAGAGAATCTCGGGTTTGCCAGAGGGAATAATCTAGGCATCCGCTATGCGAGAGAGCACTATGATCCGGATCTGATCGTCGCTGCAAACAGCGACATTCTGTTTGAACAGCCAGATTTTTGTGAGCGCCTGTTTGAGATCTACGACAGAAAGCCGTATGCGATACTGGGCGCGGATGTTGTGGACGCGACCCGCACGCAGCACTTTAACCCGGTGGCGGAGAAGCGCAGTTATACCTTGAACTATATGCGAAAGCAGATCTTATCATCCTGGATCCGGGCGATGAGCTACCGGATGTCCAGGCTGCTTTTGGGGAAGAAGAATGGAGGCGATCTGTCGCGGAGCACCGGAGCAACCCGCGAGGTGGACGGCGAGGCGGTAGCGGCGGACAGCAGAGTCGGCGAGGAGCGCGAGGGAGTGCTGCTCCACGGATGCTGTCTTGTATTTTCAAGAGATTTCTTCAAAGTGTATGACGGCTTCTGGGAAGGCACCTTCTTGTATGCGGAGGAGGAGATTCTCTACTATCTGGCGGCAAAGAGCGGACTGCGGATGCTGTATTCGCCGGAGGTCATCTGCATTCATAAAGAGGCTGTGACGACAAGGAAGCTGTACAGCGATGTATGCGACGCCAAGATTTTTTACTATACACAGATCACCAAATCGTACCGGGCGTTTCTCGGTCTGATGAAAAAATATGAAAAATAAGATAACGATCGTCTGCTGCTACAACGACAGGAAACAATACGGGAGGCTGCAGGCGTCCCTTGCAAAACAGAATACCGGGTATGAGCTGATCGGCATGGACAACTGCAACAGACAATATGCATCGTGCAGCCTTGCACTGAATGCCGCGACGGCGCGTGTGGAGACGGAGTATGTGATCTACGCCCACCAGGACGTCGAACTTCCAGGGGAGGATACGCTCGCGCGGTTTGCCGGATACCTGGCGCAGACCGGGGAGGAGGATCTGCTGGGCGTTGCCGGGATTGTGCCGGGGACGATTCCGGGAAGGAAGAAGCGGTTTGGCGAGGCCGAGGGAATCGTTTTATCCGGAGTACAGCACGGCGCAGGAGAGCTTGCCGCAGCCGGCGAGCAGGCATTTTCGGGAATGAGGGCGTGCGATTCGCTGGATGAATGTTTTTTCGGCGGGCACACGGCACATTTTAAAAAGAATCCGTTTGATGAAAAGCTGTGTGATAACTGGCATCTGTACGGCGTGGAGCGCTGTCTGCATACCAGATGGCACGGCGGGAACGTCTACGTCTGTGACGTGGTGCTGATCCATCACTCGACGGGGCATATCAATCACGCATACAACGAGAATTTCCGCCGGCTGGCAAAGCGCTACGCCGGAATGCAGTGTATCAGGACCGTGTGCGGCAGCAGTAAAACCGGGTTCTGGCACCGGAATGTGTTTTATTGGAAGAGAGAATTTCTGATCCGCCTCGGGCGGCTGGGATAGACAGAATCATAGAGGAAGAACGTATGGCAGAGAAGAAATCACTGGTAAAAAACTCTATATTTAATATGATCTATAAGGGCTTTACGGCCCTTTTTCCGCTTATTACCACTTCCTATATCTCGAGAGTTCTTCTGCCGGCAGGCGTGGGCCGCGTCGGGTATGCCAACACGATTGTGGCATATTTTGTGCTGATTGCGTCGCTCGGGATTCCGACCTATGGCGTAAAGGCGATCGCGCAGAGCGGTGAGACAAAGGAGGGGCGAAGCCGCACCTTCTGGGAACTGTTTTTCATCAATCTTGCCGCGACACTGATGTGCATTGTGGCGTACTATGTGTTTGTGGACAATTTTCCGCATTTTGCGGACCGGAAGCTGTTGTTTCAGATCATGGGTCTGATGCTGGTTTTAAATATTTTTAACATTGACTGGTTCTATCAGGGTATGGAGGAGTACAGTTATATTGCGACCAGAAGCATCATCGTGAAAATTCTTTCGTTTGTGGCGATGCTTCTGTTTGTAAAGAAGGCGGAAGATTATGTGATCTACGCTTTTATCCTCTGCGTGGCGACGGCGGGAAACAACCTGCTAAACGCGTGGAATCTGCGGAAATATATCGGAAGACCGGACGCGGGTCTGCATCCGGGCAGACATTTAAAGCCGGTGCTGATCCTGCTGGCATCCACGATCGCCACGGAGATCTACACGATGTTAGATACCATCATGCTGGAATATTACCACGGGGAGACGTGCGTGGGATATTATTCCAATCCGGTGAAGATCGTGCGCATGACCTACACGGTGGTGATCGCGCTTGTGGCGGTTTTCTATCCGCGCATCAGCTATCACTACAAGCAGAAAGAATATGACAGATGCAACGAACTGCTCAGCCGAGGTTTTAAGATTATGCTTCTTCTGGCACTGCCGTGTACGGTTGGAATTGGCATTACGGCAGAGTACATCGTGCCGTTTCTGTTCGGGGAGGCATTTCTGCCGTCGATCGGAACACTGCGGATCTTGAGCGTGCTGGTGCTGGTGTTCTCGGTGGCGTATTTCCTGGGACACATCGTGCTGATCGCAACCGGGCAGGAACAAAAAATTCTTCACGCAACGATTGCGGGGGCGGTAATCAATGCAGCAGTCAACTTCCTGCTGATTCCGTCCATGCAGCAGAGCGGTGCCGCGATTGCATCCGTTCTGTCGGAGATCGCCGTGACCACAGTGCTGGTGTGGCATGCAAGATGCAGCTATCAGCTTGCGATCGGCAGGAACTATGTCATCAGTCTGGGCGCGGCGCTGGCAGCGATGACGGCGGTGGTATGCTGGCTCAAACATCTGTCATGGGCGGTGCCTGTCATGCTGTTCGTTCTGATTGCGGCGGCGGCAGCGGTCTATTTCGGCTGTCTGCTCCTTTTCCGGAACGACACCGTGATGGAGCTGCTGCACAAAGGGCTTGAACGGTTACAAAATCGCTAGAAACTATGGATAAAGGGAAAACATATGAAAACAGATGAAAAGCAAATCAGGCATGGTGTGGCACTGCTGGCAGTGACTATATTGATTCTTGCTATTACGGGAGGATATATGGCGATTGACCGTTATCTGGTCGGGGATGAGGTCGTCACCTATGGCATGGCGAACAGTACGGATAAAGGATGGATGCTGTCGACCGGACGAATCCGTGCATATTTCGAAGATGAGATTCTCACAGACTCTGTGGCGCAGACGATCCAAAACATTGCCGCCTTTGGAATGGATCTTGCAAAAAACAGGCGTGGTGCTGCTTATTTTTCTTATCCTAGACCGGAGGAATGCGGATGGTATGGGAAGGAGCAGATCAGCGACTGGTTCTCGATTCGTGAGGATGAGCGCTTACATCTGGGGGATGTCTACTTGAATGCGATGGGGGATGATGCCAATTCCTACCTGTATTATGAACTGGTGCATCTGTCTGGCTCACTGTTCCCTGCGATCAGTGCAACAAAATGGAGTGCTTTTCTGGTCAATGCGGTGGCGCTTGTGGCGGTATTACTTCTGCTGTATGGCATTGCCGGATACTTTACTGCGGATACAAAAAGACAACTTTTGGTGTGCCTGCTGTTCGGGTGCTCGGTGGGCTGCCTGGATTTAAGTACATATCTGCGTGCTTATATGCTTGCCATGGCATTTCAACTCGCACTTTTGCTGGTGCATTTAAAATTATATCAGGCGATGCGGGATGGCATGGAAAAAGCCGTGCGGCGGGATATTGCGGGGCTGCTGGTACTCTATCCGCTGGGATATATTGCACATTATACAACCGGAGTCTGGGCAGTTGTGCTTGGTATCGCGACACTGGTCTGGCTGAAGAAAAATTTAACAGGGCAGGAGCGGAAAAAGAATACGAGGCGCTATCTCATCTGCGGTATTCTGGCGGTCGGAATCGGTATTCTGCTGGATCCAATGTCTGTACTGGGATTGTTTTCGAAACTTTCGGGAACCGGCACACCACCGGCACAGGCGATTAAGGAGAGTGCGGCAGGATTTGTTGCGTCGGTGTTCGGAAATGTTCTGTGGATGGCGGGATTTTGCATTTTGTTTGTTATAAATCTTGTTCGATCCGTTAGAAAAGCGGAGAAAAAAGATAACCGGCTGGTCTGGCTGGAATGGCTTCTGGCAGGCTACTGTGCATTGATTGTTCTGACCACCCGGTTTCCTTATTTTAAGGTGGCATATCCTCTGATGTTTCTTGTGATTGTAATGGAGTTGAATTTCTTTGCAGAGACAACCCAAAGACCTCACAGAATCAAGATGGTATATTCGATACTTGCGGTGGTTTTCACCTGCAGCAGTCTGGTGTATACTTACTATAATAAGAACACGGAAGTGCGGGTGAGCGATCAGGTTGAGGCGGCGCTTGAGGCGTCAGATACAGATCGACTGATTCTGATCCGGGAGCATGCGGAAGGGTACGAGTGCTTCCCGTTACTCGGCCGTTATGAGAGCGTTTATGTGTTGACGAGCGGAGAAGAGAAACTGGATGCATTGCTTGCAGATACACTGATTGGTGAGCAGAAAGATATTACAATTCTGATTACGAACACAAAGGCAGACGCAAGGACTTTCCAGGGGTGGGTATCCGGGTATGGCTTCGAGGATGACATGGATATTTTGTGCAAGACCGGAAAATATGAAGTTATAAAGTGGCATAGAGAATAGAAAAAGGAAAAAACGTATGAATTCTGCTTTGGGGATCGTCATTGGACTGGCGGTGTTAAGTTGCATATTCTGGATATTGGGGGCGGGAGTCTGCCGTCTTATGGGGCGGAAGGAAGAGCCGGGCTTTTTGTGGCTGTTCGGTATGGCACTTTTCCTCGGGATTTTCTCCGTTGTGGATATTTTCACCGAGGCGGGCGGTGCGGCGTTCCATGTGCTTTTCTACACGGCACTTGCGGTGCTTGTCATTGCCGTGGCGCTTGGCGTGGTGTATCTGGTCAGAGCCGGAAGAAAAGAGGGCGGATCCTGGATGCGGTATCCCGCGCGCGATGTGTGGCTGCTGCTATTTCTCGTGCTGCTGGTGGTTCAGATCTGGTATGGCATGGGCAATCAGCTGTATGTGAGCCGCTATGATACCAGCTACTATAACGGGAATGCAATCAATGCGCTCTACACGGACACCATGTACCAGTACGATGCGTATACCGGCGTCTATGTGGGAAAAGCGGTGGCGTGGCATGACAGTTATTCCATGCTGATCGCGTTTTTAGCGAAGCTGTTTTTCATGCATCCGCTGGTGGTGGTCAACCGGATCATGGGCGTGATCGAGATCGTGGCAGCCAATCTGGCGGTCTATGAGATTGCCCTGCGTCTCTCCAAAGGAAACCGTGCGGTTGCGGTGTGGACGGCAATCATCCGTGCGCTCATCAGTGTGCTGTGCTGGAATCTCGGCGAGGTTCCGGGCTATTATCTGTGGACGCGCATGGCAGAGTCGAAATCCATGCTGGCGAATGTATATCTTCCGCTTGCGCTGCTTGCCATTGTGCTGGCGGCGGAGGAGACGGAGAAAAAGCAGTGCTGGATCATGCTCGGTGTCTTTGTGTTCGCCGGGGCGACAATGTCGATGAGTGGCGTGTTCATGATACCGATGCTTTTGGGTGTCGGACTCCTCCCAGTGCTGCTTCGCAGGAAGAAGTTAAAATACTGGGGATATGCGGTGCTGTCGGTGCTGCCGTGTCTGGCTGCCGGTGTGCTGAGTTTTCTGTAGGTTGAGGGAAAAGAATGGCGGAAATAGATTTCTTTTATCAGAATTTTTGGAAATATTGGAACGGAGCGCTGTATCTGGTGCCGTACCTGGGCTGCCTGGTGTATCTTGTATACAAAAGGGATAAGAAACTGATGGAACTGTTTGTCTGGCCGTTTCTGATTCTGCTGGCAACGGTATATAATCCGTTCCTGATGCGTCCGATCATCGAGAAGATGGGATGGGAGGATCGCTATATGCGTTTTTACTGGCTGCTTCCGGCGGAATTTCTGTGTGCCTATCTGCTGGCGCGTCTTGTGAATCGCAAAGCAAAGAGAGAAGTGCAGTTCGCCGTCGGGGTGGTGGTGCTTGGCATCGTGTTCTTGTGCGGGAGCAGTCTGGTAAAGTACATTCCGGATGAAAATGTGTACAAAATAGATTCCTGGGTGCTCGAGACGTCGGAACTGATTGCTGAGGCTTCCAAGAAGGAGAATCCGGTGATTCTTGTCGATCAGGAGATGTACAGCAGCATAAGGCAGTACGATCCGACCGTGATCGAGGCGGTCAACAATACGGAGATGGCGCGCTACATGTTCACAGATACGGAAGAACTTCCGGTGGACGGGCAGTATGACGATCACAGCACGGCGGTTTCCCTGTTCGTGAAGGGTGTCGAGGTTGACGCATCGATTATGAACGAGATTTTCGCAGAGCGCCAGGTGGATTTTTTTGTGCGCAACACCCGGTATTACTCCGCGGAATACCTGCAGCAGCTGGAGCTCACCTATGTCGGCGCGGTGGACGGATATGAAGTATACCGGTGTGCGAAAGAGTAAGGAGGAACGGGGAAGATGCTTACAATTCTGAAAACAGTGATACTCGCTTTTGCGTGGCTGGTTCTTCCGATACTGGTCGGGTGTCTGTTCGGATTGCTTCCACATAGAGAGTATCGAAAACGCCGGTCGGCGTATCTGATCGGGAGTCTTACGATCTGGGCGCTGTTTTACGGGCTGGCGCGGATTGCGCTCGACGGAAAATGGACGCTGACGAAGCTTACGCGGGTTTTCTGCATTCTGCTTATCGTTTTGACAATCCTGTCGACGGGCGTTATAATTTACAGATGGAATATACGGGCATTGATCCGGATCAAAAGCAGGGCAAATCTGTTTATTACAGTGATTGCAGCGTTACTTGTGATTGCGGTTGCCAGTGGGTTTGCGGCGAACCGGACGGATGAGCATACGGTGGAGCAGGTCATGACCATGTACATGACGGACTCGCTGTATGAATACGACGCCATGACAGGGAAAAGCCGTGACGCCATGATGGATTATGAGAAAGAGACGCTCGATGCGCAGCAGGCAGCGCCGGTTGCGGCTTACTATGCCGTGTATGTCAGAACGAGCAATCTGCATCCGGCAAAGTTCGTACGGACTCTGCTGCCGGTGTTTTTACTTCCGTTTTATATGGCGGTGTATGCCGCGTGGGCGGAATATTTATTTGAACATGACACGAAGAAAAAATGGTGCTTTCAGATCGTGGTGTGGCTTTTATATGCGGTTTCGCTGATCGCAGACTGGTCTGTGGCATTTGGATTATATCAGAACTGCTGGAACGGGGATACGCTTTTCTTCCTGGGAGAACTCCCGCTTACGGTGCTCCTTGTTCTGGGTGAGAAGAAGCAGCTGCGGGAGATCGAGGCGTTCGGACAGCCGTATGTGATTCTGTATTATGTGGTGAGTGCGGCTGCGGGACAGCTGTTGTATGAAAAAGGATTCTTTTTTGTGACATTTGTGTGGGGAGCGGCTCTGGCTGCGGCACTGATAAAGAGGTGGAGAGATGGAGGCAGTCTATCAACTGTTAAAAAGTGAATTCCGGCAGTTCGGGACCGGGGGCATCAGTCTGGTGCTGGCTCTCACAGCGCTTCTCTTTCTGATGGCAGAGTGGAAGCGGCTTAGCCGCGGGTGCCGCATGTATACGGCCTACGCCGCGTGTATGCTGGTACTTGTGGGGAATCCGTTTGGATACAATGACATCAGCACCTTCTGGATGGAGACGTCTTACTGGAAAATGTTTTTCCTGCTGCTTCCGGCGGTCGCGGCTGCAATCCCGGTGACGGAGCTTGCGGTCGGGACAAAGCATGTGTGGACGGGAGCGCTCGGCGTGCTGGTGTGTGCGGCGCTCGTGGCGGTTAGTATGAGTTTTCAGTTTACGGCGCCAAAGCTTGCCGTGCCGGAGAATGCATACCATGTGGAGCATGAGATTGCAGAACTCGACGATGCGCTGCGGGAGTCTGACAGAAGCATACAGAATATGATCGCGCCGCGTGCGGTCTGCGCACAGATCCGCGAGCTGGACGCCTCGGTGAATCTGCTCTACGGAGAGGATCTGATCGAGCGGATGATCGCACAGGATACTGTGACCGAAGATGAGACAGAGAAGCAGTTCATCAGTGACTGTGCAAGCATTGTGGCGGTGCCGGCGGCAGTCGACAACCAGATTGCCATGGCGGAAAAGTATAACAGCAACTGCGTGATCCTGGAAGCGGATTATGACGATCAGACGTTGATGGAGAGCGCCGGGTACGACTGCTATGGCACAGCCGGTTCATATGTGATATACTTTAGGGAATAATAGCAAAGGAATCGAACTGAATGAGATTAAGAGAGCAATATAAGCATCTATTAAATTACGGAGCGAATCTGATCACTCTGCTGGTGGAGGGAATCTGCTTTGGCTACATCTGGTACACTGTTTACGAGGAGCAGTTTGGTTTCTGGCGCCGTGGAAACTGGGCGGTCGTCGGACTGTATGTGCTGGTGATCTTCTTTTTTACGAAGGTATTTGGCGGGTATAATATCGGCTATATGCGGATGACGGATATTGCATTGTCCCATATTTTATCCATTTTACTGGGCGGGATCGTCGGTTATCTGGAACTCTGCCTGATCTGCCGTGATTATGTGGAGCCCGCACCTATGCTCGGCGTTATGGCAGTTGAGATAGTCTTCATCCTGCCGTGGATCTACATCATAAGAAAACTCTACGCCAAGCTGTACCCGCCGCGGCAGATGCTTGTCATCTACGGACATTATGCGCCGGACGAGCTGATCTCGAAGATCAATACGCGCCGCGACAAGTACAATATCTGCGGATCGGTCAGCTATGAGATCGGTCATGAGAAGCTTTACCCGATGATCCGCGAATACAATGCGGTGGTGCTCTGCGATCTGCCGGCACAGGCGAGGAACCAGATCATGAAGTTCTGTTACCAGGAGTCGATTCGGACCTATGTCACACCGAAGATCTCAGACATTATTTTCCGCGGGGCGGACGACATCCATCTGTTCGACACGCCGCTGCTGTTATCGCGCAATCAGGGACTGTCGATCGATCAGCGCATCATTAAGAGAACCTGCGATATTGTGCTGTCACTGATCGGTATTGTGATCGCGTCGCCGTTCATGTTAATCATTGCACTGGCGGTCAAGCTGTACGACGGAGGTCCGGTGTTCTACAAGCAGGAGCGCCTGACCAGGGATGAGAAGCCTTTTATGATCTACAAGTTCCGCAGCATGAGCATGGATTCCGAGAAAAACGGCGCCAGACTTGCGGCAAAGGGCGACAAGCGCGTGACGCCGGTCGGAAAGATCATCCGCAATATTCATTTTGATGAGCTGCCGCAGCTGTTTAACATCTTAAAGGGCGATATGTCCATGGTAGGACCGAGACCGGAGCGTCAGGTGATCGCGGACCAGTATGCCGAGGAGATTCCGGAGTTCGTGTTCCGCACCAAGGTGAAGGCCGGACTGACCGGATACGCGCAGGTGTATGGAAAATACAATACCACGCCGTACGACAAGCTGAAGTTCGACATCACATACATTGAGAACTATTCCCTGTGGCTCGACGTCAAGATTATGCTGCTGACGTTCAAGATTCTCTTCCAGAAGGAGAATACCGAGGGAGTGGATGAAACGCAGCAGACGGCACTGAAAGATTAGGAGATTTCAATGATACAGGTGACGGCAATCACCGCAGCTTACAATGCTGCATCCTATATTGAAAATTGTATACAGTCCGTGCTGGCACAGACCGTGCCGTGCCGGATGGTTATTGTGGACGATGCATCCTTGGATGACACGTATGCCATTGCCATGCGCTATGCAGAAGAGTATCCCGACCGGATCACGGTGCTAAAAAACGAGCAGAATGCCGGGGCGGCGGCATCGCGCAACCGTGCGGTTGCCTGTGCCACGACGCCCTATGTGGCGATATTGGATGCGGATGACTGGTGGCAGGAGGACAAGACGGAGCGTCAGCTAAAGCGGCTTGCGGAGACAAAGGCAGACGCCTGCTATGCGGGCAGGGAACTGATGCACGCCGACGGGATCTCTACCACGAAGATCGTGCAGGTTCCGGAGACGGTCACGTATCACGGACTTCTCAAGGGGAACGTCATCCCGTGTTCTTCCGTGCTGATGCGCAGGGAGGACGCCCTGCAGTATCCGATGACGCATGATGAGCTGCACGAAGACTACATTGTGTGGCTGTCCATGTTAAGGGACGGGAAAACCTTTGCCGGTGTAAACGAGCCTTTATTAAAATCCAGGCTGGGCGAGACCGGCAAGTCCAGAAAGAAGGGCAAATCAGCGCGGATGACCTACGGTGTATACCGCTATATGGGGATTCCCGTATGGAAGGCAGTCTACTATTTCTGCTGTTATGCGGCAGCCGGATGTAAGAAATATGCAGGAGCAAGAGGGAAAAAGTGAAGATTCTGATAGATGCGAGAACGCTCGGGAAGCGCCCGAGCGGCGTGGGAATGTACCTGTACAATTTTATCTGTGGCTTAATGCAGTATGATACCATGGAAATGGAATTACTTACGGACGTGGTTGAAAGCGCGGCGATGAAGGAGCTGGAGAAGGCACATATTCCGATATATCGATATGGGACACCTGTCGAGAAAAGTATCGGGGTATATGCCTATTTTCGTTTTGTGCAGAACAAAATAAATGAGGTAAAACCGGATCTGTTCTGGGAAGTGAACAATCTTACGCCGGTGGTCATCCGCAACCCGTACGGAAAGACGGCAGTGACCGTGCATGATGTTTTTCCGATCACGGCACCGTACGGATACGGGAGACTTTATCCATACTATTTCAAGTGGAATCTGGGGAAAACGCTCCGCCACATGGACGCGGTGATCTACAATTCCCTGGATACGAAGACGCAGGTGGAACAGTATTATCCGGCGGCAAAGGCGCTTCCGTCCTGTATTTCTTATATCATTACCGAGGAGATGCCTTCTCTGCCGGTCTGCGACGAGGGATATTTTCTGTATATCGGCAATCTGGAAGAGCGGAAGGGAACCGATCTTCTGCTGAAAGCGTATGTGTGCTACCGGAAGGAGGGGGGCACAAAGAAGCTGTATCTTGCAGGAAAGATCCGGTCGGATGTGATCGAGACGCTGCTCGGGGAGTGCCAGAAAGAGACGGACGGTGTCTGTTACCAGGGGTATCTGGAGACGGAGGAAAAATACCGGATGTATGCCGCATGCAGCGCCTTTTTGTTCCCGAGCAGGGCAGAAGGCTTCGGCATGCCGGTGATTGAGGCGCTGACCTACCGCAAGCCGGTTCTGGTGAGTGATCTTCCGATCTTTCACGAGATTGCGGGCGATACGGTGCGCTACTGTAAGCTGGACACAGAGGATGCGGTGGCACAGCTTGCCGATGCGATGCGGCAGATTGAGGAGGACGGAAAAGAGAGCGTACCGGAGAGCCTGTGTGAAGCGGTCGTCGGACGCTACAAAAAGGAGCGCCTGGCGGGCGGATTAAAAGAATTTTTAGAGATGATAGGGAAAAAATAGCATGAAACGAAAAATGGTGCGTTTTATCGCAGATCATAAGCAGAAATTAAAAAAGTTACTTCCGAAGAAGCTGCTGCGGGCGGCAAAGCTTGCCTACTTAAAGCAGCTGATGGCAAAGTATCAGAAAGAGCCGATTCATCCGGCGGAGTACCAGAAAAAAGAAGCGGGTGTGAATCTGATCGGCGACATCCGGGCAGAGATCGGTCTGGGGCAGAGCATGCGCCTGCTGGCGAATGAACTGGAATTATCGGAGATTCCGTTTGGAATTTACAATTTTCAGCTTGACGGCAATGTCCGGCGCGGGGATCACAGTTTTGAACACCGGATGCGCGAGGATTATCCCTACCGGGTGAATCTGTTCCATGTGAATCCGCAGGAGGTAGGACTGGCGTATCTGTATCTGAATAAGGAGATCTGGAGAGACCGCTACAATATTGCATTCTGGCTGTGGGAGCTGGAGGAATTCCCGCAGGAATATCAGGAGGCAATCAAATTTTTCGACGAGATCTGGACACCCTCGGAATTTGCGAGCAGCAGTATTCGCAAGGTGACAGACAAGCCGGTGTACACGCTGCCGTACTATGTGACGGCAGGAAAAGACGAAAACTGCGGCAGGGCGGACTTTGGACTTCCAGAGGACAAATTCTTATATCTGATCATGTACGATACCAACAGCACCATGGCGCGCAAGAACCCGGTGGGAGCGCTTGATGCCTATAAAAAAGCGTTTCCGGTGGAGGATGAACATGTCGGATTAGTGATCAAGATGAACAATCCGAAGCAGGAAGATCTGGAGGTGCTGCGCGAGCAGACGAAGGGCTATCAGAACGTGTATCTGATTGCGGAGGTTTTGGACAAGCCGAAGGTCAACAGCCTGATTGCGGCGGTGGATGTGTTTGTGTCGCTGCACCGCGCGGAGGGCTTCGGGCTGGTGATGGCGGAGGCTATGCTGCTTGACACGGTCTGTGTGGCGACAGACTGGTCGTCGAACACCGAATTCATGGATGCGGACAGCGCCTGCATGGTATCGTTCCGGAAAGTGGAGATACAGGAGACGTCCGGCAACTACAAAAAGGGCTGCCGGTGGGCGGAGCCAGATGTGGAGGAGGCAGCCGGCTATCTGCGGCGGCTGTATGAAGATCCGGCATATTATGACAGACTTGCAAAGAACGGAAAAGCGAAAATAAATGAGGTGCTGGGGGCGCAGACGATCGCGGCGATGTTAAAGGAGCGGCTGGCGCCGATCCTGCAGGCGGCAGGTGATGCGCAGGCGGATCGGGCGTGAAAGTTGCGCTGAAGAGTAAAGTATGGTAGAGTAAAAGTTGGTACTTACGATGTATGCTGTAAAATGAGGGATATTATGGAAAGAATAAAAGAGATATATAATTACCGGCAGATGATTTTTCGCCTGGTGCGAAAGGATTTGCGGGGAAGATATAAAGGTTCGGTGCTGGGATTTTTCTGGACATTTTTAAATCCGCTGCTCCAGCTTCTGGTGTATACAATGGTATTTTCCGTTATTATGCGTTCCGGAATTGATAAGTATTACCTGTTTCTTTTTGTGGCGCTGGTTCCGTGGATTTATTTCAGCTCTTCATTGACCGGGGGAGCTACCAGCATCCTGGGTTCCGGTGATATGGTGAAAAAGATTTATTTTCCGCGAGAGGTAATGCCGATTGCTTATATGACCAGTTCGTTCGTGAATATGCTGCTCAGTTTCCTGGTTGTATTCGCAGTTCTGATTGTGACCGGCTATGGGGTCAATCCCGTGGCTATGCTTTATTTGCCGATTATTATGATTGTGGAATATATACTGGGTCTGGGGATTGCACTTCTGACCTCTGCACTGACAGTATATTTGCGAGATCTTGCTTATATTCTGAGTATTATTGCCATGGCATGGCAGTTTTTGACACCGGTCATGTACTCACAGGAGATGGTGTTGGATGCACTGGCATCCTATCCAACGCTGGTGCGCATCTGGAATCTGAATCCGATGACACCGGTTATCAACGCATACAGGGATATCCTGTATTATAAGACTACACCGCAGCTTAGTACGCTGGCGGCAGCCGTTGTTCTGGGTGTTGGTATCCTGCTGATCGGAGAATTGGTTTTTGTAAAATTACAGAAGGGATTTGCAGAAGAACTGTAGAATTGGAGAGATAATTATGGCAGAACAGATGGAACAGATCAATGTAGAAGAGATCATGCAGGATATCCGTACGCAGATTGCGGAGCGTGGTTATACAAAGAATGAATTAAAATTTGCAGATGTGGCAGCGAAGACAGGTGAAATGTCAGATGAGATCGATGACTATTTCGAGCTGGATCATTTTGGATTGACCGTTGAGCGTATGAACAGTACCAGAAAGGTGCAGTGTTGGAGACTGATCGGGGGCAACCGGCTGGCTGTATTTTTTAAGAAAGTCATCCGTAAGCTTATCAAATTCTATGTGGAGCCGATCATTGACGAGCAGAATCAGTTTAACTTTTATACAACCTCGGCAATGACACAGCTCTACGCTAAAATGCAGGATGAGCAGGCCGTCAAGATTATGGAACTGCAGCAGCAGGTGGAAGCACTGGAGGAAAAGTGCAAGAGATTAGAAGAAAAGTGTGGAGAATAGAGCATGCGGATAGTTCAGATTTTGCCGGTTCTGGCATTTGGGGATGCGGTTGGAAACGATACCCGTGCATTGAAGGATGCGCTGCTGGAAGCGGGCTATGAGACAGAGATCTACGCGGCGGTGATCGATGAGCGCCTGCCGCAGGGAACGGCACAGCCGTTTGATATGTTGGAGAAGCTGGAGGATGATGATATTGTGATCTATCATCTGTCCACCGGACATAAATTAAATTACGAGATTGAGAAGCTGGGCGGCAAAAAAGTTATTCTGTATCACAATATTACGCCGGAACAGTATTTCAAAAAATATAACAGAGATGCAAGCTCCAGCTGTGCGCAGGGGATCAAGGCAGCAAAACGGCTGGCTAAGATTGCCGACTATGCGATTGCGGATTCGGCATATAACAAAGAGGATCTGATCCGGTATGGTTTTACATGTGATATTGATGTGCTGCCGATTCTGATTCCGTTTGAAGATTACGAGAAAAAGCCGAATGCCGGCATCCTTCGCAGATACGACGACGATTATGTGAATATTCTGTTTACCGGCCGCGTGGTGCCAAACAAAAAGCAGGAAGATATTATTCAGGCGTTTTATTATTATAAAAATTATATCAATCCGAAGTCCAGACTGATTCTGGTGGGCTCTTATGCCGGGATTGATAAGTACCATGAACAACTGGAGGCATATGTCAGGGAGCTTGGTCTTGTGGATGTGATCTTTACCGGGCAGATCAAGTTTGATGAGATACTGGCATATTACCATCTTGCGGATGTGTTTTTGTGTATGAGTGAACATGAGGGCTTCTGTGTGCCGATCGTGGAGTCTATGTATTTTGATGTTCCAGTGGTGGCAAGAGATACCTCTGCAATTGCGTGGACCATGGGGGGGAGCGGCTTGCTGCTTCCTGACAATGATCCGATCATAGCAGCGGAAATGGTAAACCGCGTTCTGGCGGATGAGGCATTAAAAGAGAAAATTTTAAAAAACCAGCGGATTCGTCTGCAGGATTTTGATAATCAAAAAGTAAAGACACAGTTTTTACAGATCATCGACAAGATTATCCAGGGAAAATAAGGTAGGAAAACATGAAGAAAATCGGGTTTGTAACACCGTGGTATGGTGAAAATATATCGGGAGGCGCAGAGGCGGCACTCCGGGACATCACAGGACATTTGTTCGCGGCAGGAATGGAGGTGGAGATTTTATCTACCTGCGTGAAAGAGTTTCACTCTAATTGGAACTGCAACTATTACAGGCCGGGTAAGACTTTTGAGAGCGGTGGGATTCCTGTGCTTCGCTTTAAGGTGCGCAAACGGAATGTACATGCCTTTGACGAGGTCAATCTGAAGCTGATGAACGGTGATATGCCTCTTACTGCGAAGGAAGAAGAGACGTTTGTACGTGAGATGATCAACAGTCCGGATCTTTATCAGTACATCAGAGAGCACAAGGGCGAATATGCGGCATTTGTCTTTATTCCATATATGTTTGGAACTACCTATTATGGAGTGCAGGAGTGCTATGAAAAAGCGGTCATGATTCCGTGTTTTCATGAGGAAAGTTATGTTTACCTGAAGAATTTTCACGATGTATTTTCCAGAGTTGCCGGAATGATGTTCAACGCAAAGCCGGAGGAAGAACTTACCAGACGCATTTTTGATGTGGATCACATGAAGGCGGTAACGATGGGGCTCGGCGTGGACACAGAACTGACATATGATGCGGCGAGATTCCGGGAAAAATATCATATCAATGATCCGTTTATTTTATATGCAGGAAGAAAAGATGTCGGTAAAAACATCTATACATTGTTAGATTACTATCATGAGTATCTGTTCCGCAGGAATACAAACTTAAAACTGGTACTGCTCGGAGGTGGAGACATTACAATTCCGAGGGCGTTGAAGGAGCATGTGATTGATCTTGGATTTGTACCGATTCAGGACAAGTACGATGCCTATGCAGCGGCAGAACTGTTGTGCCAGCCGTCAAAGCATGAAAGCTTTTCTTATGTTATCATGGAGAGCTGGCTGTGTGAGAGACCGGTACTGGTGCACAAGGATTGCAATGTGACACAGAATTTTGCAGCCGCCTCAAACGGCGGACTGTTTTTTGAGGATTATTTTGAGTTTGAGGGTGCCGTCGACTATATTATGGAGCATCCTGCGGAGGCACGTATCATGGCGCTGCAGGGCAAAAAATATGTGAAGGAAAATTTTGCGTGGGATGTCATGATTGAAAAATATAAGAAATATTTTTCTGAATTATGTGTGGCAGAATAAAAAAGAGGTATGGAAATGCAGCCAGAAAATGCGATAGAAGTCAGAGATCTGACCAAAAAATTCAAAGTATATATGGACAAGGGCAGTCAGCTGAAGGAGCGGGTGCTGTTTCGCAAGCGGAACCGGTATGAGGAACGCTGGGTGTTAAACGGAATCAGTTTCAACGTGCGAAAGGGAGAGGCGGTCGGTCTGATCGGACACAACGGATGCGGCAAGAGTACGACGTTAAAGCTGCTGACAAAGATCATTTACCCGGATAGCGGCACTGTGGAGATGAACGGAAGAGTTTCAAGCCTGATTGAACTCGGGGCAGGATTTCACCCGGATATGAGTGGCAGGGAGAACATCTATACCAACGCGTCAATTTTTGGATTGAGCAAAAAAGAGATTGATGCGCGTGTCGATGAGATCATTGCTTTTTCCGAGCTTGAGGATTACATCGATAATCCGGTGAGAACCTATTCTTCCGGTATGTATATGCGTCTGGCATTTTCCGTTGCAATCAATGTGGATGCGGATATTCTGCTGATTGATGAGATTCTGGCGGTGGGAGACGCACATTTTCAGGAAAAGTGCTTTGAAAAAATGCAGGAAATTAAAAAGAACGGAACGACGATTGTCATTGTATCGCACAGCCTGGGACAGATTGAGGAAATCTGCGACCGTAGTATCTGGATTGATGCCGGAAGGATACGCATGGACGGACAGCCGAAGGAAGTGCATGAGAAATATCTGGAATATATGGGAGTGAAGACTGCAGAACAGAAGCGGGAGAAGATACACGAAGAACAGGAAAAGGAAAGAGAAAAGCAGGCAAAGCAGGAACAGAAGGCACAGCAGCTTGCAGCGAGCACTTTCCGCCTGCAGGATATCTGTTACACGGATGAAAAAGGAGAAAGTACTCATTTATATGAGCAGGGTAAGACGGGCAGCCTTACGCTTGCTTATTCGGTGGATCAGGTTTGCGAACATGCCGAACTTACTTTTTCAATAGGAGCGGACGAATGGGTCGCTGTAAAGGGGACGGATCTGAAGGCAATTCCTGTTGGGACGTTTGCAACGGAGGTCAAGCAGAGCAGACTTCTGACATATTTATCCGATGTTGCACGGGGTGATGAGAATCTGGTGAAACAGATGAAGTATAACGGTGCGTGCGAATGGATGGAGGATCGGCTGGTCGTTCACAATGGCGGAGTGATGTACGGTCCTTATCTGACTATGCCTCCAATGCAGTATAAGCTGTGTGTGGAAGTGTCCTATGAGGGAAGCGAAGCAGCTGTGCTTGCAGTTACCAAGGAGTCTGGTAATGTCAGACTGGGTGAGATGCAGTTAAAGGACGGATTTAATACCATAAGCTTATATCTGGAAGAGAAGACCGAAAACCTGGAATTTGTTTTGTCAAATGCAACAGGGGAAGACATTGTGGTTAAAAAGATCACATTTATATAATTACGGAAGCAGAGGAGAAGTGGTTTATGAGAAAACCGGAAAAGGTTCGCTTTGAACTGCGCACCAATCAGAATCTTTCAAGACAAAACCTGCAGCGGGCATATGAAAGTCTTAGCGTTGAAGAACCAGAGATCGTGAATGATATTCCGGTTATTGGCGCATTCATTCGCGGATTGAAGCATATCGTGCGCAAGTGTATCAGGTGGTATGTAATGCCCGCATGGGGAAAACAGAAGGACTATAATCAGATTGTCGCCAATATGGCGGAAGACTATGACCGGATGCATACGCTTCTGATGGAAGAAAATGATATTTTACGCAGCCACATTGAACAGTTACAGCTCCAGGTGACACAGTTAAATGCGAAGCTTGGAATGCGATCAATCTTTGAACTGAATGCGGACAAGAAACCACGCATCATACAGCTGGTGTCCTCTCTTAATTTTGGAGATGCGGTCGGTAATGATGCGCTTGCAATCAAACATATGCTCGAGGGAGCAGGATATGCGACGGCAATCTTTACATTTGCTGTTCATCCGAAGATAAAGGAAGAGAACGTGTATAATATTGATCTTTTGCCGGAACTGACAGAAGAAGACATTATCATTTACCACTATGCATCGGAAGATGGATTCCGGAAGCTGATTGAAGATACGGCTGCAAAGGTGGTTCTGCGCTATCACAACGTGACGCCGCCGGAGTTTTTCCATGGATATGATGAGAAGGCTGAGATTATTACGAGAAAAGGTCTGGTTCAGATCAAAGGCATGAAGGATGCGATCGATTACGGAATCGTTGTCTCGGATTTCAATAAAAAGGATCTGATCGACATGGGGTATCAGTGTCCGATCGCAGTGGCACCGATTCTGATTCCGTTCAAAGATTATGAGCAGGAGCCGGATAAGGATGTGGTAACCCGCTATTCCGACGGGAAAACGAATATTGTGTTTGTCGGAAGGATCGTGCCGAACAAGAAGTTTGAGGATGTGATTGCCTGCTTTGCAGCATACAAGGAGAAATACGATCCGACCGCAAGACTTTTTCTCGTCGGCAATTATCAGGAGACAGATACCTATTATCAGTATTTGCAGGAGTATATAAAGAAATGCGGAGTGAAAGACGTTATTTTCCCGGGACACATTGCATTTAACGCAATTCTGGCTTACTATAAAATCGCTGATCTCTTTTTGTGCATGAGTGAGCATGAGGGATTCTGTGTGCCGCTGGTGGAGGCGATGTTCTTTGAGACACCGATCGTTGCGTATGCTTCCACGGCCATTCCTGGAACACTCGGCGGTAGCGGAGTGCTGGTGGGGACCAAGGAGCCGGAGATGGTGGCGGAGGCCATGAATCATGTAATGCAGGATGCAGAGTATCGGAGTGAGATTCTGAAAAAGCAGAATGAGAGACTGAAAGATTTTGCATATGAGAGTATTCGTGGGCAGATACTGGATGAGATTGAGAAGGTACAGCAGTCTAAAATAGATAAAGTGAGGAATCAAAATGGAGAAGAAAAAACGGATTGAAGTTGTAATTCCCTGTTACAATGAGGAGGAATGTATTCCCCTGATTTACCAGAGTATTCATGAGGTAGCAAAAAAGCTGCCAGAGTATCAGGTGTCGATTTTGTATGTGGATGATGGAAGTGGGGACGCTTCCTTTGCAAAGATAAAAGAAGTCAGTGAGCGTGCAGATGAAAACGAGGTGCATTACATTTCCTTTGCACGAAATTTTGGTAAGGAGGCAGCCATTTACGCGGGACTTAAGAATTCAACCGCGGATTACATAGCGTTGATGGATGCAGATTTACAGCATCCGCCAGAACTGCTTCTTGAGATGGTAAAAGGAATAGAAGAAGGATACGAATGTTGCGGAGCCAGAAGAGTCAACCGCAATGGAGAACCGCCGATCCGCAGTGCCTTTTCTAGACTGTTTTACAGAATGGCAGCAAAGTTGACATCAACAAAGATGGAACAGGGAACAACGGATTACCGGCTGATGTCTAGAAGATTTGTGAATGCCGTGCTGGCAATTGGAGAGAAAAACCGTTTCACAAAGGGGATTTTTGCCTGGGTCGGATTTGATACAAAATGGATTGAATATGAGAATGTAGAACGTGCAGCAGGAAATACAAAGTGGTCATTTTCCGGGTTGCTGCGGTATGCGGTAAACGGATTTATGTCTTTTGCAACGGCACCACTTCGGGGAGCTGTCTATCTTGGATTTATAGTCATGATAGTGGCTTTAGTCTATGGTATTTATATTGCGCTGAACATGCTGATTTCAGGTGGGGTGAAGAGTGGATATTCATCGATTATGTTTGCAATTTTATTTATAGGAAGCATTATTATTCTGCTTCTTGGAATTATTGGAGAATATCTGGCTCGTATTTATATGGAAGTGAAGAATCGGCCGATATATATTGCTAAAGACGAGAAATTAGATGAAAATACGGAACTGAAAGATTGAAAAGGATGAAGAAAACAGAACAGGAATTTGAAAAAAACAGTCTCATATTGTTTGTGCTCATGATGAGTGCAAATGTCTGCAATTATCTATTCCAGATTGTAATGGGAAATCTGATGGAGGTGGAGCAGTATGCGCAGGCGAATACAGTAGTATCGTTGGTGGGAGTGCTGTCAATTCCAACTACAATCATTACAATGATTTCTGCAAGATACATTGCGTTGAACGCATCAAACGGACGGTATGATCGTATTCGGGATGTGATCCGCCTAATGCTGAAGTTTGCTTCCTGCATTGGTTTGGTGCTTGCGATTGTTATTTTGATCCTGCTAAATAAAATTACTATATTGTTTGCACTGGATTCCAGGTATTATGTGATTGGGGCACTGGTAATCACTATTGTTAACCTGTGTTACTCCATTACTTCCGGAACACTTCAGGGAATGAAACATTTTTTTCAGTATGGAATGCAGTCTATTATGATTGCAGCTGGAAAATTGATTTTCAGTATAGGTTTGGTGGTGCTTGGTTGGAAGGTGTACGGCATTATTACCGCGCTTCTGCTTGGAACAGGAATTGCCATTGTGTATGGCGTGCATTATATGAAAAAATATATCTTGCACAGAGACGAAGCGTCTGCAAGACATGGCATTGATTTAAAAGAGTTTTTACGGTATTCGTTTGGAACGATTGTGGCGCAGGGATGTGTCATAGCGTTGACGAATGGCGATATTTTGCTGGTAAAGGCATATTTTGATGACACGCAGGCAGGGCTCTATTCTTCTGCATCAGTGATAGGCAAGATTGCCATGTATGTATCTACGGCGATTGTGGCAACACTTTTCCCAATGGTCGTGGAAAAGCACCAGAAAGGGGAGAGTACGGAGAAACTTTTCTGGAAAGCAATGTTGTATGGCGGGGGCATGGCGGTTATATGTGCGGTTAGTATGGTATTGTTTGGAAAACTGGTAATTAGTCTTTTATTTGGAGAGCGTTATATGCAGGCAATTCATATTTTACCGGCGGTCTGTGTATATGTGGTGGCATTAACATTTATTACGATTATGATGAATTATCTGCTTGCCATTGACAGGGTCAAGGTGTTTGGTACTGTGATGGTTACAGCTTTAGCTGCAGTCATAGTGTTCAGCGTATGGTTTCATGAATCAGTGGTACAGCTGATGACGATGACGGGATGTGTATTATTGGTAGCATTTGTAGTGAATTTCTTATATCTGCAATATATACGGTACAACTCAAAGAAAAAAAATGAGGAGAAAAAAGTATGAAATATACAGAGAAACTGAGCCCAAGCACAAAAAAGACAATTTTGTCGCTGTCTTGGAGAGATATAAAGTCTCCAACGGCAGGAGGTGCGGAGGTGCATACACATGAATTACTCAGCGGCGTGGATATGAACTGCTATCGTGTTATTCATCTAGCAGCGCAGTATGAGAATCTGACAGATGATGAGGTGATTGACGGTGTAAACTATATTAGAAAAGGGAATGTGTTCAGCGTTATCTGGTATGCGTTTTTATATTATAAAAAGAATCGGAAAAATATTGATTTTGTAGTGGACCAGTGCAATACACATCGATTTTTTACACCATTTTGGGTAAAAAGAAAAAAGAGAATTTTTTATATTCATCAGCTTACAAGAGAGATTTGGGATATTAATTTAAACCCTCCTATCAGCACAATCGGGAAGTTAATGGAAACACCGCTTTTATGGATTTACAGGAAAGATTATACAATTACGGTATCTAACTCAACAAAGAAAGATTTGTTAGAGATTGGTTTTTTGGATAGCAAGGTGAAAATTATTCCGAATGCAATGAAAATAAAACCGTGGAAAAAGGATGAATTCCTGCCTAAAGAGGATCAACCGACATTTACTTATGTTGGGAGATATGCTGTGTATAAGGGGATTGATGCTGCAGTAGAAGCGATTGGTAAGTTAAAATCAGATTATCCCACAGCAAAGCTATGGATTCTGGGAAAAAAGAATGAGAAATATGTAGAAGAGAAAATTATGCCGATATGCGAAAAATACGGCATGAAGCTTGGGGATGCGGAGAAAGATGCCGATGTTATCTGTTGGGGCTTCGTATCCGAAGAAAAGAAGTTAGAATTATTGAGTAGAACAACGGCATTGGTTTTTCCCTCTAATAGGGAAGGTTGGGGAATCCCAATTTCCGAGGCAGCATATGTCGGTACACCGAGTATCGTATATGATTCGGAAGGACTGCGGGATGCAGTTGATGAGGGAAGAGCCGGTTATCTTTGTAAGGAAAAGAATTCCAATGGATTGGTAACCATGATGAAAGAGACTATTGAAAATAAGGAACAATATGATAGGACAAGGAAAGCGGCGTACCAGTTTTCAAAAGATTACCTTGATTTGAATATTTCAAAACTGTTTGAAGAGCTTCTTAATGAAATGTATTAAAAGCAAGTACATGAAATATGGGGAATGTCATGGAAAATGGAAATAAAAAAGAAAAAGTAATTACAAGAATGGCAGCTTATGACTGGCTAAAGGTAATGGGAACATTGATGGTGGTAATAAGACATTATTATGCAATGTTTCCGAATGGAAGTCAGCTGCCGCTTTGGAGTTCGGGAATTTTTCAGGCATTGGCTGCAAATGGTGGATATGCTATCATATTTTTCTTCGCAGTTTCAGGATATATGTTGATGAAGCATTATTATGATAGAAGTGGAGAAGAAAGCTTTTCGAGATATATTACGCCTAAAATACAGCGGCTTTGGCCTCTTCATTTCTCTACAATGTTATTTTGCTTTATATTGCAGCAGATAAGAGTTGCAAATGGACTGGATTTTTATGTTTATCAGGCAAATAGCATTACGGATGTTATTGTGGGAACCTTTTTCGGGGGCATTTTGTAACGCCGGAGTTATCGTTAAATGGACCGGCATGGACAATGTCGGTAACGTTTTTCTGCTATATTATATTTTGGATCATTATGAAATATGATAATATTATAAATCATAATATAGTATTTGTGGCAGCGGCAATTTTTAATTCGTATGATTTGTATATGGTCTTGTCGGGAAGAGGATCAGGTTTTCCTTATATTATAGATAGTATGCAGTATTCAGCAGCATTTTTTGTAGGGTGCCTGGTATTTGAAGTTAGCAGATTAGCTGATAATGATATACATCTAAGAAAAAGATTGAATAAAATCAGCATGGTTGTGATTGCTTTTTTTGTGGCGATATTTGTGTGTCCTGCACAATTGATTTTATTTGGAGCAGACGGCTATACCTTTTTGGACATTTATATTATAGTGCCATTAATGCTTTGGTGGTTTCGTGGAGATAGGATAAATCATTTATTAAACAAAATTCCACTCAGACCAGGAAAGCTGTATTTCCCAATATATTTACTTCATTTCCCAATGATGCTTTTAATAGAAACATTGAATCAGATGGAAGTGATACATGTGAATTATGCATCAATGAAAGTGTTTGGAATATACATGATTGTTTTATTGATTTGCGCTAAATTGGTTGCAATGGGATCAGACAAAGTTCGAGTTTGGAGGTGATGTAATGGTTGCAAAAAAGAGAAATGTAATATTGATAAATATTGTCATAGTTGTTGCAAGTATCATGGCAAGCCTCTATTACTACTATTGTCTTTCGAACATAAGTATTCCATTCCATTCAGATGATGCTGGTTCAACATTTGCATTGATGGATGATAAATTTTTTGGGGGAAGTAGTTATCTTCATAACAGTTATAGCATATTTGCTATTCTAGAAAGAATTTGCTGCAATATCTGGGGATATACAGAGTTTTCCACAATACTTGTTTTTGGCATACAGTTTTTTATTATGTTTTTTTTGACTGCAATTATATTGATCGAAAAGAATGATACATGGGAAATTGTCACGTGCAAACTTGTATATTTGGTTTGGATGTGCGCATTGTTGGGAGTCGAGGGAGTTGCAGAAATCCAGATCTCAAAATTTCACACTGGACCAACCATTATCCTGTTACTGATTTTGTTGGCAGAAAAAAAGATGCAGGCGACAACAAAGAAAAAAATTGTGATCGCCGCATTAGTGATAGCTGCATTTTTGCAGATGGATTATGTGCTGTCAATCGTGGTTGTGCTGGTTCCACTGATATTGGTACATATAAGAGAATATGTGAAAAAGGATGATTATAGAAAGGGAATATGGTGCTTACTCTTTTTATGCAGTGTCTGCGCAATTCTGTATGTATTCTGTTCGATAAAAGGAATACCGCTTGAACTTTCTATATACGGAAATAGAGATTTCTCTTCTGTGAAGGATATTGTAGATAATATTTCTGTATTTTTTAAAGGCTTATTTGGAATGTTCAACTGCCAGATTATTGAAAAGAAAATTGTGGCAGTAGACTTTTTGCCGAAGTTTATAAAATGTGCTTTTTTGTGTATGGGTATAGGGTATACCGTGTGGTATATTGTAAAGTCTAAGGAAAGAACCGTGTGGAAAAGGCATATTTGCATAGTTATTTTGACAGTGATAGCAGCATTTGTAATGACGGGGGCACAGGGAGATGTGATTAGTATGCGTTATTGTCAGTGTCTGCTGTTCCTACTCCCAATTATTAGCTATGATATGCTTGACAGACTGACTTCAATGATAAAATATAGAGGCGTTGTAGCAGGGATAGTAGTATTAAGTGTGTCAGAGTTTGTTATTGTGAACCCCAATAGTTTGGTATATGAGTTTGATGATTTAACAAATACCTTAGAGCAAAATGAAATTTCATATGCGGTGGCACCTTATTGGTCTGCCAACGTAGTCAGTGTATTATCAGAAGGAACGGTGCTGGTTCAACCCTGTAACATAGAGAATGGGAGCTTAGTCCAATCTGATATATCAACATTATCTTTATATGAAGACAAGGCTACAACGTTTCGCACAGTCATTTCGAGCGTCAGCCAAAACGAAAGCTGGGATGAAACGTCATTCGGGATGATTCCAGAAAACATTGTTGGAATATACGGATATCCGGAGAAGCAGATTACGGCAGACGAGTATCATAATGTGTATGTATATGATTATGATGTCAGAATAATACCTAGAGAATTTGAAAAAACGGAGCATGCCAACTTTTGTATGGATGGTGAGTTTCTAGGAACGTATGAAATATCATTTATGGATATTGGTAGAGAAATACAACTACAGGTTGAAGGGGGGGAGATTTTAAGCAGATCATGCGAAGATGGTTGGCAGAAGATATTGATAAGCTGCCAGCAAAAAAGCGATAAGTTGACGGTTCATGTTGATAACATGACAGAGCAGGAGATAAATACAAATCATGTTCTGTTAAGAGCGATTTCTGAAACTCTGCCTATTGAAATTGAAGGCAGAATATGTACTAATGAGGAACCTTTGTTAGGGAAAAATGAAAAAACGATGGAAAGTTCGTCGATACCGGTAAAACCAGGAACATACAAATTAGTTCTATATGGAGAGAAAGTAAGAAAAGTTTCCACAAGCACAGACGCAGAGAACGTACAAATGACTGCGGGCGAATGTGGGGACAAGAGAAAAATTTATTATTTACAAGTCAAAAAAGAAGAAGAGTTTAGCTTTAAAGTAGCATTTGATGCAGATGACATTCAAATAACAAATTTTTCATTAGAGATAGATGAATAGCAAAAAGATAAGAAAAGGTAAATATGTAGCAAACGGAGGATTTAAAATGAAAGTTGTATTGCTTGCAGGTGGGTATGGAACACGAATCAGTGAAGAAAGTCATTTGAGACCAAAGCCGATGATTGAAATTGGAGGGCAGCCAATCTTGTGGCATATAATGAAGTATTATTCCAACTATGGGTTTAATGAATTTATTATATGTGCGGGATATAAGCAGCATGTTATTAAGGAATACTTTGCCAATTATTATTTACACAGAAGTGATGTGACTTTTGATTTCACTTCGGAAAATACAATGCAGGTACATAATAATGCGGCAGAACCATGGAAAGTGACGATTGTAGATACTGGATTAAACACAATGACAGGGGGAAGGATTAAACGTATCCAAAAATACACTGAAAATGAGGCTTTTATGTTGACTTATGGGGACGGTGTGAGCGATGTACCGCTTGATAAGCTATTGGAGTTTCATAAGAAAAACAAACGGATTGTAACACTGACAGCTGTTCAGCCGGGAGGAAGATTTGGAACTCTTGACATTGAAAATGGGGGAAAGATAGATTCTTTTGCAGAGAAGAAAAAAGAAGATGGTGGTTGGATCAATGGTGGCTATATGGTAGTAGAACCGGAGATTTTTAGGCGGATTGAAGGCGATGACATTGTTTTTGAACGTTATCCCTTGGAATCTTGCGCGAGAGATGGGGAGCTGGATGCATATATGCATGATGGTTTCTGGCAGTGTATGGATACAATGAGAGACAAGGAACTGTTGGAAAAGTTAATAGCAGAGAATAATGCACCATGGATAAAATGGAACTAGAAAGGTAATAGGTAAGGATATGGAACGAGAGTGGCCATTAGTTTCAATTGCAATGCCTTGCTATAATCGAGGAAGCAATCTTGAAAAATTTATTGCAAATATACGAAAACAATCTTATCCGCAGGACAAGCTTGAAATAGTGCTGGCAGATTTTTATTCAGAGGATAATACATATGAAGTTGCACAGAAAAATGGCTGTATTATCTTACGGGATCATAACCCGGATATGGAATACAGAAGAACACTTGCGTTGAAGAACTGTAGCGGAGAGTACATTTTTATTGCAGATGATGATAATTTTTTTGTGAATCCAGATTTAATAAAGAACATGGTGACTGTTATTGAAGATGAGGACGCAAGCGCAGTTGAGTGCGTATGGGAATATTATGATAAGAAAGACTATGCTACAAACAGATATTGTTCTTTATTTGGAACGACTGATCCTACAACGTATTACCTGCATATGCAGGATCATATGCCGGTGGTCGATAAGACATGGACGTTAAATGGAACCGTAGTGAAAGAAACACCGGAATATTTTAAAGTTAAGATGAAGCCGGAAGAAATCCCGACAATGGGAGATCAAGGATTCCTTTGCCGAAAGAAAGATATTTTGAAGGCAGAGAAAGATGGCATTATTCTACATATGGATATATGTTCTATCCTTGCAAGAGAAGGAAAGGATGAATTTATCTTCCTAAAAGACTATTTTGGTCATAATCACGTAAAAAATATTAAGCAGTTAATGAAAAAGTTAAAACGAAACATTGACAGATATAATGAAGACGGAAAAGAACGCGCGATGAATTATGATATGAATGCGATGAAAATGGTCAAATTAGGTCTGACAATGGGAACATTTGTTATTCCGCTAAAGGATGCGATTGTTGGTTTTTCTAAAATGCGGGATGCAGCATGGTTCTTACATCCGATTATTTGCTTCAGGGTAGCATTGTGTTATACGATTAGTACGTTAAAAGGAATGGCGAGAAGAAAAAATGAAGCGCAATGAAAAAATAGATGTTTTAAGAGGATGGGCTATTATTTTAGTTGTGTTTGGGCATTGCATGGAATATGCGAGTGGACATGAATTTTTTTCTGTAAATGGCATCTATAATAATCTTATATTTAAAGTAATTTATAGTTTTCATATGCCGTTGTTCGCCTGCATCAGTGGATGGCTGTTTGGAAGTACGATTGAGAAGTATGCTTCTTTCGATATTATAAGGAGAAAGGCAGAAAGTCTGATTATCCCTATTGCCTCTTGGATTACATTGTGGATGCTGTTAAACGCGGGATTGAGTATAATACGTGGAAATATTGATTTTGCGGCCTGGGTCAAAGGCTGGTTTGGCATGTTTTTGACAAATTTCTGGTTTCTGTGGGCAATATTTGTATGTATGCTTCTTGTTGTAGTTGTACACCATTTTTTTGGTGATAATATAGGAATATATTTATTGTCTATTGCAGGAATGCTAGTGATACCTGATTCGGAAGTTTTTGCGGGGGGGGGTGCAGGAACAAAATTTTTATACCCGTTCTTTGTTAGTGTGTATTTGATGAGAATACATAAAGTTGATCTTGCTGAAAAAGTATATAGATATAAAGTAATCATCTGTATTGCATTTATTGTTCTGCTTGGCTTATATCAGTTTGATACGTACATTTATGTAAGTGGATTTGATATATATGGTAATTTATCATGGGTGCAGTATATTGGATATGATTTACAGCGATACGGGATCGGTTGTGCGGGATCGGCAATAATGCTGCTTGTTGTTTGGAAATTTTACAGACAAAATCTTATTCACAAAATAATTTCCACAATTGGAAGAGAATCAATTGGAATATATATTTTGTCGAGTAAGATAATAAGTGGAGTTTGCTACTCGATTTTTAGCGTTGAGCGAGTAAATTATATGTTGGATACTATATTGACAGTTGGCATACTTGCCATATGTCATGTAGCAATATACATTATTAAGAAAGTGCCGTTGGCAAATAAGATGCTGCTAGGAGGAATTTAATACATATGGGATTTGAAATAGAGAAACTCGATTTGGAGGGAATGCTGCTGATTCACGCGCATGTGGCGAATGATAATCGGGGATTTTACCGGAAGAATTTTGAAAGAAATATTTTTGCTGAAAATGGGTTGGACTTTTCTGTGACGGAGTGGAGTGATATTTACTCACATAAGGGAGCAATCAGAGGTCTTCATTTTCAAACAGGAGAGTCACAGGCAAAGCTGCTTCATGTGATAAAGGGCGCCATTTATGATGTGGCTGTTGATCTCCGGAGGGATTCAAGTACGTTTGGCAAGTGGCATGGCGAGACATTGCGTGAGAATGATCATAAAGGATTGTACATACCGGAAGGATTTGCACATGGCTTTTTGGCATTAGAAGATAACACAATATTTTCGTATCAGTGTTCAGGGCGATATCTCCCGGAACAGTGTGGAGGAATCTATTATAAAGATACGCAGCTGAATATTCAGTGGCCAATGGAGGGGATTGACAGGGAAATATTGTCGGAAAAAGATCAGCATGCAATGTCTTTTGAAGAATACTGCAAAAGATATCTTTGATACGAGGGAGGATGGATGTGAAAGGTGCAATCGTTACAGGGGCAAATGGTTTTATGGGACATCATCTGGTGCAGACACTGATTGATAATGACTATAAGGTATATGCGGTCATAAGAAGTGAAGAGTCGGAGGTGTCTTGTATCGATCAACTGCCAAATGTCAAATTGGTCTATTGTGATATGAAAAACTGGGACAGTCTTCCGGAGAAAATAGATGGTGCACAGATAGAATATGTATATCATCTGGCGTGGGCAGGATCTTCTGGAGATTTGCGGAAGAACTATGAACTTCAGATGGAAAATGTGCTGTCTACTTGTAAACTGATCGAGGCAATGAAACGGATGCAGATAAAAAGGCTGTTAGTTGCAGGAAGTGTTACGCAGTTAATGTACCGGGATTATTTGACAGAGGATCAGATCTCGCCTGAAATGGTAACCTGCTATGCAATAGGGAAGATCAGTGCAGAATATTTGTGCAAGTGCCTGTGTACGGAATATGGGATTGACTTATGCTGGACGTATATTTCTAATTTTTATGGTGCAGATGATACTACAAATAATTTTATTAATTTTTTGATCAGAAGCTATACGCGAGGGGAAGTTCCCAGTCTTACAAGTGCGGAGCAGTTTGCTGATTTTGCCTATGTGACAGACATTGCAAGGGCATTGATGTATGCCTGCGAAAAAGGAAAGAAGAATACAGCTTATTATGTGGGATATGGACATCCGAGACCGTTAAAAGAGTTTATAATAGAATTAAGGAACATTGTGAACGAGAAAATAGAGAGTGGAATCGGCTTAAAAGATTTTAACGGGCATAATGTTGATTTTACTAAGATTGATGTTGAAAAGTTGACGCGTGATACGGGGTATCGCGCAGAAATCTGCTTTGAAGACGGAATCAGGCTGTGTTGTGATGCATATTTACAGGGAGGAAAGTAGAAAAGCTATGAAACTGGTGTCTGTAATTATTCCGACATATAACCGTGGGAAAATGTTAAGTGAGTGTGTAGATTCTATATTAAAAAGCACTTATACAAATCTGGAAGTTCTGATTGTAGATAATAACTCTACGGATAATACGGTTGAACTTATGCAGGAGAAGTTTGGAAGTGACAAACGTGTGCATATGATAGGTTTGAAAGAAAATCTGATGGCTGCCGGAGGCAGAAATGAAGGGATTATGCATGCTAAGGGAGAATACTTTTTATTTGTAGATAATGATAATATTGTATATCCGGATATGATCAGGCATCTTGTGGCAGAGATGGAAAAAGATTCCAGAATAGGATTGGTTGGACCACTATCAATTAATAAATATTATGGAGACACTATTTGGCTTGCAAGCGGAGATTATCATTTTTTTTCTTCCAGACCGAAGTGTATGTATGCAGGGAAAAAGGTTGAGGAAGTGGAACTAAAAAAGAGATATGCTACATGTTATTCTCCGAATATCATGATGGTTAGCAAGGATGCAATTGAAGCAGTCGGTGGTTTTGATACATCTTATTATGCGATGTACGAAGAGGCAGATTTTGGTTATCGCATTTTAAAAGCAGGATTTACGGCGTACATAGTGACAGATGCAAGAACGCATCATATGAGTTATATAAGCAAGGGAGAAGACGCAAAACTGCGGACGTTGGGACTCGGTTTCCCAGAAAGAGCATATCATTATGCCAAGAATCGTACGGTATTTATGAAAAAATATGCAAAATGGTACCATATGATAAGTTATTATCTTATTTTTATACATGTATTTACTATATATTATATAGCAGAAGCATTGCTGCACGGAAGAAAAGATATTGCAAAAGCATGGTGGAAGGGAACCAGGGATGGTTTGAAAATAGATGTTACAAAAAATATAAAAATAAAAGTTTAGTAATATAGAAGATTACTGAGGATATGGAGACAGGAATGCAGAACAGTCGAAAAAAATATATAATTGTGGATACGATAATTGTTATTTTGGCAACAGTTTTTACGGGTGTATATTATTATTATATTGAAAAAGGATTTCCTCCATATTTCGATGAACTGGCTAATTTTGCAAAGTATAACCAGATGATTGCAGACGGAAAACTAACAAATTTAAATAATTTGTTATGGGCATTTACAAGTATTTTATCATATGCAATCAAGGGTTATTCATATGATGCTGTAAGGCTTAATAATGCAATTGTGTATGCAATAGAGATCTTGCTATCATTAGTTTTAATAATATTGTTAAAAAAAGAAAAAGATAGTATATGGAGTAGATGGTCGTTTATGCCTTTTTTTCTCTATATGATGGCATTATTGCATGATGGAAAATCAAAGTATTTTGGTATGTCGTCGGAGGATTTTTATTTATATCCGTTTGACAATCATGTATTGGCAATCATTTTTTCTTTATTAGTATTTATATTTATTGAATTAGAAAAAAGAAGTACAGGCAGAAAAAAGAAAGTTCTGGCTCTTTTTACTGTTCTATTTTTGGGATACGGTTTGATTTCTACAGATAGTATTTTTGTCATTATATGTGTATTGCCATTGATATTAGTATATATGCGAAAGGTAATATGTAAAAAATCGGTGAAGAAACACATGCTACCTCTAATAGCAGCATTTTTGGCAATGGTATTCTTCCTCAGAATATTATCATACAATGTAACGGGCTTGTCATTTTTAAATGCTGAATCAATGTCGCAATATGGAGGAGTTGTATACGGTATATCGAATTTTGGAGGAATATACACTTTATTAAATCGAGTGTATATATTTATATGTGGTATTTTAGGAATCTATAATTGTCTATTTTTTGATAAGGCGATTTTGAATTTGAACACCTTTTCTTACGTTGTACGAATGGGCATTATTTTAGTTTTTTTGGTATATAGCATTAAATGTATAAAATGTTGGATAAAAGGGAAAGAAGATGAGACGGTAAAAATAACGTTAATATTAGGATCATATATTTTGTGTGCAGCCTTTCTTTTGGCAGATTTTGGAGAGATGATGATTAATATTAGGTATCTTCCAGCAGTTTTGCCGTTTTCGACAATCGTGTTGAGTCTGTTAGAAGAGAAAATATCTTTGAAATTGATGCAGAAAGGAATTTGTAATGCGTACAAAATTCAAATAGTGGCATTTGCATTACTTATTGCAATTTATATACAACCGGTGTACAGTAATACGGTTGAAAATGTTTATGACAGTGAATTAGACGAAATAGCAGAGACAATTAAGAGTGAGAAACTCGGAGATGGGATAGCACCTTGGAGAGTGGCATATAACATTTCAGCAAAACTTGATTGTGAATATTATGTTGATCCGGTGGATTACAATGGACTTTTTCTTGAGAGCATAAAAAATACGGTTGAGAGGCAAAGTGATTATTATAACTACATATTAATTCCAAGTACTGTTGAAGGATACTTATACAGCAATGGGTTTGACAAGGATGAATTAGTTAAACAGTATGGCAGATGGGATAAGCAATACGAATTTGATGAATTTACGCTTTATTATTATAAAGATGGTATTAATGATTGGGATCATTGCATCATGGATTATCAAAGTACACAAATTTGTCGTAATGAAAATGTACATGCAAAAAATAAGCAGCTGCAGCTTAATGAAGACGGGGTTATTTATGGACCATATGCGAATTTGGAAAGAGGAAATTACCGCGTAACTATATTAGGAGAAAATCTACTGGCAGCTGAATATCGTGCAACGGTACAAGCAGGGAAAAACGAGTTAAACATAGAAAAAGTTTGCCAGAGAGATGATAAAATAGAATATGTGATTTCACTCGAAAATGAAGAGGATGATGTAGAGTTTATTATTGATAATGTATCTTCGCAGAAAGTGTTTGTCGATACTATAAGTATAAAAAAAGAAGCATATTCTCTGAACTTTAATTTCGATAATGAAAATATATGCTATACAGAGGGAGTTGTATTGAGTGATAGTGGTGCGGTAATTAACGAAGAAATTACACAGTTTGGTCCGTATATAGCTTTGAAAGCGGGAAAATATAAAGTAGACATATATGGAAAGAAATTGAATGATGTAGCTTATAAAGCAAAAGCAGATTTTGGAGAAACAGAACTGCCGATGCAATTGGTTACGCAGAACGATAAAAAAATAGAGTACATTTTAAATCTCGAGAAGGATACCGAAAATGTAGAGATAACTTTTACTGATTCAGTAGGACATCAGGTGATTTTTGAAAGAATGAATATTGAAGAGATACAAGAATAAAACAGTACAGAAAGGATTTGCCGTTTTGGATAAATTATTTTATGATGGGAAAAGAATATTGATCACTGGTCATACCGGTTTTAAGGGTTCATGGATGTGTAAGCTGCTCATTATGGCTGGAGCGAAGGTGACGGGTTATGCGTTAGAGTCACCTACTGATCCGAGTTTGTTTGAGTTGTGCAGAATTGCAGATGGGATGAATTCGGTTGTCGGGGATATTCGCGATCTGGATCATTTAAAAAAGGTATTTGCAGAAGTACAGCCTGAAATTGTAATTCATATGGCGGCGCAGCCTTTGGTGCGGGAATCGTATCAGAATCCGGTATATACATACGAGACAAATGTAATGGGAACGGTTAACATTTTAGAATGTGTGCGCTTAAATCCTTGTGTGAAATCATTTGTGAATGTGACGACAGATAAGGTGTACCTTAATAAAGAGTGGGAGTGGGGATACCGTGAGAACGAGGAATTAAACGGCTATGATCCGTACTCTAATTCCAAATCCTGTTCGGAATTGGTAACAAGCAGCTATTTGAAATCGTTTTTTCAGGACAGTGATACTGCTATTACAACCTGTAGAGCAGGGAATGTAATTGGTGGAGGCGATTTTGCGACTGACCGTATTATTCCGGATTGCATCAGAGCTGTGGAAAAAGGAGAAGAGATTGTTGTGCGCAACCCGTTTTCGACAAGACCATACCAGCATGTGCTAGAGCCGGTGACAGCATATTTGATGATTGCAAAGGCTCAGTATGAAGATAAGAAGCTTGCAGGAAACTATAATGTCGGACCTGATGAGACAGATTGCTGGACGACAGGTAATTTGGTAGAACTTTTCTGCAAAGAGTGGGAGAAACAGACTGGTACACAGGTTACATGGGTGAACAAGTATGATGGTGGTCCTCATGAGGCAAATTTTCTGAAACTCGATTGTTCCAGGATTAAGAGAACCTTTGGCTGGAAACCGGTATGGAACGTAGAGAAGACTATGGAAAAGATTGTGGAGTGGTCAGACTGTTATTTGAAGCATGGAGATATTGTGGAATGCATGGAACGGCAGATTGAGGAATTCTGCAGATAGAAGACCAATATACGAAATAAAAGAGTTATTAGAACTATTCGTTACGGATAGTTCTAATAATTTATAATAAAATATACCAAATGAAACTTTGTTTCAATAATATATGGAGAACAGGATGACGACAAAAAAGACGATAGATAGTTTGAAAGATATTCTGAAAAAGGAGCATGACATTACGCAAGATGAATTCAAGAAAATCTTAACAATATTTAATAATATTTTGGAATATAATTCGGATGAAGGGTATATGAGCTTTGAAAAAGAAAAATATTATTTTGCAATCGTCGACAAATTAATATTAGTGTATTATACGAAAAAGATTCAGATGAACAAGGCAATAAATTGTGCAGTAAGAGATATGGGAGGGAAATACGAATGGGGAATCGTGTTTGGACGGGAGGGAATTTGCCTGCTAAATAGTTCGATTAAGACAGGGAAAAAAAGATTTGCTGCTGGTAAAATAGTTTTTATGGTTTCGTTTAGCGGGAAAACGGATTCAGATTATTTAAAATTTTTTTCATTTGAGAATATGTTTGGAAGGTATAGAAATACATACTTTTTTAGAGACATGATTACATACAAAAATATGAAATTCAAGGGAGATGAAAAGAGCTGGCAGGCATATCATAGTGCTATGAAGCGTTTCTTTTCTTACTACGTAAATTCGTTTGGGGAGTGGAGAGAGAATGTAAAGAATAATTACGATATAATAAAGCTGCATCATTTTGAAAGTTACATAAAAGATGCTAGTAAGATTAAATCACCGAATACAATTAAAGCACAATATTTTTATGTAAGAGATTTTATATTGTGTATGGCAACAAAAAATGAGGATTTTGAAAATGGAAGCAATGTTATTTTACGGATGTGCGCAGATATGCCTTATGATATGAGAAAGGGACTACGGGAAACAGATGTAGAAAAGCTGGAAAGAATCCTTAATTACTTTAATGGAAAGAAGAAAACAAAGCAAAGAACATTATTTCTTTTGTTATTATATTTCGGAATAGAACGAAGAAGGTTATGCGAATTAAAATGGGAGGATTTTTCAAAGGATTTGAAGTGGTTTTATTTAGAGAAAGAACGGAGAGTAAAGGTTCCGCAAATATTAAAAGATAGTTTGTTAAAGCTGAGAGAGGAAGAGCCAAGAGATGCGATATACATATTTGGGAATGTACATTCCCAAAATATTAAGCCAATATCAGTGAATAATATTAATGATATGATGTCTTGTATAGAAAAAATTGATCTGCAGGATGATTTTTATAGAAAAATGACGGCTAGTAATATACGAAAATGGCTTTTTACATATTTGTTGAAGCAAGGGTATCCGCTGCAGGATGTACTTAAGCGAATGAATATACCTATTGCGAATATTGGTAATTACGTAAATGATGAGGAATTGTGGGATTACACATCTCAAAATTTTGAAAATATATGTCCATTGGAGGATGTGTTAAAAATGGGATGATAAGTGGATAGAGAAAGCTAGTAAGTGAATAAGTAAGGAATCTTTTGTTTAGAGATTTGAAAAGATTGCATTGTTGATAAAAATGCATGTAATCATATTTTACTATAACATAAATATTTGTATTCCGTATAACGTATTGAAAAATAGTATGAAGAGACGTAAACTAAGCATAACAGAAATGCAGGAGGAAATATGATGTCAATTACAAAATTACGAAAACGAAGTGGTATGTCAAGAAAAGAATAATTGACATGGGTAAGGCATCATAATAATATATAATTATAGATGTAGATGATACGATATATCAGGCACCAGCATAGTAGTTTTAGCGTAGAAATATTATAATAAATGTGACAGACTTGCGTTATGTGTGTTTTTTGAGGTAGACAATATGCAAAAGGAACAATATCAGGTTTCAAAGGAAATATGGGCATATAGAAAACAGGGGCAGATAGACAGGGCGTTGGAACTGACTGAACAGGCGATTGAGAGCTTTCCCGATGAAGCGTACTTCAATAGAATACTTGGGGACATTACCATGTCTACGGGAGAATATGATACTGCGGGCAAGGCATATGTGGGATTTCTCACTAAAATAGGAGAGAATCTGAAGCATTTTGAGAGCTTTGACAATTTCTGGAGTCGTTATGTGATCCATGCAGGGGAACAGAATTGCGACAATGTATACAGAGAGATTGTTGCATTGGTAAATGAGGACAAGTTTGGCGATACCTTGAAAAGAAGACTGGCAGCTGTGCTTTTTGAGTATGAGAATCAGCAGTGCATTATATATCATAATATAGAACAGGATCCTAATAAGCTTTCAAACAAAATCAGCGAGTGGGAAAGAGCAAACGATATATGGAAGATCTACTGTTTCCTGTTTTGGGAAGCAAAATACGCTGTACATGTAAGAAATACCTATAATAGAGATATTAAGCTGATTGCTGTCATGGAAAAGTACAGATTTTATGAAATGGCTGTTACGGTTACAGAAGCAGTTCTGGAATATAGTGAGAATGAGGTTGCAATCCGGGCGTTATTTCGCTTGTGCAGGAAGACAGACGACTATACGAGGGCGGATCAATATTTGCAGACACATCCGCAGATCAGGCAGAGAAAGGGTTTTAACATTCAGTATGAGTTTGTCTATTATTATCTGAAAAAAGAAGATGAGGCGAGTCTGCTTGATACGCTGAAAAAGATACGGAATAGTGCAACAAGCAGTATCCCGATCAGTAAAACCCTGCAAAATTTTTACGTAAAGCTTGGAATGATTGATGACGCGGTGGAAATGCGTGGTCATATCAATGAACTGGTGCAGAAGACAAAAGGGTATGAGAAACCGGGCACAAATGCAAAGGGAACTGAAGAGGAACGTGAGACGGAGGAAGTTTTCTGGAATACGATCAAGGATATGGTTTCCGAGCAGGAACATAATAGACAGCTGCTGGCTATCAAAGAGTTGTTGAAAGGCTTTTCACATGAATTGGGACAGCCGATTACAAATATCCGGTATGGTATTCAGTTGTATCAGATGAAAATGGATAGGAATTTAGATGATCGTGAAAATCTGAGTGTGTTATTGGATAACATATTATCACAGACAATCAGGGTAAATCGTCTGCTGAAAAGATTTGCACCGATCGTTTCGAGCAAAAGTGTGAATACCAGATTTAATTGCATCGACTGTATCAAATTAGTGTTTCAGGACATGCAGATGCGTCTGGAGAGCATAGGGATTGAAACACAGGTACGTGGCGTGAAAGAATTCATGCTATATGGTGATAGCATTCAGTTTGAACAGGTCATTTATAATCTTATCAGCAATTCCGCAGATGAACTGAGGGATAAGGATGGCAAAAAAACAATTACAGTACAGTGCAATGTAAATGATAATTTTCTGAACATCCATTTCAGAGATAATGGGAAAGGCGTCCCGAAGGATATAGAAAGTAAAATATTTAATCCGTTTTATTCGACAAAGGATAAAGAAATATCGGATGGCGGGGAAGGTCTCGGGCTTTACATTGTGTGGAATATATTGAAAATGTATGGTGGCAAGATCAGAGTAAACTCTGCATATAAGGAAGGTGCGGAATTTCTGATACAAATTCCAAAAGGAGAATATGAGAATGTATAGAATATTGATTGTAGAGGATGAGAAGGATACAGCAATGCCGGTCCGGGAGGCACTGCAGCTTTATGGATATGAAGCGGATATTGCTGCCGATGGAGAAAAGGGAGTGGAAATGTTTCGGCAAAATCAATATGATCTGGTACTGCTGGATCTGAAGATGCCAAAGCTGACAGGAGAAGAGGTGCTAAGACAGATAAGAAAACAGGATCCATATGTTTATGTCATCATATATACGAACTATGGGGACTTTGAGGAAGTGAAGGAACTGGCAAATCTCGGAATTGACGGATATATTAACAAGGGACCGGAAGCCGAACTGGGAAAGCTTGTTGAGGTGATTAAGGAAAAGCTCGATCCGCTGGATGAAGAGGGGATGAAAGAATTATTGGAAAGCATGGAGAATTTGCCGCAGGAGTAGGGAGTAATACACGACATGGAGAAATTTCTGATAGATACAAATGCATTATGGGAAATCATATGTGAAATAGCAGGATTTCCCGTGAGAGGAAAGTGCTTTGATATAGAGAGGATCAAACGGGGGGAATGTTATATTTCGGAGGTCACCCGTGTGGAAATTATGTCTGTCATGGGAAAGTATGCTCGTGGGGAGCAGGCGCAATGGCAGATTTGCAATCGTATAACAGGCGATGATGGGACGAGGTGTTCCCAGAGGCATTATAACCCTGGAAGAAAGAAATGGAAGCGGAAACAGAGTGCTGCGTTCCGGAAACTTATTGATGACATTGTAAACGGAAGGAGCAGTGTCTTCAAGGTGGCTGTTTTGCCAATCACGCATGAGGTGGTAAGTGAGGCAGAACGATTTATCGATCTTGCATTTAAGTACAAATTTGCGTCTATGGATGCAATGATTGCAGCAACCGCGAAATGTTATGGCACAGATGAAATATGTGTTGTGACGCACGATGGCAGTTTAAGAAGAGCACTTGCGGAGTCCGGGATACATATTATGGATGAGATCACACGGGAACAGATGGATTTATGCCAGACAGTCTGAGCGGGATTTGTTGTCTTTTTCCCTAAAATCCATTATACTGGAAATATATATGAGTATCATCATATGTTAGAGATTGTTTTGAAAGTGAGGAAAACATGCTCGAGATTCAAATTCGTAATGTGGGGAAAATTAAAGAGGCATGTATTGAACTGCCGGGTATTACTGTGATCGCAGGATTGAATGGAACGGGAAAAAGCACGATTGCGAAGAGCGTATTTGCTGCTGTAAATGCCCGCAAAAACATGGCTGGAAAGATTCGGAAGGATCAAAGACAATCTATAGAGAATGAACTGGAAGAGTGGTTGGAGCAGAATAACGATTTTGATGATATCATGCTTTTTTTTGAGGCTCATGAGGAGTTGGCACAGCACATTTTAGAAGCATACGAGAGTGAGAAGTGGGAGAAAGGTGATATTTACGGAAAAACAGAGAATATAATTGAAGAATATTGTGCCAATAATAATCTGGACAACAGTGATATAGAAGCACCGGTTAAAGAAATAGTGAGTATTCTGAATAGAAACCTTGATGAGTATGTACAGTTTTTTGTAGAACAGTACTATCAGAATGTATTTAAGAATCAAATAAATCCGATAGGAACGGGAAGAACAGCATTTGTAGATTATAAAAAAGTGGATGCTGAGAGAGAGATAGCGTCCTCTGTTTCTATTCAGAAAAATAGACTTAGCATTATAGGAAAAATATTGACACTTCAGCAGGAGAATGCAATTTACATTGAAACACATAGTGTTTTGGATTTTTGTCAGGATCTGGGGAGACGTTCCAATCGTGCAGGTAGAATGACACTGCCAACGCGGGAATTGCTAAGTAATCTGATGACAGAAAGGGAGTTGACATTCACACAACAACAGGAGCAGGAGCGAAACCAAAAGATTGTGCATGATATTGCAGAGAATATTACACATGGACATTTGCAGAAGAATAAAAACGGTACGATAGAATTTTGGGATGAAGGTGTCAATGGGAAAATCGAGTTTTCAAATATGTCAGCAGGATTGAAGATATTTACCGTATTGCAGCAGCTGATTGGTAATTATTCCCTGAAAAGGGGGGATGTTCTCATTGTAGATGAGCCGGAGGTAAATTTGCATCCGACATGGCAGATTGCATTAGCAGAAATCCTGGTGCGGATATATAAGGAATTGGGAATTTATGTTTTGGCAAATTCCCACAGCCCATATTTTATACGGGCGATAGAAGTAAAGATGGCAGAGTATGAGTGTGCACTTCAAGGACGCTATTATTTCATGAAGCAGGATGAGAATGCTTATATAAGCACGGATGTAACGGAAAATACAAATGAAATATATGACGCATTGTACCAGCCTTTGAATTTACTGTGAGCATGAGGACAAAAGATGAATGATAGACTGATCAAGGATTATCGACCATATCTGGCAAAATTGAGTGAACTTTCTTATGACAGAGAACATAAGGTATCTCTGATTGAAGATGAGGATATGAGTCACAGGATGTTCAATTTTGACGGTATCTCTGATAAGTTTTCTGAAAAGATACGCGGAGAAAAGAATATGTCTTGTGATGGATATTATGAAAAAACGTCACAGGATACATATCTGGTTGAGTTTAAAAATCAGGAAGAGGGTAAGATTGATAAGAAATGGCTGAAAAATAAGATATATGACAGTATTGCAACAGTAGTAATGAATGAGAATGTTACGAGAACGGATGTGGCGGGACGAGTGACCGTCATTATTGTATATAATGACGCAAATCATGGAGAAAAGACAGACAGTGATTATTCTACATCGGAGGCATTTAACCGGTTTAGTGAGAAGTTAGGGGAACTTTCTGGAAGAAAAGATGTGGATTCGCTGCCTAAGAAGTTTGATTTGGAGAGATACAAAGGAATACTTTTTAAAGACGTCTATACAGTTGATAGAAGAAATTTTGAAAAGTATTTTTTAAAGATCCTTTTTGAGTAGAAAATCAGAAATGAGAGTATCGGATATGGAAAAAGACCCATTTAAAAAATATTTGAAGGAATCTGAGCCGGATAAAGCGAGCAAAGGTTATGCGTGGAGTACAGCAATCGGACTTCAGGCGGTAGATGGACTCAGACCATCCAGATATTTAATTGATACAGCTATTCAAAATATTGAGGGCAAGATCACTTTAAAAGAAGCACAGAATCTTATTAACAGTTATTATGAAGAAAGACCTGTACATGTATCAGCTGATGAACGCACAGAAGAAGCAGATAAGGTATCGTCTCGCATAGCGGAGATCCTGTCGGAAAACGCTTTTTCTTTTTCGCCGAATGAATATATCTCTATTCATCACAGACTCTTTAAAGGGATTTACAAACATGCAGGAAAGATAAGAGATTATAATATCACAAAAAAAGAATGGGTACTTGATGGAGCAAGCGTTATATATGGTAGCGCATCAGAATTGAGATCCACACTTGAATATGACTTTTTACAGGAAAGGGGCTATAGTTACAAAGGGCTTTCAATGGATGAAATTATTCATCACTTTGCGGTGTTTGTTTCCAGATTGTGGCAAATTCATATTTTTGGAGAAGGTAATACAAGAACAACAGCAGTATTTTTTATTAAATATCTGAGAACACTTGGATTTTCAGTAACGAATAGTATATTTGCTGAAAATGCATGGTATTTTAGGAATGCACTTGTACGTGCGAATTATACTGATTTACAAAAAGGTGTTCATGAAACAACAGAGTATCTGGAGGTATTTCTTAGAAATCTACTTTTAAATGAGAAAAATGAGCTCCACAATCGTAGCCTGCACATAAGTGGACTTTGGGATGATAAAAAAGTGGACATTGGAGACGGAAAAGTGGACATTGAAACCCGAAAAGTGGATATTGAAATTGGAAAAGTGGACATCGAAACCCCGAAAGTGGATATTACACATACAGTGGCGGGGAAAGCGATAGATTTTTCTGCTCGGACACTTACCCATATCGATATACTTTTTGAAAAATTTGGCTACGATAAAATATTCGGAAGAAGTGCAATTATGGATACCCTGGAGCTGAAAAGCTCTGGGGCGTCTAAACTGATATCAAATTTGTTACAAGCTGATATTATAGAGCCAGTATCAGGACACGGAAAGGGAAAGTATAAATTTAAAGAATAAATTGACATGGCAAGGCTGTGGAAAATCCTCCCAGCCCATTCCCCGTTGTAATCCCTGACGAAAAAGATTATACTAAGGTGAAACCATAATCAGGAAGAACAGAGGGGAATGAATTTTGAAAAAGAAAAAATTACTACAACTGTTATCGGGAGCCCTGACAGCGGCGATCCTGATCTCGGGGAATGGTGTGGCTGTTGCCGCACAGGAACTGAACGGGACAGCGGGAGAGTATGCACAGGCAGAGCAGACTGAGGAAGCTGCCGTACAGACGGAAGAGACGGAACAGACCGAAGAGATGACGGAACAGCCGGACGCGACAAAACAGTCAGAAGAGATAGCCGTGCAGTCGGATGAGACAGAAGCGGTTAAGGAGACAACAGAGCAGAACGAGGAGACGCAGACAAAAACAGATGAACTGCGTCAGGAATTACTGCAGCTTTTGGAGCAAAAGACAGTCATGGCGACGGTCTATCTCACAGATCTCTATGAGGTGCGCGAGGAGCCGGATGCAGACAGCGCGGTAGAGGGAAGCCTGCCTTCCGGTAGTCAGGTGCTGCTTAAGGATGTAGCGATTGACGGCGGCAGCGTCTGGTACTATGTCATGTTTGCAGTGGACGGGCAGGAGCGGTATGGCTATATCGATGCATCACATCTTGTCACGAGTGATACGGATTTCAGAGCCTGGGAGGAGAAGCTTGGCGCTGCGGATGAAGCGGCGGGTGAGAAGCTCAAAAAGAGCGGCAACCAGGACATCCTTGCGTTCCCGGAGTCTTACCGGGCAGCACTCACACAGCTTAAGGCATCCCACCCGAACTGGACGTTTGTACCGATGCAGACGAATCTGGAGTGGAGCAGTGTTGTGAGCGCAGAGATGCAAAACAACAGAAGCTGGGTGCATCAGAGCAAAGGGGACAACTGGAAGGCGGAGGCTGCCTCCCAGAGCGGCTGGTACATTGCGTCGCAGGCGGCAGTGGAATACTGCCTGGATCCGCGTAATTTTACCAACGATTCCTACATATTTATGTTTGAACAGTTGACATACAATGCACAGTACCACACGGTGGATGCGGTTTCCAATATCGTGTCCGGCTCTTTTATGCAGGGAGAAGTGCCGGAAGCGGGGACAACCTATGCGCAGGCATTTTACGATATAGGTAACAGTCTCGGAGTCAGCCCGTTTTTCCTGGCATGCAGGGTTTATCAGGAGCAGGGAAGTGCGGGAACATCGCCATTGATTTCCGGAACTTACCCGGGATATGAAGGATATTACAATTATTATAATATCGGTGCGACAGGAACGACAACGACGGACGTCTATGTCAATGGTTTAAGAACGGCTCAGAATAAAGGCTGGGATACCAGAATGAAAGCCTTGACCGGCGGTGCGCAGTATATCTCGCAAAATTATATCTTAAAAGGACAGGACACCCTTTATCTGCAGAAATTTGATGTGGACGCTTCCTACAATGGATTGTATTCCCACCAGTATCAGCAGAATATCACAGCACCGATGACGGAGGGCGGGAAGATCCGGAGGGCGTACAGCCAGACCAACGCGTTGGAGAATCCGTTTGTGTTCAAGATCCCAGTATACAACAATATGCCGGCAACAGCATGTCCTTCGCCGGACGATCAGGATAACACCGCCACAGCTGCGGCGCTGCGTGCGTTTGTAGTGCGTCTGTATGAGGATGCGCTGGGACGTACCTCCTATCAGGATTCGGAGATCGACTACTGGTATCAGGCGCTGCGCAACGGAGAGAAAACGGGAGCGGAAGTCGCGCAGGGATTTTTCTTCAGCGATGAATTCAAAAATAAGAAGCTCTCCAATGAGGCGTATGTAAACCTTCTGTATCAGGTAATGTTTGACAGACAGGCGGATGACAGCGGAAAGGCAGACTGGCTTGCAAAGCTCTCCAACGGAATGAGCAGGGAGTATGTATACCGCGGATTTGCAAATTCACAGGAGTTTGCAAATGTGTGCAGCCAGTACAGCGTGATCCAGGGAACGGTGACACTGGGAAGCTACCGGGATCAGAATGAGGGGGTAACGTCGTTTGTAAACCGGCTTTATGTGAAGCTTCTGGATCGTCAGGGAGAGGATGAAGGAATTGAAAACTGGTGCAGAACGATCCTGACAAAAGCGGATACGACGGAAAATGTAGCGCATGGATTCGTATTCTCACAGGAATTTTTGAACAAAAATACATCCAATGAGGAGTTTGTCAAGATCATGTATCGTACATTTTTAGACCGTGAATACGATCAGGCAGGGCTCAACGACTGGGTTGGCCAGCTGAATTCCGGAGTTGGAAGAGAGCAGGTATTCCATGGATTCGCGGGAAGCACGGAATTCCATAACCTGATGGCTGAGTACGGCGTGGACTAGAATCGAGCTTTGGAAAATAAAGGAAAAATTAAGAATTTTTTTTGGCCTTTTGATTGTCAAGTGCAGACAATAAAAGTTATAATGAAAGCACAATAGCTATGCTGTGACATAGAGAAGGAGGAAATGTAGTGAAATTTAACAAGTGGGTGAAAAGTGTAACGGCTGCCGTTGTCTTAAGTCTGGCACTTTCCGTGACGGCATTCGGTGCGGAGACAGATGCGGACGAGCTTACGATGGTGACAAGCGAGCAGACGGAGATGAAAGAGGGAATGGTTGGGGCAGGAGCGCATGCATCGATTTATCCGGATCCGACGATGTATGATGCAACATTTTCCAACAATACCAAGATCAACCTGCTCTTCAACGTCAGAACGTTCGGCAATGATATGGAGCGCTATGAGATCCGTATTTTCAAGGGCAGTACAGAGAGCTCGGCAAATCTGGTTGCAAGAAAGAATGCGGATTTTGATACGACAAAGGGAACATCCGACATTACATACAGCTGGGACACAACGGATTACAGCAAATACACGCCGGGAACCTATACGATCAGCTGTACCTCATTTTATAATTCTACAAACGGGGATGTAGTCAATCAGAAGGAAATGTTTACGGTAACACTGGAGGACTACCGCCTGATTCTGGACAGACAGTTTGTGCAGCGCCTCTACGAGAAAGTATTCCAGAGAACCGCCGATACAGCAGGCTTGAATGACTGGAGCAACAAGCTGTACAACGGAACGACGACCGGTGCGACGACTGCATGGAATTTTTTCTTCAGCCCGGAGTTCGGCAATAAAAATACAACAAACGAGCAGTATGTGAACATTCTGTATCAGGCGCTGTTTGACCGCAATGCAGATACGGATGGCAAGGCAAACTGGGTGAGCTTACTGGATAACGGAGTGTCCCGTGCGTATGTGCTGAAAGGATTTACCGATTCGTCAGAGTTCAACAATCTCTGCAGCGTGTATGGAATTCAGCAGGGAACCATAACGACGTCCGAGAACCGCGATAAGAATCCGCAGGTAACGGCATTTGTGAACCGCTTATATACGATCGCAATGAACCGTGCCGCAGATGTCAACGGTCTGAATGACTGGACGGGCAAGCTGCTGGCGAAGACAAAGACACCGAAGCAGGTGGCATCCGGATTCGTATTTTCACAGGAGATGGCCAACCGGAATCTCAGTAATCAGGAGTATGTGACGATGCTTTACCGTACGATGATGGACAGAGAGCCGGATGAGGCAGGCCTGAATGACTGGGTAACCAGACTGCAGTCAGGTACCAGCCGCCAGAGCGTATTTGACGGTTTTGCCGACAGTACAGAGTTTGACAACATTGTACGTGCATACGGATTAAAGTAAATAATACGTCCCGGTAGGACATACAGTTTCATACAGAGGAAGAAAGAGCCCGCGCTGTCGATTTGACAGCGCGGGCCTTTTTGGTCATAGACAGGTCTGTCAGATCCTGGGGAAGGATGACCGGAAAAATTAAGAAAATATACATATTTTGTAAATTGACGTTGTCCCCGGTACGTGTATAATTAAAATTGGTAGAAATATGTTATTTAGACAGAGGAAGGATCAAGATGAAGAAAAGAGTACTAGCGTGTATACTGGCGGCAGCGCTTCTGACAACCGGAATACCGGGAGGACAGGCAGCGATGGCACAGAGCCTTACGGAAAACGGAACGGAGATGGCGACAGAAGAAGTAAATCCGGAAAACACATCGGAGGAAACGGAAGCGGCATCTGTGACGGAAACAGAAGTGCAAACGTCGACAGAGAGAGAGACGGAGGATGTGGCAGAAGGCTCGGAGAGTCAGTTGACAGTGACAGAGGAGACCGAAGCGGCAGAGGAGACCGAAGCAGCAGAGGAGACCGAAGCGGCAGAGGGAACCGGGAAGACAGAGGAGACCGAAGAGACGGAAGCAGTAGAGAATCATCCTGTACGAACAGATGAGTAAATGTGTTCAGTACTTTTCGGTAACTTTTGC
>OGWR01000165.1_pt1 | contig 56982 bp, 57 predicted proteins | sample 1576061 | NCBI WGS metagenome assembly OGWR01 (sample SAMEA3541511, study PRJEB24748) | human gut metagenome | biome: human gut; feature: human-associated habitat; material: faeces | place: China | collected 2012 | reverse complement strand
GACTTAGGATCTAGTGTCCCAGACGTGAGAGTTCAAGTCTCTCTCTTCGCACCATACATGTATATGATACTCCATAAAAATGGAGTTTTTTTTTTTATTCTAAAATAACTTATTCTTTACCACAGCCTCTAAATATAAAAAAGTTAAAATTATAGAGCTAAAGATAGGATATTGTCTATTTTTTTGTACTAGTAGTACTTTACAAAACCGATAAAAATATATTATAATTAATAGAAAGAAATGAAATTAAATTTAGGAGGATAATAGATGATAAATAGAGAAAGAATGGTAGAGAATTTTATAAATATGGCAAAAATTTCTTCACCATCATTAAAAGAGAGAGAAGTAGCTGATTATATAAAAAAAGAATTAGAAAGTATTGGATTAGAGGTAATAGAAGATAATGCTGGAGAAAAAACTGGAGGAAATTCTGGGAATATAATAGGAATATTAAGAGCTCCTGGAAAGAAAAAGGTTTTATTAAGTGCACATATGGATACAGTCTTACCTTGTGATAAGGTAAATCCTATTATAGAAAATGGAATAATTAAAAGTGATGGGACTACTGTATTAGGTGGAGATGATAAAGCTGGAATAGCCAATATAATAGAGGCTATAAGAGTTATAAAAGAAAATAACTTTGATCATCCAGAAATAATAGTTGTGTGCTCAATAGCAGAAGAGATAGGGCTATTAGGAGCTAAAAATTTTGATATAGAAAAATATGCACCTGATTATTCATTTATTTTAGATTCAAGTGGAAAACCAGGGATAGCAATAATTCAAACTCCTTATTCTGCAAAAGGAGAGATGAAAATAATAGGAAAACCTGCTCATGCAGGAATAGCTCCAGAAAATGGAATAAATGCTCTTACAGTGGCAGCACATGCTATAACTAAAATAAAATTAGGAAGAATAGATAGTGAAACAACTTCTAATATTGGAGTAGTAAGAGGTGGCGAAGCTGTAAATATAGTTATGCCAGAAGTTACTCTTCACTATGAAGCAAGAAGTTTCTCAGGAGAAAAATTAGATAGTCTATTAAAAGAAACAAATGATATTTTTGTAGAGGTAGCAAAAGAGTTTGGTGCAGAGTTTGAAAATAATGTTGTAAAGGGATATTCTGGATATCATTTAGATAAAAATGAAGATATATTAAAATATTTTGAAAAAGCTTGTATGAATGCTGAGGTAGAGTATATAACTAAATCTACTGGTGGAGGAAGTGACTCTAATATCTATAATGAAAAAGGATACAAGGCTCTTACAATAGCTGTAGGAATGACAAAAGTTCATACAAAAGAAGAGTATATAGAGATAGAAGATATGGTAAAAACAGCAAAATTAGTTGTAGAAGTATTAAAGGAAATAGCATAAAATGTTTCATAAAAATAAAAATTCTCATAGTGTTAAGAGAAGAAAAATATATATAATTTCACTATGTCTACTCTTCCTTTTTTTAGTATTCAAAGGTGCTATTAATCAGGGAATTGATTTATTAAGTTATATTGTTTTTCCAGTGCAAAGAAAAATATATCAAATTGGAAATTATGTTAAGGAAACTAAAGAAGCTGTAATAAGTTATCAGAGAGTTTTAGAAGAGAATAGAGAGTTAAAAAATGAACATATAAAATATGAAATGTTAGTATCTTATAATAAAAGATTACAAGAGGAAAATAAAAGATTAAGAGATATTCTTGGAATAAAAGAGGAGAAAAAAATTAATTTACGAGTGGCTAAAATTAATTTTAGAAATCCAAGTAATCTTTATGTTAGATTTTATATAAATCAGGGTAAAAAAGATGGAATTAAAAAAAATATGATAGTTCTATCGGGAGAAACTCTAATAGGGAAAATAGGTAGAGTGTATGATGATTATTCAATAGTAGATATGGTCACTTCAGAAAATTTTAATGTAAGTGCTATGACAGAAAGCCAAATGTTAGGAATAATCAAAGGTAGTGATGAAGATGATGGAACATTGTATTTTGAAGCAAATACTTTCCAAAATAGTATAGTTGTAGGAGAAAAAGTATATACCTCTGGAATTAGTGAGATTTATCCAAAAGGTTTATATATAGGAAAGGTATCAGAGATAGATAATAGTGATGGAGAGATATTTAGAAGTATAAAGGTAAAAAATGATGTTGATATTCTAAATATGACAGAAGTATTAATTTTGATGTTAGAAGATAAAAAAGAGGAGAAAAATGGTAAAATTTAAATATCTTTTTCTATTTTTAGTTGTAATATTTATATCTTTTGCTAAAAATATAGAAGAGATAGAGGATATGACAATCAATATAGAAGAGAGACTTTCTTTGAATGGAGATATAAAAAAAAGTGAATATATATTACAATATATTAAGCCAGATTTTATTAGAAAGGATATCTTGAGTCCTGAATTAAATAAAGGAGAAATATATATATATGACTCTAAAAAGAAAGTTATATATCTTCCACTTTTTGATCAAGTTAGTGAAGAAATTTTAAATGAAGAAGAGGATAGTACTTTAGAGGCTATTAACTATATTTTAAAAGAGAAAAAAGAGTTTAAAGAGGGAAAAATTAATCTAAAAGATGGATTAATAATAGAGTTAAAAAAGTTAAAGAAATTTTCAGAATATACTTTACCAGAGATCATTATAATTTATGATGGAAATGTAAAAGTAGGAGAATTAAAGATAAAAAATTATAAAATTAATAGTAAATTGAATAAAGAGGAGCTGTCACTCCATGATTAAATTTATAAATGACAATGGTGTAGTTATAAATAAGAGAGATTTTGGAGAAGCGGATAGATATATAACTGTATTTACCGAAAATTTTGGGAAATTAGTTTTTCTTTTAAAAGGAATTAGAAAAAGTAAGAAAAGAGAGTTAAGTTCAGTAGATATACTTACTCTTTCTAAATTTACATTTTATAGAAAAGGAGAAAATTATACAGTTTCTAGTTTTAATGAAGTAGATTCTTATTTAGAGATAAAGTCAGATTTAGATAATTTAGGAATTGCTTTATATATTCTTGCTATTTTAAATGAGATTTTAGTAGAAAATAATAGAAAAAAATCTTTGTATAATATTACAATAAAAACACTTAATTACTTAAAAGAGAGTGAAGATAAAAGAAAAAATTATATTTTATTAGGATATTATTTATACTATCTTATAAAAGATGAAGGATTAAAAATAGATATAGGAGAGGGAAATAATTTTTCCTATGAAAAATCAAAGTTTTTAATAGAAAATGAAAAATATAGTTATAAGGTATCACAAGAGGAAAAAGAAATCGTAGAGTTGTTTATTACTGGAAAAGTAAGAAATATAATAGAAGGTAGTTATTTATTTGAAAATATTAAAGAAGTAGTAGTTCTATTTGAAAAATATATAAATTTTCATTTAGGAGTACAACTAAAATTAAAAAATTATGTTATGGGGGTAGAGAATGATTAATATAGTAAAAATAACTGATTATATGTCAGAAGAATTAATTTCTCTTAATCTAAAAGCAAGGACAAAGGATGAGGTATTATTGGAACTATCAAAGTTAATGGAAGCTTCACCTAATATTTCTAAGGAAGGTAACAACATATACAAATCTCTTGTGGAAAGAGAAAAATTAGGAAGTACAGGAATAGGAAAAGGAGTTGCTATTCCACATGCTAAGACAGAAGCAGCTAAAAGTTTAACAATAGCTTTTGGAATTAGTAAAGAAAGAGTAGATTTTAAATCTCTAGATAATGAAAATGTAAATATATTTTTTGTATTTGCTTCTCCAAATAAAGATAGTCAAGTGTATTTAAAAGTTTTAGCAAGAATATCACGTTTAATAAGAGAAGAGAGTTTTAGGCAAGGACTATTAGATTGTAAAACTCCTAAAGAAGTAATAGAGTATATAAATAAAAAAGAATCAGTGTAGGTGAGGGATATGAGATGTCCATTTTGTAATTCAGAGGATACAAAAGTAGTAGACAGTCGTTCTTTTATGGATGGCTTCTCTATTAAAAGACGTCGTGAATGTATAAAGTGTGAAAAAAGATTTACTACTTATGAAAAAATAGAAGAAACTCCTTTATATATTGTAAAAAAAGACAATAGAAGAGAAAAATTTGATAGGAATAAACTTTTAAATGGTCTTATCAGAGCTACCATTAAAAGAAATATAAGTAGAGAAGAGTTAGATACTTTTGTTCTTGAGATAGAGAAATATATACAAAACTCTCTTAAAAATGAAATTAGTAGTAGAGAATTGGGAGAGTTGGTAATGGAGAGATTACTTGAAATGGACGAAGTAGCTTATGTTAGATTTGTTTCTGTATATAAGGAGTTTGATGATATAAAGTCTTTCATAGAGTTGGTAGAAAAAATTAGCAATAGGAAAGGTGAATAGATGAGAATATTATTTATGGGAACTCCAGAGTTTGCAGTTCCATCTTTTGATGTATTAAATTCTGAATATGAGATAGTAGGAGCTTTTACAAAGATAGATAAACCCAATATGAGAGGGAAAAAAATAAAATTCACTCCAGTAAAAGAGTATGCATTAGAGCATAATATACCTGTATATCAACCTAATACATTAAAAAGTGAAGAAACTCAAAACTTAATAAAAGAATTAAATCCAGATTTAATAGTAGTAGTAGCTTATGGGAAAATTTTACCAAAAGAGATAATAGAGATGCCAAAATATGGAGTAATAAATGTACATTCATCTTTACTTCCAAAATATAGAGGAGCAGCTCCTATAAATGCAGCTCTTATACATGGAGAAGAAGAAAGTGGAGTAAGTATAATGTATATAGCAGAAGAGTTAGATGCAGGAGATGTGATACTTACTGTGAAAACAAAAATAACTGATGAAGATACTTTCTTAACTTTACATGATAGGTTAAAAGAGTTAGGAGCAAAGGGATTAATAGAAGCAGTAAGACTTATAGAAAAAGGCGAAGCTCCAAGAATACCTCAAAATCATTCAGAGGCCACATTTGTAAAGCCTTTTTCTAAAGATGATTGTAAAATTAATTGGAGTAAAACTGAAAGAGAGATTTTTAATTTTGTAAGAGGAATGAATCCTTTTCCAAGTGCTTTCACTATTTGTGAAGATAAGATTTTTAAAATTTATGGAGTGAAAGAAAATTTTAAAACTTATGAGAGTGGAGTGTGTGGAGAAGTAGTAGATATCAAAAAAGGTGAAGGAGTAATAGTAAAAACTGGAAATGGAAGTGTAATACTAACTCAAGTAAAACCAGAGAATAAAAAGCTTTTAAATGGAGCTGATATAATCAATGGTGGAATATTAAAAGTTGGAGATATCTTAAAATAAAATAAGAGAGGTAATACATAAAAGGATGATAAGATTAGATGGAAAAGAGCTATCTCAAAAACTAAAAGCTCAGATAAAAGAAGAAACTTCTCAATTAAAAGAGAGAATAGGTAAAGTGCCAGGACTAGCAATAGTTTTATTAGGAGATAATCCAGCTTCAAAAATCTATGTGAATTCTAAAATAAAAGGATGTAGTGAGTTAGGATTTGAAAGTTTTGCACATTTTTTACCAGAAGATACTAGTGAAGAAAAAGTTTTAGAGTTAATAGAGAATTTAAATAATGATGAAAGAGTAAATGGAATCTTAGTACAATTACCATTGCCAAAGCATATAGATGAGAAAAAAGTAATAGATAAGATAGCTTTAGAAAAAGATGTAGATGGTTTTAAACCAGAAAACTTAGGACTTTTAATGTTAGGAGATAAGAATTCTATGCAGCCTTGTACTCCAGCTGGAATTATGGAGATGTTAAAAGCCTATTCAATAGATTTAATTGGAAAAGATGTAGTGGTAGTGGGAAGAAGTAATATTGTAGGAAAGCCTATGGCAAATCTTATGATAAATGCTGGAGCCACTGTTACTGTTTGTAATAGTAAGACTAAAGACTTAAAAAAGAAAACAAGTGAAGCTGATGTTGTAGTTATGGCAATAGGTCAAGCTAAATTTTTAACTGAAGATATGGTAAAAGAGGGAGCTATAATAGTAGATGTAGGTATAAATAGAACAGAGGAAGGGTTATTTGGAGATGTGGATTATGAAAATGTAAGTAAGAAATCTTCATATATTACTCCTGTGCCTGGTGGAGTTGGACCTATGACAGTAGCTATGCTATTTGCTAATACTATGAGAGCTTTTAAAAATAATAATATAAAATAGAAGCAAGGGAGAAATTATGAAAAAAAATGAAAAAAGAGAGTATTATATAGTAGATAAAAGAATACTTCCAAATTCTATTCAAAGTGTAATCAAGGTAAATGATTTAGTACAACATACAAAAATCTCAAAATATGAGGCTATAAAAAAAGTTGGAATAAGTAGAAGTACATATTATAAATATAAAGATTACATAAAACCTTTCTTTGAGAGTGGAAAAGATAAGGTGTTTAGTATTCATATGTCTCTAGTAGATAAGCCAGGAATATTAGCAAGTATATTAAATATAATAGCTGGAGAGGATATGAATGTGCTTACAATAGTACAAAATATAGCTGTAGATGGAATAGCGAAGTCTACTATTTCAATTCAAACTACTGAAAATATGCTAAGAAAAATAGAAGGAATGTTAGAAAAAATTTCAGAAGTAGATGGAGTAAAAGACTTAAGAATAATAGGAAGTAACTAATATAAAATATCACGGAGGACATAAAGAGATGAAAATAGATGTAAAAACTATAAGAGAATTAGCAGAAAATATAGAGAAATACAATTTAAATGAGGTGGCACTAGAGAGTGAAGGAGTAAAATTAGTGCTTAAAAAAGAGAAACCAGTAAAAGTAGAGGCTATTCAAGTTCAACAACCTTTAGTACAACAATATGTAAATAATAATGATGAGATAGAAACTAAAGAGGAAATAGTAGATTGTGGAGAAAAAGAGTGTATACTAGCCCCTATGGTAGGAACTTTTTATAAATCATCAGCACCTGGAAATCCAGCTTTTATAGAAGCAGGAATGAATGTTTCAGTAGGAGATACTCTATGTATAATAGAAGCAATGAAACTTATGAATGAAGTAAAAGCTACAAAAAATTGTAAAATTGTAAAAATTCTAGTAGAAGATGGTCAAATAGTTAAAAAGGGAGATAAACTATTCGAAATAGAGTAGTTTGTATTTTCTATCATTCTATGGTAAAATAGTATTATATAAAATAAGAAATCTTGAGAAGGAGAGTGTAAAAACGAATTGGACACGTACCAAAATATTTTGTTGTTAGTCGTATTGATTATGTTATCTGGTTTTTTCTCAGCTTCAGAAACTGCACTTACATCATTTAGAAGTATACATCTAGAAAAGTTTGAAGATGGAAAAAATGCTAAAAAAGTGGAACTTTTAAAAAAATGGTTAAAAAATCCTAATGAGATGTTAACAGGACTTTTAGTAGGGAATAATATTGTAAATATACTAGCTTCGTCAATAGCAACTGTTGTTACTATTAATATAATGGGAGGAACATCAAGTTCATCAGTAGCGGTTGCAACTGTTGGAATGACAATAATTATTCTTATTTTTGGAGAGATTACTCCTAAAATTATAGCTAAAAATCAGTCTGTAAAAATAGCAGGAGTAGTAGTTAGCATTATTTATTATTTTGCTTGGGTTCTAAAACCAATAATAAAAATATTAATGATGATATCAAAATTTATTGGAAGATTGATGGGAATAGAACTACATGATGAAGGACTTATGATAACAGAAGAGGATATTATCTCTTTTGTAAATGTAGGAGAGGCTGAAGGTATCATTGAAGAGGAAGAAAAAGAGATGATACACTCAATTGTTGGTTTTGGAGAAACAACAGCTAAAGAGGTAATGACTCCAAGAACATCTATGTTTGCTCTTGAGGGAGAGGATACATTAGATGATGTTTGGGATGAAATAATAGAAAATGGATTTTCAAGAATACCAGTGTATGAGGACACTATAGATAACATAATTGGTGTTTTATATGTAAAAGATATATTAAGTGTTATAAAAAATGGAAAAACAGATGTACCTGTAAAAAATTTTGTAAGACCAGGGTATTTTGTTCCAGAAACAAAATCAATTATAGAGATATTACAAGAGTTTAGAAGTATGAAGGTACATATTGCTTTAGTATTAGATGAATATGGTGGGATAGTAGGTCTAGTTACAATAGAAGATTTAATAGAAGAGATAACTGGAGAGATTCGTGATGAATATGATACTGAAGAGGAAGAGCTTATTCACAAGATAGATGATAATACTTATGAAGTAGATGGAATGATAGATATAGAGACTTTAGATAAAGAGTTATCAATAGGATTACCAGAATCTGAAGATTACGAAAGCTTAGGAGGACTTATTATTACACAAATAGGAAGAGTGGCAGTAGTTGGAGATGAATTTATGTTAAATGATGTAAGATTAAAAGTATTAGAAGTAGATAAGATGAGAGTATCTAAAGTATTAATTGAACTAAATGTAGGAGATAACTCAAATGATTAAAAAATTTAAAGCTTACTTTTATACAGGATTGATAGCTTTATTACCAATTGTATTGACTGTCTATATTTTTAACTGGATAGTTGGAATTATGATGAGTTTATTAGGAAACTCTTTTGTTACTATAATTATAAAAAATATTCTTCTAGTATTTGTAGAAGAAGGGGATATGGATTATTATTTTCAACTATTAGTGTATTTTATATCATTAGTTACTATGATAATAGGAACTTGTTTGGTAGGATTTACTTTAAAAATAGTTTTCTTTGCTAAAATTATAAAAAAAGCTAAGGAGTTATTTATAAAAATACCATTAATAAAACAGGTATATACAACAATCAGTCAAATAATAGAGGTTGCAGTTTCTGATAGAGAGAAGTCATATCAAAAAGTTGTGATGGTTGAATATCCAAGAAAAGGAATTTATAGTATAGGTTTTTTAACTTCAGAAGATAACTTTTTAATAGGTAGTGCTATTGGAAGAGAAGAAAAAGTGTATAATGTTTTTATCCCAACTTCTCCAAATCCAACATCAGGAATGTTTATAGTAGTACCAGAGAGTGAAGTAAAAATATTAGATATAAAAATAGATGATGCTATAAAATTGATTATTTCTGGTGGAGTAATATTACCAGAAAAAAAGGAGATAGAAAAGATTGAAGATTAGACTTTTATTTTTTTTAGGAGTATCAGTATTTTTAGTAAGTTGTAGTAATGTGCAAAAAAATAAAGAGATGGAGTATTCTCTTTTAAGAGGAGTAAATTACTCTCAACAAAATCAATATGAAAAAGCAATAATTGAATATCAAAAAGCTTATGTATTAGATTCGAATAATGTAATTCTTTTAAAGGAAATGGGTTATTGTTATTATCAATTTGGAGATTACACAAAAGCTGAAGAGTTTTGGTTAAAAGCTTTAAAACAGACTCCTAATGATGAAAGTTTAATAAAAAATTTAGCTACTCTTTATTATGAAAATAAAGATTATTCAAAAGTTAATAATATAATAAAAAATAGTTATAATCCAAATGATGATTATTATCTAAAATTGAGAGCTCTTATGCTATATTCTAAAAATAATAAACTAAAATCTTATGAGTTATTAAAAGAAATAGATACTGAGAAATTTGATGTAGATACAGCTATAAAATATATGGAAATTTTAAAAGAGTTAGATAAGAGAGATGAATTATATTATTTTATGAAAAATAGTTATTCTCTTTTTAAAGATAACAAAGAATATATTATAGCTTATGCACAGAATTTATCTGGTGTTTATTCTATGAATAAAGAAGCTCAAAATATATTATTGGACTATATTGTAATAAATGGAAATGATAATGATATATATCTTCAGTTGAGTGGGATATATTTAAAAATAGGAGAAAAGAAAAAAGCTGAGGACACTTATAGATTAATGTCCTATTAGATATTGAGGGGAAAATATCAAAATAAATGGAGTGAAGAGAAATGGATTTAAAAAAATATGTAGCAAATGTAAAAGATTTCCCAAAGGAAGGAATATTATTTAGAGATATTACTCCTTTAATGAATGATGGAGAAGCTTTTAAAGCAGCTACTGATGAAATAGTTAAATTTGCTAAAGAGCAAAATGTAGATTTAATTGTTGGACCAGAAGCAAGAGGATTTATATTTGGTTGCCCTGTTTCTTATGCTATGGGGATAGGGTTTGTTCCAGTTAGAAAACCTAAAAAACTACCTAGAGAGGTTATAGAGTATTCTTATGATTTAGAATATGGTTCAAATACTTTATGTATGCATAAGGATGCTATAAAGCCTGGACAGAGAGTATTGATAGTAGATGACCTTTTAGCTACTGGTGGAACTATGGAAGCTGCTGTAAAATTAGTAGAAGAATTAGGTGGAGTTGTAGCAGGACTAGCTTTTTTAATTGAGTTAGAAGAGTTAAATGGAAGAGAAAAACTAAAAGATTATCCAGTTTTAACGTTGATGAAATATTAAAATAAAAGAGAGTGAATGGATTAGTCTAAAACAACTTCTTCTAAAAAATTTAGATTATAAAATCTAATTTAAAAGTTGTTTTAGACTTTTTTATTTATCACTCTCTTTAAAATTATGGATAGAAAAGAGGAATTTTATGAATTATTGGGAAGAGATATTAAAAGAGATAGAAAAGAATAATTTAAAAGTAGATATTGAAAAAATTAAACTAGCTTTTTTCTTTGCTGAAGAGTGCCATGAAGGACAATATAGAAAATCTGGAGAAGATTATATAATGCATCCAGTAGAGGTTACTAAAATATTAATAGATATGAAAATGGATACTGATACCATAGTGGCAGGGATACTCCATGATATAGTAGAAGATACACTGATAACCTTAGCAGATATTAAATATAATTTTGGAGAAACAGTGGCTACTCTAGTAGATGGAGTTACTAAATTAAAAACTCTTCCCAATGGTACTAAAAAGCAAGATGAAAATATAAGAAAAATGATTTTAGCTATGGCTCAAAACTTGAGAGTAATAATTATAAAATTAGCAGACAGACTTCATAATATGAGAACTATGAAATATATGAAGCCAGAAAAACAAATATCTATATCTCAAGAGACTTTGGATATCTATGCTCCACTTGCACATAGATTAGGAATAGCTAAAATTAAATGGGAATTAGAAGATTTAGCACTACGTTATTTAAAGCCAAAAGAGTATATGAATATAAAAGCTCTTATTGACTCTAAAAAGAAAGAGAGAGAGGAATATATTCAAGGATTTATAGAAACAATAGTTAATCTGCTCCATGAAACTGGAATAAAAGGAAGCGTAAAAGGAAGGTTTAAACATTTTTATAGTATCTATAAAAAAATGTATGAGAAAAATAAAGAGTTTGATGATATTTATGATTTGATGGGAGTTAGAATAATTGTAGATACTGAGGGAGAATGTTATAATACCTTAGGAGTAATACATAGCCATTTTAAACCAGTACCAGGAAGATTTAAAGATTATATTGCTGTTCCTAAATCAAATAACTATCAATCAATTCATACTACTATTGTTGGACCACAAGGAAAATTTATTGAGATACAGATAAGAACAGAAGAGATGGATAAGGTAGCTGAAGAAGGAATAGCAGCACACTGGAGCTATAAAGAACACACGAAGGTAACTAAAAGTGATCAAGTGTATGGATGGCTTAGAAATATTCTAGAATTACAAAAAGAAACTGAAACAGCTCAAGAGTTTATAGATAGTGTAACTAAGGATATAATGAATGAAACTGTATTTGTTTTTTCACCTAAGGGAGATATTACTGAGTTACCACAAGGGGCTACTCCACTTGATTTTGCTTTTGCTATTCATACACAGATAGGATGTAAATGTGTAGGTGCTAAGGTAAATGGAAAAATAGTTACATTAGATTATAAACTACAAAATGGAGATAGAGTTGAGATTATAACTTCTAAGAACTCTAAAGGACCAAATAAAGATTGGTTAGACATAGTTGTAACTCATGGAGCAAAGAGTAAAATTAAAAAAGTTCTAAAAGATTTAGTAAGAGACCAAACTATAAAAAATGGTAGAGAAAATCTTGAAAGAGAGTTGGGAAAACTTGGAATAACTCTAAAAGAGATGGAAGAGGACCCAATTATCAAAAAACATATGGAAAAAAATAATATCACATCTTTAGATGAATTTTACTATCATGTAGGAGAAAAGAGAAGTAAAATAGATATTATTATAGATAAACTTAGAAAAAAAATAGAAAAAGATAGAAAAATAGAAAATATAAATATTGAAGAGTTAATGGAAAAGAAAAAAGACAAAGAAAAGAGCTCTTCAAGTAAAAATGATTATGGAATAATAATAGATGGAGTTAATAATACTCTAATAAGATTTGCTAGATGTTGTACACCTCTTCCTGGAGATGAGATAGGAGGATATGTAACAAAACTTACAGGAATAACTGTGCATAGAAGAGATTGTAAGAATTTTCAAAGTATGATAGCTCAAGACCCAACTAGAGAGATAGAGGTAGAATGGGATAGTAAAGTAGTAGAGCAAAAAGAAAATAAATATAAATTTACTTTTAATGTACTTGTATATGATAAACCAAATATACTTATGAATATTATAAATTTGATAGCTAATCATAAAATTCATCTGGTTACAATTAATAGTAACGAGATAAATAAAAATGGAGAAAGCTATATGAATTTCCAAATAACAATAGAAATTTCAAATAAAAATGAATATAAATATCTATTGAATAATATGTTAAAAATGAAAGAAATAATATCAGTAGATAGGACATAGATAGGAGAAAAGATGACAAAAAAACTACCAGTAACTTATGAGTTACAAAAGAAATCTGGTAAAGCTAGAGCTGGGAAAATAACTACTCCTCATGGAGAAATAGAAACACCAGTATTTATGCCAGTAGGAACACAAGCTACAGTAAAAGCAATGACACCAGAGGAGCTAGAAGCTATTGGTTCGCAAATAATTTTAGGGAATACTTATCACTTATATTTAAGACCAAGTGATGAATTAGTAGCAAAATTTGGTGGACTTCATAAGTTTATGAATTGGAAAAAGCCTATACTTACAGATAGTGGAGGATTCCAAGTATTTAGTTTAGGTGCTCTAAGAAAGATAACAGAGGAAGGAGTAAGATTTAGTTCTCATTTAGATGGCTCAAAACATTTCTTAACTCCAGAAAAATCTATCAATATTCAAAATAATTTAGGTTCAGATATTGTTATGTTATTTGATGAGTGCCCACCAGGACTATCAAGTAGAGAGTATATGATACCATCAATAGAAAGAACTACAAGATGGGCAAAAAGATGTATTGAGGCTCATAAAAGACCAGATGAGCAAGGGTTATTTGCTATTGTTCAAGGTGGAATATATGAAGATTTAAGAGATAAGAGCTTAAGAGAGCTAAGTGAAATGGATGAACATTTCTCAGGTTATGCAATTGGAGGGCTTGCAGTAGGAGAGCCAAGAGAGGATATGTACAGAATCTTAGATTATATAGTGGAAAAATGTCCAGAGAATAAGCCAAGATATCTAATGGGAGTAGGAGAGCCACTAGATATGTTAGAAGCAGTAGAGTCTGGAATAGATATGATGGATTGTGTACAACCTACAAGAATAGGAAGACATGGAACAGTATTTACAAAGTATGGTAGATTAGTAATAAAAAATGCTATGTATTCAGAAGATGATAGACCTCTTGATGAAGATTGTGATTGCTATGTTTGTAGAAATTTTAAAAGAGGATATATCAGACATCTATTTAAAGCAGAAGAGATACTAGGGCAAAGACTTGCTACATATCACAATTTATATTTCTTAATTAAACTTATGAAAAATGCTAGAGAAGCTATTTTAGAAGATAGATTTACAGAGTTTAAAGAAGAATTTATAAAAAATTATAATATGGGTAAAGAATCTGATTGGATAAAGCCTAAGAAAATAGGAGAATAGAGTAGAATCAATTAAAGAAGAGGATGTTACAATTTAAAAGTTTGTAACAACCTCTTTTTTTTAATTTTTACTTTTTTTTTACATAAAATTAATAAAAAATTAACATCTATTTAATAGAATAAAAGACAAGAAAAATAGGAGGGAAAAGAATAGATGTTAATAAAAGGAAAATTTGATTGTACAAAACCTATTGAAAAACTAGAATATAGTTTTTTAGTTGAAACTGAAATAAAGGAAATAGAATTTAAAATAAAAAATGGACCTTTTCAACATGTAATAATTCAAATAGAAGATAGCAATGGAAAGTATAGAGCATTAACGTCATTTAAAACATTTGAAAAAACATATTGTATAAGTGAGGATAGAGAGAGAACTTCAAATTGTTGTATAGCAGGAAATATTCCTTCAGGAGAATGGAAAGTAAGATTTTTAAAAAATTATATAGTTGATAGTGAATTTGAAGTTGAAATTTTAGAAAATAGAGAGATTACAAATGAAAATAGTAATTTTAAAGAGATTGTGTTAAATGAAAAATTTGAAAGTAAAAAAGAATGGTATTTTGGTGAATTACATAATCACACAAGAGTATCTGACGGACAAATATCTTTAGAAGAGTTAGAGAAGGAGATAATTGAAAAGAAATTAGATTTTATTTTTCCAACAGAACATAATAGTGTTTTAACTAAATATCCAAATATAAATATCCCTGTAATACCATCAACAGAATTGACACTAGATGATTTAGGACATTTTAATTTTTTCGGTTTAAAAGAGTTTATTGATTATTATTCATTGGTGGAAGAGGGAGAAAAAAAGGAAGAAAGTTTAAGAAAAATTTTTGACAGAGTAAAGGAAATAGGTGGCTATATCTCTTTAAACCATCCATTTCATAATAGTCGTAAAATGCCACTAGGTCTAATGTATGATATAGAATTAAAATATTTAGATTTCTTAGAGGTAATAAATTCTCCTACTTCTAATGGAAGAAATCCTTATTATGATAAAAAAGCTTTAGAAGCTTTAGATATATTATGGTGTAATGGTTATAAAATATTTGCTGTTTCAGGAAGTGATAACCATGGAATGATTATTGGAGATCCATTAAATTATGTAAAATTAGATGAATATTCAACAAAAAATATTTTAGAAACTTTTAAAAAGGGAAGATGTTATGTTTCTAGAATTGGTGAATTGGAATTAGAATATAAAAATAATGGAAGAGTAGTTTATCCAGGAGAAGAGGTAGAAGGTAAAGTTGAAATAAAAGTTAGAGGAAAAGAAAATTTAATTTGGAAAGTTATAAAAAATAATAAGGTTATAGAAACAGTTATAGGAAATGAGATTATAACAGAACAAGTGGTTAATGAAAAAGAGTATCTAAGAATAGAAGCCACTGACATAGAACATGAAATTTTTGCAGTAATAAACCCAATATATAATTCTATTGAAAAAATTGAACCTCAAATAAAAAGATGGTTTGAGATAAAAGATTCAATTTGGAGGGAATAGGGATGAGAAATAGAAGTAATGAGATAAATGGAAGAATATTTTTCTTACCAGCACTTATAATAACATTGATTTTCTATATTTATCCTCTATTAAAAACAGTGATATACTCTTTTTATTTCACTGGAAATAGTGGAGAGTTAATAGAGTTTGCAGGATTAGAGAATTTTATAGAGTTATTTAGTGATAGTGATTTTTATTATAGTTTATTTGTAACTTTTAAATTTGTATTTTATACAACTATATTTAGTATAGTAGTAGCATTATTTTTAGCAATTATTTGTAATGAGAAGTTAAAGGGTATACCTATATTTAGAACATTTTTTTCATCAACAATGGGAATATCAGTATCAGCTGCTTCAACGATAGTACTTTTTATGTTTCATCCAAGTGTTGGAATAATAAATACTCTATTAACAAAAGTAGGTATCTTACCTATTAACTGGTTTACAGATAGTAGATATACATTGATGGCTGTTATAATTTCTACAGTGTGGATGAACATTGGATTTGGTTTTATAGTTTTAACAGCAGGATTACAAAATATAAGTACAGAAGTGGAAGAGAGCTGTATGATAGATGGAGCAGGATATTTTTCCAAACTATTTAAAATAACCCTACCATTAATAAGTCCAAGTTTATTCTACTTACTTATAACAACAACTTTAAAATCTTTCCAAAGTTTTGGACAGATAGATATTATGACTGGAGGAGGACCAGCAAACTCAACTAATATCTTAGTATATAGTTTATATAGGTCAGCCTTTGTAGATTATAGATTTGATTATGCAAGTGTAAAAGGAGTTATATTACTACTAATCATTACAATAGTGATGTATATTAAGTTTAAATTAGAAAGGAGAGTACATTATTAAGATGAATGGTAAAATAAATTTTAATAAAAATGATATTAACAAAATAATATGTTATACAATATTGATTTTAATGACAATAATTGTATTCTCACCAATTATATATGCTTTTTTAACAAGTTTTATGACTAATAAAGAGATAATGGCGGGAAAAATATTCCCTGAAACTTTTAGTTTAAATAATTATAAAACTTTAAAAGATAAGATACCAGTAGGAATATTTTTTTATAACTCTTTAGTTGTATCTGTATTAGGAATGGTATTTCAAATACTAACTTGTAGTTTAGCTGCATATGCAGTTGTATTTATAGAGTTTAAAGGAAAGAAAGGGATGTATCTATTGATACTACTCTCTATGTTTATACCTTGGGAAGCAATATTTATTCCTAACTATATTACAGTTTTAAGATTAAATTTAATAGATACTAAACTAGCTATACTACTTCCATTTTTAACAAATGGACTTGGAGCATTTTTGATGGTACAACAATTTAAAAGCTTGAGTAAGTCTTTAATAGAAGCTGCTCAAATTGATGGTTGTAGTCATATTTACATATATGCAAAAATTGTAATGCCTCTTTCAAAATCAATTTTAGGAACTTGGGGTATATATTCATTCTTAAATTTATGGAATATGTATTTATGGCCACTTATGACTTCTACAAGACCTGAATCAAGAACTATTCAAATAGGATTGAGAATGATGAATATGTCAGATGGAATTGCTGACTATGGACTTATAATGGCAGCAGTTATTATGGTTACAATACCATCACTATTAGTTCTATTTTTAGGACAGACACAGTTACAAAAAGGAATTACAAGTGGAGCAGTAAAAGAGTAATTTAAAAACTATAAAAATTAAAATATAAATTGGAGGAAAAGAACTATGAGATTAAAAACATTGGTATCATTATTACTTTTAGGAGCATCAACTCTAGCATCAGCTAAGGAAAAAATTATATTTTGGCACGCTATGGGGGGAAATTTCCAACCTACTTTAAATAAGATTGTAGAGGAATATAATAAATCCCAAGATAAAATAGAAGTGGAAGCCCTATATCAAGGATCTTATCAAGAGGCTTTAAATAAATTTAAAAGTGTACAAGGGACAGATAAAGCACCAGCTTTAATTCAATTAAATGAAATTTCCACTGAATATATGTATAACAGTGGAGCAATAACACCAATGCAAGAGTTTGTAAAAAAAGATAATTATGATTTAACAAAATTAGAAGATACATTGATAAACTACTATACAATAAATGGAACTCTATACTCTATGCCATTTAACTCATCAGCATCAATTTTATTGTATAATAAAGATGCTTTTAAAGAAGTTGGTTTAGATCCAGAAAAGGCACCTAAAAGCTACAAAGAATTAGCAGAAGCTGCTAAAAAATTAACAAAGGGAACTGAGAGATATGGTTTTGCTATGATAATGGATGCTTGGTTTATAGAACAATTACTAGCAAATGAAAATACACTATATGTAAATGAGGAAAATGGTAGAGCAGGAAAATCTCCAACAGCAGTAGCGTACAATGGAGAAAAAATAAAAACAATTTTCAATTGGTTAAATGATATGTACCGTGATAATACAGCTACTTCGTATGGAAAAGAGTATCAAAATACTAGAGCAGCATTTTTATCAGGAAAAGTTAGTATGTATATAGATAGTTCAGCAGGAATACAACAATTAACAGAATTAGCAAATTTTGAAATTGGAAGTGCGTATGTTCCTAGTGAAAATGGAGAATTTACAGGAGTTCCTATTGGAGGGGCAAGTTTATGGATAACTAACTCTGTAAGTGATGAAAAGCAAGCAGCAGCTTGGGATTTTGTAAAATATGCAGTATCTAAGGAGAGTCAAGCTCTATGGGCTTCATCTACAGGATATTATTCAGTTAATAAAGAGGCATATGATTTAGACTTATTGAAAAAAGATTTAGAAAAAACACCACAAAAATTAGTTGCAGTAAATGAGATTAAAGATACACAGAAAACAGCAGCAACTTCTGGAGCTATAGTAGGAGTATTCCCAGAATTAAGAAAAGTAATGACTGACTCTATGGAGAAAGTATATGTTGGAAAAGAAAAAATAGATAAAATAATAGATAAAATGGTTAAAGAATCTGATAGAATTGTAAAAAGATATAATAGACTAAACAGTAGTAAATAGATTATAATATTGGTATGTAGTAAGTTATAGGAGGAAAATGAAGTGGCAAGAGTAGTATTAAAACAAGTTGAAAAACAATATCCAAATGGCTTTAAAGCTGTACATGGAATAAATTTAGATATAAAAGATGGGGAGTTTATGGTATTTGTAGGACCATCTGGTTGTGCTAAGTCTACTACGCTTAGAATGGTAGCAGGACTTGAAGAGATTACAGGAGGAGAGATTTGGATAGGAGATAAACTTGTAAATAATTTACCTCCTAAAGATAGAGGGATAGCAATGGTTTTCCAAAACTATGCTCTATATCCTCATATGACAGTTTATGAAAATATGGCTTTTGGATTGAAGATGGCAAAAGTTCCTAAAGAGGAGATAGATAAAAGGGTCAAGGAAGCAGCTGAAAAATTAGAGATTACACAACTTTTAAATAGAAAACCTAAAGAGATGTCAGGAGGACAAAGACAAAGGGTAGCAGTTGGAAGGGCTATTGTAAGAAAACCAGATGTGTTTCTATTTGATGAGCCTCTATCTAACCTAGATGCAAAATTAAGAGTATCAATGAGGGTAAAGATAACTCAATTGCATAAGCAATTAAAAGCAGAAGGACAGAATGCTACAATGATATATGTAACCCATGATCAAGTGGAAGCAATGACAATGGGAGATAGAATTTGTGTACTTAACTTTGGAAAAATAATGCAAGTAGATACACCACTAAATCTATATAATAAACCAGCAAATAAATTTGTTGCAGGATTTATAGGTTCTCCAGCAATGAATATAGTAAAGATTACTTTAGTTTCTGAAAATGAGAAGTTGTATGTTAAATTATCAAATGGAGAATTGCTAAAACTTCCAAAAGTAAAGGCTGAAAAAGTAAAGGATAGAGTAGGGGAAGAGTTTTGGTTGGGAATTAGACCAGAGAATATTGGAAATAGATTAACAGCTCCGGAAGGAGTAAATAAAAACTTTATTGAGGGAAAAATAAATCTTGTAGAACAAATGGGAAATGAAGAGTTTGTATATTTTATGATAGGAGATATACAATACACAAGTAGAATACCTGTGGAAAAATCTACTGGAGCAAATTTTAATGAAAAAGAAAAATTTTATTTTGATATGACTAAGTGTCATCTTTTTGATATAGCTACAGAAAATAATGTAACTTTATAATTTAGGCTAAATAAGGGATGTTAAAATTTAAGAATTTCTAACCTCCCTTATTTTTTTAAAAAGTTTTTTATTTTAATCTTCCTTTCATAATTCTTCTATATAATAAAAACATAAAGATAGAAAAAGATTAAGGAGGAAAATACAATGAAAAAGATAAATGTAAAAGATATGGGAAAAAAATTCTTAGTGGGTTTAGGGTTATCTGCCTTTATGCTTGGGATAGGAGGAGTAACATATGCAGATTCTTTAAAGGAAAGACAAGCAAAAGAGATAGAACAAAGACTTGTTTTAAATCAAGCTTCAAAAAATGGATTAAAATTGATTAGCTCAGAAGAAGCAAAAGAGATAGCTATAAAAACAGCTGAAATTAATTCAACAGAAGTACAATATATTAAAGTTAAATTAGAACAGGAAGATGATTATAAAATTGTAAAAGGAAAGAAAATTCAATATGTATATGAAGTAGAATTTTTACACAATGGATTTGAATATGACTTTGATATAGACGCAGAAACAAAAGAAGTTTTAAAATCTAAAGTAGAACCTTGGAATGATTAAAAACTAAAGTAAAAAAGAGAATTTTATGAAAATGATAAAAGATTCATTGAATAATTTTCTCTTTTTTCTTTTTAAGTTAATTTATTAATAGAAATAAAAAAAACACTCCTTCATCCGAAAGAGTGCTATAAACATAAATGGTGCCTAGAAATGGATTCGAACCATCGACCGTACGGGTATGAACCGTATGCTCTAGCCAACTGAGCTATCTAGGCATATCTTTAGCATCATTACACTAATATAATACACCAACTTATAAAAAATGTCAAGTTTTTTTTAGATTTTTTCTAAAAAAAGAACACGTTAGAAAACGTGTCCTCATAAAAAACATTTTTAATTATTCAGCTGGTTCGAATTCATCTTTTCCAACACCACAAAGTGGACATAACCAATCCTCTGGTACATCTTCCCAAGCAGTTCCTGCTGCTACTCCATTATCTACATCTCCTACTGCTGGATCATACTCGTATCCACAAACTTTACATATATATTTTTTCATAATCATTTCCTCCTAATTTTATTTGTATTTTAATCTTTAAATAATTTATTTATTTGCCCATAATCCATGGATATTGCAATACTCTCTTGCTACAACTTCTTTTCCCTTAGGTACTTCAAAAAAAGCTTCTGGCTCTTGTTCAGGCTTTAAGTATTTTCTATAAAGAGTATCTCCATCTACTTCTAATTCTATAAACTCAATATAATGAGCTTCTGCCATAGGATGTTTAGTTTCTTTTCCTACCCTTACTAAATATCCATTTTCTTTTTCTTCTATATATGGAACATGTTTTTCTGTAGTAGCATCTTCTACTTTAGGTACTACTAACTCAAAACCATTAGGTAAAGTATCGCAACATTTTTCTTTAGTTGCTACTACTTGAACTAAAGTTCCACACTCTAATTTTATGAAACTATTTTTTTTCATATGTATCTCCTCCTAAATAAATAATATATCCTTTATTTATTATTCGAGCAATCTTGACAAATTCCTTTAAAATAATAATGTTGTTCTTTTATTTCACAATTTTTTAATTTGTCATCTTCTAAAATATTTTGATTGATTCCTATATCATATATTTTCCCACATTTTTCACATTTAAAATGTCCATGAACTGCCATAACACTATCATATCTTGTTTCATTCTCTTCAATTACTATTACATTTACTATCTTTTTCTCAATAAAAAGATTTAGCGTATTGTAAACAGTAGTTTTAGATAGAGTAGGAATTTCTGTACATAAGGCTTTATATATCATATCTACTGTAGGATGATTTTTATTTTCAACCAAATACTGAAATATTTTAATTCTCTGATAAGATGGCTTTATCTCATGAGCTTTTAAGTACTCTCCTATATTTTCAATATGAAATTCCATCCTTAACACCTCCTATTCTAAATAAATCAACTTTGTAATTATTCTATATTTATATAGTACACTATTTTATATCCATTGTCAAGTATTTTCATATTAAATTATGACTTTTTTCATCAAGTATCTATGAATCCCTTTTCCATACTCATCTTCTTGATATTCTTCAATCCTATATCCTAAGTCTTTATATAATTTCATTGCTATGTTATTATTAGGGTCAACTGTTAATCCTACTTCTTTATATCCTAATCTTTTTAGGTATTTTTCACTCTCTTCCATTATTTTTCTAGCATTTCCACGATTTCTATATTTTTTTCTAGTAGAGATTCCATATAAAAACACCTCATCCTTTCCAAGTACTTGCATATATTCAGCAATAGTTATAATCTCATCTCCCTCTACTAACACAAATACTTTTCCATATCTTATAAGAGCTTTTAAAATCCACAGGTCTACATTTCCATTCCCTTCAAAAGCTTCTTCTTCTATCTCTACTATTTTATTCATCAAAGTTAAATCCACATCATGGAGCTCTCTAAATTCCATACTACCTCCTAATAATCAACTTTTGATAGATAAAGACCATTTGGCTCAGCCACTTTTTTTAGATATTTTTTATCAGGATTTTTTAACATCTCCTCCATATAATTGCTAGGAAGATTTCCAAAATATATATTTAAAGCTGTTCCTATTATTATTCTAATCTGAGATTTTAAAAAAGAACTTCCTAATATTTCAACACTAATTCTATTACTACCTATTTTTTTTACTTCAATACTATATATCTCTCTTATAGAGGTTTTACTTCCACAATCACTCATTCTAAAATTATTAAAATCATGTACTCCTACTAAAATATCTAAAATTTTTTGGAATCTCTCTGCCTCTATTTCTTTATTTACATATGTTTCATATCGATTCTTAAAAGGATCTCTCTCCCAAGAAATTATATAAGTATATCCTCTTTTTTGAGCGTCAAACCTTGAATTAAACTCTATATCCACCTCTTCAATATCTAAGAGTTCTATATCCAATGGTAATCCTCTCATCAGTACATACTTCAATCTATCTAAAGGGATAGTTGAAGTAGTATAAAAATTAGAAACTTGAATAAGAGCATGAACCCCTCTATCAGTTCTACCTGAAGATATCATATCTATCTCATCTTTTAATACAACATTTAATAACTTTTCTATCTCTCCTTGAACTGTTCTTTTATTTGGCTGCCTTTGAAAACCATAAAACATGCTTCCATCATATCTATAACTTATCTTTATATTTCTCATTTTCTCCTCTTGAGTAGATAAAATAAAAAAAGAGATTCATTAGAATCTCTTACTAACTACATGGTGCGAAGAGAGAGACTTGAACTCTCACGTCTGGGACACTAGATCCTAAGTCTAGCGCGTCTGCCAATTCCGCCATCCTCGCACGAATGGTGCGTCATACAGGATTTGAACCTGTGGCAACACGATTAAAAGTCGTGTGCTCTACCAACTGAGCTAATGACGCATATTATTAAGTTTTTATGGGGTGATCGACGAGGCTCGAACTCGCGACAACCAGTGCCACAAACTGGCGCTCTACCAACTGAACTACGATCACCATATTTTGTCTTTTTATAAGTGGCGTGTCTGAAGAGATTCGAACTCCTGACCCACGCCTTAGAAGGGCGTTGCTCTATCCAGCTGAGCTACAGACACATTAATTGGAGCGGGAAACGAGGGTCGAACTCGCGACATTCAGCTTGGAAGGCTGACGCTCTACCAACTGAGCTATTCCCGCAGATTTAATGGTCGGAATAGCAAGATTCGAACTTGCGGCCCCCTGCTCCCAAGGCAGATGCGCTACCGGACTGCGCTATATTCCGACGCCTTTCTCTCAAGACAAGAATAATTATAGCATCTATATCAAAAACTGTCAACACTTTTTTTAAAAAAATTATTTATTTTTTAATTTTCATATTTCCCCCTTGATTTTATTAAGTTTATAGGTATTATTTTTTTCTTTCTATGTTATATTTTTTTCTTTTTTATTTACACTTTTTTAAAAATTTCTAAAAATTTTTTTATATTTTTTATTTTTTGTTATATAATATATTAAGAGTAGTCTCGTATATTTTTAATAGGGAGGTAATTTCATGAAAAATACAAAAAAAATAATAGCTAGTTTGTTATTAGGAATGACAGTAGTAGGGTGTACTTCATCTCCTTTTTTAGATGAAACTGGTTCTGTTAATAAAAAAACTTCTGGAACAGCTGGAGGAGCTGCTGCTGGAGCTCTAATAGGACAACTTATAGGTAAAGATACTAAAGGAACTCTTATTGGAGCTGGTATAGGTGCACTCGCTGGACTTGGTTGGGGAGCATATAGAGATAACCAAGAAAAAGAGTTGAGAGAAAGATTAAAAAATACTGAAGTTGAAGTAAGTAGAGAGGGAGATAACTTAAATCTTTATCTACCTGGAGGAGTAACTTTTGCTACTAATAGTGCTAATATAGCTTCTAACTTCTATGGTCCACTAAATTCCATTGCTTCTGTATTAGTACAATACCCTGAAACTAGAATAGTAGTTAATGGTTATACTGATAATACTGGAGCTGCTAGCTATAACTTAGATCTATCACAAAGAAGAGCTAATAGCGTTAGAGATTATTTTATCTCTCAAGGTGTAGAATCATACAGAGTAACTTCTGTTGGACATGGAATAAACAATCCAAGAGCAACTAATAGTACTGCTGCTGGAAGAGCAGAAAATAGAAGAGTAGAGATTCAAATCCTACCATTAAATTAATACAAGTGTAATTTTTTATTGACATTTTAATCTTTTTCCTTTATACTTAAACATATTATTTTTAGAGAGGGAGAAAGATGAAATTAAGGCAAAGACATATTATAATTATAATTTAATATATTTTTAATTATGGCTAGGTCTTATTTTGTAAAGATTAGAGTACCACTCTATGAGCATATTTTGTTTATTTAGCCAATAGTTTATCTATTGGCTTTTCTTTTGTAAAATTTACCAGCTATTATAGCTGGTTTTTTTATTTATAATTTTATACTAAGGGGAGGTTTTATATGGAAAATTTTGGTTTTTTATCTATATTGCCTATAATTATAGCTGTAGCTATGGCAATTAAGACTAAAAATGTTATTTTATCACTATTTACAAGTGTATTTGCTGGAGTTATGATTTTACTCAACTACAATCCTCTAGCAACTACAAAAGCACTGATGACTGATTATTTTTTGAAGCAATTAACTGATAGTTACAATGCTGGAGTTATTGTCCTTATGCTATTTATTGGTGGATTTATAGAACTTATGATGCGTTCTGGTGGAGCTTATGCTTTTGCTCAAAGTGTTGGAAAACTTATAAATTCTAAAACTAAAGCACAACTAGCTGCTTATTTAGCTGGAATTATAATATTTTTCTCTGACCTTGGAACACCATTAATTGTAGGACCTATATTTGCTCCATTTTTTAAAAAATTAAAAGTATCAAAAGAAAAATTAGCTTTTATTTTAGATTCTACATCTTCACCAATAGCAGTTCTTGTACCTTTTATTGGTTGGGGGGTATTCATAATTGGACTTTTACAAAAAGAATTTGAAACTCTTGGTTTAACCATATCTGATTATGGAGCTTTTGTAAAAGCAATCCCATTTAATATATATCCAATTCTTGCTCTAGTGATTATTCCAGCATTAGCTCTTATGAAATTAGATTTTGGTCCTATGAAAGTAGCAGAGGAGAATATAGCTAATGATATTGAGCTTGAAATTAAAGAGAAAAAAGAGTATATTGTAGAAAATGCTAAGCCTATATATGTTTGGCTACCTATACTTATTCTAATTACTACTTTATTTGTTATGCTTGGATATGATTTTATGTTCAGAAGATTTTCTGGAAGTGAATTTAGAGCAGCTTTAAGTAGTGGTTATCTATATGCAGCTGTAGTTTTAGCTATAATGATGTTAATAAACAAAAGTAAATCCTTTGAAGAAATTTTTTCTATCTATTTAAATGGAGTTACTAAAATGACTCAAATAACAATAATACTTATTCTAGCTTGGTCTTTAGGAACAGTTAATAAGCATCTTGGTTCTGCTGATTATATAGTTCATTTTATGAAAAGTATAAATCTATCTGGTGGACTTATTCCTGCAATAGCCTTTATATTAGGATGTATAATCTCATTTGCTACTGGTAGCTCTTGGGGAACATACAGCATAATGATACCTATTGTAATCCCTATGGCTATGACACTTAATGCCCCTCTATATGTTACTATTGGAGCTATATTATCAGGTGGATTATTTGGAGACCACTGCTCTCCTATATCTGATACAACTATCCTTGCTTCTGCTGGTTCTGGTTGTAGTCATATAGAGCATGTTAGAACTCAGATTTTCTATGCCATTTTAAATGGTATATTAGCATTTATTGGATTTTTAGTCGGTGGTTTTTTCCAAAGTTATATTATTTTAATAGTATGTATAATAATTCAAATATCTATTTTAGTTTCTATAAAAATTAAACAAAAAATTTAGGAGGCAATTATGCAATTTTTTTCTGGAAGATTTAAAGAGAAAGCAAGTCATTTAATTTTAGATTTTCACTCATCTATCAATTTTGATAAAAGATTATATAAGTATGATATTATGGGAAGTATCGCCCATGTAAGAGGATTAGGAAAACAAGAAATAATACCTCTAGAAGATTCAAAACTTATTGAAAAAACTTTAAAAGAGATATTAAAAGATATAGAAGATGGAAAAATAGTATTTTCTATTGAGTATGAAGATATTCATATGAACATTGAAAAAATACTTATTGATAGAATTGGAGATATAGGAAAAAAACTACACACTGGAAGAAGTAGAAACGACCAAGTTGCTGTAGATATGAAATTATTTACTAAAGATGAAGTTGTAAAAGTACAGGCTCTACTTTTAGATTTATTAGAAGTTATCAGTTCTATGGCTAAAGAGAATATCTCTACATATATGCCTGGATTTACACATCTTCAAAAAGCTCAACCTGTATCTTTTGCCCACTATATTTTAGCTTATGCTGAGATGTTTAGAAGAGATTATGTTAGACTCTCTAATGCTATGAGTTTAGCTGACACATCTCCACTTGGGTCTGCTGCCTTAGCAGGAACTACTTATCCTCTAGATAGAGAGTTTACAGCTTCAGAACTAGGATTTACAGCTCCTACTTGGAATAGTATGGACAGTGTAAGTGATAGAGATTATCTAATAGAAATTATGAATGCTTTTTCACTTATTATGGTTCATCTTTCACGTTTTTGTGAAGAGATAATTATCTTTAGTTCCAATGATTATGGATATATTGAACTAAGTGATTCCTTCTCTACAGGAAGTAGTATTATGCCTCAGAAAAAAAATCCAGATGCTGCTGAATTAATTAGAGGAAAAAGTGGAAGAGTATTTGGAGACTTAATGGCTCTACTTACAACAATGAAAGGAATACCTCTAGCTTATAACAAGGATATGCAAGAGGATAAAGAAAATTTCTTTGATGCCCTAGATACTGTAAAAGCTTGTTTAAATGTATTTATAGGAATGTTCCATACTCTCACAGTTAAAAAAGAAAATATGCTTTTAGCTGCCTCTCAAGGATTTATAAATGCCACTGATGTAGCTGATTTCTTGACAGAAAAGGGAATGAGCTTTAGAGATGCCTATAAAATAGTAGGAAGTATGGTAGCTTACTGTATTGATAATAATACTACATTTGAAAATTTAACTCTTGAAAATTATAAAAATTTCTCTGAACTTTTTGACAATGATATCTATGAAGCTATCTCTATTAAAAACTGTGTAGAAAAAAGAACCACACTAGGTGGTCCTGGTAAAGAAAGCGTTTTAGCTCATATTGAATTTTTAGATAAATTTATTCTTGACTCTGAAAAACATGTAAATGAGTTTAAATTAAATAATATTTTAGATTAATACTTAAAATTCTTTATAAATTTTTCTCCATCAGCAAATCCTTGATGATAGACAGCCAATAATCTCTCTCTGCTCTTCTCAAATCTATCTATTTTTAGAGGAGCAGAGGGAGCTATAACCATAGCTTTTCCCTCTTTTTCTAATCTTCTTATCTCCTCTTGATTCTCTTTGTATACTTTATGATGTCTTTTTAATAGTTCCACCATTGCTGGATATTTTCTCATCTTCCAAGCTACTAAAGGAAAACATTTTAGTGGTGGCTTTATAAAATTTCTATCTCTAGTTAAAACTACTATAAGTGTATCACAACCATCTTTTAAGGCTTGTGATACAGGTATAGGAGCTGATGTTCCCCCATCGAAATATATTTTTCCTCTATAAGTTACAGGATTAGCTACTAAAGGAATAGAAGATGAAGCTCTCAATATGGTTGCTCCATCATGTATGGAGTCCTTCCCATAAAACTCTGCTTTTCCAGTTTCTGCATTGGTAACTCCCACTTTAAAATCACATGGGTTAGCAAAGAAGCTATCATAATCAAAAGGATCTAGCCTTTCTGGAATCTCTTCATATAAAAAATCCATTCCAAAGAGGGAACCTGTTTTTAAGTAGTTACTCCAACTAAGATATCTCTTATCTCCTATATAATCTATATTAGTTCTAAGTGCTCTTCCGTCTTGCTTAGATATATATGAAGCTGCATTAGAAGCTCCAGCAGAAACTCCTATTACATAATCTGGCATAAAGTTATATTTTCTAAAAGCATCTAGTACTCCTACTGTATAGACACCTCTCATTCCTCCGCCTTCCAGAACTAATCCTATTTTCATACTCTACCCCCTAAATGATTTATTTTTATAATATTTTATACTATTTTTTATGAGAATTCTATGATTTTTTATATTGTGAACCTCTCCCACTTAAAATTACTTTGTAATTTTTGAAGTGGGAGCTTCTTCTTGGGAAGTAGTTGCTTTTGTTAGCCAACTATATTTACCAAGCTAACCCCGTAGTTCCTACGGTTCTTTTTATTTTTAGACTGCTTGTTTTATTCTTAGACCTTCAGTCAATATATTTTTAGCTTCGCTTAATTTTCTATTTTCTTTTTTAGCAATTAGAAGTCTTTTAGAAAGTTTTCTCTGTTCTCTTTTTAGTTTATCTTCTAATTGTTTTCTAAATTTAAGATTTTCAATTTTTTCTCCAGTAGATAAAATAGCCATATCTTTAATACCTAAGTCAATTCCTACTGATGAATTAGTTTTTGGTAATTCTTGAATATCAGTTTCACATAACAAAGAGATAAAATACTTACCACTTCCATTACGCGAGATAGTAGCAGATTTTGTTATACTGAATATTTGTGACAAATTTGTTACAAAAATAAAAAAAGAATGACATAGATTAAGAAGAATAAAAGTTAATTCTTACTCTTTATTCTTTAAACAAAAGTCATTCTTGATTTATTTTAATTTATTCCAATTTCTTAAATTCTAATTCTAGTCTTCTATCTTAGATACAGCATCCTCTACAGCCATTATAAATCCCTCTGAGCTATATGTTGCTCCTGCTACTGTATCTAGTTTTGATATATCTTGAGTAGATTTTATTTGAGTAATTAATTGTCCTATTGCTGGGTCAGCTATTGCTGCTGTATCATCATGTGTATATTTTATATCAGAGATTCTAACTTCACCTTTAGAATTTTTCTTAGCAAGTATTGTTACAGTAATCTCATCATTAAATCCATCTCCTACACCAGTATACTCTTTAGGTGCATTAGCTTTCTCCACAAATATACAAGCTAGTCCAACTACAATAAAAGCTATTACACAGATTTTTCTAATTTTCTCAACATTCATTTCTCTTTCCTCCTATACTATAATAAAGATTTATTCTTCATTATTATATCATAATATATAGAGAAAATAAATATTTTTGTACTCTTATTTATTATTAAGTTCTTGATCTAGATAGTACTCTATCTTTTTAATATCAAGATATGTATCTATGTCCACTGAGTATTTTTCATTCATCACATAGGCAAGTCTACCATCATTAAGACTTGTATCTAAACCAAAATCCTCATTTAACTCTTGAATATATATAGCTCCATTTACTCTATAGAACTTTGGAAAATCCTGTCTTCTCATTGTACTATTTAATGAAAGAAGATTTTTTACAGTTCCATCTTCATTAATAGTTCTCATAAGTACTGGGTTCTCATCAACTTCTGTAACACTTACAAGGCTTTTCTCATCACTTTCAAAAAGCTTTTCTATTGCCTCATCTATATGCCAACCTTTTCTAAGAGGTACAGTATTTTGAAGTAATACTAGATAATCATACTCCTCTCCATGCTCCTTTAGCCAATTTATAGCGTGCACCACTGCATCTATTGTCTTAGATGTGTCTTGAGCTAACTCTGCAGGCCTCATAAAAGGAACATCTCCACCAAATTTTTCTGCCACAGCTTTTATTTCCAAATCATCAGTAGAAATAACTGTCCTATCTAAATATTTTGATGAGTTAGCACACTCTATTGAGTATTGTATAAGTGGTTTCCCATATATCTCTATTATATTTTTTGAAGGTATCCCCTTGCTTCCACCTCTAGCTGGTATTATTCCCAATATTTTTTTCCCTTTATACATTTTGCTTCTCCTTTCTACTTCTATATTTTTTAATAATCTCCTTCAAAAGATAAAAAGTATTAAATGATTTTAATTGAATCCAAGCTTGCTCCCTGTACTCTGCTATAAAGAAATCTATTAAAAATAGAGCTGTAAACTGAGTAATAAGTGTGGCAATAGCAGCTCCATCTATTCCATATCTAGGTATAAGGAGAGCATTTAAAATTATATTTAGTATAAGACTTATAAGTGTCTTATAAAAACTTTTCTTAGTTATATTTTTAAGTGTCATATGTCCAGTCTGCAATGAACCATTAGCCTTTATAAATATTGATACTGCTAAAATAGTATAAACTCCTATTGCTGGACTATATTCCTGTGCATATACATATCCAAAGGTATATTTTACTACAACTATTGATACTAAGGTTATTATAAAATAAAATTGTGTCACTAGAGTATTAGAAAAAAGATAAAATTGGTAATACTCCTTATAATCCTTTCTATACAGCTCCATCATCTTAGGAAAAAGTGAATTTTGTACAGGACCTAAAAGTATAGCTAAGATAGTAGATAGCTGCACTCCTATTGTATATATCCCTACATCTGCTACTCCCATATAGTATTTTATCATAAGTCTATCCACTTGAGTATAGACTAAAAATGATATATAGGTTACCCACAAAAATTTCCCTTCATCTATTATCTGATAGAGTAGATTTTTATCTATCCTTCTCTCTATATTTGAAAGTTTTGATAAGTAGGTTCTTCTATATTGAAATTTCAATATTCCCATTCTTATAAGGCTACCTATGCACCTTATGGCAGGAACAGCTATTATCCCCACTCCAAATAGCATTCCAATATATTGAAGTGTATAGGATATTATCTTTACTATATTATTGGAGATAACTATTCTTCTAGATTCTAGTTTAAACTCAAAAAAGTTTTCTATCCCATAGGTTGCTGTAGTAAGTATATTATCTAAACAGATAAGCAGTAGCATATAGAAAAGAAGATTATCCATACCAACTGTAAATTTTAAAATTACAGGTATAAATATTATTATCCCTGCCATACTGTTACGAAAAAAATTCACATTGAAGATAACATTATTGAAGTTATCCTCTGTATAGTGCTTTTTTATTACCCTACTGTTGAGCAACTCAAATAGTATTGCTGAAAATGCTACTAGAGATACAGCATAATTATATTTTCCATAGAGTTCTGCCCCATAGTAGTTGGCAATTTTTATTCCTACTAAAAATTGTAACAACAGTATAAATACTTGGTCAAACATAAGCCAAGCTATATTTTTAGTTATTTTTCCTCCACTACTCATTATTTTCTCCTATTTTTAAAGCTCTACATTTCTTATCATTATACTATCACAACTTCCAAATCTTTCAAAGAGTTTATCATCTACCTCTGTTCCATAAAAATCTATTGCTACATCTTTTCCAAAACCAAATACAGCTGTGGAGAAAAGAGTAACCACTCTTTCTAGTTTTATTCCCATAACACTTAAAAGTTCCACTGGATACTTCTCTTTCATCACATAATACTCTTTAAAATATTTAGAATAATCTGTTTTTTCTCTTGGATGAGGTTTTATTATAATAGACTTATTTGAATAGTTAGCTAATACTTTACTATATAGTTCTATCTTTCTCTCCTCTGAAATTATTCCATCCTCTGACATAGGTTGGGTAAAGAGCATAACTGTTCCTCCATCTACCTTTTGAAATATCTCCTCATTAAAACTAAAAACATCTTTTATCAATCTCTTTTCATTTTCACTTTTTTTATTCCATAGCTCTTGAAGATCTATTACCTCAGCTTTATCTTCAAGCCCTTGAGGTATTTTCTCACAAAGTGAAGATGTGAGATAGATTTTTTTACATCTATCTCCATAGCCCATCAAAACTTTTCTCTCTCCTATTCCATAGAGTTTGGCTATAATATCCTGTATCTTCTCTTTCATACCACTAGGAGCTGCCTTATATGGCATATAGTTTAAAGTCCCTTCCTCTATAACATTTATTTTCTCTTTATAGAATACTCTTCTTCCAAGCTCAAGATTATCCATACCATATAGCTCACTCTCTCCCTTCTCTATCCTATTAAGAAGTGGAGCTAATTCATGCCTTATATCTCCTATATAGCTAGCCATCTTAAATCTATTAAATTTGGGATTTTTAGCATACATTCTAGATTTTTCTAAAACTATCTTTTGTCCTACAAGTTTTTCTAAGATTTTCTCTTTTCCTTCATAAGTTATATAAGTAATATTATCCTTTTCTAAATCTGCTAAAAGTAAAAATATAAGCAAAACTCTGTCCATATCATAAAGAAATACTCTTTCCATAGCTACCTCCTAGTTATCAAAAAAAGGAATAGTTTTTAACTATTCCCCATATTATTATTTTGAATACTTATTTCTATAGTTTCTTATAAACTCCGCCATAAATGCTAAAAATACTCCTAACATTATTCCTAACACAGCTCCCACACCTACAAATAATATTAATGGCTTTCCTTCTGTGTCTGTAGTAACTGGAGATACTATTTTTATCATATCTGAATAAGTAGAGTCAATGTACTCTCTACTTAAAATATTTATATCCTCTATTATTTTATTTGCTTTTTCTACAACAACTCTTAATTTATCATCTAAATTTTTAATCTCTTCAGCACTAGGTGCCTTAATATCTACTTTACTATTTTCTAATAGTTGTATTTTTACTTTATTGTCTTCTATATTATTATTTAATGCTACATAATCTTCTACCAACTTTGAATAGTAATCATTTTTATCCTCAATATCTACTCCTTCATTTGCTATATTAGGTATTACTATTTGTTTCTGAGTAGGTTTAAAATTGTGTAACATTTCATCTAAAACCTCTACTTTACCATTTAAAGCTTGATTTTCAAGTATTAGATCTTGAATTTCAGAATCTACTCTAAGTAATTTATTATTGCTATCTTTTGAAAGTCCATTTATTGAATAATATGAATAGTAATCTTTTAATTCTACATTTTTTAAATTTCTTATTCTTTCACTTATCATTCCAAAAGAGTATCCCAATTTAGTAGAGATATAATTTTTATTTTCATAAGAAGCTATAGCCATTTCCATCATTTTTAATCTTTCATCCAATAAGATATAGCTGTCACTATAGTCATAATTATATATTTCATCTCCTATTGTTTGAATTATATAATTGGGTTTATGCTTAGTAATGTAACTACTTATTGAATCATTTATTAACTTATTTAATATCTCTTTATCTTTTTCTTTAATCTTAATTCTGTAGTTACTAGCAGTAAAAGATAGAGTTTCTCCTCTTTTTAATGCATTATCTATAAGGGTTTGTGTAGAATCTGGTATTATTCCTTCTACCTCTATAGAGTTTCTAAAATCATCTAATTTTTTTCCGCCTAATTTCTCTTGGTACATATTATAAGTATCATTAATTACATCTAGAGGTATAATATCAGTTCTTAAAAATATTGAACCATCTGGATTTTTTCCTTTTTGTAACTCTGGATAATTAAAACCTATAATAGCTGTATTAAAACTATTTAATCTATTATAGATATATCCACCTAAAGTAGATAATAACATAACTACTATAGTTACTATAACTATCTTTACCTTATGCTTTAATATTGTATGAAAAAGCTCCATTAAATCTATCTCATCCTCTTCTTCATAAATCCTTCTTTCATCTAACTCTCTCACTTTTCTTTTCCTCCATAATTTTTTACACATGAGATATTATACAGGATTTATTTAATTTAGGCAATTTTTTTATTGCTCAAATATTTTAAAGCTATCAATATAACAACAGCACAAATTCCTAAATAAATAAATGTCATTGGATTTTGTAATCCCCCTACTATTATTATCAAAGAACCTAAAATAGCTATTATAGGGATTATTAATCCTTTTATAGCTCCATCTACTTCTCCTTTTCTATATAATTTAATTACACAGAAATAAAGAATAATATATAGAATATAACTAGCTACTATAGGAATCTCTGAAATATCAGAGTTTGGTATTAGATTATACTTTTGAGCTATGTAGTTAATAACTATAAATACTGCTGTAATTACAAAAGCTATCTTAGCTGAAAACTTAGGTACATGATGTCCTTCCTCTAAATAGCTAATCTTTTCTGCCATTGGAAACATTCCTCTAATAGCTAGTGAGTAAGGCATTCTTAAAAATCCTAATGTAAATCCATTAAGAGTTCCCAACACTGAAAATATTATGAAGATTAAAAATATCTTTGCTCCTGCTGTTCCAAATAACATAGTTACAGCTTCATTTACATGGGCATCCCCTAGTTCCATTATTCTTTCTGGACCAACTAAGATACTTATTCCCACAAAATATAGTACATATGCTACCAATACAAATATAGGTCCTATTATAAGAGCTATTGGTAGATTTTTTTTAGAGTTTTTTATCTCATGTGATATAGAGGTAGAAACTACCCAACCATCATATGAAAAAGCTATTGGAGCTAGAGCTCCCAACCAAGCTAGTGCCCCCCCAGCTGCTAGCATCTCTGCATTAGTTATAATCTTAGGATCTCCATATTTAAATCCAGCTATAGCCAATACTCCTATTAAAATAACTTTAGATATAGTAGTAAAGTTTTGGAAAAATCCTCCTAGTAATGCTGAGAAATAGTTGATAGTATAGCATCCTAAAAATGCTATTGCTCCTATTATTGCCATTCTCTCTGGAGTAGCTTCCCACCCCATAAGCATACACATATATACCCCAACTATCCAGGATACCACAGCTAACAGTGATGGATAGTAAATAAATACCTGAAACCATCCAAAAGCTCCAGCTATTTTTCTTCCTGCATACTCATCTGCATAGGTAATAACTCCGCCAGGCTTAGTAGTTTTTGTTGCTAAAATAGCTATAGCAAGACTTCCGAATATTATTCCAATAGCGGCTATTACAAATACTGCCACTCCCTTTATTATACTTCCATTGGTATATACTAATATGTTATCACTTTTAAAAAATATACCTGAACCTATTACTATTCCAACTATCATAGCAATAGCAGTAAATAATCCATACTCTTCTTTCTCTTTTGCCATTCTCTTTTCTCCTAATTAAATTTATAATGTTTTACTATTATACTATAATTTTTATAAGTTGAAAAGAAATTTTCTAAAAATTTATAAACTTAATATCAAAATTTTAATATAATTTAAAATAAATCAAGAATGATTTTTATATATCTCTAACTTTCTTAAATTGAAATCAGAGTAAAGAAAAAGGAAAAAAATTTACTGTAATGAGCATTGCGTAAGCACTAGCGATTGGAAGTAAACTTTTTTCCTTTTATATTATTGAATTATTCTATTTTTTGATTTCAATTTAAGAATCTTTAATAGCTCTTATTTGTAAGAGTATGGAGTAGTTACAGTTACGTTATTTACTGTGTTTGATCCGATTGAAGACATTCCAGAAGATACTGAACCTACTGAGTTTGAAGATGAAGTTCCAGCTGGAGATGATGATCCCATTCCGAATGCTCCCATGAAAGATTCTCCAACGCTAACTGGTGCTGCTGCAGGTGCTACTCCTCCTACTGAAGTAGTTGTAGTAGCTGAATCAGAAGATGTATTCTCATCAGCTGCAAATACTGCTACTGATAATGCCATTAAAGCAAGTACTAATAATTTTTTCATTCTTATTCCTCCTTTTAATTTTCTCTAAAATTAGAATGCATATGATGCAGATAGAGAACCTACGAAAGATACTTTGTCATTTCCTGTATCAACAGTTTGTTTGTTTACGTTGTAAGCTCCCATTGTGATAGTTATTGGTAATTTTGGTGATGGAACAATTCCTACTCCTAAAGTAGTTACTCCACTTGTATAGTCAGCGATTAAGCTTAATTGTGGCATTACATATGCTGCAACTGATACGAATGGATATACATGATCTTTCTTATCTCCATCTTCGTTTACTTTTGCAAAGTCATTGTTTCCTAATCCTGCTGTTACAACAACTGGTGCTACATCATTTGGTAATAATTTAGTTACTGATGTATAGTAGCTTTCATCCATCTCATCTTTACCATTGTCATGCCATAGGTCTATAGTGTTTACCCCAACTGCTACTCCTAATCCATATTGTGAGAAGTTGTGTCCTAAAGATAGGTTAAGAGATCCTCTGTTGAATGCTCCTCCATCATCAGGATTGATACTTCCTAGTGATAATGATACAGCTCCTCCTACTGTTTCATAAGGATTTCCGTATCCAAATCCTACTGCCATTGATCCGTCAGTATCGTTTCCTTTCTTACCATTAGTATGAAGTCCTCCAATACCTGCAAATACTACTCCTTTACCTGGAACTAATCCTGCTGGAGCACTCATAGTAAATCCTGGAACAGCTGCTAGCTCTTGATAATTTTGAGCTATGTAGAAATATTTTCCTGTTCCTACTTCGTTAGATGATACTGCAGCTGATGAAGTAACAGCTGCTTCTGGTCCTACTGCTAAAGCGGCAGATGAAACTAGTAAACTTCCTAGTAATAATTTTTTCATCATTTTCTTCCCTCCTAATTGTAATAAATATATCTAAATATCTCTTAGTGCATCTGTAATAGCTATATTACCAGCTTTTCTTGCTGGATACACTCCCATTCCTATACCAAATGCCAAAGAGACTACTAGAGCAAATAAAATTTGTAACACATTAAATTGTGGTGGTATCATTATAAGTTTTCCACTTAAGATAGCACCTATTACACCTATTATAACACCTGAAAGTGATCCTATTATAGAGATAATAACTCCCTCTGCTAAAAATATCTTTACGATATTTTCTCTAGACATACCCATAGCTCTTAGTATACCTATATGTCCAGTTCTAGCTCTCACTCCCCCTGCTATTAAGTTCATTATACCAAATCCTCCAATACATAGAGATATAAAAGATAGAATACCCAATGTATTTTTTACCATTCTTTGAATTTTAACAATTCTTTTATATACTTCAGGTGTTTCAAGTAATCTCACCTGTCCATAACTTCTTCTATCCTCATTAAATCTCTTTAGTAGTAAAGGGATTAGGTCCTCAGCATCTTCGTTTTTATCAAAAGATACAATGAGTTCATTATACCTATATTTTCCAAATAGCCTCTCAAAATATCCTTGAGAAACTATTATTCTATTTCCCTGTTTCATCAGTTCAAAAGGGTTTTTCTCCTCGTAGATTCCTGCTACAGTAAAACTTCTTACTCCATTTTCTGTAACTAGGTCTACCCTATCTCCTGGCTGTTTATCTGGAAACTGATTCTTATCTAGTATGACTTCTCTGTCTCCTAGATTTCTAAGCCCCAATGCCATAAGTGCCTTTTGAGAATACCCAATAAATATATTGTTTCCACTGTTTTCTCTAGCTCCAGGAAAGAGTGTGTACTCTACAAAGGGATAGTTCTCTATTATCTGCATATCCCTAGCACTCATCTCCTGCCCACCTATCATTATTCTATTGCTCCCTATAGCTGAAAGATTAGTAGATATTATCTCCTCTCCCCCTGCTCCTAGTGAGAATGACATAATAAGTGCAGTTATTCCTCCTACTACTCCTAAAAAAGGAAATATAGCTCTTTTACTATTCCCCAAAAGCATCTTACATGCAAACCAGAATATCATCTTCATCTTACTCAACAACCCTTATTTTTTCACCGTTTCTAACTTTAAATGGATTTACTATTACCTGTGTTCCAACTGGTAAATCTAGTATCTCATAGCTATTTACTGTTCTAGCTCCTACATTTACCTTTTGTTTTCTAGCTCTTCCACCATCATTGATATATACGAAGTACTCTCCATCTTCCTCTATTACTGAGAAACTATTTACAACTGGTACAGCTGTTTTAGCTTGTCCACTGATCTCTACATCAGCTATAAATCCAGGTCTTAAATCATTTTCCTCATCTATTGATACCTCTACCTGAATTACTTTTTCCTTAGTTTTAGAGTATTTACTATCTACAGCAGCAGTAGAAACTTTCTCTACCTTACCTTTATATTGCTTATCTCCATCACTATCTCTAGATACTATTATAGCTGGTTGACCCTTTGCTATAGCAGAAGATTGGTATAGAGGTACCTCTACATTTACTCTATTTCCACCAGTTGTAGATACAGCTAGTAATCTCTCTCCAGGTTGTGTTACACTTCCTTCCTGTACATCTATTCCTACTACTACTCCATCTACTCCAGCAGTAAGTGGCTCTTTTAATTGTTTCTCTCTAATCTTTAATGTCTCATTTTCCAATTCTAACTTTTCAAGACTAGATCTCAATTTTGCCTCTTCTATATTTAACTCTCTTTTTAAACTCTCATAACTTACTACCATAAGTTGATATTTTTGTCTATTTAATTCTAAGTTAGTTTTTAAATCCTCTAACTCTACCTGTTTTCTTCCCGATTCAGTATTTATTCTACTTGCTTCAGTTGCTGATACTCCATCTTTAGATAGTAGTTGCATATATGCTTCTGCTCTTTTTTGAAGAGTTCTAGCTTCCTCTGTCACTACTGGTAATCTTCTCATATCAGCTTTTATCTTCTCTTCTAGATTTTTTATCTCCAACTCTCTGTTATCTAATTCCAATTTCATAGAACCAGAATCTAAGTCAGCTATCTGTAACTTCACATTTTGTATATCTAGTTCATTTACTCTAAGAGCCTTATCATTTTCCATTATACTTTTGTTACTAAATAGTATAAGCTCTGTATCCTTTGTAATCTCCTCTCCATCTTTTACTAAGATTCTCTCTATTACTGCTGGAGCTGAGATATATACAGGTTTTATCTCTCCAGGTACTACCATTCCTGTATATAGGTTCATATCTGAAAGATCTCCTACCTCTATTCTAGCTACCTTTACCTCAGTAGTTCCTAAAATATTCATCTTATAGGCTCCATAACCTACTAATGCAATAACTATAGCTCCTATAGCTATTTTTTTCTTCATTCCACTCTCCATTATTTATTCTCCCTATCTATATAGATTTTCATACTCTATTACTGCTAATACAAGCTTTCTTTGTAACTCATAGTAATCCTCTTGAGCCTCTCTAAAACTATTTACAGAGTTCAAGTAGTCGAAAGTTGTAAGTAACTCATTCTCATATCTCATACTATCTATATCCATATTCTCTTGAAGTAAGTTAGCTCTTTTCTCCATAGCTAAAGATTTTCCATATAGAGCCTTTATCTCTCCTAACTTATTTTTCATATCAAGAGATATTCCCTTTAAGTTATCCTCATACTCTATCTTAGCTTTCTCATATAGATACTCTTGAGATCTTACATTGTCTAAGTCAGCTCCCCAAGAAAGTACCCATCTAAATCCTACTTCAAATATATCTCTTTTATCAGCATCATATTTTCTTAAAGTTCCATTATCATTATATCTATATCTATATGTATATTTTGTATAAATAGTGGGATATAGTGCTGATTTTGCTATCTTTACATCATAGTTAGCACTATCTAATTTTAGAGCTTCCTTAGAACCTAGTAGAGTATTCTCCACAGGTATCTTATTTTCCTCGGTAATATGAGCCTTTGCCTCTAAAAATTGTAATGGATTAAAATCCTTTAATTCCAATGGACTATTTACTGGATAGTTTAATAATCTTGCTAACTCTCCTAGGCTAGCTTCCTCTTTCTGCTTATTCTCTAAGTTAATACCTCTATTATTCTCTATATCAGCTTCTATCTTTAATAGCTCTGACTTTGGTACTAATTTACCATTATTATATAGATCAGATATTCTTTCTCTTTGTTTTTCTAAAGCCTCTATTGCCTTATCAGTTATCTCTATCTGTTTTTTGTAGTTCAATGCTTCAAAGAATTTTGCCACTGCTGCCTCTTGAGCTGCTATCCCTACTAAGTCACTATCTTTTTGAGCTATCTCATATTGAGTTTTTGCTTTTTTATAGTTATTTAATGTTCTTCCACCTTCAAATATGGGTAAATACATTTCTAACTCTTTAAGTCCAACTCCATATTTTTCTACTACTTCCCATTCATCTTCATTTGATAGATTTACTGGTGGAGTAACTAAGTTTTTCCAAGCTTTTTCTTTTAGCTCTCTTTTGCTCTCCTCATTCATCTTTTGGGCTCTAATCTGTGGGTTTGTATCCTTTACTCTGTTTAGTACATCATCTAGAGTAAAGAAATCACTTGAAAAACTTGTTGAACAAATTGCTAAAAATGCGGCCAATCCCATTAACTTTCTTCTCTTCATCGCCATCTCCCTCATACTTTATCTCTGTAACTATCTCTTTATCCTCTATCACTTTTCTTGGATTCTCTTCCGTAAGCACTTGAAAAAGCTCCCTACCTAAAGAACTCTCCAACTTTTTCAAATACTCATCTATATTGTAGTCTCTTCTTCCCATACGGTGACTATCTGTAGCTATTATTGATATATACCCATTCTCCAATAGATATTTAGCCTTAGGTATAGGGTTAACTGCCATTCTAATATTCATCTGTAGGACCACTCCCATATCTACTAATTCTCTAAATTCCTGTACCTTGATATGAGGATATCTCTCTACATGGGCAAAAATTGGAATATATCCTTTAGCTATAACGTTTTTAAAAAAACTTTTACAGGCTCCATATATAAGTTCATCCTTTAATTCCACCAGTATATATCTACTTCCAGCCATCTTATTTATTCTATTTTCATGAGCTGAAAACTCTGGATCTAAGGCAAACTCATTACCTTTATGAATATTTAAAGGAATTTTTTCCTCTAGGATTCTATTTTTTAAAATCTCAAAGTTTTTATCATAGTTAAGATTTTCAAATCTACCTATCAGATAGTGTGAAGAACAGACAATATCTGTATATCCTACAGATACTGCCTGTCTTATCATATCTATGCTCTCTTCTATCTCTATTGGTCCATCATCTATTCCAAAAAGTATGTGTGAATGAATATCAACCATTATTTTTTCCCTTTCAAGTCTCCTGAAAATTGTCTTTTATACTGCTCTTTTATATCATGTATAAATTTACCAAACTTACTCTTAGGTTTCTTTACAGTGTGTTTTTTTCTATTTCCATTACTGTCACTGTAGTACTCTTGGTAGTATGAATAGTAATTATTGTAATATCCATAGTTTCCATAAGATAATCCACCTTTATCTACCTTAGTTACAACAAATCCATAGATATTTGCCCCTGCATTAGATAGCATCTCTTTTGTAAATTCAAGCTCTCTTTTTGCTACTTGGTCATAGGCTACTACTACTACTACACCATCTACATATTTAGATAGGATAGCAGCATCTGAAGCTACTGCTAGAGGTGGCATATCTAGAATGATAGTATTATACTCATTTTCTAAGCTAGAGATTACCTCTTTCATCTTATCTCCAATAAATAACTCTGTTACATTGTATCTCATATGCTTAGTAGGTAATAAGTCAAAGTTAGGGATTAGGTCTTTTATAATTACATCTTTAGGATTTACATTTTCAGTAAGTACTGATTCTAATCCTCTCTCTACTTTTATTCCAAAGCTCTCATGTGCTCTAGGTCTTCTGATATCACAGTCTATCAAAAGTACTTTTTTCCCAGCTATAGCAAGACTGGCACCATAGTTTCCAGCTAGAGTAGATTTTCCCTCTCCTGGAATAGAGCTTGTTACCATTATCTTTCTACCTATCTCTTTATCATTTTGGAAAGCAAGGTTAGTTCTCACTGTTCTAAAGGCTTCTGTAACCTCCATATTGTCCTCTTGTATAAAAAATATCTTTCTCTTACTCATTACTATCCTCATCCTTTTCAGCTATAACATTCTCTAAGTCTGGTATCATTCCTATCATAGAAACTCCTAAGATAGCTTGTATCTCAGATGGTTTTCTAAGTTTTTTATGTAGGAACTCCATTATGAAAGCCATTCCTGTTCCAGCTGCTAATCCTAAAACAACTGATGCAAGAAGTATAAGGGCTCTCTTTTTAGGAAGAGGTTGTACAGGTACTTGAGCTTTCTCTACTATATTTACGTTTCTTACTCTCATTACTTGTACTACTTTATCCATAAACTCATTAGCTATCTCATTTGTTACCATAGCTGCAAGTTGTGGATCACTATTTTTATATGTTAAAGATATTAACTCTGTACTATCTACTGGAGTTATAGTTACTAATTTAGCTAATTGCTCTGTTGTTTCTTTTAAGTCATATTTGTTTATTACTTTATTTAAGATAGATTTATTTTTAGCTATCTCTGAATAAGTTATTACTAGTCTTTGGCTAAGAGAGATATCACTACTATCTAATGATACACTACTCATATTGTTAGATACTATTAGTGTAGTCTCTGCTTGATATACAGTTGGTCTTGTAATTGCAAATATTACCCCTAATATTACCACTGGTATAGCTGTAAGAACTATCAGCTTCCATCTTCTTATTAATGTAAAGATAAGGTCAGCTAGATCTATCTCATCTTCATCGTTTTCAAATTCTTCATCATAATCTTCATACTTTTTCTTTCTAGACATCTGTAGATACAATCCTCCCAATTCTAATTTTTCATTCTACATTATACTACAAAATTATTAAATTGCAAAGAATTTATTTGGTACATGTAAAATTTTTCATTGTTTTTTCAACAAAAATATTTACGTTTATTTTTAAACTCTTTAAAACTTATATAATTATATATTATTCTTTTTATACTATTACTCTTGTCTTATTCTTCTTGTACTATTATACTTCTACTTTTTACGAATAGGTTTGGGATTTTTTTATGTATACCCTCCCCACTCTTTTATGGATACCCTAGTAATTTTTTTATTCTCCCTCACATCCAAATAGATCCCTTAAAAGTTTTTTTCTTACATCTTCTAATTCCTCTGGAGTTTTTTCTCTTCTCTCTACCTTCTCTTCAAGAATTTCATCTAAAATTTTATCATCTACTGTGTTACTCTTTTCCTTGTCCAACTTAGGAAAATAACTTATATCACTTTCATCTGCAATATATATTCTTCTCTCCTCTACTCTCTTATCTTTCATTATACACTTGGTAGTTATGTGTCCACACTTTGCCAAGTTACTTATCCATGCACTTACAGTACTTTTATGTACCCCATACAGAGCTGCAAAATACATATTACTAGCATAGCAATACCCCTTTTTATGTACCAGAGCTGTCAACTCTGAAAACATTATCTTCTCCATTGGTTTTAGCCTCTCATCATATCTCACCTTTGATGGTAAAATTCCATAGTATTCTGGTCTCTCCATTTTGCTACCTCCTCATCTTCTTTTTGTTATAATCTAACATATTTTTGTATGAGTTTCTACTGAGTAAAACTCACTTCCACTCACTACCACCTACATTAAAATTTTAGCATAAAACACACCCTTTTAGCTAGAGAACAGGTTCCTATCTGTTCATAGCTGTTCAATCTTTTAATAAAATTTTAACAAAAAGAATTTTTTTATTCCAGTAGCATTGACATACGTTTGCTATAGTTTTACCAACTTTTTTGAAATATAATTAAAAAATAAGAATGACCTCTTTAAACAAAAGTCATTCTTGTTTTACTCTTGATAGATATAATCCAACTATAAAGACAAACATATTAGATTTCCATATCTCTCTCCATACATTCTCTGTAAGTCCACCTACTAAAAAGGCTACAAGCATACCCATTGTACCTACTACAAGATAGAAATTAAAATCTCTCTCCCTAGAGATACAATATCTTCCCTGTCTGTATAGAATAAATAGGAACATCCCTATAAAAGGGATAGACAGTATTCCTTCCTCAGCTAAAGATGTGATATATAGGCTATGTATATTCCCAGCACCAGCTAACTCCATCATTTTTTTAGAAAAATAGTTAGGTTTCTGCTCTTTAAAATGATTTTTCATATACTCTAAAGAGTAATCTCCAGCATTATCTCTTCCCACTCCAAATATTGGGTTAGCTTTGTACATCTCTATTCCACTTTTCCATAGAAGTATTCTAGCATTATTAGAACTATCACTACTGCTCTTTATACTTTCAAATCTCTTAATATATCTATTATTCTCTAAAGCTTTACTATTGATACCCCCATAACCTAAAAGCAGAGTAAGAATAGTTATAGCTATAAAGATTTTTTTACTTTTAAAGAGAAAGAAAGAAATTACAAATAATCCAGCTCCAAAACCTAGCCATGCTCCTCTTCCCTGTGTCATCACTAAGGCTGCTACTGCTAAGATAAGGGTAAATGTAAATAGTAAAGTAAATATATATTTTCTCTCTTTGATATAGTAGACAACAGCTACTAAAATTAACATACTCCCCATAGCTAATATATGTGCTTCATCTAAAGTATTACTTGAAAAACTAAGAAATCTTACATTAAAATTCCATTTAAGTTTTTTGTAGTATAAAATACCATTAATAAAAGATATTATTATACTAAGGGAAAAAAGTGATAGAACTATTTTTACAACTCTATCCTTATAAAGAAAATAAGGTATAAAAAAAAGTCCAATATATCTGTATAATTTTTCTAAGGCTCTTTGAAAAGAATAAGTGCCCCCTGCTGAGAAAAGACTAAATATTGGCAGTAAAATAAGGATAACCAATATATATTTTCCCTCTATTGTTAAATTTATTTTTCTTTTATCCCAAAGGTAGAGTAAAAAGGCTAGTGCTAAAAATCCTAAACCTATATTTACTCCAGACTTGGATATAAAAAGAGAGAGGGTGTAAATATATACACCTAACTCTCCTATCTTGTTATATATGTTTTGGTTAATTTTAAACATAAGTTGCTCCTAGGTATTTTAGCTTAAATTTTTCTATTATACTTGCTATAGCATATGAAATTATAAAAACAACTACAACTAATACAGGGATTCCATATAATGGATTTATTTCATATTTTAGTATATATTTAAAAAACAATTGTATTATATTTAATATACCTGCATGTAATAAATATATACTAAAAGTTTTTTTGGTAATTAAAGAAATATTTTTGTCTATCTTTAAATTTAAAAATGATAAATATAGTAATACTGATGCAGATATTACAAATAAAAAATTATTGGAATAGTAAAATTGATTTTTTGTAACTTCAACAACAAAAAACATTACCAATAAACTAATAAGAGCTCCTATTATTCCTACCTTAAAATTTATCTTTTTATCTTTCAATGAATATCCTAACATAAAATACCCTAGATAATTAATAAACTTAAATTGATTAAATATCCAAAAATATCTTAAATATTTTAATATATCTTCTCTATTATAAAAATCAATTTGTTCTAAATAATTTTGAAGTAATAGAGTTACAAAACCTAAAAAAATAAAAAATATTCCAATATTTCTAAATATCTTTTCTCCTATTTTTATTCTTAATCTTATTAGAAATGGAACTAATAAATAAAGTCCTATTGCCATATAAAGATACCATAGGTGATAAAAAGGAACTCCTATTATTAATTTTTTTACTGGAGAGTATTTATCTTTAATTTCAAAATTCAAAATATATTTTATTATTATTAAAAAATAAGAATATACAAAATATAAACTACTATAAATAAAAGTTGGGATATAAATATTTTTTTAAATTTTTTTATAATAATAATCAATTTCTATATTTTTTTCATTAGACAATGCATATTTTCCTGCTAATAATATAAAAATAGGTACTGCTGGTCTTGCAAAAGAATCCCACAAATTTCCTATTGTAAAATAACTTCCTCCAGTTTTTTCATAACTAAGAACATAATAAGCAGATACATGTATTATAATTACCATTATACAAGCTAATATTTTCAATAAATCTAAATTATTTTCTCTTTTCATTAAATTTCCTCTTACAAATCATATTATTTTAAATTTTTATATAAAAAATATCCTCCTAAAATACTTGAAAATATAAATATACTAATAGTTGCAGTTGCTGCTCCAATACTTCCATATCTTTTTATTAAAATCATATCCAATATTATATTTAATATTCCACTAAACAAAGTCGTATAAAAATTACATTTTATTTTTCCCATTGCAGCTAATAAATTCCCAAAAGGAATTCTAAAAGTTCCTGCAATAAAATATCCTATTGATAGCATAATAAATATATTTTTGGAATCTAAATAATTTTTTCCAAAAATTATTGTTATAATTAATTTAGAAAATAATATTAATATTGTTGAAATTATTAAATTTACTCCACCTAAATATATCAATAGTTGCTTTAAATATCCTTTTAATATAAATTTATTTTCTATATTTTTAACAATATAGGGATATAAATATGTCATTATTGAAAGTGGTATAAAATTTAATGCAAATGGAATTAATGTTGCTGTTTTATATGAGGCTATAATATTTTTATCTGCAATTATAATCCCTATTAAAAATATATCCATAATATATAATAATTGTGATATTCCATTATTAAATACTGCTACTATTGAAAACTTAATCATTTCTTTTTTCAACTCTTGTCCAATCTTTAACATATTATTTAAATAAATAATTTTTAAATACTTCCAGCAATTAAAAATAGATATTAAATTCCCTATATATTTTCCCACAACTAATCCTATAATTCCATAAATATAGCCACCTAATAACATCCCAATTAGATTAAAAAATGTATTTAAATTAAATATTTTTGCCATTTCTTTATTTTTTAAATTTATTCTTAAATATATTTGAACCATTTCTATAATTAAGGTTATTATTGGAAAAAATAACATTAATCTAAATATTATTCTAGCTTCTTCCACTTTAAATTTCCCAAATATAGAATAAATAACTATCAAAAAAGAAATTAAAATATTTATTCCTACTCCATATTTTAGAGAATAATTTGCTATTGAATTTTTTAATTCTTTATTACCACTATTTCTGCTTCCATATTGAAGAAAACCAGTAGTTATTCCTAAGCCATTTATTAATAAAAAAAATGCTAATAGATTTTGAGCATATGAAAAAACCCCAAATTCTTCTTTTGTTAAAACTCTTACAATAAAAATTCCACTACAAAATTGCATAATTTTATTTAATATATTTGACCCTATTATATGAAAAAAACCTTTTGAATATAATAGTTTTATCTTTTCTAATTTTTCTTTCAAATTTAAACCTCTTCAAAATATAACAGTTTTGTTCTATTAGTATATCACTAATTTATTAGATTTATTAAAGCTTTTATAATAATTTTGTTATTTTTTAGTTTTAATCTCTCAAAAAATATCTTAATTTTTAGATTTATTTTATAAAGAATATTAAAATTATATAACTTATTATAAAAATATTTCTAATTTTCTCCAATTTTTTTATAAACCTCCAGTATTTCATTGAAATATTCTTTTATTTCAATATCACTTACTCTCTTTTTTTCAATTTTATAATTTTTTATAACATTTTCTACTTGTAATAATAATTCTTTAATATTTCTATTCTTAAAAAGAATAATTTCATCTGGCCTTACTACGACATCACTTGCTATACATATTTTCTTAAAATATATTCCTTCTCTTAGAGAAATCGCATCTCCATCTGTATTAGTTGATCTTATAAAAATATCAGCTTTTTCTAAAATAGGATAATATTCCGTATCTTTTACTTTATAAAAATAAATAAATGATTCTAATTTATTATCTTTTATTTTCTTTAATAATTTTTCAAAATATATTCTCTCTTCCTTAGATTGTTGTTCATATCCTAATAAAGCAAATATTAAAGAAAGCTTATAATTTTTTTCTCTTAATCTCTCAACTAATTCCACTAGTAAATCTATTCCGTACAAATCTTCATTATTATAAAATCTTATATTTCCATTAGCAGTTATTACTACATCTTTTGCTTTTTTTCTTTTTTCTATAAAATTCCAAACTTGCTTATCAATTTTTTCATAATCTTCTTCATCTACTATTGGATCAATATACCCTGGAATAACTTCAATCTTTTCTTTTAATATATTATTTTGGATACACCATTCTTTTATTTGAGGATTAACAACAATCAAATAAGATATCTTGTTCAAAAAAAATTTATATAAAACTTTTCCTATTATATTTAGCCTTTTATATTCTTCTTCTAAACTCACTCCATGTACTGTCATTATTACTTTTCTTCTAAAAATATAAGCAGTTATGGCTAATAAAATTCTTGCCTTAAATGAACTCCCATGAAAATGAATTATATTATCTTTTTTTAAAAAAATAAGCTTAATAAAATCTTTTTTTAAATTAAAATATTTTATTCTTTCATTTTCTTTTTTTATTTTATTTAACGAATATATTTCAGTATTTATCCCATTTCTCATTAATTTTTTATATAATCTCTGCATATGGATAGAGATTCCTCCATATGGTGGAGGATATGAACCTATTAAAATAACTTTCATTTTAATAATCCTCTCTTAATTCTTGTATTAAAAATTTGTACTTTCCTCTGTTTGTTCTTTCTATTCTCTTAACATATTTTATAGTCACTTTTATTGCTTTCTTTGTTGCATGCTCTAAAGTTTTTATAATTTCTTTTTCTTGATTAATCAATAGTTCTTGCCCTTCCACTATAAACTCTATTTTTCCTAATTCATTTTGATAAATCTGAAAATTATCAATGTCTTTAAAGCTTGAAAAATGTTGACCAAAAATTATTCCTACTACTGGATATTTTTCTTTATTTTTACCATATATATAATCTTGTACTCTTCCCTTTATTCTAAAAATTTTCTTCTCTTGATCTAAATATTCAATCTCATCACCAGTTTTATATCTTATCAAGGGCATTGCTAGCTCATTAAAACTAGTAGTTATAATTTCATCATTAATTATTTCTACAAAAGAATAAAATTCATTAAAGCTATAACCCTTGTTTGGATAAAGATTTATTCCATGTACTGTATTTTCCGTATTTCCATATAAATCAAAAATTTTACATTTAAATATATTATTTACTAATTCCTTTTGCTGATAATCAAAAGTTTCTGAACTTGAAAAGACTACTTTTAAATTTGGAATATTTATATTTAATTTTTCTTTTTTGATTAATTTACAAATTAAAAATATTGATGAAGGATATACATGTAAAATTTCTGGATTAAACTTTTCCAGCTCTCTTATATATTCTTTTATTGTATCTTTAGAAATTAAATAAGAAGATAAAATAAGTTCATTCCCTATTTTTTCTGAAATTCCTTTTTTAGGAATAGGTCCTCTTATTATTGCTTTTCTACACTTAAAACTTTCTATTCCTATATTTTGCATATAATAATCTAAAAATACTATTTCTTTTATTCTGTTATCTTTAGATTTTAAAAGTTTCAATGGAGTTCCAGTACTGCCACCAGTATTGACTTCAAATGATTTTATTTTCTTTTGGGAAATCATTTTGTTATAATTTTTACGAATTTCTTCTTTTGTTAATATTGGAATATTTTTTATCTCTTCCAAATTTTTTATAGGAAGATTTATATTTTTTTCATCAAATAATTCTTTATAATGTGGAATATTTTCATAACTATACATTAATATTTCATTTAGTTTTTTTAGTTGCCACTCTTTTCTTTCAGCAATTGTCATTTTTTCTAAACTTTCTAATTCTTTTAAGTATTTACTATAGTTTCTTCCATATCTAATACTATTTGGTATATAACTTCCTATTATTTTTTTTATTTTCATTATAAGCACCATACCTTTATTGTTCCCTTTTCCCTAAACTCAACCTCTATTCTCTTATTTTTTTCTATATTCCCATATTTATTTGAAAATTTTGATTCTATTATTTTTAATGATTTATTTGAACATTCTAAAAATATTTCTATATCATTTTTTATTAATTTTATTCCATTTTCTATTTCTATTATCCTTACTTCTGGATATAAATTTAAACATACAATTCCTACTAGACCTACTATAAAATCTTCAATTTTTATACTTTTATCTTTTAATTTTATTTTTCTTTTATGTATTGTATTTAATTTTTTTAAATATCCTTGATGATAGCCTTCAAAATAAGTATCTTCAAACTTAATACATTTAGCAAAAGTTTCTTCTCTCATTTCAAATAAATTATTTTTTTCAAAAGAATTTTGCTCATGCCCTTCTATATAAACAGTATTTTGTAATCTTGTACTTCTAAATAAATTTCTCATATTTTTATCAGCTGTATATACTCCAGTTCCTGTGTCAACTATAAAATCTTCTCCTTGTACATTTAATTCAAATGACAGTTGATCATTATGACTATGTCCACCTTGTCCTCTACATGAAAGTTCTCCACATCTAATAAAACAATATATATCATTATTTCTTAAAATATAGTACCCTCCATTACTAAATCTTACAGACTTATTATAATATTTCTCTTCTTCATCGCTTAAAGAATTAAATATCCATAATTTATCTTCTTTTTTTATTGCTCCACTATTTTTTAACAAAGTATTATTAAAATATTCTCCACCTAAAGATAATAATTCTCTAACATCATTTACTTCCCAACTAGAATAATTAGAAAGGATAAGCAATCTTCCATTATCAACATCTCCTATCATAGGAATTTTCCCGTTAGGTTTAATTATTTTAGCTAAAAATTCAAACATTTTTTCTAATCTCTTTTTATATTCTTGTGAGAAGTTTATATTATTTTTTTCTCCTAAAATTACTGGAAAAAACATTAATTCAGTTACAAGTCTATGATACGAAGTACTGCTTTCATAATTAGATCCATCTTCATTATTTTGAATAAACATTTCCTTTTCTAATTCTTTTTTAGAAAAATTTAACCATCTTTTTACTTCATTACTTTTTAATTTATTAAAATAGATTCCTAAATAAAAGAGTCCTACTAAATCTGAAAGATAATGATTATTAGAAAATTTTATTCCTTTTTCTAAATTTAAAAATATAAATTTACCATGATTATATAAACTATTATTAAATTTCTTTAAGAACTCCTTATCATTATCAATTAATTCTTTAAAGTGGAAGTAAAAAAATATCCAGTTTACTGCTCTAATTGCTACATCCATAGCACAAGTCCAGTTTACACTCATATATACAGGATTTTCTGCTATCCAATCTTCTATTTCTTTCTTACATTCTAGATAATATTTTTTATCATTTGTTATCCAATATGCTTTCCCTAAAGTAAATAGATGTTGAAATCTTGATAACTCCCAAGGAACTTTTACATCAGCATTATTATTTAAATCTACTATTTTAATATCTTTATAAAATTGATTTTTCCAAATAAATCCACTTTTAAAATCTTCATTCCATTTAATTTTCTCTCCTAAATCAACTTCTCCAGAACCTAATAAATCAAATTTATGTTCTAATATTTGCTTAGCTTCTTTTAATATATTTTCTCTTATATTAGTATTTTTTTCATAAAAAAACTTTATTTTTTCTAGATTTTCTTTAGAATAAAAAAAATTAATTTGAGAAATATAATTATCTTTTATATATATTTTCTGTTGAAACTTTTCTATATTTCTTCTTAAATATTCTACTTTAATTTCTTTTAATATTCTTTTAATAATATATCCTAGTACTTGTAATAACCCATATTTTTCCGTTTTTTCATATATTTTTTTTAACATATATATTCCTTTATTTTAATAACCCTAAACAATCATATATTTTTTTACTTCTTAATACTTCTATTCTCTCTTTAAATTCTTTGTGTCCTTGAGCTAATACTAAATAATCAGATTTTTCTAATATCTCATCAAAAGAATACAATCCAAATCCATTTACTTCTTGAGTATTAACATTTGGTTCACAAGCTACTACCTTATATCCTTTATCTCTTAGTATCTCTGCTATTTCCATCGCTGGTGATTCTCTCAAGTCATCTATATCTGGCTTATAAGCTAATCCTAATACTCCTACTGTTAAATCTTTATTTCCTTTTAAGATTTCATCTACTTTATTTACTATAAATCTTGGTTTAAAATCATTTATTAATCTTGCTTCTCTTATTACATTTGCTTCTTTTGGAAACTTCTCTACTATAAACCATGGGTCTACTGCTAAACAGTGTCCACCTACTCCTGCTCCTGGTGTTAATATATTTACTCTTGGATGTTTATTTGCTAATTTTATTAACTCAAATACATCTATTCTTAACTTATCACAAATTACTGAAAGTTCATTTGCAAAAGCTATATTTACATCTCTAAATGTATTTTCTACTAATTTACACATCTCTGCTGTTATATCATCAGTTATATAACAAGTTCCCTCTTTTACCATTGCATCATATATTACTTTTGTATACTCTCCAGCTTCTCTTCTTTCTGCTCCTATTATTCTATCATTATGTTCTAATTCATATAGAATTCTTCCTGGTAATACTCTTTCTGGACAATGTACACTCATAAATTTATCTCTTGATATTCCAGATTCTCTTTCTAATATATCTGTCATTAATTTCGTTGTCATAGGTGGTACTGTTGATTCTAATATTACTAAGTTATTTTCCTCTAATACTGTTGCTACTTCTCTAGATGCACTTTCTACATAAGATAAATCTGCTATCTTTTCTTCATGATCTTTTTTAAATGGTGTAGGTACTGATATTATAAATACATCTGATTTTTCTAATTTATCCGTTGGTATTAATCTTCCACTTTTTAATGCTTCTTCAAAAGCTTCTTGTAGTGATGGTTCTACTATATGGATATGTCCAGCTTTTAAAGTTTCAATTACTTTTTTATTTACATCAAATCCTTTTACTGTAAACCCTGCTTTAGCAAAAGCTATTGCTGTTGGTAATCCAATATATCCCATTCCAAGTATTGTAATTATTAAATCTTTTTCTTTTGCTCTTCTTAATAATTCTTCCATTCTTCTTTGCTCCTTAATTTATCAATTATTTACTTTTTATTTGCTTTACAAAATTCAATAAAACAAAATATCCTAAACATAACCATAGATATTCTCTTATATTAAAATCAAAATAATATGACCTTGGTGCCATAAATATTGATTGAAAAACTAATAATACAAATATATTACAATAAACACTCTTATCTTTTTTAAATAAATTTTCTAAGTAGAAAATTAATAAGATAAAAAAACTTGACAAAAATAGTACTCCTATTTCTCTTCCAACCTCATACATTTCAATAATATAATTACCACCTAGTCCATATCCTTTTTTTAAATGATTATAATTTACAATGTATGAAATTCTAGAAAAATCATTCATTTTTTCTCCTATTTCTTTACTTTTAAATTTTTCTAGTAACTCTTTTCTAAAAAAAGAATTATAAAAAGTATAATAAGAACTTAAAATCATCTTACCATATTTTTCACCTTCTACTATTTCAGGAAAAACTTTTATATATCCTATTAAACTAGCTGTCCCATTTTGTGATTCTAAAAATTTTAATGGTATTTCTATTATTGTTTCTTTCTCAATTCGAGTTATTGAATAATTCTGTTTTCCATATGTATTTCTTAGGTTTCTAATTTTATTTGAATATATAAATACCAGAAAAATTAACAATATAGCATATCTCTTTTTTATTTTTAAATAATTTTGAACCTCTAAATACCAAATAATAAATACTAATTTCATTAATAATACTGCTCTACTTCCAGCAAAAGAAGAAACAAAAGCGACAAAAATACTAATTATTACTATTAATAGTATTTTCTTACTTTTTTTAGGTTTTAATCCAAAATAAATTACAAAAAGAAATTCAAATATTGTTATAAAGTAATATAATAAATTTTTTTCTTGTTCTCTCAAATAAGATTTTACATATCCTATTTTCATAACTTCTAGTACATTATCTACATTTTCTTTTAATATAAAAATAAAAGAAACTAACAAAATAATAACTAAATACTTCAATATTATTTTTTTATCATTTCTTACCTTGTATCTATTTTTTATTGATTTAAAAAAATAAACTAAAATTATTCCTATTAAAATTCCCAAGTTATTTAAAATTAATATATCATATACAAACTTTGATACTTCTTTAGTATAAGGAATTCTATTTGTAAAAAACATACTATTTAGTATATATTCATTCTTTATAATTTTAGTCATACTAATACTTGTATTAAAAACAAAATTACATATGCTGAAATAAAAAATCATAATATTTTTTTTTCTTTCTCTTAATCTATAAGCCAAATATATAATATTCAAACTTGTAATAAAAATTATTACTAACTCTTTCTCTTCAAAGCATGCTTTTAATATTATTAATAATATTGTTAATATTATTGTTAATATTACTTCTATTTTTTCTCTCATAATATTTTCTTCCTCAAATACTCTCTTATTTTTATAGAAGTTTTTCCATCTCCATATGGATTATTAGCTTTTGACATTTTTTGATATAATTCTCCTTCTAATAGTTCCATATATTTGATGACTTCATTATATTTAGTTCCTACTAATTTTGCTGTACCAGCTTTTATAGCTTCTGGTCTTTCTGTTGTATCCCTTAATACTAATGTTGGTTTTCCTAAACTTGGTGCTTCCTCTTGCACTCCACCAGAATCTGTCATTATATAATGAGCTCCATCCATTACTGCTATAAATTCTAAGTATTCTAATGGATCTATTAATATCTTTCTTTCAAAACTATCTAATACTCTATGAGCTACTTCTCTTACCAATGGATTTAAATGCATAGGAAATACTAAGTATAAATCCTTGTTTCTTTCTAAATAATCTCTAACTGCTCTTAAAGTTTCTTCCATTGGTTTTCCCCAATTTTCTCTTCTATGCATAGTCAAAAGAATATATTTCTTATTTTCTATTCCATATTTTTTCTTAATTTCTTCTAAATCTTTTTGCTTATTTTGTTTTACCCAATATAAAGCATCTATTACAGTGTTTCCTACTTTCAATATTTTTTCTTTTGGATATCCCTCTTTTAATAAATTTTCTATATTTACATCTGTTGGAGCAAAATGTATATCTGTAATCGTTCCTACTAGTTTTCTGTTTGCTTCTTCTGGAAATGGTGAATAAATATTTCCAGTTCTTAATCCTGCTTCTATATGCCCTACTGGTATTTGATTATAGAAAGCTGATAATGCTCCTGTTAAAACAGAAGTAGTATCTCCTTGAACTAATATATAATCAAATTTTTCTTTTTTCATTATCTTATCTAACTTAAGCATTAATCTTCCAGTTAATTCTGATAATCCTTGTCCTTGTTTCATTATCTCTAAATCATAATCTGGCTTTATCTCAAATAAATCTAGTACTTGATAAAGCATCTCTTTATGTTGACCTGTAACAACAGCTTTTACATTTATACCATTATTTTTTAATTCATGATATACAGGAGCTATTTTTATTGCTTCTGGTCTTGTTCCAAATACTATTCCTACTTTCATGACTAATCCTCTTAATTCTCTGAATATATTTTTATAAATTCTTCTTCTTGATTTTCCCAATAATAATCAGTTTCTATTACTTTTTCTTCTTTTAATAAAATTTCTATTCCTCTTTTTATTTCATCAGTATTAATTTCTTTTACATTATATACATTAGGAATTTCCCTTGTTACATCTAATATCCCTGGATAATCATTGGTAATTATTTTCAACCCTGAGTTCAAACATTCATACAGTTTATTACTTGCACAATAATAATTATTTAAGTTTGTATTTTGATAAAATATAAATGAAATATCAGCACTTATAGTTGCTAACATAACCTCTTTTTGAGGAATTGCTTCCTTAATAAAAACTCTATTATCTAATTTATTCTCTTTAATATATTCTCTTAACTTTTCTAAATAAGCTCTATCACTACATTTTCCTATGCAAAAAAATGTCAAATTTTCAAACTCTTTTATCCCCTCTATCATTTCTAAAATATTTCTTTTTGGCATTATTATTCCTATATATAAAGCTATCTTTTTATTTTTATCTTGATAATCAAATTTCTTTTGAAAGTAATTTTCCTCACTTTTAAAAGTATTCTTAATATTTAGCGGAAAATTTTCTATTAAAGCAATCTTCTTTATACTTATATTATGCTTTTTAGAAAAATATTTTTTTCTATTATGTTCAGGTTGAATAATCTTGTAAGCATATTTAATATTTATTTTTTCTATTAAATTCCAAATTACCCTTTTTATCTTATTTTCTTGAGATTCTGGAAAAAGTTCATGTGCATCGTATATTATTTTCCCAAATTTAGACAACTTTTTAGCCATAATTAAAGTATTTAAATCATTGCAATGAATATATTGAACTTTCATATTTTCTAATTTTTTTAATATTTCTTTCTGAAATTCTATTAAATTGAGAAAAGTATAGAATGCTCCTCTTTTATTTATTCTATCTTTAATTACTTCTATTTCAAAATTATAATTCTCCTTAGAATCATCTTTATCAAAGTCTGAACAGAATAAAATTACTTTCTTTCCTTTTTTCTTTAAACTCGCTATCTCTTTTTGAACTCTGCCATCATATCTTATATTCCCATATAAAATTATTGCTATTTTATCCATATATCTTACCTTACTTCTTCATAAAATTCTTTATACCATCTAACAAATTTTCTTAATCCTTCTCTTAACCTTGTTTTAGGCTTAAAATTAAAATCTCTCTCTAATGTACTTACATCTGCATAAGTTACTGGTACATCTCCTGGTTGCATTGGTA
>OGWR01000161.1_pt1 | contig 57338 bp, 57 predicted proteins | sample 1576061 | NCBI WGS metagenome assembly OGWR01 (sample SAMEA3541511, study PRJEB24748) | human gut metagenome | biome: human gut; feature: human-associated habitat; material: faeces | place: China | collected 2012 | reverse complement strand
AAAGGTTGAGAAACCTTGAATTTTCAATAAAAAACACTTGATTATATGAGGAGGTTTTTTATTGATATCCTCACCGTTTCCACTTACTCTATTCGCCCCAGCATAGCTGGGGGATTAGACTTTTCATTCAAATTATATTCCTCTTAGTAGTAAAAATGGTAGTAAAATGAAAATCCTTACTACTAAGAAATTTGTTGTTTTGCATCCTCTACCGTATAATATTTGTTAATTATTTTTTACGCTGCCGCATTGGCATTTATCGACTCTATAACCTTCCTAATTCCCATCCACACCGTCAAATCATTAAATATCTCTACCACACTTCCCTGGTCTGTAAACGGTGACTCCTGCAAGACAGAGAGATCCTTCATCATTCCATTATGAACTATGTACTCCACTATCTGATTCACAAAGTAAATCTGTCTGCTATCCAGGCTTGTGCTAGTCAAGTATTCTGAAAATGCTTCCTTTGCCGCATTCATATCCAGGCCTACGATCTCACGAACAAATTCTCCCAGTGGTTTTGTACCAATCTCATGTTCATAGTCTTGTTTGGTTCCAACCTCTTTCCAGAGAATTATCTCTAATGTTTCAATATCTGTCTCAGTCAATGGCTGATTTGTCTTCAGCTTTGCAATAGCAACATTATCCTGGTGTTGTCTGATATATTACTCTGCCTTTGCCTTGTAATTCTTCAACTCATCATTTTCCAGTTCAGATTCTTTCCATTCAACAGAAAGCAGTTCGTCTAAAAAATTAGTCTCATATTTAATTTTGCCTCGTGGGATATATTTCATCAGATCCCGAAGCTTTTCTCTGATTTCTTCAAACTCGTTGATTCCTGCATTATCCACATAGTCTGTATTCAATATCTTATGAATCAATTCTGATTGAGCTTGGATCTCTGGTATGTTTGCAACACTCGCTATTCCTGCAACTTTCTTATGCAGATCTGAACGAGCCCTTGTATATTTCTTTCCAATCAGATATGCCAATTCTATTCCATACATGAGTGCATCAAATCGAACCGCACTTGCTTCATCACCATCAGGCAAGATAAGTGGTGCAACTAATATCTATTACCTAGAATCAATTATCTTAATTCTACTCCTTCTCCTGTCCCATTTTCCGTACTTTTCTTGAATCTTCCGGCTTTTTCGCGTTATCCGGTATCAGCCACACATTTCCCTTCAACACTGCACCTTCTATACGATTCTATGAACAGAGTTGACACTCTTCTCCTTGAAATATTCTACTTTTTGCCATTTCGCTCGTAGTTAAGTATTCCATTATGTTCCTCCATTTTTTGACAAAAACCACCTTATTTCTCTGCTTATAATTATAAGCCTGTGGAGGAATATTTTCAATCAAAAAAACTGCCTTCGACGGTAGATTTACAGTACCATTTCTACCATTGAAATCAGCTATTTTGTCTCTATTGATATTGAATTATAGCCTGTCATTAGCACCTGCAATGCGGTTCTTGCTACACCACTCAAAATGCCATAAATAGCAAGTACTATTTCTCCACCAACAGATCCACCAGATAAAGCTCATCCTTCTTATGAGTTCCCTTTTTCCTACGATATTCTATAATAGCACTCACAAGAGAATCCACATTATTACCGTAATAATCTCTGTAAAACTGCGTGCTATTATTATAACGCTTTTTCCCGAGCTTAATATTTTGTTTAGCAAAATCCTTGGGTTTCATTTTGGATTTCACTTTTTCATATTGATCGTATAATCCTTCTGAAATAATAAGCAATATCTCCAATTCAGGTTTTGTGCAATACTTCTCTTCTCCGACAATTTTGTGTTTATATTCCGCCGGTATCGTAAGCTTTTCACTCTGTGTATCTCCTACTCGAAGCACTTTAACTTCCTCTGGATAGATATTCAAAGCTGCTTTTACCTGTCCTGAATTTTTAATTTGTCTTGCGTGATACGGAACCAATCCAAACTAACAAATCATCTGCCGTAAAGATTAACTTGCCATGCTCTAAAAGAATATCTATAATTTCTTTTTCATTTGGTCCTTCACACATAATAAGAAGCTTCATCTCATCAGTTTCCTTTTCAAATTCATCATTTCCTCATAATTTACGGCTGTGCGGAACGTGTTATGATAAAATTGCTTACTCTTCAAGATTCCCGATCTGATATCATAGCTCTGATACATATTCTCGATACAATTTTTTTCATCTGTGCTACACACCCACAGATTATCCTGTCTATTAAACAAATCCAGCAACTCGCAATAGTGTGTAGAGAAAACAAGCGTTGCATTCTTTCGATTTACTTTTTTATCCTTGTACAAACTAATGATATTCTCTACTAAGGTTTTATGGAAATGGTTTTCCACCTCATCAATCAACAAATCAAATCCATTCTGCAATGATGCCACCACCATGATATACAGAAGCAGACCTTTCGTTGTACCGCTGGACAACATATAAATAAGCTCTTTATCAGACAATGTTTTTATCTCATTTGCAAATGTTACTTTGTAATTGTGGTCATCCACTTTCTCAAAACCTTTAATTGTTTCATCAAATATGCTGATGACATTAGTCAGAACATCGTTTGGTATCTTATATGTGTTCATGGCTTTGAACAGAAGCTGATACGTATCCGCTCCATCACCAATGCTATCAAAATACATCGCTGCAGTACTTTTCTTTTTTAATATAAAGAATACCTTAGATGTATCCTCTGGAAGATCACCTAGCTCTGTCAATTGTACAAATCCTTCATCGTCAAAGATTTCATTAACCTTCGTCTTATAATACTTCTTCTGATATATACTCTGATTCACAAAAGTTGCTTTATTTCCAAATGTAGAATCTGCTGAAAGCTCCGTATCATATCGGTAAATCATTCCATCCTGCCAAAAGAAAATACGAAGCCTAACTCCATCATAGGCATAATGCTTATTGTCTATGCTAAAATTACCAAGAATCGAATAACAGCAATCAAGCAAATCAATGGCTGTTGTTTTTCCGGATGCATTCTTTCCTATAAACGCTGCTGTACTATATACATATAATTCCTCTGCTATATTTACGAGTTCATATTCTTTATCTTCAGAAGTCTTCTTTGACTGTGCTACTAAATTGATGTCTGTGTTATCCTGTAGATTCTTAAATCCGCTTGCAATTACTCTTAAAAGTTTCATATCAACACCTCCATCTATATTATATACCGATATTCATTTTTAATCAATTTTTTTGTTCTAAAATTAGTATTTGATGTAATTTAGCGTTGTTCACAACAAAAAAACCAGTTACCAGAATTTTCCTGCAACCAAGCTTTTGTATAATTTGTGTAATTTCTATCTCCCATCCACCTTTAGCGTTTCTTCCACCATCAGCTTCTCCTGTCTGGTCCCGCCATTCAAGAAGAACTTGTTGCAGGATCACCTGCCCAGTCAACTTCAACCTGTTCACCGGGTTTACGGTTGATATGCATGGTAGCACGATGTTTCTGCTCATCCTGTTGGATGTGATAGCAGAACTGTGAATACATGAGCGGTTCTTCACCGTTGGCACGGCAATCATCCATGTATTCCGTCCATAGGAGCTTTTTGCTTACGCCGTTGCGAAGCAGTTCCTTGCGGATGTAAGCGTAGTCAGGCATGCTATGCTTGGGCAATCCTAAAAATGCCACCTTATCATTAAAAATCTCTGTGGTGTATGTTCTTTCATCTCCCCATCGCACATTTGGAATAACATAAATTCCGTTCTTCTGCATATAATGCCCCACTGCTCGATTCAAATAAATGTCTGCGATCTGCACGCACAATGGTGCATCAAGATACAAGGAACAATCTGGTGTAATAATTCCCGGAAATTGTTTTAGATCATCAATATACTCTTCCGTATTCGTAATAATTTCCCTAAACTTCGTATCGTATGCTCGATATCTTTAGATGTCCAGAACTTTGGAAACCAACTTTGTCCTGTTCCTCTTGCTTTAAATTTGTTACTGTGATTTTCAACATATCCCACTCTTACTCCATTGGGATATGTCTTTACTACATGATATTTACATTAAATATCCGTTCCAAGAATAAGTGCAATCAGCTTATTTTTTTCTTCAGCACTAAGGTTCTTTCCATTTCTTGCTATTGCTGTGGCAATCTCTGTATAGGCTCCAATAGATGTTGTGTCATCCTCACTTAGCAAGTAATCCGTTGTCACACCTAATGCCTGAGCAAAATTGATTATAATATCCATGCGAGGTTTTCTATCCCCACTAAGATATCGAGAAACTGAAGCTTCCGTAATTCCACTCTTCTTTGATAGTTCTTTCTGATTTAGATTTTGACTTTCCATCAATTGTTTTACTTTGTCCTGCCATCTCATCTTCGTTTCCTCCTAATTGCAAACCATCCGTTTTCGATTACCATTTTGCAATTATCAATATTATTTTTGAAATTATTCCATGAAAAATAACCCCAGTCAATTAGACCTGGGGTTATCATTCTCGTATCATGGCTAAATTAAAAAATTGTAAATCAGTTGTAAATCTCATTTCTCAGTTATCCGAACATGCCACAAAGCCTGCTAAATCAAGGTTTTTGCACCTTGTCATTATGAAGTTAAAAATTAAATAGTTCAAACTTCGCACACCTGAAAATTGCTTGTGCCCATAATATGCTTTAGCTTTGCCGGATTCATTCCGGACTTTTCCATCTTAGTACAAAAGGTATGCCTGCACACATGCGGAGTGGCTGTTGGTAATGGTTCCTTATACAACTTGTTATACTTTTCACGAATGAACTGAAAGTATATAACGGATAAAAACAGGCTATACCCTCCCCCAGATTTTTATTACAGCTCCCATTCCCCTACGGAAATCATCATTGATTTTTTTGAAGTTCTTTCACCACTTTTTGCGGGATAACAAAATGAAGTGTTCCCATAGAAGCCGGTGCTACATCGCCCTCTGCAAAGCAGATCACTATTTCATCTTTTCCATTGATATAAAACTGTTGGTTTTCATCAATCTTGTCAAACAATGCTGCCGGTGTATCTGTATCCAGAAAATACACATTATTTTCATCCTTTTTCATATTTTGGCGCATCTGTTTCTTGATCTGTGCCGTAAGTACATCTACATAATCCACATTCTCCGGGAACAGATCCGATAATTCCAGCAGTTTTCCGGTACTCTTTTCTATCGTATAGAAGGCATCCGCCTGGTATCCATCTGCCTGGGAGGAGAACGCAGACAGCATAACACAATAATATTTCGAGGAGTTCGTGACCACCTTGCTGTCCACGGTCAGAGAGGAGTAGCCTAATGCCCCGACCTGCTTCTTAAATTCTTTGAGCAGCTTCTCGGTCTTTTGCTCCATCTGCGCATTGATCTCTTTGGCTGATTTGTGCGCCTGTTTTCCGGCTTCCTCAGAGTCATCCGTCCCCGCTCTATCTGCATAGATTTTGTTCCATTTTACGTCTGCGCTATGCCTTCCATCATCAAACCGGTATTCCCGGAATGTAACCAGCTTAAAGTATTCTCCTATCACCGGCAGACTCTGCATGGCATGAGCCGTTGCTTTATTAAGATTTGGAAGCAGAATACTCAATGCCAGCATGGCTGCCATGCCGGCAGCAACATACCATCTGTGAGGTTGTTGCTTCCTGACAGCACAAGCAGCATAATCTGCCTCCTTCACATAGCAGTCCCGTATGCCTCCCATTGCCTGCAGCAGTTCCTTGGTGCTGATTGTATTTTTAATCCTTCGGCTCATCTGATTCCTCCATTCCATACATTTGAAAATTCGCTACTATCCGTTCTATCGGTCAGACACTGCATGATATTCCTTCATCAGCTTTGTATTTTCCATAATAAATGGCTTTGTCGTATCCTGTCCCCATTCCGTGTCATACATTCCCATCAGATAATCATTCAGCTGTTCTTTACTTTCAAAACGGGTTACCTGATAAGGAAGCTGAAAGGACAGCTTTTCAATAAACAGATATTTATGATTCTTTGTCGGCACCAGCACGCCGGTATGACCCACAAACAATTCGTTTTCCGTTTTGCTGAAACTGGAATGCAAAACGACACTGATCAGGGTTGCCTTTGTCTTACCGGAAACAGAAATCTTTTTGTTTTTCCAATCCTTTGCCCAGATTGCTGCATGTGTTGCCACATTCTTCGTATATTGCGTCTGTACCGTAGAGAATACACTTTCAAAGGCTTTTCTCTGCTTTCCTGAAAACTTCTTCGTCGGTGCATTCTTTAACGCATCCTGATCCATAAACAGCTGCGATGGATTCGCTTTTCCGGTATTGCCGACCTTAATATAGTCCTTCATCAGATCATAGGCAGTGATCCTACAGTTATAACCGATAAACAGTTTATTTTTCTTCAGCCAGAGCTTACTGATCCGGTTTTCGTTATATACCGGTGGCTTTTTTCCCATCTTTTTGAAGCCTTTTTTTACCAGACTGGTATTTTTGATGGTTTTATTGTAGCTTACGACATCCTTCAGCCAGACATCTGCTGTTTTGGCGGAGATTCCCGCTGACAAAAGAGCACTCCTTACTTCTTTTCGTGACTTTGCATCTACAAGATTGGAATATGCCGGCTGCTGTTGTTCTGCCGCCACAGACACCTCTCCTGCCGCAAACATATTAACTAATATTGCAGTTAATAAAACATAACACAATATCTTTTTCTTTGACATAACTATTACCTCATTTCTTGATGCAGTCCTGATTTTTTCACAGGCTTGTTTCTAAATATGATATCCTTCCTTTTGCAAATGTATCTTTAAGGACTTCCGCATACGGTGCAATCCCACCTTGACTGCGGACTCCGTCATATGAAAATGCTCTGCGATCTGGTATATCTCATCCAGATAAAAATACCTTCGGACAAAGATCTGTCGTTTTTTTGACGGCAGTCCGTCCAGATACCGGTTGATTGCTTCCTCCAGATCCTTCCGGTCCATTTCCTCTCTCACATTATCATGTGCCAACGATACACACTCCTTTAATTCCTCCAACGACTGATCCACACTGTCCCCACAGCGTTTTCCGGCATGCAGATGATCATATCGGTTGATTGCCAGATTTCTGGTGATTTTGCCCACATATGCCGACAAAATCTCAGGTACTGTCGGCGGAATGGACTCCCACAGCTTCATCCAAGTATCATTCAGGCACTCCCTGACATCCTCTCCATTTCCTAAAATACGATAGGCGATGGAACTGCAATATCTTTCATACTTGTCCGCAGTATTTTTAATGGCAGCCTCATCACGGCACAGAAATTGCGCAATAATCTCCCGATCCTCCCATGCCATTTGTTCCCCCTTTGAATTGTATGATGATTCTGCCATTTTTTCCTCCTTTTGCTACTGCAGACCTATTCCTCCTGATTCTTTGTAATGCATTTCTGGCTGTTGTTGTCGATTGCATCATAATATAGTTTTGCATAGGCTTTGCATCCGGAAGAGGTCAGATGTACTCCATCGGATACAAACCAATTTGGGTGCCCTTCTGCAAGAGATGCCCAGTCAATAATCTGCACATTCCGGTATTGCTCTGCCACGGATCGGATCTGGTGATTAGACTCTTCCTGCCACTGCAAATGCTCCCCGAAAGCTGTGACCCAATAAATCTTCCGATCCTTTCCAATCGCACGGATCAGCTCTTTGCCGGTAGCATCAGAAAAGGTTCCGTTCGTTCCCAGCGCAAGCACGACCGTATCTCCTAATTTTCCTTTTGATTTCAGGTCTTCAACAATATCCTTCGCCTGAATAACTTGTCTGGATACCTTGGCATCAATCAGACAGTCCGGCAGCTTTTTCTTTACTTCTTTGGAAGCACCAAGCAGAACGGAATCACCAATTGCGGTAATATTCTGCCCACGGATGCCAGCATCGTCATCTTGATCCGTTTTCTCTAAGGGAGCCTTTTTTATTTTTTCCGCTTTCCCGGCAGCCGGTGCTTTCTCTTTTGAAGCTTGTCCCTCGTCAGCAATCATCCTGTGTTGTTGCTGTGACATTGCCTGTGCTTTTACGGCAGTATCCTTCGCAGCTTCCCCCGGCAGCTGATACGCAGTGATTACACAGACAGCCAGTACAATACAGGCTACAGAGAATCCGGTGCTGGTATAACCTATGACAACACCATTCCCCTTCGGGTTCTGTTTTTTCTTATATTGAAAAAATACCATCAGTCCATGCATCGCAGATGCCGCAAAAACCATCAGTATCATCTGTACACACCAGGATACCGGGCCAAAGTTTTTCTTATAATACCCAAACAGAAAAATGATCGGATACATCCACAGATAAAGCTCATAACTTATTCTTCCTACCAGGGCAAAGGGACTTTTGTCCAGCCATTTCCCCATACTTCCCGCCGGAATCAGCAAAAGAATCAATGCACAAAGTATCCCATCTGCAAACATTCCCCCTTGGTATATATACGGCATCTGCCCTTCCGCTATGAAATAGGTTCCCGTCATCACCACGAGCCCTGCTGTTATCAGGCTGTTTCTAAACCATAGCGGCAGCCTTCTTTGTACAAAAGATATCACATTCTTCTGAATCATTGCAATAAACATTCCCAAAAACAGGGCATATATTCTTGTATCTGTCCCATAATAAAGCCTTGATACATCCTCTGTCGGACGGTAGATAATGCTCATACGAAGTCCACCAAGAATCACCAGAACAAGCACTGCTGTTCTGGCAGCCGTCATGGATGTATGCTTCTTCAGTTTCCGAAGAAGCCAAAACAACAGCGGCCACATAAGATAAAACTGCATTTCTATGGCAATCGCCCACAGATGTGTGTATGGTGACTGCTGGTTCATCCTTGCGAAATAAGATGCATTCTGCCGGATCTGCCAGAAATTGTTATATCCCCCGACAACGCTTAATACTTCACCGCCCTTGCCCTTTGCCACCTCCGGCATACTGACCGCCAGAATGCCCCACACTGCAATAATCATAATGAGCAGAGGCGGATAAATCCTCATACAGCGCTTCTTATAAAATCTGCCTGCTACATATACCCCATGTTCCAGATCCCATACGGATGTTTTATAGATCAGATAGCCGGACAGTACTAAAAACATATTGACTCCGAGAAAGCCGCCCGGAAACCGTCCTGGCATTACATGGTAAAGGACAACTCCCAATATAGCAAACCCTCTTAACGCATCCATCCCTTCTATGTGCCGTTTTTTCTTTTGTTCCTTCATTTTCCTGTTTCCTTCCTACTTCAATAAGGCTTTTTTCGCGCGCTATATATTATGACAGCAATTTGAAACAAAAGGTTACATTTTTTTTAATTTTTTATTTAGTGTCTGCTGATTAAACAGAAAGACACAGATTTACAATCCTATATCTGTCCCAAATCCGGTGCAGATGTAAAAAGGCAAAAAGTATTCGTCTCTGCATCTTAAACAGATTTGTGACAAATACGGATAATGCGATGGATGTAAGCTGGGTTTTCTCCAGCTTGGTGGTAATACAGCTCATTCCGTAACAACGTTTGCTTAAGCGAAATGTACGTTCCACTTCGATCCTGTCGGTATTATCCTGATATTCCTGTTTTTATCCACTTTTACATTCACTCCCGGTCGCCCAAGTTTTGGACCTGACAAACGGATGCCATGTTCTTTGCAATAATTCCGGTTCGCTCTTGTCCGATATATCTGATTTGCCAGTACCCGGTTTGGATAGTAACCGGTTCTTTCCTTGAACCGTTCCACGGCCTCTGTCAGACAGGTGCTCTCGTTATACGCTTCGAAAGATATTTTTTCGATCCTTCCGTACATATATTTTTGCTGCTCATACAATGCAGTGATCGTCAGATACAGACCTGCTTCTTTTTCTGTTGCTGCATATCCGTTACTCATGAACTCTTCCGGATACCGTATGTCCCTTGCAACATAACCAAGCTGTTTTCGCAGGGCTTTCCGTATTTTCTTTGCACTGTGTTTTTTGCTTCTGGCAAATGCCAGATAATCTTTTCTGGCGCATTTTTTGTAACGTCGCGGCAGCGGCAGATTATAGGACTTACAAAAACGGCAGATGATCGTCATCCTTATGGGCAAGCAGATTTGCTTCAACAACATCTCCATGCGTTGAAAACAACCAATCTTTAGGTTCTATCGTATAATATGTACCTATTAAAGCCATTTAAATTTTCCTCCTGTTTAGTTTATTCATTCCAATAATCTTCTGTTTCTTGGGATGCTGTTCGTATTCCAAATAACTTCCACATAAAGTCTTCTCTCTCATGGAAGATATCTACAATATAGATTGAGTCATCTGTAATCCTATAAAATGCGTAGTTATGTTCTGTATATACCATCAGATAATCACATGGCACACCTATTGCCTTTTCTACTGATATTCCAGACTGTTCATATCTCTGTAATCGTCGCATCGTCTGCGTCATATTTGACACAACATGTTTTGCTACATCTGCGCCAAAATTTATCGTTACATCACGTTTGATATTACGTAATTTCTGCGCCGCATCTGGTGAATATACTAATCTCTTCAAATTCTATACCCCCAGTTCTTTTTCTAAATCATCTGCAGAAATCCATCCCTCTTTATTCGCACGCTCCTCTGAGCTTTTCAGTTTTGAAAACAGTGTATATGCAGCTCGATATCTATCAAGCTCATCAATCTCTGCCATTGTCAGGATTCCATACTGGCCATGTCCATTACGTGTTAAATATACTCTGTTAGACACATCAACTTCCTTTAATACTTCTGTATAATTTCTAAGATCCGATACTGGTTTAATGTTTGGCATAACAATTCCTCCATTTCACATATCAATCAAAAATAATTCCAACTTATCAATATTATTATACCAACGAGGTTTATGTTGTGCAACAATATTTGCGTGCATATTTACAGCAAATATTAAACTGCATCAAATAAGCATCTGATTCAAACGAACCAGATGCTACCGTTTTTCTACTGTACTTCACATTCACTACACTCTCCAACAACACCCACATCATTCGTAGTAAAACCGTAGTCAAAATTTCTGTCATTACCACTGGTTGCACCACTACACCACAGGTCATTCCATCAGATATCCAATGAATTTTCCTATTTCATATCCACCACAATATATAACACTTACAACAAACGAAACTAATGCACAAATGATTAAAATATACAACAGCATAAATAAAGCCTTTTGTTTTTTTGATAAGTTAGACAAAAAATCATTCCACACTAGCAAAATATTCTTTGTCTTATATTTCTCTGTTACTTTTCCCTCATTATCTTCTTTATCAATTCCACGCATCAGATAATCTAATGAAACATCAAAATAGTCACTCATAAACAATAATCTTGTCATTTCAGGATATGCCTTATCATTTTCCCATTTAGAAATCGACTGTCTGGAAACATCCAAAACCTCTGCAAGATCTTCTTGGGATATATTCTTTTTATTCCGCAATTCATACAATCATTCTCCAAAAGTCATACCTTCTCCTCCCGAGTATTACAAATTAAATCTAAAAGTTGTCAATGGAAAATAGTATAAATAAACCTTCCAATATCTTCACCAAACTCAAATGCAACAAACATAGCTATTATAATCAAAAGAATTGTAATAGCAAGCTTTAAAACTCGATTTTCATTTAAAATCTTCTCAACTCTATTAAGTACTTGCCGCAAGTTTTCCTCCGTCTTTTCCTCATAATTATTCATATCAATCTTTTCACCCGACAAAAGTTCATTGACATTGATTTCCAAAAGTTCACACAATTCCAACATAATTCCAGAATCCGGCATTGACTTCCCGTTCTCCCATTTTGACACTGCCCTGTCAGTTATTCCGAGCTTTTCTGCAAGATTTGCTTGAGTCATGCCCTGCTCCTTTCTACATGATGCAATAAATTTTCCTATTTTAATTTGATTCATACCGGGCAACCTCCTTTCACCGCTCAATCATAGCTGAATTAGATGCAAATTTACACGAACTATCAGTTGATTTTTGTGATTCTACCATAGGTTGAGTCATCAATAACCACCTTATATCATCCAAACCGGTACGATATAGTTATCCCTATCAATTGCACCAAGTGCAGGCTTCATGCAGACAACCGCACCTTTCGAGCGTGGTGTTGATGCCTTATCAAGCAACCCAAATACCTTTGTCAATTCTGTTCCTGGATTTGAGGTTTTCTTAATTTCAATTGGATTTAATATTCCATCATGTTCTAATACAACATCTATTTCTTTAGCATCTTTGTCACGGTAATAATACATGTATGGATCCTTTCCACAGTTCAGGTATGTTTTTCTAATTTCTGCAACCACATAATTTTCTAAAATTGCGCCGTTCATAGCCCCACTTTCTAACGTTTCAGCACTGCTCCATTTTGTCAAATAACATACCAATCCCGTATCGTAAAAATACAACTTGGGAGTTTTCACAAGACGCTTCAGCAGATTGTTGGAATACGGACGAAGGTAAAAAATAATTCCCAGAGTTTCCAGAATCCCCAGCCAATCCTTCGCCTGTGTCTGGTTAATATCCGCATCCCTTGCAATTTCTGCCACATTAACCATTTGACCACATCTTGCTGCCACCGCAGTAATAAATCGAAGAAATTTAAGCGAATCAATAGCATCCGATAATTCTTTAACATCACGCTCAATATAAGTAGACAAATAACTGCTGTAAAAAATCTGGCTATTACTATTCACACCACTTACAATCGCAGGCATGGAGCCCTTATAAATACGTTCGAAAACACCTCTGGTATCCATTTCTGTTCTGCCTGCCTTCCTTGCAGCAAGCATCTCCATCTCTATGGTAAACGGCTCCATCTCAGCACCTGCTATTTCTGCCTGTGATAGAGAAGTAAGAGATAGCACGGCCACTCTGCCTGCCAACGATTCCTGTACTCCCCTCATCAGTTTGAATATCTGTGATCCAGTCAACCAAAAAGCCCCTGGTTTATGATTTTTATCTACATTCATTTTAATATAAGCAAATAGTTCCGGTGCATACTGAACTTCATCAATTAATACAGGCGGCTTGTGCAATTGCAGGAATAATTCCGGGTCAGACTTTGCAAGAGCTCTTTCATTCAAATCATCCAGAGTAACATATCCCCTTTTCGTGCCTTCCATTAACTTCTGCAACATTGTAGTCTTCCCCACCTGTCTCGAACCTGTAACAAAAACCACTGGGTATTCATTTGTAACCTGATTTATCACATTCTCCAAATTTCTTTTTATATAACTCATATCCAAAACCTCTTTTCGGCTGATTCACATTCTTGTTATATTTTAGCCGAACCACTATAAAAACACAAGCACAATTTGGCTAATTTCTATTTTATTTATATTTTAGCCGAAATGTGCTTGCTTTATTCTACCTCAGCGGTACATATGGATTAGTTTCTGTCTGACTTTTTTCAAAATATTACTGCTGCTCCCCAACGATTACCCCTACCTTCTAACGATAGCATCTCATATTTTAACGATTATCCACATTTCCTATTTTTCATTTTTCCATTCGTAGTATTACCATAGTTCCAAAATGTTCTGACTACCAGACTATGCCCCGTTTTGCCCCATTATTCCTTGATTTATAAGGCTTTCCACAGTCCTGCCGTGGCAGATGAAAGGTATTTTTATCATTGTTGCATTCATATCCACTTTCTCCATTTATAATTCAATTCTTTGTTTGCCTTTTTCCAAAAGTCATTTTCCCTATTATATAGTCTGGAAATTAGCTCGTTTAATATTCAATCCTAAAATAATCCAAATATGCTTTATATTTATCTTGCGCTGCCAGACAGATATCTGTCAGATAACCTTTTTCGTTGTCCTATTCCTTCAATCCACGGTAATAGAACATTTTCAGATTGCCCTCAATAATGAATGGAACAATATTGTATTTCAGACACTCCTTAAACATAATCAGTCTTCCCACTCGGTCGTTGCCATCCTGGAACGGATGAATCCGCTCTAACTTCACATAAAAATCCAGAATATCTGCAAAGGTCTTTTCTTCTTTGGCGTTGTATTCCGTCAGCAAGATCTTCATTTTATCGGCAACTTCTTCCGGAAGGGCTGTATCCATGCCACCGACTTCATTCGGAAGTTTCTTATAATCCCCAACGGCAAACCAATCTTTTCCGGAATCGCTGGTGCCATTCTTCAAAATCAAGTGAAGTTCTTTGATAAATTTCTCCGTCAGGGCTGCCCTCGTGCCAAGATTCTCGTCAAACTGCGAGAAGTCATTCAAGAACTATGCTGCGGAGCATTCCCTCCACTGGGGATTCGTCCGAGACAAAGACAATCAGCTTTACATCAACAATACATAATTCGCAAATCTCCCGAAGATGTTTCCTGGCAGGATCTGCGTGATTATATCAAGTGGCTTCAAAAAGAACGAAATCTTTCTGAAAGAACCGTTAATGCTGCCATTTCCCAGCTTCGTTTCTTCACCATCTATGTTTTACATAAACCCTGGGACGATAATCAGCTCCCGAAACGAAAGTTTGATGAATATCTTCCTTTCAGGTTTTCTCTTTCTTATACCCGGATCAACTCCTCCGGCTTACTCATACTTCATCATATAATGTTACCAGATCAGCATTCCGATGTGGTAAAACACACAGGAAAGAATCAGTGAAAACACAAGATAATATAATACCGGCAAAGCAATCCATTTTTTTGAATGATTCTCCTGGAAAGTTGCTGCCACCGTCATCGTGCATGGCACATTAAATACAATTGCCATAATAAACCCCAGTGCCTGTGGTTTGCTGATCACCTGCGGAAGAAGCTGTGCCATGCCCTCTGTCATGCCTGTGGATTTGGCATTGAATGCCGCTGATACCACATCAGAATTATTATAAAGTGCATTGATCACTCCCAACAGGGATTCCTTAGTTACCATGGAAGAAAGATATGCCATAAACATCTGCCATGTCATTCCAAAGAACTCTGTTACCGGAGCGATCAGCTGTCCAAACGCCGCAAGAATACTTATATTTCCAAACCAGCTGTAGGAAAGCAGGTAGAAAACAACTGACACGAGAAAAATCACACGAAAAGCCCGAACAAAAATATCCTTCGCTTTTGCAAGCGTCATCCGCACAATATGTCCCCATTTTGGTTTATGATAAGGTGGAAGTTCCATGATAATACCATGCTCATCCTCTTCCCCGATCAACTGTCTGCCAAAAATCTTCGAGGCAAGGAACATAGAACCAAGCGTAATCACCAGCATAAACAACAGCACCAGAAAACTGCCCAGCGGTCCGAAGAAAATGGATGCCAGCATCGGTGCCAGGGACAAGGTGGAACCACATGGGATGCTCCATACCAGAATCATGGTAAGGAACCTCTGACCGGTACTGTCAATTACACGGCTTCCCGCAACTCCTGCCATGTTGCAGCCAAGACTCATCAGAAACGAGCACACGCTTTTTCCCTGCAGTCCCAGTCTTTCCATGGCTTTATTAAACACTACCGCAATACGGGCCATGTACCCGACATCTTCAATCAATGCGAATATAAACGTAACGCCAAGCACAAATCCAGCCATGGCAATGGTAAACGCCAGCACATTTGGCAGAACCACGCATACAAGCTCTGCAAGAGGTTTCCACACGCCAAACATATTCATCAGCTTTTCCAAAAGCGGTGTGAGTCCACCAGGAATCGCAAAACCAAGTACCATGATCGGTGAAGCGATCAGCATTGCTCCTGCCATGCCAGCAAGGATTATACCGAAAGCAATCCACTTACCGGAATGCCTGCCAAGTGCTTTCCTGTCAAACCGCTCAAGTCCTGATTTTACCTTCGTCTTTTTGACAGCTCCATCCAACAGCATATCAATGAAGTCGTATTTATTCCTGCCTGACCGCATCAGATTTTTGTCTTCCTTCTCAAAAGCCAGAATTGCCTGCTTCTCTCTTGTATATATGCCCGTTCCCTTTTCCCTTGCAATCATTTCCGAGAAAGGAATAGAAGAATCTCCGGCATAACGTTCCATCAGCAGGGATTGTTCCATCATCCGGGGATTTTTCAATGCTTCCGCAATCTGCTCTTTGAGATTTCCATATCCCCTGTTCTCAGCAGCCACGAATCCGATCACAGGAATCCCAAGCTTTTCCTGAAGTATCTCGGTATGAATCTCTATTCCTTTCTGCTCTGCAACATCCATCATATTCAGGATCAGCAGAACCGGAATTTTTATGCCAACAAAATCCGCTACCATATAAAGGGAACGTTCCAGCTGAGAACTGTCCACAAGTATCGCTACAAGATCTGCCTCTCCGGATCTTATGTACTCTGTCGTGATAACTTCCTCATCCGAACCGGCTGATAAACTGTAGCTTCCCGGCAAGTCTACTACCCGGTATGTTTCTCCCCCAAACCGAAAGATTCCTTCCTTATGTTCTACTGTCTTTCCCGGCCAGTTTCCTACATGCTGATGGGAACCTGTCAGTCCATTGAACACGGAGGATTTACCACAATTTGGCTGTCCCAGTAATGCAATCATTTTTTCCTTCATTGTCGTACCTCCACTTCAATTTTTTTACAGTCTTTCTCGCTTAATACAATAACAGAATCCCTACAGTAAAATAATACCGGCTGCCCTTTTTCATTTTGCACTACCTGAAGCAGAGCTCCTTCTGCGAGTCCCACTCCGATCAGTCTGGAGAGCAGATGACGTTTTCCCAAAATAGCATTTACTTTTACCTTGCTGCCCTCTGTTACTTCTGATAATCTCATTTTCCTCCTCCTTTTCAGCATCACTGTAGCGTTTATGAATCGGATGATACCCTATCCTTTTACACCTATAAGTTCGTTGCTTCTAACTCTTGTATAAAGCTTACGGTATATAAGAAAATAAATCTATACCAGTTCCGGTAAAAAAGGTCTGTTTAGCATTTTCTTATTTTTGTTCCTGTGAATCACTTTCATTCTTTGCTATAATACTATTAAAAAATAAATGACTGCAATAATTAGGAACAGCAGGACATGATTCTGCCTGCGGGCATAAAGATAAGGAGATGACCTGATCTATGAAAAAAGATAATTTAGCTTTTAACGAAGATATCCAAATGTTCTTACAGGGCAAAAAAGAGCAGATAGAGATTTATCAGGAAATGCCGGACGGATATATGGCACTGACCTATTATTCCATTCTTCCGGGAATCTACCTTGCCTTCAATGATATCCACACGACTACCGTCCCCGTATCTGGCGGCCTATCTTTCGAACATTTACTGATTGTGAATTTTTGTCTTGAAGGGCGCTGCGAATTTCATTTATCCGAGGACAATTACAGCTACATAGATAAAAATCATATGAGCGTCAGCACCCAAATGGTTCAGGATTCCTTTTATTACCCATCCGGGTTCTATCAGGGCTGGGAGATCTATGCCATGCCGGATACCTTTACCGAAGAAACCAGACAGATACTGAAACGGTTCGCCATTGATTTTGAACAGCTTTCCGATTTCTATGAGAAAGCTGTTTCCTGTATCACATCTGAACCATTTCTTACGCTGTGGAAGTTGTTGGAGCAGAACCGTCAGATTTATTCTGTTGGGAATATCCGGCTACTGTGCCTGCAGATTCTTTTACATCTGGCAGATCACAGACTTCTGATGCAAAGCTCACAGCCATTTCTTACCCGTACACAGGCTGCACTTGCAAAAAAAGCTCAGGAAATTCTTCTCACGGATCTCAGCCGTCACATTTCGGCAGCCCGCATAGCTGCTTCCCTGAGTGTCAGTGAGACAAGCCTCAAAAATTATTTCCGTTCTGTTTATGGTATGAATCTTTCCACATATTTGAACCATAAGCGCATGGAACTGGCAGCTAAATTACTTTCAGAATCTGACCAAAATATTTCAGACATAGCAAGAGCCTGCGGATATGTAAACCAGGGGCGGTTTGCAAAGGTTTTTAAAGATTTCTACCACATGAAGCCATTGGATTATCGAAGAAATAAACATCTCCCGTAAGACTGTTCCATTATTTCCCCCTCGACTTTCCCAATCCTATCCACCAAACTTTATATATCAGTGATATATGAGGCGATTGTAATGACAGACTATACAGAAACACAGGAACTGATACTGGCAAGTGCCAAAAAGCATTTTTTAAATTACGGGTTCAAAAGTGCTTCCCTACGTAAGATTGTTTCTGATGCCGGTTTCGCTCTCGGTGCATTTTATGGACATTACAAGGCAAAAGAAGATCTCTTTTGCACACTGCTAGACAAGACCGTTCAGGGATTATCTTCAATCTTAATTGCCTCCCCGATCACCCGGTATCTCGGCGAATCCAGCAATGCGATCAGTGCCTCATAAGGATCCTTTTTTTGTTTATTCGCCGCCACCCTCATAGCGTTTTGAGAAAATCCCGAAAGAAGGCACAAGCCTTCCTCGTTGTCTACTTTTGGTATCGTATTTGTCCGTCCACACACATTCCAGAAGATAAGACGAGGCATTCGATAGCCGTTTTCTTGGTATCTCCTTTCAATCTTTCGAAATAATGTCTCATTGGGTCTGTCCCATTTTTCATTTTCCCACGGCACGTAACCGGAAGCAGTGGCCTGATCAAACTCCATATCCGATATGATCAACACCTGCTTCGGAAGCTCTTCCCTTGGGACATTTTGACATTTTGCCATGTCAAGAATCAGATTAAAAACCGCCTCTATATTTGTGTTGGCAACGTCACTATAGGCACGCATGATCTCCAGCTTGTCCCTCAGGCTTGTATCGTCCTGCAGATCGATAAACTCCGGATGTCCGCTGAAGGTAATGGCCTTATTGTGAAAAACACCTTTGAGCTGCTCTGCAAAATAAATCGCAAGAGAATTACAGATTTCTATCGCCAGGACGGAACTGCTGCCGGACGCCTTAGCATACATACTTCCGGAGCCATCCGCCACAACAATGGCATCCTCGAACCCCCACTCATTTTTGAAGCCATCCTCAATTATTTTTTTCCACAACATTTCTGTCAGATTGTCCTCCCGCAATCCACCGTAAAAACCGTTTTTCGTGATACGATGTACAATTTCATACGGCATAAGACCATTGGTATTAAGCTTGCCATCCCCCATAAACACTTTGATCAGATATAAATATCTTCTGTAAATATCATGTTTTTCAAACGCTTTATCATATATCATATTCGCCTTCGCCGGAACGGTTTCGTAATCAATTTCTGACCAGTTCAATGCAGACATTTTTGATTCTACCACATTACTGTATGCCCGAAGCTTGGATAATGTCTGACGATATACCTTAGGAGACATTTGAAAATATCGACAAAGTATTCCTGCGTATTTTCTGGTCTGCGCAGATGATGTATTGATGCTAGGCAGCCATTTTGCCAGAAGCGAAACCGGTCTATGCTGCCCCATGTCTTTCAGATCCCGGGCAAGCTGTCTGCGATACATAGATGCCACGTTTCCTGCCAGCTCCGTCTCCAGCAACACCAGCGCATCATCATATCTGCCATACTGTGGAATATAAGGGAGCACAGCCTTTGCAATATCAAAATGAGATTTCGCCAAATATTTCAGGCAGATCCGGAAGGTTCTTCTCTCCCCCAATCCTTCCAGAATATCTCTCAGGTAAAAAAGCCATTTAACCGCATACTTTGGCGATTCATGATATGCTTTTATAAATTCTTCGACTATGTATTCCTCATCACTATCTCTCAAATAGGAAACCTTGAAATTCAGATCAAGCAATGCTTTACCGGTCGTGCGGTATCCCATGGCACCGTTTTCCGTCACAGAGCGGTTTTTATATCTTTTCATAAAATGAACTGCGTGAATCTTTTTGGTGCGCATTGCGTCTACCATTTGCTGGTCCGTATAGGATTCATCAAACCAAAATGCTCTTTTCATGGTCTCCCTCCTTCATTTGCAAACACGGGTGTAACATTTGTCACCCCCGTGTCATTTCACCAGACGCAGAAAATATAAAACTTTTTTATATATTGTCATCCATTATAATTTAATCAAATAATCTGCTGTATGCGTCTGTATTTTGTTGATGAACCTATCATACCCTGCCGGAAGAAAGATGTCGAGCAACCAGTAGTTCACTTTTTCAAATTCCATATTTATATTCCAGCTGTAATTTCTCTATGCCGCAATTTTCCCTTGAATGCAAACAGAGGAGGACACAAGGTCCTCCTCCACTAAAAGCTCCATCGGGCTTACGTGATATAAGATTGCTAAGGCTACCAGATTGTCGGCCTGGGGATAACATTTTCCTGCTTCCCATTTATATACGGCCTGTGTCGATTCAAATCCCATATATTCCATGACCTGCTTAACAGAGATATTCCTCTGCTTGCGAATCTGTCTCATTCGCTTTCCGCTTGCCACAATATCAAAATGCGGTCGTTCCATACTGTGCCTCCTTCTTTCAAATCACTATTTGCTTGTCAGAATTTTGTTGTACCAGATACTGTCGTGTCAATATAGAAATGATTATAGCACAAATTATGGATCTTGTGTTGTAAACTGCTGGTTAAATTTAATTGCCCATTCTTATTGCCTATAACTGAATTACTCCAAAAATAACAGCACTCCTATTTCAACTTAATTCTCAAAGAAAAAATGATACATATTTTCCCATAATTTGTCTTGATATTCATCCGGAATTCCTATTGTTCCCTCTCTGTGTATCACATATAAATATATTTTTTCATCCTCAGATAATTGGTTGAATTTTGTTTTATTAATATAAATATTCTGCGCATTTGTAACAATGAAGGATAAAATAAAATTAGTAATATAATATTCATTTCCCTCATCAAATTCTCTCTTGATTTCCTTTGTCCAAACCTCTTGATTTTCTTGCTCTTCATAATATGAAAATATCAAATAAGGTTCTGGCGCATTTATGACATTAATAAAATAATAAACACCTTGTTCTTCAATTACTTCTGAACAAGAAATATTAATTCTTTTGCAATGTAGTTTAAAATATACCGTTTTAAGCTTAGTATGCATTTTCCCTTGCTTAAAATTTTGGATTTCCTGTATCATCCGCTGTGATATGGGATGTAGTCGAAATAATTCATCAACATAAACGCTATAATGCTCTAGCAAATGAGATTTTCCTCCATTATACGATCCAAATACCTTTTTGGATGTCTGTATTAATTTTGAAAAATATTTTATATTTTCAATATAATAATAAATTTGAAAAGAGATTGCTTTAAGTGCATACTCTAAATTCTGGATTTCTTTCTTTTCATATTTACATTTTTCAGCCACTTCAATATCTAAAAACAATTCTTTATCATGTTCTTTGCAATATGAAACCGTTAGACTTGCATCTTTTAATTTTACCTGCTTATAATAAATTTCAATATTCTTTTTAATCATATTACAATCCACCATAATGTGGTCGTTAAACGAAACCACATCACAATCTGCTCCGGCCAAATTAGTCAAAACACTTCCTCTCGCTAATGTATGTGATTTCACATTATTATGAAGATCACAATTTCCCAATATCTTTTCAGCCAGACAATATGATATATTTTTTTTATTTACGGCTTTATGCTCAATTATTGTACTTATTAATTTTTTCTCTGACTGTTGATATATGTTTTTTAACTCCTCGGCATCTCTTTTATCATTGTCATGCTGCAGTGCAGCTTCAACATCCTTTTTACAACAATTTTTATATTTATTTCCAGACAAACAAATACAGGGCGAATCATCTTTCGGCAAAAAATTTCCATCAAATACTGGATAGTTTCTTCTGCAAAATAAATCATCATATTTTTGAAAATCCATACTACACCTTTTTTCTTCCTTTCTGTTCTCTAAATACTGTAAATGGATCATCCGATGAAAGAACATCCCTTATTCCATTAACATTATGTCCACCTATCGCTTCAACGATTGCTCCAGCAGCTTTAACAATTCCTTTATCAGACAATGAAAATTCAACACTTAATTGTTTTGTAATTTCATAAATCAGTGACAATATCGGTTCCGTATCATTATCATTATTCCAAGCATCATAATATATAGCAACACTACAATTTTCTTCATTATGCTCAGGTAAAAAGCGGCTAAGCGAATCCTTTACTTTATCCTTTTTTCCATATTACTGAACGGATTCAACGCATTAATAAGCATTTGGGGTTGACGAACAAAAAATGTTTTACCACTTCCCCATTTTCCATCAATTGCAATTGCACTGGCCAACTCTTGTGCTTCCAAAATCTCATAAAAATAAGCAATATCTTTATTTCTGTTTATCGTATTTCTATACAGCATATCAATTAAATTCGCTTCTGTAGGCAAAATTTCATAATTCTTCATGGTACCTTTACTCCTCACATAAAATTATCTCAAATATATCACATTTCCATTTATCGTTATATCCAAATTATTTTCCCCGTTTATAATCTCACCTATACATCGCAATCTCAATACTATCCATATACTGCCCCATCGACATATTAAACTTCTGATAATCTGCCGTCTGGAACTCCTCCGTCATCCCCGCAACATTCACATCAACCGCCTGTAATTGATTATAAAATGTAATCATAATTGGGACTCCTATGATTTTAGACATTCCCCTGACCGTAAGATTGCTGACTTCTTTTAATCGGAGAAGTTCCATTTTATTGCCAATCTGTACCTGTTGACCATCCATTAATATCTCTACATCAGCATAATAGTCATATACAAAATGAACCGCCTTGCAAAGCTTGTCCCATTCCACCGGATATGTCAGGTTCCATCTGGACATTAACCAGCCAGCTTCTTCTTTCACACCTACCAATAACATATTATTGTTCTCCCTTCGTATCAATAATTTTTATCCAGATATTATATAAGCAAATCAATTATAGCACACGTTCAATATTTTTAAAATAGTATTTAAGCGTTTTTTATGATTAGAAGTCATTTTTGATGTTAGATGATATCCGATTTCAAAATTATCCTTTTGGATACCGGATTTTATTTTTTCTCCTGCAAATGACGTTTAAACTCCAAAGGATCATACCAGTAGCATCCCACACAGGCATCCTCCTCATTATGATGATATGGTCCTCCTTGATAAAACGACATAGGATACCCTAACTTTGTGGCATCAAACCGCTTTCCTGATGCCCTGCATTCTTTGCAAAATTGTCGTTTTGCATCGTTTGCTGCTTTACTTAACGGTTGAAAATCAGACAATCTCTGATCAATGTTCTGCATAACCCGGTTTTCATTTTTCATTCCATTTTTGTGATCAACTTCCGGATTAGAAGTTCCAAGAACAACACATCTCTTTGATTTAATGATAGATTTTATTTCCGGATCAATATATGCTGTACGCGCACTGTCTATCGCAAAGCCAACTGTTCTGAGTGCATCAACCCTGTTGCCCGGAGTTCTGCTTCTGTCACGTTCTACCTGATACTTTTTACCAAAGGGTCCATCGTCACGGGACCACCCCGCCCCGTTAAAGAGTTGGAGTTCTGCGTATCTTCCGACAAATTCTTTTACACTCACCCATCTGCTGCAGCCATTTTCATCAATTCCCGCTAATTCTTCAAACAGTTCTACTTTTGTTTTCTTCCTAGGCATTTTTCTCCCCCCTGTAAATTCTTCCGATTTACCAGAAACTTCATTTTATATAAGATGAAATCATTTTACCATATCCTTCTGCATTTTTCTACAAAATATTTTTTCTGCAATCCCTTTTCCTGTCATTATATTTTTCCTTTTTTCTTCCTGTACCAAATCTATCCTCCCCTCCCCCTTTGATTGCTTTTTTCCTCGAAATATGGTACTCTTTTTCATTGTATAGATGTATAACATACGACTTAGAAATGAGGATTAAAATGAATTATATTGGCTCGAAATACTCTCTAATGGACTTTCTGGAAACGACCATTGAAGAGGTGACCGGCTACAAAAACGGTGATTATGTCTTTGCAGATCTGTTCGCAGGCACAGGTGTTGTCGGCCAGACCTACAAGTCAAAGGGCTGTACTGTGATTGCAAATGACATTCAATATTACAGCTATGTATTAAATAAACACTATATCGAGAATGTACCGGAGTTAGATACCAAGTGGCTGGATACATTAAACGCTCTTCCCCCTATGGAGGGCTTTATTTACCGGAATTATTGTGAGGGTTCCGGTTCGGGACGAAATTATTTTACAAATGAAAACGGCATGAAATGCGATGCGATCCGGACAGAGCTGGAGCGGCTTCATACAGCCGGCAAAATGGATGACCATACTTATTTTTATTATCTGGCAAGCCTGGTAAATTCTATTGATAAATATGCAAATACTGCATCGGTTTATGGTGCTTTTCTGAAGCATATCAAAAAATCTGCCCAGAAGAAATTTCAGCTGGAGCTTCTTCCGGTCATTGATGGACCGGTGGGGACTGTTTATAATGAGGATATCAATACATTGATCCAGACCATTCGTGGAGATGTATTATATCTGGACCCGCCTTACAATGCGAGACAATATTGTTCCAATTATCATGTTCTGGAGACAATTGCCCGATATGATCATCCGGAGCTTCGTGGCGTAACAGGGTTGCGCAGCTCCACCGAACAGAAGAGCAAATACTGTTCCAAACGCACCGTAGCAGAAACCTTTGATGACCTGATCCGGCATGCGGATTTTAAATATATTTTCTTAAGCTACAACAATGAAGGATTGATGTCTCTGGAAACGATCCGCGAAATTATGTCCCGTTACGGTAAATATCAGACCTTTACAACGGACTACCGGAGATTCAAGGCAGACAAAGACGAAAACCGCAACATCAAGGCAAATTCCACGAAGGAATATCTGCACTGTCTGATCAAATAATACAATTACAGAAAATGACGTTTTCCATCAGGAAATCATCAAAAGGGCATGTAAAATGGCAAAATATAATGATTTAGATCCAAAAAAATGGAAAGAATACAGCGATATCAATACGGATTCCTTATGGCTGATCGAGAAGCGGGACAATTCCGGTGCACATTCCGGAGATTATCATGGGAATTTCGTGCCACAGATTCCCCATCAGCTTTTTACCCGGTATACCAAAAAGGGTGACTGGATCCTCGACCCTTTTATGGGGAGTGGTACTTCCCTGATCGAGGCACAGCGTCTGGGACGAAATTCTATCGGTATTGATCTGCAGCCGGACGTGGTCCAGGAGGCCGAAGAACGAATCCGGACGGAGCAGCGTAAGAACTGCATTGTCAGGACCGTAACCGGAGACAGCCGCACAGTGAACATCGAGGAGGTGATGTCATCCGTCGGCATTGACAAGCTGCAATTTGTTATGATGCATCCGCCGTACTGGGATATCATTAAATTTTCCGACAATGAAAAGGATCTGTCAAACACTTCCACGCTGGATGAATTTCTGGAATCCTTCGGACAAGTGATTGACAATTCCACAAAATATCTGGAAAAGAACCGTTACTGCGCCTGTGTGATCGGTGATAAATATGCCAACAGCCAGGTGATCCCTTTGGGATTTTACTGTATGAACCAATTTATGGAACGGGGCTTTTTATTAAAAGCAATTCTGGTGAAAAACTTTGGAGAAACCAAGGGAAAAGCAAATCAACAGGGCATCTGGCGATACCGTGCCATCACAAATGACTTTTATATCTTTAAACATGAATATATTTTTGTATTTAAAAAGGTGAAGTAATCCGCTTCACCTTTTTCTTTTAATGTAAATATATGATATCACTTTTCAGCCGGTATGTTTTGCCCTGATCCGTAATCGTAATTTCGTGCAATCCATCTTCTTTCACCTGCTCCATAAACGCCGAGATCTGCTCCCTCATCAGGGAAAAATTGCTCTTCATCGCAAGCTTCTCGTCCCCGTCAGCCCCATCACATACTACATACAGACGATTTAACAGCTGCTTCCTGCTCTGCTGGGATTGACTGGCGTAATACCAGCGAATCATTGCATCCTTCCCCTCTCTGGTGGACAGATCGTACGGCCTGGAATATAACTTTGCCGGATACACAGTCAGTTTCACATCAAAGGGAACATGGTTAATATAAATGTCCACATCATGGTTATATACATTTGTTTCATGAATTGCACCATACTCACAAAAAATATATTCACACTGTACCGATGTTTTAAAATTGTACCAGCGGTGAAGTGCATAATTCATATCAACACCTGTTTTTTCAATTTGCCGCAGACATTCTTCCAACGACTGGGTCCTATAAATAAAGCCTGTCTGCTGATCCTTCCTGTTATTTTGCATTTTCCACTTGGAAGAAATCAGGGTCAACGTTTTATGTAGATCTTCCTCTAATTCTATCTGTCCCCGCAAACGTATATTTTTCTCCAAATATATCTTCCTTTCTTTTGGTTCTATTTCTTCATTGATATAATGTATCCGGTACATCTGTGATCATCCGGCTTCCCCCGGAATGTCCCGAAGCAGCCACTCTAATTTCTGCATAGGCAACCGCTGAATCTGCAGCTCCTCTTCTTTTTCACTCTCTGCAATCGGTATCCAGACAAAGCATTTAATGGTATCTTCCAGAAAAGCATCTGCTGTAGTATATTTATTACGCATGGTTTCACAGTCAAAATTCGGGGTAAGGTTTACTTCACAGATAGCATTTCCGCAAAATTCAGCCGTGTCGCAATAATATCCCGTTCCATCCGGGAATTCTTTTTTGCGGTAAATTCCTTTAATATCATATTTTGTCACCAGCAGATATTTTCCGTTATATTTTATTTTACGGATCACATACTTCAGATCTGCTATATGAAAATCCATCGTACACCAATACACATTGGACAATGTGATATCAAGCTCCTTTTCCTCAAAGCTCTTTTCCTCCAGAATCTCAGCATGTTCATCCTGCTGCACGATATTTAATTTCTCTGAATCACTGTAATAATCCGTCACAATCTCTCCCGCTTTGGATCGATAATAACGTTTTAACCGTTCTTTCATATTCTTCTCGGCATAAGGCACCCAATTCTCTTCAAACTCCTCAAGACTGTCCACATAATAGGACACCGTACCATCTGCGATCGGATTACTGCAATCATCATATAATGTTATCTGGTACATCATTTTCTCCTTTTATCCTCGTAACATTTTCTTCACTTCTTCTCTGGCATTCAAAAAATCTCTGTCAATTCCGGATCAAAATCACTGCCGGAGCCTTTTGCAATAATATTAAAACACTCCTCTACCGGCATTGCATCCCAATAACATCTTTTCTGGGAAATGGCATCATAAACATCTGCAATCGCCATCACTCTGGCATGAAGTGGAATCTCTTCTCCCGCCAGTCCATCCGGATAACCTTTTCCGTTGTATTTCTCATGATGATATCTCGCCACTTCATATGCAATCTGCTGAAATTCGGGATTATCCAGATTATTAAATGTATTTTGTATAATTTCACCGCCCCGTGCCGCATGTTCCTTCATTATCGTATATTCCCCGTCCGTGAGTTTTCCCGGCTTTTGTAATATATGATCCGGTGTGCAATCTTTCCGATATCGTGAAGCGGTGCTGCATTGCTGACATTGATCAGATAATCGCGATTCACAATATCCCGATACCGCTTATCTCTTCTCATTTTATGAAGCATCAGATTAACATAGGCCCTTGTCCTTTTAATATGACCACCTGTATTATTATCACTGTTTTCCACCAGAGTCGCAAAACCTTCGATCATCCGCTCATTATGGAGTGTCAGCTTACGGATGGTCGGATTTTCAAAATCTACATAAATCCCCAAAACAAGAATTGCCGGGACAATATCCTGATGATTTACCGTCCATGACGTTACTCCGTCAAAAATCACGGCCCAGGGAGCTGTAACCATCAGCCCATCAAAATAACGATTACAGACAAGTTTTTCTCCTAATGTTGCCTTCACATATGTCACAACGATATAAAGAATGACTAAAAGGCATCCGATTTGCAATTTTATGTAAAACATATTCATTCCCTCTGTTTTGTACGATATAAGCATTCCACTTATATTTTAGTATGAACATATATGGGTGTCAATCAAATCCGGGTATTTCACATGTTTTGTACATTTATAATAAAAAAAGAGACAATTCCTTTGTCTCCAAAAATATAACACACATTAATAATAAGAGGTTATTTGGCAGGCGTCGCGGCTCCTGCATCTCTTTTAACCCATAGGGTGCGTGGTTGCAACGTATTTTACCACCTCAAATAACCTCTTTACTACTATATACTGATTATAACTCAATTATTCTTTTTTGTAAATCACTTCTTTATTTCTCAAATAGTTATTTAATCTCTTTTCCGTAATTTTCCATCCCGTAATAATCGAATTTTTATATCCCGCTTTATCACTTTGTGTACATATCTTTAAAACAAAGAGCATAGCCTCATTGTTATTTATAACCTTCTTAACAACAAGTCCTGTATTAGGGCGTTTGTCTCTTATAATATAATCGGGTGACTCCAAAATTTTCCTAATATACTCCAAAACGTCATCACACGCTTCCGGATGTCTATTTTTTATATGTAATAACTGCTCATTTGTAATAATGACTTCATCCGTCAAATGATCACTGGAAATACAATCATATATTGTCCAGTCAAGTTTTCCCAAAGTATGAATTTTTTGATTATGCGCCTTGTTCCTACTCATATCTTTCTGGTTATTCAAATTTAATCTTGTATTTTTCATATCCCTCGCTATAACTCACATATACCATATATTTATGGTTTTTTTTCATTTCAATCAATTTATCTCCATCCGTATTGTAGACATCTAACATTTTTTCATTTTTTTCATTATAAATGGAAATGGCAAAACTGCTATCAGAGTTATTTGTTATAAATTTCAAACAATACTTTTTCGTTTTTGACGGAGTATAACAATATACATCTTTTTGATCAATAAATTCGATTCTTCCTTCAAGTACTTTTCCACTTGTATAAACTTCTTTTTGAGGAACATGAATAATCACTGAATATTCAGGAAACTGCTCGATTTGATCTATTTGTATTTCATATAATGTCCCTTTAACCAATTCAAGTGTCAGACCTTCCTCCTCCGATCGAGTACTATCAATTTCTTTTCTTTTTTCATTAAGTACAGTGCATTGATATTTTTTATTTACATCATCTATATCGTAATCAAAACGGTATAAGCCAGACCTTGGCGCTGTGTAATAATAGACATCTTTTTGCTCTGTATATCTGATTTTTCCCGAAATCAAGTTATTATTCACAGTTATTGGTGTATTAGGTATGCCGATTTTTATAGTATACTCAGGAAGTCCTTCATATTGAACTATTTTTATCTTATATTTTTCACCTTGTATCAATTCCACTGTTGCACCTTCATCTGAAAAATTTCCAGATATTTTCTCTTCATTTTTAGAATCGTATAAATAAAATGAATACTCTAAATTGACATCATTGATATCATAATCAAATCTATAAATACCTGTTATCGGAGGTATGTAGTAGTATTCATTCTCCTGTTCCGTATATCTCATTTTTCCTTGAATCACATCACCTTCAATATCACAAATAGGATCTGGCGAATAAATTGACACACAATAAATAATCTCTTTTTTTTCATCACTACTTATTACAAACGTATATTCTTCTCCCTTTTCCAAAAATGCACTTGCATTATCATATGAGCTATTCCCTTCATCTATCCAATTTCCCTTCGAATCATAAATATAGAAATAATATTCTTTATTTACATCATCTATCTCAAAATGAAAACCATAGACTCCTGACTGTGCAGGAATAAAGTTTTTCTTACACTCTCCCTCTGCCTCCATAATACCTTCTATTTTATCAAAAACCTTTATATTTTCCTTTTGATCTGATTTTTCTGCCTTCTTCATTGGCATCACAGTATCTGTCGGCTTAATTTCAGCAGTTTTTTTTTCGCTCAATGTCATCTTATATGACGAATGTACATATTTATCCCATAAAGTACTAATTTCTGTTTGCAAAATTGTAGTAAATAAAAAATAACATATTGCAATAAATATCCCTCCAATACCAAAAACTTTAACAAATATATTATGTTCGATTAATTTCTTTAATTTATCCATTACTTTTACGCCCTTTCATATAACAAACATATTTATTGTGCAATAGCTCTCATAAGCCACTAATTTAACACCAATAATACTATTTAATTATAAAACATTCAACAACTTTATTTAAATAAATAATAGACGGTGTCTATAATCATAAATTACAGACACCGTCTATTTATTACTATACTATGGCAAAATTGTTGGTTTTTTGTTTATCACAGAAAGGCTATTTTAATACAATATCACTGATAACCGGTGCGCCACTTCCACCGCCAACACCACAATTCAGGGTAATGGTCTTTCCGGCAGCCCAGTTACCGTCCCAGCTCGGATTACTTATGCGGTAACGATTGCCGCCAAGGCTTGTGCACTCGCCGCTCCACATAGATGTGATCTCACGGTCCAGCGTGAACTCAACGGTCCAGCCGTTTGTGAAGCTTACGCCGGAATTATTTGTAAGGGTGATCTGTGCGATTGCGCCGCTGCCCCAGTCACTGGTGAGTTTCACGGTTCCTGTTACCTTGCTGTCGTCAGACGGTGCTGTAGTAGGCGCTGTAGTAGGTGCAACGGTTGGCGCCACTGTCGGTTCTGTAGTAGGTGCGACTGTTGGTGCCTGTGTTGGTGCAACGGTCGGCTCTACCGTTGGTGCAATTGTAGGTGCTGCAGTAGGCTCTACCGTTGGCTCCGGTGTCTCACTGCCATTACCTGCAATGGAAAGCTTCACAATCTTTCCACCATTCCATACAGACAGGCAGAGATATGATACATTGGAATTATCCTTAATATTCAAAGATGCTTTCAGCTCTTTAACTGTATATACTCTGGTGATCTTCTCTGCAGCATTGCCTGCGGCTGAATAATTATCACCGTTCTGCCACTGATCATCTACCGACGCTCCCCAGCCGAGAATGCCCCAGTTGCCGTGAGAAGGATCCGTACAGGTATAAACAACTGTTACAATATCATCATCTGCTGCATCCATCAGCCATGATGCATCATTAGTTGCATAAGTGGATGCCAGATTCGATACGATCACCTTTTCTCCTGTGATCACCGGAGGCTCTGTTGGTTTTACAGTCGGTGCAACAGTCGGCTCTACCGTTGGTACTTCTGTCGGTTTTGCTGTCGGTGCAACGGTCGGTTTTACTGTTGGTACTTCTGTCGGTTTTGCCGTTGGTGCCTTTGTCGGTTTTGCTGTCGGTGCAACAGTTGGTTTTACTGTCGGCTCTACTGTTGGTGCTGCGGTTGGCTCTGTTACATTTCCGTCAATTCCGGATACCTCGAAGTTTATCTTAACGGTATTCATCGTCTTATAGTTTACATTATTAAAGTATGCCTTATAATTTGAATTTTCTACCGTCACATTATTGATGTGGGTATTTGCCCAAACATTAATAAATGAGAAATTAAAGATTGGACAAATCAGACCATCATCGGATGCCTTCTGTGATACATCATAGGTAAAGGTATCATTTTTCATGGTATATTTCTGTCCATTGATCTCGAAGGATTTTACCTTTACCGTTGCTTTATTAAATACTGAGGCCTCATCATCTGCCACATTGATATCTTTAATGTAAAGAGAGCCAATGTTCTGCAGCTGGCTCTTGGTTGCCTCCAGAGACAACGAGAAGTCTCCGCCGCCGGAATAAATATCAACATACTCATCACTGATTACAGACTGCCAGCTTGCGGTTTCCAGCAGATACATTTTAGCTCGTACATATTCTGCCTTTGGCACTGTCACCTGACAGGTTGCCTTGTATCCCAGAGGCACAGACGCTGTAATGGTGCAGGTTCCTGCTCCAACTGCGGTTACCTGTCCCTTGGAGTTCACAGAAGCAACGCTCTCATCGCTGGAGCTCCACACAACCTTATCCTTGCTGTCGGCCGGTGTCAGCGTCGCGGTGAGCTGTTGCTTCTCATCTCCGATATGAACAGTCAGAGATGATTTATTCAGTGTAATTCCTGTAGCAGTTGCAGACTGATCTCCGCCATAAATCTCCATCATGGCATCCATCAGCTCCTGATGAACAACCTTATTGGAATAACGGTCGATAATTGCAAATCCATATTCTCCGTTATAACCGTTGTCCCATGCAACCGGAATCATACCATACTGCTTTGCATAGTAGCAAACCTTCTGATAATATTCGGCACGGCAGATCTTATTCTGACTGTCGTAATTTTCCTTATTGATGGCACCAAACTCTCCAATGACCACAGGATATCCCTTGGAAACAAATTTGGTGTACATTTTTTTAAACTGGGATGCCATATAAGACTCATCGCCCCAGCCTGGTTTCTTGGATGCATCTGTGACACTGTCACCCCACTGGGTCACAGCTCCGGACTCAGTACCACAGAAATCCCATGGATCATAATAATGAACAGAGATCATAATTCTTTTCTGTCCGGATGCGATATTAGAAGAAAGATAATTATCTGTCGGCATTTCAAAGCCATAATCCCCTGCCGTATAATCAATATTGGTATTCCATCCAGGGATCAACAGCCATCTCTGATCGTTGTTACCGCCGGATCTGCGTACGGTATCCACGAAAATCTGATTGTACGCATTTATATTTGCATAGGCACTTCTGCCGGGGGTTCCGTAAGTTCCATCAAACTCCTCGTTCATAGACTCAAAGATCAGATGCTCGTCATAACCTTTGAAACGATCGGCAATCTGCTCCCAGCATGCTTTGTATTTTGCTTTAATCTTTGTCTGGTCACCACTTCCGCACAACAGCCATCCGCCGTTTACTGTGGTGTAGCCGTCACCGTGCATATTCACAATGGCATACATATCATTGTCCACACAATAATCCACCACCTGCTGCACACGGTCAAGCCATGTAGAATCAATCTTGTATCCGTTATTGTCATCGATCATGCTCAGATAAGATACCGGAATACGGATTGATTTGAAGCCGGCATCCTTCGCTGCAAGAACCAGATCCTCTGTGAGCTTTGGATTGCCATAGGCTGTTTCGTTCGGAGTGCCTGCACTTGCGGCCTCCAGTGAGTTTCCGAGATTGTACCCGACCCCCATCGCCTCCGTGATCTGCGACTGGTTCAGGTTCTGAAAGCTGCTTCCGGCAGCTTTTGCTGTTTTCGCTGTCATATTTGGGAGCGACAGCGAGGTTGCCACCATTGCCATACTCAGGACAATGGCCATTGCTTTTTTTCGTAAAGCCATAAAAGTCTCCTTCCCGGCTGATCAGAATGTAATTTCTAAATGTAATTGTCCAAAAAACAGGACTGAAGAAACGATAAAAAACAATGATAAATCCCCACAAAATATAAACTGTTTTTCACGATCGTTCCCTGTTTTTGGCTCAGAAAAAAGACATCCTTTGTCCCCACAAAAAATGTCTTTCCACATCCTAATCACGCCCAATACATTACTGAAACAACTCCCCCACAGAGTTGTTTCTTTTGCTACAAAAAATATATTATCATCCTTCTCCAAAATATGCAATACGATTTTACAAATTTTATGTACAATTTTTACAAAACGGAATTCGAAATAAATAATTTTTTGTGCACGATTTATTAACACTCTTAGATATTTTTTTATAATTTCTGATTGAATATCAACAAAAAATTCTGTATCATAGAAAGTGAATAATTACGAATGAGAGCGTGTAAAGCATGAGCAAAATAATTGAGAATATATTTTACAAACAACGGGAGGACTTCTACCGGAAGTACAAGAATCGTAACAAACATTTTACCTTTCCGGAGGATATCACCATGACAAAGGGGATTCCCTATGCCACGGATGGTATCAAAGCACATCGTCTGGATATAATGGAGCCGTCAGGCACTTCCCCGGCAGAGGGATGGCCTGTGATCATCAATATCCACGGAGGGGGCCTGCTTCTCGGCAGCAAGGAGTTTAACCAGTATTTCTGTGCCAGACTCTGCACTCTGGGTTATCTGGTCTTTAATGTGGAGTACCGGCTGATCCCGGACTGCACGATCTATGACCAGATCAGTGATATTTTTCAGGCGATGGATTTTATTCAGAAGAAACTGGACAGATATCGCGGCAATTCCGCTGATGTTTATGCCGTAGGTGACAGCGGCGGTGCATGCCTTCTGGTATATGCCACGGCCGCACAGCGCAATCCAAAGGTTGCAAAAGCCGCCGGTGTGACACCTTCAGCATTACCTCTGAAGGCACTTGGTCTGATCAGCGGTATGTTTTATACGAACAAATTCGATCAGATCGGGCTTTTTATGCCAAAATACCTTTACGGACCGAAATACCGCCGCTCTGCGTTTGCACCATATGTCAACCCGGAGCACCCGGACATTATGAAATCCCTGCCACCATGCTTTCTGGTCACCAGCGGCAAAGACCATCTGCGCCGTTATACCATGCAGTTTAAGATGGCACTGGACCGTGCCCAGATGGAGTCCCAAATTATGGACTTTCCTGATGATCCACGACTGACTCACGCTTTCAGTGCATTTGAACCGGAGCTGCCGGAAAGCACACAAGTATTTCATGCAATGACAGATTATTTTAAAAAGCTGTGACACACAAGAAATGAGGAAATTCTATGAATTACGACGAAAAACTATTTAAAGAAAAAGCAAATCGGAAGGCACGTAAGATCTGGTTGATCTTTGCCATTCTCTTATCTGCCAATTATGGTTCTGACTTTTCCCATGGGCTGTACAGTGCCGGTTATTATCTGACATTTCTGGCATTATGCTGGATTCCGTTTATTGCCGGAGAGATCCTGCTCCGGGTCAGGGGTTGGGATACCACCCGTTACAAATTTGATCTGGTCATTGGCTACGGTATCTTCTATACCTATGTGATCAGTACCACATCATCACCGATCGCATTTACTTATATACTGCCGGTGACAAGTCTTCTGGTGATCTATAAGGATCAGCTGTTTATGCGGTACTGCGGTATTGTCAATGCCATTATCATTATCGGAAGCTCCGTATACCGCTACATGGTGCTGGGTATGAATTCTGCCACCAATATGAAGGACTATCAGCTGGAGCTTTCCTGCATTATCCTTTGTTATATCTGCTACGGCATGTCCATCCGCCATCTGAATGAATCGGACGGCGCTATGACTGACAGCATCAAAAATGATCTTCACCGCGTGATCACTACCGTAGAGAAGGTAAAAACAGCCAGCAATTCCATTATGGACGGCGTGATCGTAGTCCGGGAGCTTGCCGGCGAGAACAAACACGGAGCTGATATTGTTGCTTCCCGGATGGATACTCTCAACGACAACAAAACAAATCTGCAGGATACGACAAGCTCCTCTGTGGATATGACCTCTGATATCAGCTCACAGGTACAGCAGATTGCTGTCATGATCGGAGAAGTGGTAACACTGATCGATGAGTCCGGCACTCACGCCAAAAACAGCTCCGTTGACTTAAATAGTCTGCTGCAGACCACACAGACCATGTCCGAACTTTCCTCCGAAACGGAACAGACATTGCAGGCATTTAAGACAGAGTTCGAAATGGTGAAGGAGGAAACCGGAACCATCGAAAAGATCAACAACCAGACAAATCTGCTGGCATTAAACGCTTCCATTGAGGCAGCCAGAGCCGGAGAAGCCGGCAAGGGCTTTGCCGTTGTTGCAGATCAGATCCGTACCTTAAGTGCTGAGACTAAAGAATCCTCCGGCCAGATCCAGGAGGCGCTGATCCGTCTGGAAGGAACCTCCGACTGTATGACAAATGCGATTGAAAATACCCTTCATCTGATCCAGGATATACTCCAGAAGGTATCCAAGACGAATGAAAGTGTAACCACTATTACCGCAGATTCCACGGAGATCGAGAAACACATACATACCATTGATGATGCAATGAAACGGGTGGAGCAGTCAAACCATCAGCTTGTAACAAATATGGGACAGGTATCCGCGACCGTAGAGGACATGACCTCCGGCATTGCGGATTCCAATGAAATCTGTCACAAAATGTTAAGTAAATACGATGAAACTGCCGTCAATATCGACACAATTGAAAATGTCGTTGAAGCCCTGATGTGCGAGCTTGGCATTGGCGGATTTATGGGACTGGAGGATCTGACACCCGGTATGAAGGTGATCGTCTCTCCTGATGATACATCAAACAACACATACCATGGCGAGCTTGTGGAGGAAACACCGCAGGGCATCTCGATCACACTCCCTACCTCTGCCAGAATCACGGAAACCACACCTTGCCACATACAGGTTACAGTAGGCAATGTCCTTTACTGCTGGGATAAAGCAAAGATCTTCCCGGACAATAATGGAATTTATCAGATACAGATCAGTTCCCGTCCAAAGATCAATAACCGCCGTAAATATCCTCGTATGGATATCAATAACGACTGTCTCATCACTGTCCCGGAAACCGGACAGGAGTTTACAGGCAGGCTGGACAATATCAGCGGAAACGGTTTTGCCTTTACTACAGACGCCGCTTTCTTTGCTACTGCAAAGGGTACAAGGATCACCCTGCAGATCCAGCATTTTGAAGTTCCATCCCATAGCCTGCTGGAAGGACGTATTATCCGCTGTTCTAATAACGAGGGACATTACATTGTGGGCTGTCAGATGCCGGAGGACGATCCGTTCCTGATGAAATATGTTGAGGAGCATCAGTAAACCAGCCGCTGGCAATTGTCGAAATATTGGTAACTCAAACTTTCTTATATCAAAAACACCACGGTTTGAAGTTGTTATAAAGAATATCTTTTTAACTCTCCAGATCGTGGTGTTTTATTATTTCAACATTTTGTTATTTAACCCCAGAAATCCTGTGTGGCATAAACCAGCCATTTGGCAGAAGCATTGTATGCGACACCGACTCCAATATATTTAAAGCTTGGGGTCAGGATACCGTTTCTGTGGCCGGAGGAACCGATCCAGCCAATCACCATATAAATTGCATCGCCACTGCCGGCACAGATATTCTCGCCGCACGAGCGGTAACTGATCCCCTCCGCCTGCAGGCGGGCAAAAAATCTTGTGCCATCCTGACTATTGTGTTGGAAATAATTATTGTCTGCCATATCCTGACTATGACCTCTGGCTGCCGCCTCCGCTTTTGATTCCCATTGCAGATTGGAAAGCCCCATATAAGTCCGATATGCATTTGTCATTTCCCAAACCTGTGTTTCTGCCGCCCGCAAAATCTCATCATTATATGTCATATACGTCCGATAGATCATTTTATACTTGTTGCAGTCTTTGGAAAATGCATAAAATCCATAAACTGCTTTGTCTTTCCCATCATAGAAATCACTGAACGCATACATATAAGCATTGTCCGTTAAACGGTAATATGCCTCCGTGCCTTCCTTCGCCTCCTGCTTGTCACTATTCAGGGCGTAAAAGTTATCTGTATTTTCACTCCATCCGGCATCCACCATAGACGCTGCACCTGTGCCCTCCTGCACCAGCTCTGTCTGCTGCGCCGCAGTACCGTCCACTGTGTTCACCGTAGCATCATAAACGGTAAAGCCCTTTCCAATCGTGAAATAAGAAGCAACCTTCTGATCCTTGATGCCAACCAGAAGATATGGTTCCGTGGTACTGTTACCATTATAAATATATGCCGTCATATTTGTCTGCGGCAGTGGATCGATACGCTCCGGTTCTCCCCAATCCGCCTGCAGTGCCTCCGTACTCTCTCCAATATATAGAGATTTTTCCGCAAAGCAGAGACGTGTCGTTTGCAACGTAGCCGCCGGGACATCGGTCGGTGTCGTCGTTGCACTGACTGTCGGTGTGATGGTCGGCTTTGCTGTTATGATTGGATCTGCCGTCGCACTCGCTTTTGGTGTAGCTGACGGAGTCGTTGTCGGCTTTGGTGTTGCACTTGCCTTTGGCGTAGCTGCCGGTGTCGTCGCAGGCTTTACCGTTGCACTTGCCTTCGGTGTGGCTGCCGGTGTTTTCGCCGGCTTTGCCGTTGCGCTTACCTTCGGTGTAGCTGCCGGTGTTTTCGCCGGCTTTGCCGTTGCGCTTGCTTTTGGTGTGCGCTCCGGTGTGACTGTAGCTTTCGGACTGGATGCCGGGGTATCTGTAGTTGGAAGCTCTGTAGGAGTTGGTTTCACAGACGCTTCCGGCTGCTCTGGTGTCCCCGGTTTCTTTGTCGGTGCCACTGTCTCTGCCGGTTTTGCGCTCCGGTCTGGTTCTGCCGATGCCGTCACTCCCGGCTCTATACCCGGGAGCTGTGATGGTCTCGCAGAAGGCTTTATGGTTGGTTTTGTGGTTGGTTTTGTGGTCACTCTGACATATGGACTTGCCGACGGTCTTTTCGTCGGAGCTTTTGTCGGAATAACGACCTCAACCTCTCCCTCTTCGTCCGGTATAACGACTACTTTGACCACACACTTTTTCATAGGATATGCAGTCAACGTAATATTTGTCTTTCCCGGCTTTTTCCCGGTAATCCGAATTTTCTTTTTGATCACCTTTACCGAAGCAATTTTTCGATCGGATACCTTGGCTTTGATCTTCCTTGTCCCGGTGTTCTTGGCCTTGATCGTAATGCGATCTCCCTTTACAACTGTAACCTTTGTTTTGGATACCCTGATCTTTGCTGCCGCAGATGCCGTATCCATCTGACACGGCGACAATATCGCTGTCAAAAACAGCAGCACAGCCAGCAGGGTTGATATTGATTTTTTCTTCATATAGAATCCTCCCTGATTTCCTTATAGATAGTATATCGGCATATAAACGCAAAATATAAAAAGCAGGAAGAGTTTTTCCAATATAATTTTATCAAATTCCAAATCGTAATCCCCCGCATTTTTGCGATCAAATATAATATTCACATATCCTTTATTTTAACCATAGAAAATGTTCCCTTCCCACCTCCAGTCTGGTCTGTCCCGAAACCCGTACACGTTCTCCATTTTGAAGCTGTTTTAATATTCTGCCACCCTGCCATAGCTCGATATTCTCTGCCGCATGACTTGCCACAGTATAGCTTCCATCCCCCGCATGATAAATGATCTGGCAGTTGTGATCTGCGATCTGCCCTGCCGCTTTCATACTTCCCGTTTCTATCCCTCTCATGGCCTCCGGTGTAGTGCCGATCGTTACCGCAGAGGATTTCCCCTCCGTTAAATTCCACGAAAGTCCACTGTAAATACCGGTTCCTTCACCGACGCTTCCTGCCGCTTGGATTCCTTTCCTGCTATTTTCCTGTTCTCTTTGCTTCTGATCCTGCGAATTCTTTTCGTCCTGATCCTCGTTCTTCTTTCTGTTTTTTTTGCTATTTTTTTCGCTGCTTTTGTCTTTCTTATCATCCTTCTTTTTGGAATCTTTGGAAGAACGGCGTTTCTTTTTCCGCTTAGATTTCTTATTTCTGCGGCTATGGTCACGGGATTTTTTCCGGTCACGGTCCTCGTTTTTCTCCCGGTCTGCCCCGTCTTTGCCGCGCTTCTTCTGCTTTGGCTCACGATAGCCCCCCAATGTCCAGCCAAACAGGATCAATATCAACGCCATAATATGGAACAGCGCAAACAGATAGACTCCCGCCAGCAGAAACGGGTGAATCGCCGTAAAACCTGCCAGAACAACCAAAAGCTCTGCTGTGACCGCCGCTGTAAATATAGTAGGCAGTACCACGGTCTTTTTTCCTTCTGCCAGAAACAGCATACACATAGCAAGAAAGCAAAGTATTACCGGCAGACAAACCGCCACTCCCGCAGCCACCAGCAGATTGGAATTGCCTGTCTGGTCTGCATAATGTATGCCTTCCTTCACATCACCCCATGTAAATGGTGCTTTCAGCACGAAATCGTCCGGTACGCCACCCTGCTGCAAATAGGTGTACCCTGCCTTTCCTCCTGCCGTGAGCACCTCCACACCGGACAGCGTCATATCCTGTCCTTTTGCCTGAAAACGGCAGAAAGGCAGTAAAAGCGACAGCAATGCCAGAAGCAGAAGCAGTGCCGCTGTATTTTTCATAAAACGTCCATAAGCTCTCATATCTCTCATCCTTTCTTTTCTTTTCTCGTCCATACATACGCGATCAAACAGATCACAATGGACAACAGAGACCCTGCCGGTGCTGCAAATCCCATAGGGAACAATGTATCCGGATACATCCTGGATGCCAGATAGGAGCCCGGAATTCTCATGAGCAGGATTGATAAAATATTATGGATAAACCCAAGATACGACTTGCCATACGCACAGAAATATCCGGTAAAACAAAAATGAATTCCGGCAAAGATCGTATCAATAATATAAGAACTGATATACTGACTTCCCAGCAGGATCACTGCCGCATCTGCGGTAAACGCTCCCACCACCTGTCTGGAAAACAGCTCCACCAAAACCACCATAACAATACCGTAAATCGTTGTCGTCATAAGAGCGTACCGAAGAATCTTCTGTACCCGGTCGTGCTTTCCCGCTCCAATATTCTGCGCCGACAATGCCGATACCGTTGCCAGCATAGAGGACGGGACGATAAATATCATTCCGATCATTTTCTCCACAACACCTACTGCCGCCGCATCATTCAAGCCCCTGTGATTTGCAATCACGCTGATCACGATAAACGCAATCTGGATACAGCCATCCTGTACCGCCACCGGAATACCGATTTTCAGGATCTGCCCCAGAACATCTCCTTTGATCTTAAACTGCCGGCCGGTCAAATGAATCCCCGTCTGCTTCCGGCGGATTGCAAACAATGCCATTATGACGCTGAAGGTCTGGGCCAGGGTGGTTCCAAGCGCAGCACCCACAGGTCCCATTCCAAAGTATCCAATAAACAGATAATCTAACAGAATATTTGCCACACATGCAATCGCAATGAAGTACATAGGACTTTTGGAATCACCAAGTCCCCGGAAGATCGCGCTGATAATATTGTATGCCGTAATAAACGGAATACCGATAAAACATACCAGAAGATATTGCCTCGTCCCGGCTACCGCCTCCGCAGGAATCCCGATCAACATCACAATCGGTTTTACCAGAAAGATCAAAGCCGCCATAAACACAAAAGATAATCCCATAAAAAATGTCACTGTATTGCCAATGGACTCCGATGCGTCCTCCAGCTTTCCGGCTCCTACGGACTTTCCTATGGTCACAGTGGTTCCCATGGCAAGTCCCACGATGATCACAGTCAGCATATGCATAACCTGACCGCCGTTGGAGACTGCCGTAATACCATCCACTCCCCCAAACCGGCCTATGATAAACAGGTCTGCCATCCCGTATAGCGTCTGCAGAAAATAAGACAAAAGATATGGCAATGCAAAATATGCGATCGTCTTTCCAATTTTTCCTGTCGTTAAATTCTGTTCCATATCTGTAACCGTACCTTTCGATATTGATTTTGTCCAATAAATATGAAACCTTATAATTGCTGCAAATTCAGAAAATAGATGATTTTCACTCCCGCGGCACAGTCCCCAGCATACTTTTTGCCAGCCAGAAGAAGAACACCAGCACCAGTACCGGAATCACACATGATGTCACCAGCATAACTGCCAGTGCCTCAATAAAGTTATTCAGAACAGATTCTACTTTGTCCGAAATATCGGACACACCATTTTTAATTCCGGAAATGATTCCGGACAAAACACCACGGTTATCACTGCTGTCACTGTCCTGCTGCCCCTCGCTGCTGCTCTGGATTTCCTGTGTTGCTTTCTTGGCGGCATCCACCGTTTCCTGTATGGAGGACTGATAAGTATGCTCGATCAGATCCGACACCTTAACGCTCACTGGGATCACCAGTGCAATCGCAATCCCAAACAATGCCAGCTTTCTGGCGATCCGCTCCCAGGTATGACGCCCGAAGCCAATGCCTGCCGCATACATTATACACCCCAGAGGGATCAATATGAGAAAAGCGGCATATCCTGTCATCGTGACAAGATATTTCTCGACATAAATGGCACACAAAACAATCAGAAAATACGTGCTCAGGTCTGCCAGCTTCTCCGCGATCGGCGTTGCGGTATCTCCCGGCAGAAGTGTTAATGCAGCTGATGCCGCAGTAGAAGCCGCAGTCAGCTCCATCACTGTAGATTTCTTATCATCCAATGATGCAATGGTCTTTGCATGGAAATCCCTGGATGTGGAGATCCTTGTCAGCACCAACATAGAGATCAGCGCCAGGATCAAAGGCAACACGATCCGGAGCATCCTCCTGTTATCCTGTATTTTTATTTTATTTGAATCGTTATTATTTTTTATCTCATTCATCGGCTTTTCCTCCGGTTTCCGCATTTTCTTTTTGTCCATTTTACCAGTTTTGTGCATTTTTTCAAGCCAATCCCCGGATCAGTTGAATTTCTGGTAAAAAGTGACTATACTTTACTTTGCAATTACATTCGTCTTCCCCTTAGCATTGACAGACTTTTTGAAAGGTTTGATGACTGATATGAAACAAATAGATTTTGAAAACGGTACTATCACCGGCAATATTATTAACGCAGCGGTTCCTATGCTGGCAGCGCAGGTACTGAGCCTGCTGTACAACATTGTGGACCGCATCTATATCGCACGGATTCCTGGCATCGGCAGCACCGCCCTCGGTGCAGTTGGTCTGTGCTTCCCTGTGATCATTATCATAACTGCATTCAGCAATCTGTTGGGCGGTGGTGGTGCCCCGCTTTTCGCAATCCAGCGGGGTATGGGTCATGACCGGAAGGCCGGAAGGATCATGAACACCTCTTATACTATGCTGTGTGGATGTGCTGTTCTTTTAACGATCCTTGGTCTTGTATTTGCCGAACCTTTGCTGAAGCTTTTTGGGGCTTCCGAGGCCGCCCTGGTATATGTCTGCCCTTATATGATGATCTATCTGCTGGGCACCTTTCCCTCCATGGCTGCCACGGGATTAAACCCCTTTATCAATGCACAGGGCTATGCAACCACCGGTATGCTTTCCATTACCATCGGTGCCGTTGCCAATCTCATTTTAGATCCTATCTTTATCTTCGCATTGCATCTTGGCATCAAAGGCGCCGCCATTGCAACCGTGATCTCGCAATGCCTTTCTGCCGGATTTGTATTATCTTTCCTGATGAAAAAGGCCGAGATCCGGGTTCGTCTGCTACAGCATAAAGAACTGCCCGGCTCCTGGCAATACGCCAAAAATATTGTCAGCCTCGGAACCTCCGGCTTCGTAATGCAGCTTACCAACAGCCTTGTTTCCATCTGCTGTAATAATGTTCTCGCCCATACCGGCGGAGATCTGTATGTTTCTGTCATGACGATCATTTCCAGTGTCCGGCAGATGGTTGAGACACCAATTCTTGCCATCACCGAAGGCTCCTCTCCCATCATCAGCTATAATTACGGAGCCCGCCGCCCGGACCGCGTGATCCGTGCCGCCATGACCATGGGAATCATGGCATTGGTCTATTCTGTCCTGATGTGGGGATTGATCCTGACCAAACCGCGTTTCCTGATCCACATTTTCAGTTCCGACCAGGAGCTTTGGAAGGATGCTGTTCCCGCTATGAAGCTGTATTTCGCTGCTTTTATCTTTATGCTTCTCCAATATACGGGTCAGACCATTTTTAAATCCCTCAATAAAAAGAAGCAGGCGATTTTCTTCTCCCTGCTTCGTAAGGTTATTATTGTCGTGCCGCTGACCTATCTGCTGCCCTACACATTTCATCTAGGCACCAACGGAGTTTTCCTTGCGGAACCGGTCTCCAATGTGATCGGCGGCACGCTTTGTTTTGTCGTTATGCTTGCAACCATTCTGCCGGAGCTTCGACAGATGAAGGAACAAGGATAATATTATTTCGTACCGAAAATACGGTCGCCGGCATCTCCAAGACCCGGACAGATATAAGCATCCTCATTGAGCTGACGGTCCAGATGACCCACATAGATCTGCACATCCGGATGTGCTTTATGAAGCTTCTCCAGTCCCTCCGGAGCTGCGATAATACACATAAATTTGATATTTTTGCCGCCGTGCTTTTTGATCTGGTCGATAGCATCAACAGCAGAACCACCGGTTGCCAGCATCGGGTCACAGACAACGATCAATCTCTCCTCGATAGGATCCGGCAGCTTACAGTAATATTCCTGTGGCTGATGCGTCTCCTCATCACGATACATTCCGATATGACCCACCTTTGCGTTTGGAACCAGAGCCAGAATACCGGATACCATACCGAGACCGGCACGAAGGATCGGCACAACAGCAAGCTTACGGCCGGCGATCATCGGTGTCTTGCACTTCTCGATCGGTGTCTCGATCTCCACATCCTCTACCGGCAGGTCAGAAAGTGCCTCAAAACCTTCCAGCATTGCGATCTCATCAACCAGCTTACGGAATTCATTGGTTCCTGTTGCCTTATCTCTCAAAAGAGAAATTTTATGCTGAATTAACGGGTGCTCAAAAATAACAATATTTTCTGATTTGATCATAGTATCTTCCTTTCTGTTATTTATATAAAATCACGAAATTATGTTTTGTTTTATTAAAAGCACAAAAATATTTTATACTTTATTATTACCACCGGAGCGGTACAATAATCGGAGCTGTTACTCCTCGTCCTCTGTCTCGTCATCGCTGTTCATCACATAAACGCCACGGCTTCTGTCTCCCTCCGGATGCTTGCCAAAGCTGTAATCATTGCCCGGCAGGATCGCATTGAGAAGGATACCGGCGATAGCTGCAACCGCCAGAGCAGTCAACGTAACAGATGTACCTGCTACATGAAAGGTAAGTCCGTCGGAAAAGCCCAGACCACATACAAAGATAACACCTGCAATGATCAGGTTTCTTGATTTTGTCAGATCAACCCTGTTTTCTACGACATTTCGAACACCGATAGCTGAGATCATACCGTAAAGCATAAAGGATACGCCTCCGATGATCGCCGATGGCATCGTTGAAATAATAGCAGAGAACTTTGGAATAAAGGAAAGAACGATCGCAAGTGCCGCTGCGATACGGATCACTCTCGGATCATATACCTTGGAAAGCTCCAGCACTCCGGTATTCTCTCCATATGTTGTATTAGCAGGACCACCGATAAAGCCTGCAAATGCAGTGGCAATACCGTCTCCCATCAGAGTACGGTGAAGACCGGGATCTTCAATATAATTCTTACCGACTGTGGCCGAAATTGCGGACATATCACCCACATGCTCCATCATGGTAGCAATGGCGATCGGCGCCATAACAAGAATCGCCGTTACATCAAACTTACAGATCTGGAATGGCGGAAGTCCAACCCATTTTGCAGAAGACACAGAAGCAAAATTCAAAATGGCAGAGCCATCCGGATTTGTAACACCGCAGGCATTCAGGATCAATGCGAATACATAGGAGATCAGGACACCCATCAGAATCGGAATGATCTTGAACATGCCCTTGCCCCAGATATTAAAAATAATGATCACGGCCAATGCCACAAATGCGATCAGCCAGTTGGTGGAAGCGTTACTTACTGCTGATGGCGCCAGAGACAGTCCGATGCAGATAATGATCGGTCCCGTAACAACCGGTGGAAGGAATTTCATTACACGGTTGACACCCACAAGCTTAAAGATCAGGGCAACCACAAGATATAACAATCCGGCTATCACAATGCCGCCACAGGCATATGCCACCTTATCGTTGACATTCATATTGGCATAAATTCCATCCTTCAGATTTGCCACGGTATAAAATCCACCGAGGAATGCAAAGGAAGAACCTAAGAATGCCGGCACCTTAAATCTGGAACAGAGATGAAAGATCAGTGTACCAAATCCGGCACAGAACAAAGTAACAGAAACCGTCAGTCCACGGGACAGCGGCTCACCACATGCCTCCTGGAAATAGCCTGCCACAAGAATCGGTACAAGGATAGTCGCACCAAACATGGCAAACATGTGCTGGATTCCCAAGATCATCATTTTGGGAATTCCAAGTTTACGTGCATCGTAAATTGGTTCATTTGAATTTTTCATAGTTTTTACTGTACCTCTTATCTTAAATTTTATCCAAAGATAATAGTACCATTTCAGCATAAAGATAGCAAGAAAAAAGCACAGGGAATCCGGGGAAATTTGCCCCCTCTTGACGTGAGTACGAAATCGGACTATAATATATTCTCAAGTACGAAATCAGACTTATTTCAGAAAGGATGGTGCATATGAAAACACCCTCAAAACCATATATGAGCAAGATTCAGATGGAATTCAACCATCTCTACAAGGAGCTGGATGACCTTTACTATGAAGCTGCTCTCAACACCTCCCTGTCGGACAGTGCATTTGACATTTTATACGGTATTTTTATGCTGGGAGACGGCTGTCTCCAGCGGGATATCTGCAAGACCTCATGCATTCCAAAGCAGACCATCAACTCCTCCATCCGAAAGCTGGAGAAGGAAGGATGGATCAAACTGGTTCCCGGAAAAGGCCGGAGCATGCAGATCTTTCTCACGGATGAGGGACAACATGTGATGCAGGAAAAGATCTATCCCGTGATCAAAGCAGAAAACAAGGCATTAGATGCCCTGACCTCCGAGGAATGTGAGCAGATTCTTAAGCTCTACCAAAAATATAATATCGCATTGCGGAATGAATTTCTGAATATCCGCAGAAAGGAATAAAATGAAAATACAATTATCCGAACATTTTACGTTTAAAAAACTTTTATTATTTGTCTATCCATCGGTGATCATGATGATCTTCACCTCGATCTATGTGGTGATCGACGGACTTTTTGTATCCAATTATGTAGGAAAGACCGCCTTTGCTGCCATCAACCTGATCTCCCCGTTTATTATGGCATTATCTGCCCTGGGATTTATGATGGGTACCGGAGGAAGTGCCATCGTCGCAAAGACTCTGGGCGAGGGAAAGAAGCAGAAAGCAAGTGAGTATTTCTCCATGCTGGTATATATTACCGCTCTTGGCGGCGTGCTCCTGAGTATTGCCGGTATCGCCCTGACTCCCGCCGTGGCAAGGCTTTTGGGGGCAGATGGTGAGCTTCTCCGTAACTGCACGATCTATGGCAGACTTGGCTTTATCACACTTGCTCCTTTTATGCTGCAGAATGCTTTCCAGAGCTTTTTTGTTGCCGCAGAAAAACCAAAACTTGGACTTGCCGTGATCGTTATCGCCGGCATCACCAATATTGTTCTTGACTACCTGTTTATCGCCGTGTTTGGCTGGGGCATTGCGGGAGCAGCCATTGCTACCTCCTGCGGCGAGCTGATCGGCGGCTTCTTCCCGATATTCTATTTTTCACGCCGCAAAGAAGCAATCCTCCATCTGGGCAAAACACATTTTGATAGGAAAGTTCTGCTCAAGGCCTGTACCAACGGCTCCTCCGAGCTAATGACAAATCTTTCCAACTCTATCGTCGGTGCCATGTATAACCTGCAGCTTATGAAACTTGCCGGAGAAAACGGTGTTGCTGCCTACGGCACGATCATGTATGCTAACTTTATATTTGCTGCCGTCTTTTTCGGCTACTCCATCGGCAGTGCCCCGATCATCAGCTATCATTATGGAGCAGGAAACCATGATGAGTTAAAAAATCTGTTCCGCAAAAGTCTCACTCTGGTGAGCATCTGCGGCATTCTTCTGACCATTACTGCGCAGATCATCGCCTCCCCGATCGCCCGTATTTTCGTTGGCTATGATAAAGAGTTATTCCAAATGACCTATACCGGCTTCCGTCTGTTCTGCGTTACCTTCCTGATCAACGGCTTCAATATTTTCGGTTCGTCCTTCTTTACGGCACTGAATAACGGACTGATCTCCGCAGTTATCTCCTTCCTGCGGACACTGGTATTCCAGCTTGGAGTTGTATTTATACTTCCTGTCTTTTTCGGCATCAACGGAATCTGGCTGTCCGTTGCCACTGCAGAGCTGCTGACTCTGTTTGTCACTATAACCTTCCTCATCCGGAAACGACAGGAGTATCATTATGCGTGATATTTTTTAAAATAATATGAGTGATTTGAGTGCTTCCTGACCAATAGATAAGTGAAAGATCTTTCAAGAGCAGGATAAAGGGGGAAAACAAATGGAAGAACGGGAGCTGCTTAATTGCCTGAACGAAGACGTTTCACTTGGCATGGAGCTGGTCATCAGACAATACGGATCCGCAGTGAAAACGATCTGCCGCTCCATATTGTCCGGATACAGCAAAGAGGATATCGAAGAAACCGTATCCGACACCTTTGTGGGACTGTGGCAGTCCAAGGATAAGATCCAATTGATCGAAGGTCACGGACTGAAAGAATATTTATATGGAATCGCAAGACGCACGGCACTCAACCGCCGGCGCAGCCTGGCAAAGAAACAGCCTGTACAGGATATTGATACCGCCGGTGAGCTGGTATCGGGGGAAAATGTGGAGGAACAGATCATCTGCCGGTCGGAATATGCTGTTTTATATCAGTTGATCCGGTGCGGCGTGGATGTCGCCTGAAACTGCCATTTGTGAGACTGCAGAAACCGGGGATTTCAATGCAGCCAGAAAGGAGTGCCTTATGAAAAATATAGAAGATTTATTACAGGAAATGCCACAGTATCATGCGGATAGGGAAGGGGAAGAAATTTCATTGACAGAAGAAGAAATTCAGCGGATCCACCAGAAGACGATGCAGAAAATTCAGGGGGAAACAAAAGCAGAGTCTAAGGTAGTAAAACATCCGTCTTTTTGGAGAAAATATTACAAACCATTGGCTGCCGCCGCAGCCGCATGCGTTGTCTGTATGGTGGGGGCTACTGCATTTGCCGCCTTTGGCCTGGATGACAGTATTAAAAACTTTTTTAATATTTACGACAACAAATCACAGCAGACTGCCGAAAAACTCACTACAAATGTTGAATCATCCGCAGAATCCAACGGAATTAAGCTGGATCTCACACAGACCATTGGGGATCAGTCGGGATTTTATGCCGTGATCGACGCCTCCGGTGTAAAGGATGTTCCTTACACTTTGACATTCCGGAATACAGATCTTTCCATTACAGGCAAGGATGGAGCAAACTATGATTACACAGCCAATGACATCGACAGCAGTGCCGTGGACAACGGTATCACCAAATTTCCATTACTGGTGAGCGGTGTGAACCGGGAAGGAGAAGACGTCAATATCAACGGAAGCCACATTGTATTGTCCCTGCAAAACATTGGATATCGCAATGAACACAATAAATTTGTTACGCTTCAGGAAGGAGACTGGAAGCTCTCATGGGATTATCAGACCAATGCCAAGCCGGAACAGATCACAGTAGACAAAAAAATATCCCTTATGGATTCCCAAGGACTTTGGACCGATCTCACGATTTCTCCTCTTTCCCTGACAGCCCATTACAAGATCACGAAACAGGGAAAGACCTATTTTACTGAAAAGGAATGGAATAAATATGAGAAATCAGACCGTCTGATGATCCAGTTTACTGACGGCAGCCGTATTGACAGCCGCTATGAGGACATTGTGACCGAAAGCTGGGGCAGCGAAAAAACAGAAGGCTACAAACGTATTGGTTTCCATCAGATCGTGGATACCAAAACCATTGCCAGTGTTACCTTCGGCGGGCGCACCATCACGCTGCATCAGAGCAAGACAAATGATGAGCGCATCCGCCTCAGCAGTAACACAGCCAAATGCTATGTGGAACTGCCGGAAAGTGTTGCTTCCATTGTCACACTAAAGGAACAAAAGGATGTCAAAAACACGGATTTTGGATGCAGTGAATCCACGGTTACCTTTATTGGCAAACGTGGCGGTGCCAGGATGCCACTCTTTACCATTCATCGTCTGAAAGGCAGCTTCAGCCGTTCCGAAATGGAAGATTTAAACCCGATGATGATCTATATCGGATCTCACAACGGATATACCTATACCATTGATTACGGCGAATGTCAGACAGAGGCACAGCTCAGGGAATTTTCCGATATCATGAACCGGTATATTACCAACATCCTGCCATTCTTCGAATATATGGATTAAGGCTTTGCGATCCTTTTTGATACAATCAGAACCAAAGCCGGCATTCCGCCTTCCGAAAGCTGTTATACCAAAGAAACCGTATATCAAGAAAAATCTCGATATACGGCTTCTTTTCATTTATAGATGTAAACCATCTAATGTTAGAAGTTAAATGGAGTTAACCGAAATTAATTTTCCCAATCCCTTTTCCCGGAACATCTTCCGATATTCGTCCTTCTTTTTCTCTGGAACATAAATCTTCAAGTCCTTCGGAACATTCTCAAACACGCGCTCGCCAATGTCCTCCGGTTTCAATTTGGAGGATTGGATATAAAGCTTCTCCAGCTTTTTACAATTTCGAAATGCTCTGTCCCCAATGTTATTGACCTTGCTTCCAAGCCGGATACATGTCACCTTCTTATGGCCCTCAAAAGCTCTGCTCCGAACCGCCGTGATACAATAGCGGACGCCGTCAATCCGGACAGATCGGGACATCGTGACCCTTTTGGCAGTCATTTTCGCAGAATAGAATGTCACTGTCGGATTCTTTACATTGGAACTGGTTACTTTATAGCGGTTGCCCTTGGAATCCGTGATCAGCTTGCCTTTCCTTGCCGGTTTCTTTTGGCTTAATTTAGATGTCGCCATAGGAGTCCACTGTGGTGTCTGCGTCGGTGCCGGTGCAGCGGCTGCCGGGGTCTGGCTCGGTTCCGGTGCCATGCTCTGACCCGGTGTGGGCAGATCCGGGGTTACCGGAGCCGGTGCGGGCTCTGTTGTGACCGGCTGCCGGGTCGGTGCCTCTGTCTTAGCAGGCTCCTTCGTCGGGACTGCTGTCGCCGGGTTGTCGGTCTTAACAGGTTCTTTTGTTGGAACTGCTGTCGCCGGGTCCCCTGTCTTAACCGGTTCTTTTGTTGGTATTTCTGTCGCCGGTGTCCCGGTCTTCACCGGCTCCTTTGTTGGAACCTCTGTGACTGCCGGATGATTTGTCGGTGACGGCTCTGCAGTTGCCTTCGATGTCGGAACCGGAGTCACACTCGGTACCGGTGTGCCCAATGCCGGAATCGTCACCTTATCCTTTGTGGTTTCCTTCGTGCCACCTTCATCCTCAAAACATTTTCCACAATCACCGCACACATAATATGCCATATTTCCGGGCATTGTGTCCGTGGCTGCCTTTGCCGGAACTAAAGTCAGATCATGATGTGCCGGAATCATCTCTCCCTGTTTTGCAATTTCTTTACATTGAGTACAGAAATAATCTCCGGTATATCCATTCCCGCATACATTATCCTTCTTATTTCGCAACTCCAGCTTATCCTCCGGATGATCGCAAGCCAGTCTGGTAATGATTACTTCCTGCACCGTATTTTCATACAGATCTGCATCTGTTCCGATATACTCTGCAGTAACCGTCACGGCTTCTCCTACCGCCAATGCCTTTTCGCTGTCTCCGGATGCCCATTTCCAATTCTCCTTCAGCGAAATCTGCCCCACTACGTTAGTAGTATATGGCACTTTCATAGAAGCATCCGGCATCCCCGGAGTATCTTTCCGTTTCTCTATAATAATTGTCCGTTGGAGTGAAATCTTCTGTCTCTGAGCCTGCTCCGATTCACTGGACGATGCCGAAACATACAGTGCCACATCCAAGAAATATTTCCCCGGCTTTGGTAAACCCTTCTCGCTGTAATAGCATAAGCCTCCCAGTGATTTCTTCGGGTCCTCCTTGGAAACGGAAATATCTGAGCCCGCCCCAGGGATATACGCAATAAAGCCGCTATTATCAGAGATCACTTCCTTGTCAGCATTTTCATCCTTCTGATAGATAACATTTTCAATCTCCATGGATTGGATATAAACCGGTGTTATCCCTGAATTCTCATTCCACTTTACTTTGAAAATATCCCGCTCATCGATTTCCTGTCCGTAACCGATCCGGCTTTCGGTGCTTTCCACATCATCAGCCAGATAAAGGATCGGAAGCTCTGTCTCCTCTTTGGATAAAATGCTGCTAAAATCATCCGGCTGTGTGTAACAATCGCCACAATCTTCACATTCGTAATATTCGATATTGCCCTTCTCTGTGAGCGTCGGTGCCTTGGCCTCATGATGTATGACGCTTTCCGAAGGATGGGTACAGCCCCATATGGAAATTTCAGCATTTAACTTACTTGATCTATAATAATAAGCATCCTGTGCTGTGTATATGGCTGCAGCAGTCGTCAGCTTTCCTGCTTCTATCTTTTTTGCTGTGTCGGTTCCTTCCTCCCACTGCCATCCCTCCATCAGTGTGATATCACCCAGTTTTTTGATCAGAGGTGAAGCGTAATACATTTTTTGATCCTCTTCATACTCCGGAGGATACAGACCCTCCCCGGAAGCCGGAGGATAAGGATTCCTCCAACTAACAGCCCCCACACGTAACGAAAATTCAATATTGATCGGATCCTTGGAAGGATCTGCGGCACAATTATAGGTATAGGTGATCTCATCCCCCAAATTCAACCTTTCAATCCGGAAATTTTTCTCCTTTAATGTGTCCATGGAAAGTTTCTCCGGTTCCTCTCCGGCCTTTTTTAACTGTATGTTCTGAACCCGTTTCAGATCAAAGCCCGGAAAAACTGTCGAATCATTGAAGTCAACATAATCCTGTGTCAGGTCTGCCATAATCGTACTACATTCTTTTCCATATATTAATTCGTGATCCGGCAAAATAAGACTGGTAAGCGCACTGCTACCTACATTCAGCCATTCAAGCTTTGTCTGGTTCGTAAGATCCAGGGTTTTGAGAGAAGACATTGGACAAGCTAACTCTTCCAGTTCTGTCTGTCCTTTAAGATCCAGAAATGTGATCGGATCCAAGGAGCATTCCAATACCTTTAATCTGCTCTCCTCCGGCAAAACAATAGACGTAATCTTATTTCCGCCACACTCAAGACGCGTCAGAGCAGATAAATCGCTGATATCTAATGCCCCGCGAATACTGTTGCCGTATACCTTCACTTCTTCTAAATATTTTAGTTTCTCAATTCCCCGGAGGCTTTTTATCTTTGGGCTCGAATCATCATTCTGATCCACATTTGTTTCGAAAATCGTCAGGCTATGCAATTCCTTATCAGACAATTTGCCATCACCATCTTTGTCACATTCTTTCCAAGATCCTTGTAAATAACTCCGGAAAACCCGGTCCGGGAAATTCTCTCTGGTAAGAGCGAGTCCTTCCCCGGAAGCCGGAACCTCCTCCGGAACCTGATCTTCTGCCTGACTACTTCCGGTTTCCTCCGCTGCAGATGCATGCCGCACATTCTCCGGCAATACACCGGCAGTACACAGTAGTGCAAATGCTGTCGCCACTGCAGTCAGTTTTTTCCCTCGTTGCTTAAAAAATTTCTTCATACACATTTCTCCTTTCACAGACCTTCTTTCTTTTGCACCTGTTTACAGATGCTTTTCAAACCTTTTCCTTTAACGATATACGTTGTTTTCTCCCTTGCTCCCTTCACATAAGAAGTCAATAGATTTTGCCAAAACAACGATACTATATGTCTCATTATAGCAGATAACTTTTATAAAATCTATATTCATTTTTTATTGCAGGGTGACTGCCCCTGCTTTCCTCTGTATTATAAGCATTTATACAAAAAAAATATAACCCATTGCGGCACAAATATACCACGATTGCGCCATTACAATAAGTTATATTTTAATTTTATAATTTTCGCTTATAATGTTTTTGTCTTTTCTATTTGATTTCTTCCACCGGTTCCTGATCCAGCAGATTATTCATGCTCTTCAAACTGATCAGAATCGTAGAAGTATTATGGAACAGTGCTGACATAGTCGGCTGGAATACACCGGCAATGCCAAGTACGATCAGGCCTGTATTGATACCGACGATCAAACGATAATTTGTATTGATCCTGCGCACCATCGCATCACTGAGCTGCTTCAATGTCGCAATCTCATAAAGATCATCTGCACTGATCGTCACATCTGCGATCTCTCTGGCAATCTCTGCCCCATCACTGATGGCAATGCCAACATTTGCCTCGGACAACGCAGGAGAATCATTGATACCATCTCCGATCATAATAACCTTTCGTCCGGCATTCTTTTCATTTTCCACAAACTTTGCCTTATCCTCCGGCAGCACCTCGGAATAATACTCATCCACGCCCACCTTATCGGCGATCGTCGATGCGATCCGGTCACTGTCTCCCGTCATCATAACCACCTTGGAGATGCCGTACTTCTTCAACCGCCGGATGACCTCCGGTGCTTCCTTACGAAGCGGATCTTCGATACAGATTACCGCCGCAAGCAGTCCGTCAATCGCCATATACAAATGAGAATACTGCTCCGGAAGTTCCTCAAAAAGCTGCTTTTTATCCTCCGGCACCTTTGCATTCTCATCCTCAAATACGAAATGATGGCTGCCGATGATGATCTTCCTGCCCTCCAGTGTCGAATAAATGCCGTGGGCGACAATATATTCTACCTTTGAATGAAGCTCCTCATGAACCAGATTGCGTTCTATTGCCTTATTGACAACCGCCTTTGCCATGGAATGAGGAAAATGCTCTTCCAGACAGGCTGCGATCCGGAGAAGCTCATCGGATGACTGTCCGTTAAAGGAAATCACGTCCACTACGGTAGGCTGCGCCTTTGTCAGTGTTCCGGTTTTGTCAAATACTATCGTATCTGCCTCTGCCATTGCCTCCAGAAATTTCCCGCCCTTAACCGTAATATCATATGTACTTGCCTCGCGGATCGCTGACAATACAGTCAGCGGCATGGCAAGCTTTAATGCACATGAAAAATCTACCATCAGAACAGACAACGCCTTCGTTGCATTACGTGTAAGCAGCCAGACAAGACCTGTCCCTGCAAAAGTGTACGGAACCAGACGGTCTGCCAGATGTGCTGCCTTGCCCTCCAGAGATGATTTCAGCTTTTCAGATTCCTCGATCATAGTCATGATCTTTTCATACTTGCTGGAACCGTTGACCTCCCTGACCCGGATGGTAATCTCGCCTTCTTCTACAACAGTGCCTGCATAGGCATAGCCGCCCTCTGCTTTGCGCACCGGGTTGGACTCTCCGGTCAGGGATGCCTGATTGACCATAGCCTCTCCGCCAACCACATCACCGTCAAACGGGATCACATTGCCCATATGGATCACAACCTGATCTCCCGTCTGCACGGAAGTAACCTCCTTCAGCTCTTCTCTGCCATCCCGCAATACCCAGACCTTGCTGATATTCAGAGACATGCTGCGCGCCAGATCTCCAACGGATTTCTTGTGGGTCCACTCCTCCAGAATCTCTCCAATCCCCAGAAGGAACATCACAGAGCTTGCTGTGGCATAATCTTCACGAAAAACAGATACACCGACCGCCGTACCATCCAGAACCGGCACCTCTATCCTGCCCCTGGCCAGAGTACATAAGCCTTCCCAGATATACTTTACCGACTTCACGGTGGCAATCCCGGCCCTTACTGACATTGGCAGAAAAATTTTGGTTCCGTAATGTAAGATGACCTGATCCATTAACTTATCCCAGTAAAAACGGTTCATTTCCCGCCCGGAATTCTTAATAAAATCCTCCGGTACCTCGATGCGCTCATAGGAGAACCGACGTAATGCGTGTATCACATCTTCTCTGTCTCCCTGAAAACGGATGGTTGCATCACAGGTTCTCTCCTGAATCTTTACATTCTGAATAAAATCATAGCCCGTCAGATAATATTGAAGTGTGTCTGCCTGGGCAAAGGTCATTCTTTTCTGTATGACATGAATACGGATCCTTCCCTTAATTTCATGTTTAATTTGAAATTTCATTTAAATTCCCCGTTTCATCCATTACTCTTCTGTTACTTTCTCAAAAGACTCATCCTCAACAGCCTCGTCCTCGAACTCCTCTGCCTGAGCTGCACGATCCTCATTGATCTGCTTTGCCTCTGCATAAATATCCTCTGCATTTTCCTGAACAGTTGCTGCTGTCTTCAGGATGCACTCCTTCGCACGAAGAACTGCTGCAGTACAGTTTGTATAAAGCTTCTTGGCATCATCACTTGCAAGGATCTTAACGCCTGCTGTCCCAAACAATACACCTGCTGCAAAAACGCCTGTCTTTACCTTATCAATCTTCTTCAAACAATCTAACATAATTATGCCTCCTATTCTCTGTCAGAAACTTCTTGTTTCATATATCATCTTTTTGTTTACCCATCTTTATACACTTTTTTCCTTCAAAAGACAAGGGCGCTTATTGATTGTTTTTATCAATAAGCACCCTCGCCATCTAATTTATATTTTTTAATTTTTTGCAGGATTATATTTCAAATGAAATTCACACCTGACTCACCACAAGAATATCATTTTCACGGATCACTGTATTGCCATTTGGTATTTTCACCCGGTCCTCCCGCATCAATACAAGCACGAGGCTTCCTTCCTCCAGTTTCACTTTTGAAAGAGGCAGGCCGATCCAGGGACTTTCCTTGTCAATGGAAATTTCTGACAGATACAGTCCTAAATGCTCCTCCGGCGACAATGCACTAAGTACGATCCGATCCCCTTCCAGGATCACGGTATCCCCCTTTGGCACAATCCGTTCCTCCCCACGCAGGATCAACACAAGCAGCAGATCCGGAAGGGATGTGACGTCCTTGATCATTCTTCCGGCCCATGGATGATCCTTCTTGATCACAATCTTTACAAACTCCACCGGCACCTCCTCCGAGTAATCACTGAAGGTCTTCATAACATTATTCCTGTCATCGATCATATCCAGCTTCCGTGCCATAATTCCCAGCAACGATCCCTGAATACTAATAGAAAACAGTACAATAAATATTACAATATGAAAGAGATCATTTTTGGTATATGCCGGATCAACTGTTGCCAGAATAGCAAAAACAATGGATGCCGCCCCTCGAAGTCCCGACCACGCAACCAGAAGCTGCTGACGCACCGAACAGCGAAACGGCGTCAGAATAGCAAATACCGAAACCGGTCTTGCCACAAATGTCAGAAATAACGCAATGGCAAATGCCACCGGAATGATCCCCGGCAGGGCGGACGGAAACGCCAGAAGCCCCAGCAGGAAAAAGATCAGCATCTGCATCAGTCCGGTCAGGCCGTCAAAGAAATGCACCAATGACTTTTTATTATGAAGCGGGCGATTTCCCAAAATCAATCCTGCCAGATATGTGGACAGATATCCATTGCCCCCCAGTACAGCTGCCCCGGCATACGCAAGCAGCGCCATACT
>OGWR01000156.1_pt1 | contig 58073 bp, 62 predicted proteins | sample 1576061 | NCBI WGS metagenome assembly OGWR01 (sample SAMEA3541511, study PRJEB24748) | human gut metagenome | biome: human gut; feature: human-associated habitat; material: faeces | place: China | collected 2012 | reverse complement strand
GGCTTGCTCGCCAACTCTTCCATCGTTAACCCTTCTTTACTCATCCGCCAGCGTAAATAGCGATAGAGATGAAAACACGCACCGTCTGATATATACAGATGGCGTTCTTTCCTGCCCTTTCCCATCACTTTAAACTCCTGCTTATATAAATCAATATCGCCCACATTAAGGCTGCACAGCTCCGACACACGAACACCCGTGGCATATAAAAACTCTATGAGCGCCCGATCCCGCGGACGGACGCAAGCCATCCGGAGCGCTTCCAGTTCCTGCGCCGAAAATGCTTTTTTGATGGTGCTCTCAATCCGGAGCGACTCAATCCGTGCCACGGGGTTATCTTTGACAAGATTCTCTTTCTGCAGGAACGTCCAGAAACTATTCAGATACCGCATCCGCCCCTGCAGCGTAACCATACTGATTTTGTTCCGCTCTCGGAGCATCCCGAAGTACCAGCGCAGATCCATCGTGGTAATATCCTCAATGTTCTTCCGGAGGGCATTTCGACAGTTGGTAATCTCCCTGATATACTGCGCCAGCGTATTATCCTGCCGCCCTGACACTTTTTTAGATGCCACAAACAGCCGCATCTTTAAAGTGTCGCTGTCCGTTCCGGTCGCCTGGAGCTCGTTCTTCTCTTCCACTACTCTCACACCGTGGAAAGTAATATACAGGATGTTCTGCAGCTTGTCCAGCTGCTCTTCATCCAAACAATTGCTCATCGCATTTACCACATTCATTAATAACTCTTCTATCATAAAACCTCTCCTTTCTGACATTTTTAAGGTACCAAAACGGAGAGATTCTGTAAAATTTTCTTTATGAAATTGTTATTTCAGACATACTTCTCATCGTTAAAGGATACATAGTTTGCCATAAGTCCAGAACTTGTTCTATCGCTATTTCGATTTATAAAGCCGCCCGTTGTATCGCACCAATTTGGAATTATAAAAGCAAAACAAAGCCGTTCTCCTTCTTTTACTCGTAAAACTCTGTCAACATAAACAAAAGCATTATCTTGATTTAAAGGGCTTCTAATACTTACCCCTACAACAGGCACTGGAGTACCTTTTGAGTCGTTACTCTCTCTACAAACTGAAACCTGCAAATAAAAGTCATTATTCCAGGAGATAGACAAACACCCATTAAATCTGACCCTCCCATTCCGTTTAAATACAATCCATTTTTTATCATCTGATAGCTCAATCAAATTGCCTAAACTATTATCAGACGCTTCAAGCGGGATTATATTTCGGGTATCTTTGGGGTAGTCGGATAATTTTAAATCGGATGCTACATATCCATTTAACTTAGTAATCGCATCCTGCAGCACCTTCCCCTGCGCCGCCGACAGTGGCAGCTTGGCGTTGTCCGTCACGCAGTTATTGACGATTGATCCAGTGTGCAATACAAACTGCAGCCCGGCCTTGAGATTGCGAAGAGTGACCGCAAGCTTATTGCCGGTGACAAGCTTAGCAAGCATGTCTGTAAAGCTCGTGATCCCTTCTGCAGTTCCGGAGTCATCAAACTCGGTCAGTGCATTCTCTACCTTATCCCAGTTAGCATTGATATCCTCGATGTTGTAAAAGTCGTTATCTTCTTTTTTCTGAAGCTCGTATTTTGGTGTTTTTGTTGCCATGTCATCCTCCTACTCTCTGGGTCATGAGTGCAACTTCCATGTATGATGATAACTCTCTGTTGGTGTACTCTCCCAGGTGTTTATTGGTATTAAATTCCTGCTTAAAGATTGTCGATGTCTTAAGTTGCTTATTTGTGTAAGTCTTAAGCTCAGCATTTGTGAATTTCTTAAATGCTCTGTTCCGATTAAAGACAATCGACACAATCACAATCATGTCAGCCGGCGCCATCGCCCGCATGAGGTTGTAGATGTAATCGCTCTTCATGATTGCATCGAGCATCAGATCTACCCTTAGCGTCTTGGCCTTCTTGTTGATATCCATCAAATAATACTCTGGACCAACCATTGCATCCAAAACTTCTGCAAATTTTCTCTCCGTATACGGAAGTCCGGATGCCCAAATCCCTTTTACATTTCGCCGTCGGTCATCCAGCGTCTCCTCGCCAGTCAACTTAATCCTGAGTATCTTTTCCCAGTATTCGCATTCTGCCTCATCCATCTGATCAAATCTTCGGTTGCTTCGCATTTTATCGAGGTGCTCCCAGACAAGCTGCAGCTTTTGGTCATAAACCTCTGCAATCCGCTTAAATTCTTCGATGTTCCGGATGTGCGGCGGATAATATTTGATTGTATCTATCATCATGCTGTGCTCACCTCACCTACTACCGGGATCTGATTCCAGTCAAGAATCAAGTTTGTGGTCGCTCCGTTAAGCTGCGTCTCTGTAATGTCTACAACCCCTGGCACATCCAGCACGGCTGCCTGGAGTTTGGCGATGTATACCGTCGTTTTAGTCGATATATCGCCATCAGCCCACTCAGATGCAAGAGATTTAAGATATTCAGATATCTTGGCCGTCACAGCATCCTTTAAACTGCTCCAACTGTAGCCGCTCATGTAGGAGATCTTGGTTATCACATCAACCTTTACAGCCTCAACGGATTCAATTGTCGTATCGTGATCGATCGGTGCAAAACCGTATCCCATTCTAGGTACCGGGCAAGCTTCCTTCTGGATTTGACTTACAAGATACTCAGAGCATGCCCCAAATTCAGAGCTAATGACTACAACTTTGACCGTGCTAGGCCCATTCCAAACTGGTTGCACTTTACAGCCACCTACTCCAGCAATCATATAGATACGCTGCTTGTACTGGGCAATATTCCCACCAAACGCCTCCGCTGCAAAGCTCAAAAGGTACCGCTCATAGAGTGCATCTCTTGTCTCATCCTCTTCGCCGTTTACGAGCACTTCCGTGATTTCTGCTTTTTCCAGTCCATCTACATGGTCGATTGCTATCATCTCGCCGGTCAGGTTGTTCGGTCCGGATCCAGCCTCCTCACACATCGCCTTGTATGTGTAGACATTGTCATTGATAGCCTCGACAATCCTGTAGTTAAAGGACTTAAGTGAGAATCTCGTGCCGATAGGGATCGGAGCATTACCCTTTACAGACACATAAGCATTGGATGCTTTTTTCTGATAAATTCCGCGGTCTTTTGCAATCTCTATTAGTTCCTCTAGATCCGCAGTGTCCGCATGACCCTGTCTCGTGATGTAGTCCATCTGGATATACAGTTTCTCAAGCTCATAAGCCAGAGCCGACAACGCATTATACACCAGGTATCCCTCGCCCGTCTGGACTCCGCCGCCCACGTCGCTCAGCGCATCTTGCAAGAGTGCGCTGTAAGTCTTATCCTCATACATTGTATTCCACCCCCGTTTCCCCAAATTTTGTTACAGCCTTAAACGAGATGTATAAGCATCCGTTATCAAAGGATACTTTAAAGTCCTCAATATCCTCGATATAAGGATTCACAAGCAGCGCCTCTCTTATCTCATCCTCGCAATCAGCATTTAGAAACTCTTCAGTTACTGTCTGGCCGATGTACTGCTCCAAGTCTGCTCCATAATCCCATGAGTACAGTGGGTACCGGAAGCGCTGTGTGTGCAGGCAGAGCCAGATCCACACCTTAATCGCCTCGATACCCTCGACAATCTCTCCGGTCAGCTGTCCTGACTCAAAATCAAGACCGTACTCTTTAGGTACCTCGATTACGCTAGAGGTCTGAGTCTGCGTCTCAATCTGTGTCTGCATAAATGTTGGTAATATGCTCATGCTCCACTCACCACCCTCTGCAAAATGAGATATGCTGTCTGTGACAAGCGGCAAACCGCCACGGTGTCTCCTGCTTTGAGCGGCGAGGAGTAGGAACTGGCATCCTTATTTAAAGCCGGCACTTTGACCCCCGTACACGCTGAAGACATGAGACGATCCGGAATATATAAATCCTCGCCTGATAACTGCAGCGTGCCAATCTTACAGCTCTTTGGTCCCGTCATGACCGCCAACTCAATCGATGGTCCATTGTTGGTCGCGCCTTGATCTCTCATCATCTGCACAAATTCCGCATAAGTATCAGCCATCCTTCTCCTCCTCTCCTGTTTCTATGTCTTTCTCGTCCATGAGTTGCTCAAAAGACAGTTCCAGCTCCATCGTATGGACATTGTTTTGCCACGTGTGCTTATCACTGGTGATCCAGTACTTCCCGGACAGCCCTGTGGCCGCATCCTTAACTATGACCGAGTACCCGGACAGGCAGTTAAGGTCTCCGACTGCCGAGATCATAATCTTTTGTTCCGGATCTACTTTGAGCATATTATTAGCCGCCGTAGTTGGATCCACGCCCTTTTCCTGCTCATATACATCCGCAAAAATACCATACACGTACGTGCTCGGGTCGTTTGATACCTCCCCGACCTGGTTGCCTTTGTCATCATAAATCTTTATGACATTTTTTATTCCATCCATGCTCTCTGACAGTGAGGCCGCTGTGATATTAGACTCATCAGACAAAGTAAAATTGCCTACCGTATAGACAGCTAGCCATACGCCAAACTCCCTCTGCCAAATCATCGGCAGGTATCGCTTGCCTGTCATCCGGTAGGCCTGCGTATAGGCCCCCAGGATGATGTCATAATACGGCGACGAGTCACAAATCATCGACTTGATGTTGATCCCGGTTGGCTCCAGATGATTAAACGGCACCTCTATGTCCGCCAGTACCTGCGCTGCAACCGCTTCCGGAGTCACATTTTTAAAGTTGTAACGCCCATTGGATTCCAAAAGATTTTTCATGATATCATAAGCCGTATAGGTGATCGTACCGATCGCAGTTGACCGCTCAACGTTAAAAATCTGTCCGTAAAACAATTCATCGCCATCAGACAATGCAATATAATCGCCTGTGCAAACGGCGGGAATTTTAAGACCCGGGTCATACGGATCGTTTAACAGCGCAAATTCTACAGAGCGGCCAGCATTCAAAACACTGCCAGACCACGTAACGGAATCCACCGCTTTAGATATGTCATACTGCATATTTTCCTGCATTTTAATCAACTGTAAAATCATGTCTTTGCCCCCGGTATTGTCAGTACCTGCCCCGGTTTAATCATATTTGGATTGCTGCCGATCACAGCTTTGTTTTGCTCATAAATTGCCTGCCAGTTGGTTGATCCGGTCAGTTTCCTGGCAATAGCACTCAGGCTGTCACCAGATTTAACCGTGTAGCTCTGCGTCCCTGTTGTCTCCGGCTGATCCCTTCCAGATGTTCCCCCGTCGCTTCCAGACGTCGCTGGCTGTGCTGGCTGCTCTTTAACTAGCACTGATGCCGGGATACTAACCGTCCGATATTCCTTCATACTAAGCGTATAGCTGATATCCCCAGTTCCATCATTCTCGCCCCATTCGAACGATTCGATGGTCACTTTCATGGACAGCACCCCGGTAATAATCAGTTTCACACTCCCGGCGCGTTTCATTTTTTCAACTTTCTTTACCATAGCGATTGGACTTTTCGAACGCACATCACAATAGCCAGAGTCATAATGTCTCGGAAAAAAACTGGAAAAGCTGATCTGCTGCAGCTTCCGCTTTCCCCGCAGCGTAATCTCGCCAAGATTGCACACGGTTACGGATGTGTTATCTTGCTCCGATGTTACGGTATACTCAGCCGGCACTACCGGAATCCTTATTCGACTTCCGCCGCCCTTAAGCCATATTTGTAGCAATGCTCACACCTCCCATGTTTCCGGATGCCGCCTTGATTTTTTTGAGCAAAGTATCCGCAATGCGGTTAATGTCTGCATCCTCTCTAACCACAATGGTATCGGCAAGTTTCGGGATGCTGATCGACTGTCCCGCAGACGCCTTTGCCATCTGCATCGATACGTCGTGAGGATAGATCCTTGTGCCTCGTGGGAGATCCAGAATCTCGCCGCCTCGTTCATGGACCTGTACCAAGCCGCCACGCCAGGAGCGATCACCGACCGCCCTTCCGGGCACCTTGCCGGATGCCGAACTTTTTTCTCCGCCCAATCCAAGTAACCCTTTAACGCTATCTGCCAGACCGCCAAGTATTCCTATTGTTGATTCTATAATTCCTTTTATGACATCCCATATTCCGCTAAATATCTGTTGCACACCTTTCCATCCGGCTGACCAATCGCCTGTAAAAGGTCCTGTCACAAACGTGATAATGCCCTGAATTGTTTCTATAATTCCAGTTACTATCGTAGTTACTCCAGCTAATAGTGCCCCCAAAATGGAAAGTGCTGTACCACACGCACCTGCAATCACAGAACCAAACACATTCATGAATACCGGTGCAACTTCCTGCACTTTACTGATAAGCGGCTGAATCGTGGTCATTAATTTTTGAATATTGGTTTTTAACCGCTGGAACGTAGGCGAGGTCGAATTTAAAGCTGCCTTAAACACATCAAAATGTGTTTTGATAGAAATAATCACGACAATCAGCGCTGCGATCGCCGCCAAAACCAACGCGACTGGAGAAGTTAATGCTGCAATTCCAGCCTGCACCAATCCTGCTCCTGTACGCAAGGCTTTAAATCCACCTGCCGCCCTGGAAGCAATTCCGACAATTTTATTCAAACTTACTCCAACTTTTCCGACCGTAGACACGACTTTTCCAAACATCATCAGTCCCGGTCCAACTGCCGCCGCCATCGCCGCCCATTTAACAATCTGCTTCTGCTGCGCCTCATCCATATTGTTAAACTTATCAAGTAGCGCCGTTATTTTCTCGACAAACGGCGTTATTGTGTTCGCCACTGTGTCACCGACCGTATACTTAAAAACATCAAACGATGATTTCAATTTTTCAACCGCACCGCCCGGACCCGACAGCAACGCACCCGCCATGTTATTTGCAGAGCCGGTGGCTTCGTCCAATCCAGCCGCATATTTGGCAAAGGTATCTGGCGATTGATTGATCAACGTCATCCATTTTCCCATCTGATTCTTGCCAAAAATAGCCGACGCTGCCGCCATCTGTTCCTGATCACTTAACCCAGCAAAGGAATCATGCAGCTTCTTTTGCATGGTCTGCATATCATCCATTTTTCCACTAGCATCAAAGAAGCTAAGCCCCAGTTTTTTCATAGCATCGGCACCTTCTTTTGCCGGTGCTGCCAATCTTGCCAAGCCTGTTTTTACTGCCGTCGCACCTTCCGAACCAGATATACTTGCATCACCAAATACATCCGTAATAACAGCCAAATCCTTAAAACTCCATCCAACCGAATCCAACATTGGACCGGCAACCGACATCGAATCAAATAAATCCTGCACCGTGGTATTGGCCTGTGCCTGCGCTTTCGCCAGCATGTCCGCTGCATCATTTGCTTTCAGTCCTTGATCCGAAAACATCTTCAATGCGTTACCGACGCCGCCGGTAACCGTAGCCAGATCTGTAGCTGTTCCGGCTGCCAGATCCATTGCCGGAGCGATCATGTCCGCCGCCGTCGCCGCATCAAAGCCCTGTCGGGCGAAGTTAAGCGCTGCATCCGCGGCATCCTGCATTCCGAATACCGAATTGGACGCCGCTGACTTGATCGCACTTTCCAGCGTTTTTGCCTGTGCATCGGTCGAACCCATCGTCTGCTGGACCAGTCTTAAGGACTTGTCCACATTTCCAAATTCCGATGCCGATGCCGCGCCCAGACCGACAAGAGGGGCAGTCACAACGGCAGACATTTTGGTTCCCATGCTAGTAATGCCCTCTCCAAATTTTGACACGCTCTTCCAGGCGTTCTGCGCTTTCTTCGTGCCAGCAGTCATGGTCTGGATCGTTTTATTAAAAGATGCCGTAAAATTGTCTATTAAATTAAACCGTACATCTACATCTTTCTTAGCCACTTATTCCTGCCCCCTCTCAAAGATTGTGTTTCTTCAACATCTCTTCAATTTTCCCGGATATAAGCTCCGGATACTTTTCTTGATATTCCTGGCGCGTCCGCTCTGCATAATGCCTTCCCGGTACAAATCCGCCCGTATAATGGCCGTGGAAATCATATTTTGCATGTCCATTTTCGACTAAATGAAAATGAGGAGCCCGGTTGGTGCTCGTTACAAACGAGCTGATCCCTTCCTTGGCTCCTGCAATTTTCCATTTTCTTATTTTATTTCCGTAATTGCCCGGCATCTTTGCATTAACATCTTCGTTAAAATTTTCTGCCACTTCAAACAGCGCATCCGAAGCTTCTTTTGGATAATCAGATACCATTTTCTGCATATCCGCTATCAGTTCATCCGCGCCATCAAATTCAAGCCTTATCATTACTTTCCTCCATTTATCTTCTCTCGAAGTTCTTTAATGAGTTCAGCTTCCATTTTTGCAAAGGCGCGAATCACTCTCTTATCTGACTCATGCGCATCAAAATATACCGACGGTGCCCAGTCATGATTACAAAAAAGATAAAACATCAGCTGGAAATCAACGTCGGTATCTACGAGTTTTTTACCTCTTCATCCGTTTCTTCTTCATCATCTCCATATCCAGAGAGCTCCGCCACCTGTCCAAAAACAGCAGTCATTTCTCCGCCTGGGAACAGGATCCGCGCCAGGTCCGCCGGTGATACAGCGCCAAAATGGCTCTGCAGTTCCTTATCCTTTAAAGATGGCTCCTGCATCGCTTCCACAACAATCAGCGTCTGTGCCTTATAGGTTTTCGCCGGATCCACGTTACCTTTCTTGTTGGTCGCCGTCGCAAGCAGACCTACATAGGTTTCTCCGGACAGTGCTTTAATCTTCACACTGACGTCCTGTCCCATAATTTTAGACAAGTGCTTTGCGCGAATTTCCTTTGTCGGGACCTCTTCCACAAGCTTCCGGTCAAGTTTCATGAGTGTATCAATTGATAAAATTGCCATCGTTCTTCATCCTCCTATGCAATAATCAAATCCAGGAAATCCCAGTCCTCAAAAGAGAAATCATAGGATTCTTCCGTTACTTTTCCGCCTTCCCAGTCCATCAAAGTTGCTTCGCTGAATTTGCAACCATATAAAACTACTCTCTCAGCTCCCAGCGCATCCGGATCTGAAAGATTCATGATAATTTTGCTACTAACTGTTTTCCCGCTCTTAATTGCATCAGACATCTTTTTCGCAATATTACTGCGGACATGATGTAACTTGATAGAGCCCTTTCCTTCCACCTTAGTCATCTTTTTACCATTCATGAGCCGACGCGCCATCTGGATATCCGTGTATGTTATGTTAAGCACTGCTTTTCCAGATTCAATCTCTGCAAGATAATCATCATCCAGCCACGCCTCACCAAAACTTCCATTAATCGTGCGGTTTGATTCAAATTCTTTCATGCTGCTCCTTTCCGTTGCGATACCGCAACTCTTTTACACATTGATTGTCAGGTTCACATCCTCGATGGCATCGGTAAGTACTACCGTAGCCTTTAAAAACACATGGGAGCCCGTGTTTGCCATCTTAACCTCATCATCAGACAACTCGTCGGGATTCTTGGTTGAGCCATTTACCGTGACTTCTTTCCCCAGGCTTTCCAGATAAGTCCGCTGGGATTCAATATCAATCTCTGCGGTACCTGATTCAATCACACCCTCACTTACCAGCGTTTTGAAATATCCGTTAATCGCTGTAATTAAGAGGCACTTATTGTCATAGCTGTTCGCATATTTGCCGATATAATCATCCTGAATTGTGGACTGGATATCCGTCTTAATCATATCCATATCTTCAACCAGTTTGATTTTCTTGAAAGAGTCTCCTTTATTCCCTGTCGTAGTCACAAACGACGTAACCGCCCGATCCAGTTTCACTTTCTCACCATCCCATAAAGCGATTAATTTTCCTGCGCCTACGGCAGTATCCCTTTCGCTCTTATTCAGGCGCGATGTATCACTGAAATCCTTCATCGGTGCGTAAGTTGCCGAGATTGTGATATCAGTTCCCGCCAGAATACCCGCGATTCTCGGTGTTCCCTGCTCCGGTGTGTATTTTTTAACGGTTACCGTCGCATTATTGCCATCGCTGCTTACAGTTTCCTCATACGAAAGCGTGGAAACCCAGTTAATGATTCCTTCGCAATCCGCCGAGTCCGCATTCGGCAGAACCGCCTTGATCATGTTATCGTTCTCGCGCTGCGTTTTAACCCACGAAACAATGTCATTGGTTTTTCCGTCCGTCTCAACCGTCGGAATCGCAAGCCACTGGAAGGTTTCTGTCTCCAGATAACTCAGCATATCCGTATACAGCTGGTCTGCCTCTTCCGTTGCCGACATCACGTAAACAATCACTTTCAACGGTGCAGTGCTATACCCCTTCAAGCAGTCCTTGACGTACTGCTTATTGGCCTCTGACCATCCCGCCGGAATTCCTGTCACATCCCGGATGATATAGACTTCCGGATCGCCTTTAATACTGGCATCCCTAAGCACCAACGCAACAATTCCTCTCGATCCACGTTCAATCATGCTCGCTGCCTTTTCCACGAACGTGATTGAAATACTTGGTGATAATAACTTAGCCATTTAGTCTCCTTTCGCCTTAAGCTCGGTGTGTAAATGTTCCATTGTCTCCTCTTTCGGACGCTTCTGTGTGCTTTCCCACCAGTCCAGCGCAAACGAAATCTGTAAGATATTGTTCTTTTCCCCGATATACTCATGCGCATATCGGAGTACCTGCAGCTGCCTGTCATTCACGCAAAGATTCATCCCCAGCTTTTCCCCTATTTTTTCCGCTTTGGAAAGGTTGTCCACCTGTTCGGATACTCTTTGCACATACGTAATCATGACGCTACAGGACTTATTCAGCATATTTTTCGTTTGCCGGTTTATCCCTGCCGGAATACATTCTACAAAAAAATACGGCGGTACCGCTTTATCCACGGTATCATTGCCGTATCTTGTAATTTCTGGGTAGGTTTCCTTCAAAATATCATTTACAGTGCGGATAACGTCCGCATAACTTACATCAGCCACCTTCCGCCTCCTTCACTGCATGATCCTTTGATTCTGTACACATGAGTTCCATATAACGATTGTCTTCCATTAGATTGTTAGGGTAATTGACCTGAAACTGCCGCCCCTTATACACCACAACATCTTTTTCTGTTACATCCGTATAGCGGAGTGTAATTTTATACACCAACTCATTGACATTTTTGTAATATTCAAGCTGCTCTTTTCCTCTTATCTGCCGAATCTCAGCCCAGCAGGATTTGAGCGGAACCAGCTGTTGTACCTGATTACCAAGTTCATCCTCAACCGCCTGATAACGCATAATTGTAATGCGTCGATTTAACCTTCCGGGATTGATTGTCTTTACCTGGCTCATACCTCTTTCTCCGCCTCCTCCTGCTTTAAGCTGTATTTCATCTGAAGCTGCAGAATCATGGACTGGAAGGTATACTCGATCCGCTTTTTAACCTGCTGCTCCGACTGCATCAGCTCCCGGTTATCATACATATTCTGTACGACCGCTGCCAGGAGAACCTGGGCGGTCGAATCCGTATCATCATACTCGCCAACCGCCGACCGGATAAATTCTTTTCCGGCATCTATCATGGTCCGAAGCAGGCTGTCCTCTTCGTCTCCATCAATCCGGAGATAACTTTTGATATCTTCCAGTTCCATCAATCATCACTCCTTATGATCCGGATACAGTGGCATCATCTACCGTAATTACACCGTTTTTAAACGCCGCTTTATCCTTTGCTTTGACATCCATGCGCAGAATGCCACGGAACAGGGTCATATCCTGCTCATACGCGTTGAAGCCAGTTACAGACGCCACATTTGATGCCAGGACAGAGAGCTTCTGACGGTCAAAAATCTTAACACCCTCTTTCAAATCGCCGCAAATCATCGGGATTCCTCTCTTCTTTGCAGTTGCCACATTCGATGCCAGAATAGAATTCGGAATTACCACCAGCGGAACATTCGTGGCTCCTACTGCCAGCTGGTATTTAATCGGGGATGTCGGATCCATGTTTGGTTTTAAGAGATATCTGCCGTTCGTATCTTTTAATGTATCCATCCAATTTAAACCATCATCATTTGTGACAATCTTAGATGTACCGGCAAAAGCCGAGCCAATTGTCACTGTAAGCAGTTTTTTAATTCCATCTAGATTGCTTAATTCGGCGGCAGTCTCACTCTGCAGGACTCCCAGAATCAGACGGTTTCTTGTGGCAATATCCTCTTCGCCCAGCCACTGGATCAGCGTATTTGTAATATTGGCGTCAGAATCTGCCAGCAGTTCGCTGGTTACCGGCATCCAGCCCGCGTATTTCTTAATTGTGTACTCGATTAACTCAAAGGTCGGTCCTGCCACGTTCGCAATCTTTCCGCCCTCAGCGACCTGGGCAAAACCTGTGTGATCCGCTCTCGACTGATATGTGCGGCGGCCGCTATCTGTAGATACAGACTCCGTATCTACCAGGGACTCCATCGAAAATCTTGCTTCTTTGTAACGGTTGATCTCTGTTTTGATATCATCCGGGACCGTGTAGCCGCCGTCCACATCTGTTCCCGCTGTATTTGCTTTCACATTTTTAAAATAATGACGCGCCGCATCCGCGAACTCATGAATCGCATGGTTTTTATTGATGTTTACCGGATGCACTCCAGACGGCTCCGCACCCTGATTGGTCGGCTCAACTGTCGGCTCGATCGGCTCCGGCTCCGCTTCCTGATCCAGAACATCTTTTAACAGATCAAATTTATCCTGCATCTTCTGGAGCTCTTCCTTGGCCGTCTTTGCCTCCTCCAGCTTTCCATCGTTTGCCAAATCTACCACTTTCTGTTTCTGTGCGTTGATCTGGTTTAACAGTTCAAGTAATTTCTTATTCATATCTTATCTCCTTTCACACCCCGTACAAATCGAGGTCTTTTAACAGGTTTTCTTTTTCTTCTTCCAAGGCTTTTTCTTTTGCCTTTGCTGCCCGGAACTCCTCAATCATTTCCGGCGTCACCGCCGTCATGCCTAATGCATTGGTGAACGCCGGAGCCTCATCTGAGATCGCATCCACAAATCCAAGCTCGACCGCCCTTTCAGCCGTCAGCCACGTCTCCTCGTTCATAAGCTTCAGAATCTCATCCTTTGGCCGCCCAGTCTTTACCGCATACGCATTTGCAAGCGCTTCATCGTAAGTTCGAAGCGTCTCCGCCATCTTTTCCATGTCCTGATGGTTTCCAGACACATACCACGCTGATACACAATGAATCATCAATATTCCAACCGGAGATATGGTACTGTGCCCAGCCATCGCAATCACAGAAGCGGCAGACGCTGCCATTGACTCCACCTCGATATCAACATCGTTTCGATTTCGCAGCATAGAATACATTTCCTGACCGGCCATGATCTCTCCGCCTCCAGAATTGATCTTCACCTGCAGGCGATCGCCTTTCGGCAGCTCCGCCAGCGCCTTCTGGACGTCTCCCGGAGTGGAACACTCAAATCCAAGCCAGTCATAAATCTCTTTGGAATCATTTCCGACAATGTCCCCATTAATTTTCAAAACCATTTACTCTTCCCCTCCTTTCCCATTCACTCCATATGCGGCGCCAACGGATGTCAGCGGCACATAATTTCCATTTACGATTAATGCGTCTCCGCCAGGCATCGACGGAAGATCCAGGAAATGCCGTCCCTCATTCGGTGTGTAAACGCCATTCTGGACAGCTGACGTAATGGTCTTCATCTGCGTTTCCGCATTTGCCCGAAGCAGCACCCGCTCATTAAATTTATACAAGTATCCTTCCGAACGTTGTTTTTCGGATAGGCATTTATAATTGATTTCCTGCTCGTACATTGTGAGCCGATACAGCATAGTATCAACCAAAAAAGCCAGCTGCTGCGTTTCCGAGTTCGCATAGCTGGACTTTTCATAGTCATTGATTTGATTCGGTTTTACTCCAAATGCCGCCGCAATCTGCAGCGCTGTATATTTCCGAAGCTCGTAAAACTGCGCGTCCGTCAGTTTATAATCTAACGGCTGGAGCGTAAATCCAACCGGAAGTGCCACTACCTTCCCGGCATTTTTAGCCCCGGTCAGCAAATCGTTATACTCTTTCTGCAGTTTCAGACGCAGCTTGGTATCCAGCTCGCCGGTGTATTGCAGTGTGCAGGATGCCGTCAAGCCGCCCTCATAGAGCTGGTTAAGATAGGACTGCGAGTATCCGGCGCCCTTTACGGTATCTCTTAAAATATCCCGCACAGATTTACCCATAATGCCGTCCCACGTCAACCAGGTTTTAAAGTGCAATACGCTATCTTGGCGGAATGTGTACGTTTTCCCAGTCTTCGGGTCAGAATAACGATAATACAGCTGTCCTTTTGCTCCAAAAATCCCCGCATCATCCATCAGAACATCTACGCAATCTGACTGCATCGGCCAGAAGCCTTTTACAATCACATTCCCGCCGAACTTCTTGCGCACAAACTGGGTCTGAATCCACACATAAGCATTACCGTAATGTTCACAGTTTGCTTCGATCGTGGACCAGAATGTGGATGGCGTCATGATCGGGTTCGGTCGGTTCATGAGCAGATCCGCCGTTCTATCAGTCGGCGCCCTGACCCTTCCCCCGCTTTCGTCTTCTTGGTATAATTTCAGCGGCATTTTTCCCATCGTCTCCGCAAGCACTTTAAGACAGGTAAAATATGTGGTCTCCGCGATTGCTTTCGGCTTGCCTGCGTCAATCCCCCACCACTGCATTAATTTGTCAAAACCGTTGTCTGACTCCGCTGATATTTCATTTCTGAAAACATTTTTGATTTTATTCCATAAACTCATGTGTTCTCCTCTAAAAATCTAGCAACATAGTCATTGAGATTTTCGCCTTCAAAATCATGGTACAATGCCAGCTTAAACGCCGCCAGAGTCGCATCGACCGGGTCAATGCGTTTTGTATTGGCATCCTTATCAATCTTAATCAGTCCATTACTTGTCCGGATCACCGCGTTACTCATGGCATAATTCAAAAGCGGGTTATGCGTATATGCCACATTCCCGGCAAATACCTGCTCCCGGAATCCCTGGGTTGACTCATTTAAGGATTTATGGCTTTGGTATACCTCTTCAACCGTATACCCTTGATCAGACAAATCCATCATGATTTTTGACGCATTCGCCGGGTCAAAACACAGGCACTGAATATCCAGGTTATATTTCTCGCACTCGTCCAAGACATATTGCATGACAAAATTCTGATCCACAATCGGTGTATTCGTCAGCGTCAGATACCCCAAACGCTCCCAGGCATCATATGGCATCTTATCTTTTATGATGTGTTCCCGCAGCTTGTCCATCGTTGGAATAAAAGAATGCGTCCAGAGGATGTAACGAACCACCGGCTTTCCTTGGGCATCTACCGCATCGCACTGGTATGGAACGATAAAGGCCACCGAAGTCAGGTCAATCTTAGAGGACATATCGAATCCCACATAAACCGGCCGTCCAGTAACATCAACCGGAAGTTCTTTTACCTCGCAGGCTTTCCACTTGGCCATATCCATGTACCCGTTATCTTTCGCCTGCACCCACATATCCAGCATTTTCGTCATAAACGCAATCAGCTTTTCCGGAATCTGTCTGGCAACCTCATAATCCTCCCGGATTTTCTGCAATCCCTCTGGAAAGTATGCTCGAATCGGATTGGCTTTCTTCCAGGTATCTTCTGCGCCGATATCATCCCCCGGATCCGCCTCGCAGATATCAACAAAATACTCATCATTAAAGACATCGACATCCGGATCCAGCAGCTTTGCGCAATAGTCATATTCCTGTGTAAAACATGGATATGTCAGGTCTTTTCCGGCTGTCGTAATGATGGACATCAGCGGCTCCTTCGTATTGGAGCCAAGCGCCAAATCATAAAAATCTGTGGTCGGGTGCTGATGGTACTCATCGATAATCAAAAAAGCCGGGTTTGTACCATCTCCGGATCTTCCATCCTCTTTTGAGAGCGCCTTTATAAAAGACCCTGTTTTGATATGCTCAATACAATCCCGCTTGAAATTAAACTTCGATCGAATCAGGGAGCCACGCGTCATCAAATCGCACTCGTTAAATACAATCTTTGACTGCTCCCGCTTGACTCCAGCGGTGTAAATCTCATTTACCTCGTTATTCTGCGTGGATGTGATTGCAAGCTCAAACAGTGCCTCGCCCGCTTCCATCTGGGACTTCGCATTCTTACGCCCAACTTCCGTAAACGCCTTTCGGAACCGTCTTCTGCCGGTTTCCTGGTGAATCCAGCCATATATCTGACATTCCCGGAATTTCTGCCATGCAGTCAGCTCTATCGGCGTTCCGGCCAGTGCACCCTTGGAATGTTTCAAAAGCGAAAACCATTTCACAATGCGATCCGCTCTCTGCTCATCCCAAATATATGGAAAATCTGGCGTTCCTACACGTTCGAGATCTCGAAGAAATCGTTTGCAAGCCCACACGTGTTTCTTCCCGGATGGAATCGCACCGGAAATGCATTCCTCGCAGTACCGAATAATCTCCTCTTTATTGGTCATCAGAAGTCACCAAAGACCTTTTTCAGATCCTCTTCCTCCTGCGTTGCTTTTGCGTGTGCTGCTTTCAGCTGACCGTCCAATGTCATTCCTAAACGCCTGGATGACTCCGCCATATCTCTTCGCGCTTCATCCATCATTTTTACCAATGGATTCGGCTTCGGACCGCTGCGTGTCCAGATTATATACTCAAAATCTTTTTTCCGCACTTCTTTTACCAGATCCATATAGCGGCCATAGCTATTCGCGTAATTCAGCAGATCCGATTTGTTCAGATTTCCAACCATTCCCACTTCCTCGCGCAGACGCTTCAAGGCTCTCTCGTATTCCTTCCGGGCAGTCGTATTCACAAACTGCGATGCAGTTACATCATCCAGATCCGCGCCATCCGACTGTATCAGCGACTCTTCGTATTCTCTACGCGCCTTTTCCGCCTTTGTTCTGTGCTTTGAGCTAAGCTGCAGCACTTTTCTGTTATTGGCCATATCTATCATCCCCTCCTTTTGACCCCCAAAAGGGAAATTTGCGAAATGAAAGGAGGAGCGGCGGTCTACGGCTGAAATACCGCTACTTTTCCGCACCCCCCTGGGCAGCCCAATCAGGAAGCTTCAAAAGTGATCGAAGCTCCTCTTGTGCTTTCCTCTTCTCCTCATCCGATGCCCTGTAGCGTCCATGCACCTCATCGTGCGATGCTCTGGACAAAGGTATAAGATTATCCAGACGCCAAAAGCGATCCGGATCTTCTTCTGCCGGCACAATGTGATGGACTGTAAAAGCATATTCGATTCTTCCATGTTTCTGTGCGTATGGATCAATGCCAGAATAGAATCCAATAACTGTATTTCTTATCTTCTGCCATCTGGCAGAGTGATACAGTCTCCTCGTTTTTTCTGGCGGTGCATACTCCCGTTTATACCCACACCCACATTTTTCTCCTGCCGGCACTCTTTTTTTACAGTGCGGGCATCTTTTATATATCATCACATCACCTCCCGGCATAAGAAAAGAGCACCCGCTTTCCGGATGCCACTTCATATTGTTTAGCACAAATTTATGTGCTTTTTGTGTTGACTAGCACTATTTTATGTGCTATAATTATATTATCAAAAGGAAAGGAGAGTATCGGATGGGTAAGAAAAAGAAACGCAAACAACTAGAGCGCTTCCTCAATCTGCTTATCAAAGCCGTGGCTGCCACCGCAGCATTGATAATGTCAATCGCAGAGTTGATAAAAGCGCTCAAGTAAATGACAGGGGAGAGAAATCTCCCCTCCCAAAATCTTATCATATCCGATTAAAAATGTAAAATGAAAATCCATTTAACCACCGTACTCTTACTTTGCTCTCTTATATTTGCAATCGGTTCGGACTGGTCTATCCCATCCTGTATTTTTACAGCCTGTATGTCTATCCTTGTCCTTGCTGATGTGATTCCTAAATTATGGAGGTGTTTCCATGCGTCTAAAAGAAATACGCACTGAACGCGGTCTATCCGTTCCGAAGCTAGTCGAACTGTCCGGTGTCCCGCGCCGAACAATCCAGGAAATTGAAAACCGTAATGACTGCCGCGTATCAACCGCCATCCAGCTGGCTAATGCTCTGGGCGTTACCCTGGATGACTTATGCAGAAACGAGTCGGCTGAATAAGCCGGCTTTTTTCATAGCAAAAGGCACCCATCTCGCGACAGGTGCCATTCTCGAAAGGATATTTATTACCAAGAACCGCAAAATAAGCGGATCGGCGTGTTGCTCCGCCAAACAACCGCCAAATCGGGACGGAAGGACTCGAACCCTCGACACGCTGGACATAAGCCAGCTGCTCTAACCGACTGAGCTACGCCCCAGGGGGTTCCCCGCCGGGGTCACTGTCCAGCGGGGATTGAAGTATATACGGAGGAGTATTCAACGCTCTTGCAAGCGTGTCCGTTGAAGCTGTCAGCTATAAGCCTTTAGCTTCATGATACATGATAGCACTTTGAAAACGAAAAAAACGAAATAAACGAAATAACTTACACTTCTTTCATAAATTTTACATATTCCATTCGAACACTATCTCCAGTCGCCCCGCGCCCCATGCGTATAGCTACCTGCTCCCATGTCATTCCTTCAAAAACCCGATACCGGATAATACGCTGCATCCGCACTGGAATCGTATTGATCCACACTTCCACGTCCTGTTTAATCCGTGCCGCTTTCCGCAGACGCTCTTTTAACACTTCTTCCAGACGATCCTCTGCACCTGGCTCTTGCATTGATGCATACGCAAGTCCCTCAATCCGATACGTCTGCATCGTATATGGAAAATCATGTGATGAGCCTTTGACAGCATCCTGCTCTTGCCGCTTTTTTGCTCTCCTAATCTTTTCCAGCTCTGCTTCTGTCTCCTTGACCTGGGCGCAGGCATCTATGTACTGCTCCAATATCCGTTTGTCCAACGGTACCACCTCCCTTATTTTTTTCTGCAATAGTGGAGAATCTTTAGTCTCGCTTTGTCCCACTCTTCCAGGATGGGATCCGGAAGTATCCGATAACGTCCGGCAATCAGCCGTTCCTCATCGTCCGCCAGCTTGACCGCCGAAATGGAACGTCCTATCATTCTGCCTATTTCTGCATAGGAATAAACTCCCGTCACCTGCTGCCCCATTTGCTCATCATAAAGGCCATGCAATAAATTCATCCTTTTTCCCTGTTCATACGGCTGCTTCATTTTTCATTCATCCTCTCCTGCTGCCAAGGAACGTCTGCATCAATTTTCTTTTCCACTCCGGATATACCGCTTCCTTAGTGGCATCCACTCCCTCCGCCTCAAAAATACCTCTCTGTTCCACGTCACTTCCATATGCCTCCGGCAGATGCATCCATGCTTTTACCTCTGGCTCTTCCCATTCCGGATATCCATCTACAATCCATCCAACAACTGGATCATATACAGCCAATTCCAAAGCATCTTGAAAAATCATTCCACCAAAATGCCCTGACACCGTAACGAGCACCGAATCTCCGCTTTCCGGCAACTCCATTTCTGGCAGAATCCAATGATATTTAGCTCGTTCTGCTGCCAGCTCTTTAAGAATCGTAACAAGCTGTGAACGTTCAAACTCATTCAATTTTTTAATTTGCTCTGGAGAAAGCCCCGTTTCTTCGTAGGCATATAATCTCTTTTGCAATTCATACATTTCATTAATCATAACCTTCCAGTTTCCTGATTTAACGTTCTCAATATTAAACGCTTTTACCCGGATATTCCCATTCTCATCCAATTCGGTTAATCTTTTCATCATCTTACTCCCCTAATTATTTCTTATCGCTTAAATACATTTCAATTTGTCCCTCTGGCACAAAATTCATCCAGAGGCATTCTGTCCGGAGCTTGTTCGCCCTGCAGTATTCCATTTGCATTTCCAGATGCCAGCCCCGAAGCATGTCTCGATATATCTCATTGTCATAGCCACTTATCAACACCGGTCCCGTATGCCGCAGAAGCACCTGCAGCAATCGCTCATGATCTTTGTCGCTCATCTCATGTTTATACTGCTTCCCTGTCCTGCTGCCGAGGACATACGGCGGATCGCAGTAAATCAGCACATTCGCATGGTTGTACTGTTCGATCAGCGTGACCGCATCCATGCACTCTATCTGCACTCCCCGCAACCGCTCCGCCGCCTGCATGACGGCATCCGGCAGGCGGCACCAATCCCGCGCCGTATACGCCTTTTCTCGCCCGTACACATCCCTTTTCCAACCTGGCGCCGATCCCACCATCCTAAAACCATAACCTTGATTTGCCCGGATGCAGAGTTTTATCGCCCTACTATAGGCGTCTACTGGCTCATCTGCTGCCTCATATGTCTCCCTTGCATACGGTTGCTCCGGCTCTGAAAGAACCGGCTCTTCTTCAAATTCGCCTGCTTTCATCTTTTCGAGCATCTGTTCCAGCGCTCTTACTTTTAACTCCTGTTTTCTCAGATGCTCATCATTCGGTTCGATCCCTGGGATTTTCAAGAACTTTGACAATAACTCATTTTCGCCCCGATGCATCTGGAGAACCAGTTCTAAGTCCGTCTTTTCTTCCTGCTGCCAATCTTCAGTCTTAGATTCTTCTGCCAGGTCGGCTAGAATCTCTTCCTGCCCTGCTGCCACATCACTGTTATCCTCTGCATCTGATACCGGCCGATGAGCCGATGCATAGCACTCTATGTGGTAAGGGCAAGCTCCATGATGCTTACAATTCCAACAGCAGGCATGTGTACAATCTTCTCCGTCCTTTGCTACCTTCTTATCTTCTTCTAAAAGGTCGCACATAAAACCGGTACGATGGATGCACTTTCCGGACTTCGTCTCTTTCTCCTCGTCCTCCATCTGCTTCTTTACATCCTCTAACACAACCTCATTCCACATGCCCTGTATCGCCGAACAGAGATAAAACCATCCCGCATTTCCGAGGCATTCTTTATTCCCATCCCAAACCTGGACATAACTATCAAACATGTTAATCCAGGCCACCTTTTGATCGTTTACAGGGTCCAAAAAGTGATAAGTTCTGGATTGTCCCACCCATTTCGCTTTAAGCTGCTTTTCGCTCTCTACCACATTCGTGACTCTATTATGGAAATCCGCGAGGAACCAATCTTTACAGTTCCTGATTAACTTCTTTGCCACCTCATTTAAATAAATCCCACGAAGCTCTTGGCAAATCGTATTCACCTCTTCCGGTTCCTGTTGCGACATCGCAACGCCTTCCGGATCTTCTTCCAACATATCCGCAACCTGCAGTGTGACTGTTCCGACCGGAATCTCTTCCGGAAGCGCATCCTCTTCCAGTTCTTCGGTCGGTTCATCGTCCAAGAATTCCGAAATCTCCATCTGACCGGGAAGCTGCGGATCTGGATCTTCTTCCGCTTTCCGGATCTGACGAATTTCCCCAACCGTCATATCCGGTGTTACCTGCCCCATCTGCTCATCATCCAGGGAAAGCATTTCCTGCAGCTGGCTCTTGCTGTAGCCTATGTATCTCTCATCCAGCTCCGGACTGTTCCCGCCTTTCGAAAAGCGGTCGTTCCGGGTCATATAACGGGATGCCGTTGATTTATGAAAACCAAACTCCGCTTCCGCATACTCCCAGATGTTTTTATAACCTTTCTCCTCATACAGCCGCGCATCCCGAATCTGCTTCAGGTAATAGCCGATCTCTATCATGCTCCCCGCTGCGCTCTGGACAATCCGCTTTTCTGCCTCCGCCAGAGAGAGTCCCGTCTGCTGCCCAGCCGCTTCCATGCCCGTTCGCGGTGTTTTCTTTAATTCTTCCATCTCCGTACCTCTTTACCCTAATCCAGACCGATTTGCCATATCCCACACCATTTTGTCATAGTCATATCCATGCTCTTCCAAATTGTGGAACCGGTTCTTCGGCGCTGCCTGCTGCCTGTTTCTGTCAGTCCGCTGGCGGCTCTGAAGAAGCAGCGTTTCAAACTGTTTCCGGAATTTGCCAGTGCTGCGGATATTCGTTTTCCAGAATGGAGCCGTAACAGCGTAGTTAAGAGCTTCCTGAATTTCCTCTTCACTCCGTTTATCAATCCGCTTCATCTTTTCAATTTCCACAGCCCATTTCTGCCGTTCTGCTGCCGTCTTGGGTACCTTGGCTCCTGGCATATCCTTCACCAGTGCATCAATCAGGCAATTAACACAGCGCATTTCGAAACTATCTTCCGGAATCAGCTTTCTCGTCGGCGTTGCAGGCGGTTCGCCGTTTGCAACGAAGAATACGTTAGTATTCTTTTTACTTTGCTTTACTTTACTTTGTTCGATTCTGACGTCATTTTTTATCATTCTGTCGTCAGAATGGTCGATTAAGACAACATTTCCCTTGATTTCGGCATCACTTAATAAAAGGTATGCCTTTTCCATTTTTACAGCCTTACGTTTATACACGATATCCAGATACCGTTTCTGGATTCCCCTGGAGGTTAAAACCCCGTATTTTTCGTACAGCTCTTTGGAAAAGATACCCCGCCTGATAGAAGCCGCCACTATATTGGCTATTAAATTGTTTCCCGCGTCGCTGGATGAAAGGCATTTCTGTCTCGCAAAGAGTAACGCTATATCATCATTCCATTCGCAGTAATAACCATGCCCGCCGTAGATTCTCTGGAAGAGCTTGACGACTACCGAAAATGCTTTTAATCCGTATTCTGCTTCTATCAAATCAAATTTTTCATCTAAGTGACAATCAAGTGGAAAATAGGTAATACCCTCTTTGATACCTTCCTTCATATTCTCCACCTCGTATATGCCGCAGCAGGAAGGATATCCCCGCCTGCCGAAGCATCACTTTTAGGCTCGCTAAGACAACCCATCCGGACGGTCAGAGAAAGCCAATTATATTTTAAGGAGTCCCCGGAGTACGACAAGCTCCGGGGCAGATGCCAACCAATGGCACAGTTCGGTAATATATAACAAATTATCTCCACAGGAGAATGTTACTTTTTCTTTCGGTTATCCGATAACCACAATACGGTTTCTGATTTCCTCCGGCATTTTACCCAGTCCGTCCAGAAGGTAATCTTTAATGTTGGCGATCGCCTCATACTTCCAGATTCCACCTTCTGCTTCCACAAGTTTGAACTGTGGGGTCTCTTCTCCGCTGATACGGAACACAAATTTACTGGATGGCTGTTTTACCTCCATAAATGTGCGGAAAGGCGTCAAGTCCACCGGGTTCGGAACCATCGCATCCGCTTTCGATGCAACGCCCACGCTCATGGTTGCCACCTGGGATACTCCATCATCCGAAAACGTTTGCTTATTCTTCTTTTCGATGTTTCCAGCCAGCATCATAACCGCCGCCAAATCGTCATTCGGCTGAAAATTCGACTGCAGCGCAATCATGAAATTCTCCTGTTCGTACCAGCTTCCAAAACGAAACGCCGATATCTCCGCTTCAGCCTCAAACAGGCATTCTCTTCCACGCTCTGAATCCAGCTCTGAAATAAAGTGGACTCTCTCCGGGCTCTCAACATGAATTGTCATTTTCTTACCAGCAAATTCGCCCGCACATTTCTCAATGTACTCCAGAAGTGAAACCAGTGAATGAGTATGAATGGCTGCTGCCTTTTTAGGCGTGTCATACCGTACCAGATTGCGGTTCGCATATGTTTTTCCGGCAATCGTTACAACCTCTGTTTTTTCCGCCTGTACCGCCAGCTCTGCTACGCGGTCAATCGCTTCTTTTAATCCTTCCATCTTTCTATTCTCCCTTCTTCTTTCTTAAATCAATCGGTCCGGACTGCGGCTCGTAAATTTCTCCTGTCTCCGGATCGAAATTTTTCTCTGTCTCAGCCTGCTGCCGCGGCGCTGTCTGAATTGCATCATACGCAGCCACTTGCGGACGGTTATTTCCATATTCTGACATTTCGATCTTTCCGGTTCGCACATCCTGTCCAATCAAAAACGTTGTTTTCGACTTTTTCGGACCAGCTAACTTTGCTTCACAAGCATAGATCGTTTCGATTGTTCCGCTTTCATTCGGCTTGAATTTAAGTTTGATTGTTATTCCCCGCGCAGCCTCTGGATCCATATTCGGGTCAATAATGTTTCGCCCCACCTGTGCCAGCGCCTGCCTGAACTGCGCCGCCAGCGCCCCGTTCCCAATCGTCTCGAACGATATTGCCATCACTTCCTCCTTCCCGGCACCGGTATCTTTCAATACCGTACACCTTATATCTACTCATAAACCGCTGCCATCCCAAACTGTGTGCCAGGTTGTGATGGTTCCGGCAAAGAGCCGCTATCTCATTCTGCGAATCATCATAATGCCGCCGGTTATTTCCCATACCGATCGCATCCACATGATGTATGTCCGCCGCCCGCCCGCAGATACAGCACCGCCGGTATCGGATGCATTGGATCAGGTAGGTATCGATATCATCCGTCCTCATCAGACCAGATTCATCCATGATAATCCCCTCTTTCAGGGCATATTCCAACAATGTATTGATAAATTCTCTTGCTTTCGTCACGGAACAATCTGCCAGGGAAAAATATTCATAGTCCCCTGTCCGCATCATGTGCTCTACTTTCATGATTCCCTTGATTGCATCCATCGGGTACCCGGTATACTCACCGATGTCCCGCAGCGTGGCATACGCTTTTCTCTGCTGCAGAGGTGTGATGCGGCGTCCATCCTCTATGCCAATCGCCACATAACGGACATTCCTGTTCCGAATCATCCTGGCAAGCCGTTCGTCCGCCGCAAGTTCAATCACCTGCTGTCCCGGTGCCGTCGGACGAATCCGCTGCACCTCCGCTGTAAAATGTTCCATACTACCACCAATACTCCGTCGATGTATTACTTTCCTTACTTGCCATATAAGCTGCAGACTCCATCAAGCCAGAAAAGCGATCCGCCTCTCCCTCTTTCATCTTGGATACAAAAAAGCTGTCTCCTGAACTGCACAGGCACTGGCATTTCGCATACAGCTTTCCGTCCCGCCCGATAAAACCTATCACCTGATACAAGCTTGTCAGCGGACCGCCCCGCGGCAGCGCTTTTGACTCTGCAATAAAGCATCCCTGATACAATGGCAAGAGCAGGTGCCGTCCATTCGTCTCCCTGATAAGCCGATAGGGCTTCAGCGGGCGCCCATCCGGCCCCGCTGCCGTAATCGCATATCCTCTCTTGCTTCTTCCATCAAACCCACCCGCCGCCCACAGCGCAAATCCTTGCCTATCCTCCATCTGCACCTCTATGTACCGATATGGCGATACCGCCTTGGTCTGCACCCGCTCTACTTCATCAACTTTACTCAGTCCCTCTTCCAAGGCGCTCCGCAGGTTCTCTTCCTGACCTTCTGGCAAGATAAGGCGCGCTCGGATGCTCGCGGCGAGAATCTCTACCTTGTCCACCTGGCTCATAGTTTCTCTCCCTTCTGCAGTCACATGACTCGCCCGGATCCAGATGTGCTCCGCACCGCGGGCAGATTTTAAAATACCTCATTTTTCGCCTCTCCTATTCCGTATAAGCTAGCGCGTCTGCCTTCTTCTGTTCCTCTATTAATCCCTGTCCATATGCGCGCACCGCTATATCAATCACATGACTGATTGTCACTTCAAACGGAGGTGTACACTTCGCCGCCGATATGCTAAGCTCCTTAGCTTCTCTTTCCAACGCTGCATAAACATCGTCTTCTACTAGAATCTCTTTAACCTCTATTACCTTCATCGTGTTACCCCCTTTAAAGTGATCTCAATCCAGCCAATCATTATCCATATGGCAAAAAGAAACTATAACAATACCGGTTAATATCAGCCACATTACCCAGAACAGAACTAATTCCCAACGTCCAGCATTCTTTACAACATCCAAAGTTTCCTGCGGTGTCTTGTTCAGATAAAAAGAAGAACCATCTGATATCGCATTATCAGCCATCTTGGTAAAAATGGTTCCAATATATGAGGTATCGCACCCATCAAACACTTCCCGCATATGCCTTCCCGTTTTCACTGTATCTATGTAATGGCTATCAGGGCGGTTTATTTTCTCATACGAAAATTCCACTCCGCAAAAACTAACCCGTTTGCTGTGAAGCTCTTCAACTGAAATCGTGTCCCAAGTCCAGTAGGTTTCGATACGTGTAGTCTTTCCAGTATGAACCGTTCTGGTGTGCATCGTATATCGTTGAGTTTTTTTTGATAAATATAACCATTCCCCTTCAATATTCGGATCGCTGACAGTATCAACTGCCTTTAATTCTCCGTAAATCAGACCATCTCCAGAGTTTACACTCATACAATGCCGGAAAATTTCTGGTTCTTCAATCTGGATAGCTTTTTGATAGCTCTCTCTTCCTGCATCTTGACTATCGCTGATTTTTCCAGAAATGAAAATTCCAATCATGATTGAAATAAGTGCAATAATAATACTGACCAGAATCTCTCTTTTTTTTACTTCCATGACTATTCCTCAAATAACTTTGTCGGAGCTGATACAGGCGCTTGATAATCAAGGCGTTCAAAATTTTGCACCTTATAACCTGTCCATGACAAGAATACTCTCGCCGGAAATCTCTTAACATAACTGTTATACGTTTTTATATTGCTGTTATAATTTTCGCGGTACTGAGATAACTGATTTTCAATGACTGTCAGCTCCTGCATGAGTTGTTTATAATTCTCATTCGATTTCAATTCTGGGTAAGAATATGTGACCGCTGCCAGCGCCGTGCTTACATCCTCAATCTGATTCCCTTTAGACATCTTATCTGCCAACTGATTAAGGGTGTCTGATTCATGTCTGTCGTACTGTTTAACGCAATCTGCCAAGTTGTATACTTTATCCACACGTGCTTTCTCTTGTACCTTAATATCGGATTCAGCCGTATATACCGACTCTTCCAATCCAATCGCTCTGTTCTGTGCCGACTGGATACCAACTGTAAATGTCAGCGCAGCGGCTATAATAATTCCGCCGATAATTACAAATAACTTCCCGTTCTTCATAAGTACGCTCCTTTTCTCTTTCACTCATCGGCTTTTTTCTAAAACACCGAAGCACTCTGTGCAATCGCCATCATTGCCCCAGTTGCCACCGCCGTGACGGCCGCGCAGCCAACCGCCACACGAAACCAGAACAACCGCTGCGCGTCCGACCGATACAGTCTTGCCGCCAGCTCTCTAACCCTCTGCTGGCTCTGACTCCGAACGGGTATGTACTGCAATTCTTTTCTTTCCATTACGCTTCCTCGCTTTCTTCTCATATTCTCGACAGGCATATTCCCGGTCGGATTCCATGCACCGCCAGAAGCTCTGGCAAGTGCTACACGATTTTCTCTTCTTTTCCCCGCCACACATAACCAGTCATTTCCCAAAATAATTTCGGACTGATATAATAATTGGTCCGTTTTCCTCGATCCACCTGCTCCATACTGGTAACCTGTTTCATATCCTGCGTTGCTTTTCCAATCGGAAGCCACCCACAAATGATCCCCGCCTGCACCCAGGTTGGATCCTTTCCCATCACTCTAGCAGCTACCGCCACCGGTACGCCGCCAGTGCCAAATTCCGGCACACTGCCTGCTGCCATGAGCATCCGACAGACATGCTCTGCTATTTCCTTCGACCGTGTAAGATCTTTTGCCGTCTCTGCCATAACCTCACTCTCCTCTATCATTGCCTTTTATCCTGTCTTATCCTATACTGTACTTACAGGCGTTGCCGCGCCGAGTACAAACGAAAGGATATTTTACCATGTCACAAAATGAACTCCAGCTCTTAACCGATCTTTATAATCGCTATAAAGACACCCACAAACGAGAGTGCTCTATTTGGTTTACAAATATGTCTCCCATTGAGAAAAGAAATATAGTTGACTCTCTAGCTCTACTAGAAGAATATGGATATATCCGCCTTACCGCTCAAGCCGTTGGGTTTTGCCAATTTATTCTTACTGTTGAAGGTATAAAATTTGCTGAAAACGGCTACAAAGAACCAGAACCATTTTCCATGTTTAGCGGTGACAATTCTATCTTCATCAACGGATCACAGAACACCGTAAGCAACAACTATAATAAAATCTCTGTCGATGTTTCTTCCTCTAATCTTCCCGACGATTGCAAGAAACTAATCGAAGAATTATTATACGAATTGAAAAATCCGTACATCACTCCAGAAAAGAAATCTAATGTGATAAACAAATTTCTAACCGATATTTCTTCTGGAGCAATTTCCGGCACTGCTGCGACCGGATTGACTTTTCTTCTGAAATCTCTTTTTTCTCATATAGGTCTGTAAACATTCCAGCCAGTATATGATTGATTCTTTCATTGTGCTGGCTGTAACTTTTACTTGAATCGGATCCGAGAGTACACTGCTCTTATTCTTTTTGGATAAGTAGTATTTCTTTCTCAGAATGCCTTCCACAAACATTGTGTACTGCTCACCAGAGATTTCAAAAGTTATTCTAGTTTCCATCCCTCTCGCCTCCCTCCTATCTGCTTAGTTCATCCCAGCAGCTCACTCACTGAAACTCTCATCCGTTCGGCCACTTTCCGTAAAAAACTCATCTGCAAGTAATTTGAACTTTCCTAATCAAGCAAGTCCTCTATTGCCACTTCAAAATATGCCGATAATTTTTTAAGGCTTTCTATGCTTGGAGTTGATCGTCCAGTTTTCCAATTTGAGAACGCAGTCTGGCTAATTCCGGTTTCTTTTGATACCTGATACACTGTTTTGTTCTTTTTTTCCAAAAGAGCCTGAAATTTTTTGTACAAAATAGCATCTCCTTTCCGTAAGTATGGTATTGAAAATACTTTCGTACTGTGATATACTTTCAAGTATAAAACTACCACATTTTATAAAAGTAAGCATATCGCAGTTGAAAGTATTTATTTCGCTTGCTTTCGCTTGCGTAAGTAGATAATACAACATTAATCGTTAGTAGTCAAGAGATTTTACTAATTTTTGCGAAAGTATGCTATCTTTGTGAAAGGAGCACAAAAATGTACGAAGTCTTTGAGCAACTTCTACAAAAACATGGTGTTACCCCTTACAAAGTTGCAAAGGAAGCAGGAGTAACCCAAACCGCACTCAGTAATTGGAAATCTGGCAGAAGTACACCTTCATCTAAAACCCTACAAAAGGTAGCTGACTATTTCGGCGTAACCGTCGATTATCTAATGACCGGACGTAATGAAATAAAAGAAAAGGCTCCAGAGCTTACCGCCCGCGATGAGCGCGACATAAAGAAAGATCTAGATAACATCATGGATAAAATCCGAAACGGCGAAGATGGACCTCTGTATTACGGCGATTCTGAAATTGACAGTGCCTCCCTGAGCCTGCTCCAAAACGCATTCGAATACGCGCTTAGGGAAACAAAGAAAGAAAATAAAGTAAAGTACAATCCAAATAAGAATAAAAAGTAGGTGGTACTTTTTGGAAACAATCGATCATAAAATCCGCAGGCTGATCCGATATTACGAACGCATGACCGGAAGCCGGAATCCTATAAAGATTGCCGAATATGCCAATATTCGCATAGCGATTCTCCCACTTGGAAACATTGCTGGAAACTACAAACTTATAAACCGGAAGCGCTGGATCTTCATTAATGACAGCATCCCGGCGGACAGTCCGCTCTTCGAAGTAGTCGCGGCACACGAACTCGGGCACGCGCTTTTACATAGAAAAGAAAATTGTGCGTTCATAAAAAACAAAACTTTGCTGCTCACATCTGGCATCGAACGGGAAGCAAACGAATTTGCTGCTCATCTCCTCATATCGGATGATTTGCTGCAGGCTTATTCCGGGTACACGCAGAGCCAGTTCTGTGATTGTACGGGATATCCAATGGAATTAATTAATTTAAGATTAAGAACTAAAGAATGATTATGTCTTTAGAAAGGAGCCTATATGACATTAACATTTTCTCTTAGTGGAATTACTGAAGCTCAAAAAAGGATCCGAGAAAAAGGAAAAAATCTTTTTTCTGTTCCATCCAGCTACTGTATCATAGATATCGAAACAACTGGACTTTCACCCGATTTTGATTCAATTATTGAAGTGTCTGCCGTGAAATACGTAGATGGAAAAGAGGTAGGAAACTTCACCTCTTTAATTAAACCAGAAGAAACATATGATGACGGCACTTATATCGACGATTTTATTGAAAAGCTCACAGGCATCACCAATGAAATGCTGTCAACTGCCCCGGATCCAATGCCTGTTTTTAAGCAATTCAAAGATTTCATTGGTGAAAATATTTTAATTGGTCACAATGTTAATTTTGATATTAATTTCCTATATGACAACTTCGAGCATTATCTTTCAGAGAAACTCGATAATGATTTTGTTGATACTATGAGATTTTCACGATTCCTACACCCGGAGGAAGCCCACCATCGTTTGGAGGATCTAGCAGAACGTTACAAGATTGATTATTCAGGCGCTCATCGTTCTTTAAATGATTGTTATATCACTCACGCCTGCTACGAACATCTCCAGGAAGAGATGATTCAGTCTTCCGGAAGTCTTGACAGCTTCATCGATTCCTGGAAGAAGCACAAACGCGGCCTAAAAGCAACCGACATACAGGCGTCAAAGGGTTCTTTCGATGTTACGCATCCTCTTTATGGAAAAGTTTGTGTCTTTACTGGCACATTGGAAAAAATGGCTCGGAAAGATGCTATGCAACTTGTTGCTGATATCGGTGGAATAAATGCCGATTCTGTAACAAAAAAGACTAATTTTTTGATTCTAGCCAATAACACTTACTGTCCTCTGATTAAAGACGGGAAAAGTAATAAGCAAAAGAAAGCTGAAAAGCTCAAATTAGAAGGATACGATATCGAAGTCATTCCAGAGAATGTATTTTATGATATGTTCGAGGATGATATGCAAAGCACCGAAAATAATAATTGATAATTTTAGTTCACTTAAATAGCAAAACCGCCCGATGCTGGTAACATCGAACGGCTTTACATAGATTTTCTCTTACCAGATTGCTCTGAAAGATATAATCCAGCTTAGACACCTGAATTATATCATTCTCCGGGCGTCCTGGCAAGAGGGCGTTATTTTTATACCCATTTTTATGTTGCGACATCGCAACAGGAAGGAGAATGATCGTATGGCACTGATGAAATGTCCAGAATGTGATCTGCAGGTAAGTGATAGGGCTATCGCCTGCCCGCACTGCGGATACCCGCTTGATAAATCGGCAATACAGAAAAAGGTCCGAAAAAGTAAGAAACGGATGCGGCTGCCGAACGGCTTCGGATCCATCACTCAGGTAAAAGACCGGAGTCTTCGAAATTCATATTATGTCCGCGTCTGCGTTGGCAAAAACGAATTTGGAAAATATATTCTCAAGGCTTTAAAACCCCGCTCCTATTTTCAAACATACAATGATGCCTACTCGGCCCTGGTTGAATATAACCGGAATCCCTACGATCTGGATGACGATATTTCTGTTAAAGATTTATACGATCGTTGGACGAACGAATATTTTCCAAATTCTTCTGAAGCATACCAACGTACTGTTCGATCCGCATGGGCATATTGTTCCTCTGTTTACAATATGCGAGCCAAAGATCTTCGTGCCCGCCATATAAAAGGTTGCATGGATGATGGCTTCCGGATCGAAACCAAAGGTAAAAAGAAAGGGCAGCAAATTTTTCCCAGCGCCGGCACAAAAGCCCGCATAAAATCCATGTTCAACCTAATGTTGGACTATGCGCTCGAATATGAAATTGTTCCGATGAATTATGCCCGGACTTTTGACATTTCGGAAGAGATTGTAAAAGAAAAAGAAGAAGCCAAGCGTTCTCACATTATTTTTACAGATGCCGAAATGAACGCTCTTTGGGAAAATGTTGGAAAAGCTCCATATGTTGATTGGATCTTAATGCAATGTTATATGGGATGGCGCCCGCAGGAGCTTGCTACTCTTCGCCTGGACGAAATCAATCTGGACGAATGGTATATGCAGGCAGGAATGAAAACTCCGGCCGGGAAACAGAGAATCGTCCCCATTCATACCAGAGTCCGCAATCTCTTGATAAAAAATTATAAATTTGCTTTATCCATCGGAAGCGAATATCTGCTCAATGATAAGGGGCAGACTCACGCCGGTTCCTGGAAACTCACTTATGACAAATATGCTAATAGATTTAAAAAAGTCATGGCGCAGCTTAACCTCAACCCAGAACACCGCCCTCATGATCCTCGAATAACTTTTATTACCCGCTGCAAAAAAGCGAACGTAGATGAATATGCCCTAAAAGAAATGGTCGGCCACTCAATCCAAGATATTACTGAATCTGTATATACCGTCCGAGATGTCGAATGGCTCAGAAGTGACCTTGAAAAAATGCAATAAAAAGGAGGTCTAAATTGACCCCCCTTTTCTTTTTTAGAATGAGCAAGTACGGTGAGCAAGTAATCCACAAGTAATCCACAAGTGTATCACTTTTTACTGCTTTTTACCACATCTAACCACCATTAAAACCCTTGAAAAATCAATATTCTTTAGAATTTTCCAGCCTTCGCTGCTTCCTCAATCGAAACTGCAACCGCCACAGTAGCGCCAACCATCGGGTTATTACCCATACCGATCAGACCCATCATCTCTACGTGAGCCGGTACGGAGGAAGATCCTGCGAACTGTGCATCGGAGTGCATACGTCCCATGGTATCAGTCATACCGTAAGAAGCCGGACCTGCTGCCATGTTATCCGGGTGAAGGGTACGTCCTGTACCGCCGCCGGATGCTACGGAGAAGTATTTCTTGCCTTTCTCTACGCATTCCTTCTTATATGTACCTGCTACCGGATGCTGGAAACGGGTCGGATTGGTGGAGTTACCGGTGATGGAAACGTCTACGCCCTCTTTCCACATGATCGCTACACCCTCGGTAACGTCATTTGCACCATAACAGTTTACTTTCGCACGAAGTCCCTTGGAGTAAGATTTTCTCCACAGTTCTTTCACTTCGCCTGTGTAATAATCCATCTCTGTCTCTACATATGTAAAGCCGTTGATACGGGAAATGATCTGAGCCGCATCTTTGCCAAGACCGTTTAAGATAACGCGAAGCGTTTTTTTACGGACTTTGTTTGCTTTCTCTGCGATACCGATCGCACCCTCTGCGGCTGCAAAGGACTCATGACCTGCCAGGAAGCAGAAGCAGTCGGTCTCTTCTTCCAGAAGCATCTTACCTAAGTTTCCATGTCCCAGACCTACTTTACGCTGATCTGCTACGGAACCCGGAATACAGAATGCCTGCAGTCCCTCGCCGATCGCTGCCGCCGCATCGGCAGCTCTGCGGCAGCCTTTCTTGATTGCGATTGCCGCGCCTACCGTGTAAGCCCAGCACGCATTTTCAAAACAGATTGGCTGGATCTTCTTTACCTGATCGTATACATCCAGTCCGGCATCCTTCGTGATCTTCTCAGCTTCTTCGATCGAAGCAATGCCATAGCTATTTAATACGGAATTGATCTTGTCAATTCGTCTCTCGTATGATTCAAATAATGCCATTGTGATGTTCCTCCTTAACTATGTACCCTGTGATTATTTGTTACTGTTCACGCATACGTGCCCAGCAACGCAATTTTGCCGATGCTTCGCATTCCAAATCGGCAAACTCCGATGTCAGAAATGTATCGTACGGAATTTTCAGTTCAGAAAATTCCTATCTATGTACAATAACAATTATTCCTGTCTCGGATCGATAATCTTAACTGCATCGTCTACACGGCCGTACTGACCTTTTGCCTTCTCATATGCAGTGGTCGGATCGTCGCCCTTCTTGATGAAGTCGGTCATCTTACCTAAGTTTACAAACTGGTAACCAATGATCTGATCTTCTTCATCCAGTGCAATTCCTGTTACATAGCCTTCTGCCATCTCAAGGTAACGCGGACCTTTTTTCAGAGTTCCGTACATCGTACCTACCTGAGAGCGGAGTCCTTTTCCAAGGTCTTCAAGGCCGGCACCAATCGGAAGCCCCTCTTCAGAAAACGCACTCTGCGTTCTGCCATATGCGATCTGGAGGAACAGCTCACGCATGGCGGTGTTGATTGCATCACAGACAAGGTCTGTATTTAATGCTTCCAGTACGGTTCTTCCCGGAAGAATCTCTGCTGCCATCGCTGCAGAATGGGTCATACCAGAACATCCGATCGTCTCTACCAGAGCTTCCTGAATGATACCTTCCTTAACATTCAGGGTCAGCTTACAAGCACCCTGCTGCGGCGCACACCAGCCAACACCGTGTGTTAAACCGGAAATATCCTTTACTTCTTTGGACTTAACCCACTTTGCTTCCTCCGGGATCGGAGCAGCGCCGTGATTTACGCCCTGGGCTACTGGACACATATTTTCTACTTCTTGTGAATAAATCATTGTAAGACTCCTTTCGAAATGATTGGATTTTGTACTTTGTTAATTTTATCACATCAATCCTGTCCCTATTATCTCACGAAATTCTCAATTCGTCCATATGTTTTTTGTAACTTTTCAGACGGTTTTCTCATCTTTCTTTCTCTCCAAAAAAACATACAAAAACACGACAAAACTAACGAACAGAATACATCCCTTTACCATGCTGGAAATACTTAACGCCCACCAGATACCGCTAAGTCCCATCACAGAGGACAACAACACCGCCACTGGGATGCGCGCGGAGGTAAAGGTCACGCTGACGATCGACGGATACAGCGTCCGCCCCAGACCGGAAAACGCACCGATCGAGGTCTGTTCCACCATCATAAACATCTGGCTCAGTCCCACGATCCGCAGGTAATTGACGCCGAGCGCCATGACCTCTTCTTCCTGCAAAAAGATCGAGAACAGCGGACGCGCCATTCCGATCAGCAAAAATGTCGTGCAGAGTCCCCACGCCGCCGTCATCGCGATCGCACAGAAATAGCCGCGGCGCACACGGTCATACCGCTTCGCCCCATAATTCTGTCCGAGGAATGCATTGACTGCCGCCGAAAAGCCATCTCCGACCATCCAGGAAACGGATTCAATCTGACTGCCAACACGCTGTGCCGCCACTGCCAGATCACCCCATCCGGTGATAAGGCGGGTCAGAATCATCGAAATTCCTGAGTAAATCAGGTTCTGCACCGCCGACGGCACACCGATCCGCACGATCTCCCTCCAAACCTTCACTGGAACCAGCACCCAGAGACGCAGATGCGGAAACAGCACCTTTTCCCGCAGGACTGCCTTGAAAAACAGGAGGCTTACGAGCGCCTGTGCCGTGACCGTCGCAGCCGCTGCTCCGCTGACTCCCAGTTCCGGAAATGGTCCGATTCCAAAGATCAGCACCGGATCCAGCACAACATTGAAGACAAGCCCCGCCACATTGACGATAAACGGTGTCCGGCTGTTTCCCGCCGCCGTCAAAAGTCCTGTCAAGATCGCATTTAGATAAGAAAAGATCACAAGCCCACAGGCGATCCGCACATACCATTCTGCCTGTGCAATCACCTCCGGGCTGTTTAATTTAAAAAATCCAATTAACCGACTGGCTCCAAAGAGCGAAACCAGCCCATACAGCACGGCAAACAAAATCCCCAGCTGCAGCGCACCTCTCGCATACTGCGCCGCACTGTCATTTTCTCCCGCACCAAGACAATGGGCGGTCTTTACCTGACCGCCCGTTCTCGCCAAAATCGCAAATCCCTGGGAAAACCAGGTATACATACCTGCCGATCCCACCGCTGTGACGGCACCTGCCCCGAGGCGTCCGATCCACGCCATATCGGTCAGATTGTAAAGCATCTGAACCAGAGAAGTCGCCATGATCGGAAGAGCCAGTCGGGTCAGTGCCGGGGCGATTGCTTCATTCAGCAAATCTACATGATGAGATTTCATTATTTTGCAGAAAGATACTCGTCGATGCCTCTTGCACCTGCTCGTCCGGCTTCCATCGCGAGAATAACCGTAGCCGCGCCAGTCACTGCGTCGCCTCCGGCGTAAACGCCCTCTTTCGTTGTCTTTCCATTGCTCTCATCCGCCACGATACATCTCCAGCGGTTGATCTCCAGACCTTTGGTTGTATTGGAAATCAGCGGGTTCGGGGAAGTACCCAGCGCCATGATAACGGTATCTGCATCGATCGTGAAATCAGAACCGACCACCTCAACCGGACGTCTTCTTCCAGATTCATCCGGCTCGCCAAGCTCCATACGGCGGCATACGATGCCTTTGACCCATCCGTTCTCATCCTCGAGAATCTCAACCGGGTTGGTCAGAAGGTCAAAATGGATGCCCTCCTCTTTTGCGTGATGTACTTCCTCCACACGTGCCGGAAGCTCTTTCTCACTTCTTCTATATACAATATGAACTTCTGCACCGAGACGCAGAGCCGTTCTTGCCGCATCCATCGCTACGTTTCCGCCGCCGACTACGACTACCTTCTTTGATTCCATGATCGGTGTGTCATAATCATCGCGGAATGCCTTCATCAGGTTATTTCTGGTCAGGTACTCATTCGCAGAAAATACGCCGTTGGCATTTTCACCCGGAATACCCATGAACTTCGGAAGTCCGGCGCCAGAACCGATGAATACTGCCTGGAAACCTTCTTCATCCATCAGTTCGTCGATTGTGATAGATTTTCCGATAACTACGTTTGTCTCAATCTTAACGCCCAGCTTGCGGACATTCTCGATCTCCGGCTGTACAACGCCGTCCTTCGGAAGACGGAACTCCGGAATGCCGTAGGTCAATACTCCGCCCGGCTCATGAAGTGCCTCGAAAATGGTTACTTCATAGCCCAGTTTTGCCAGATCGCCTGCACAGGTCAGACCTGCAGGACCGGAACCGATGACTGCTACTTTCTTTCCGTTTGTCTTCTCCGGCGCTGCCGGTACAAAACCATGCTCACGGGACCAGTCTGCCACGAAGCGCTCAAGTTTACCAATGGAAACCGCCTCGCCCTTGATACCGCGCACACACTGTCCCTCACACTGGGATTCCTGTGGGCAGACACGTCCACAGACTGCCGGAAGTGCCGAAGAAAGTGCGATGACTTTCGCTGCCTCCTCAATATTTCCCGCTTTTACTTCCTGGATAAACGCCGGAATATTGATGGAAACCGGGCATCCAGCGATACATTTTGCATTTTTACAGTTCAGACATCTCTCAGACTCCGCAACTGCTTCTTCCATATTATAGCCGAGACATACCTCTTTAAAATTAGTCGCACGTACCTTCGGATCCTGCTCTCTGACCGGCACCTTTTTCATCATATCTCTCTTTGCTTCCATTATTTGTCACCTCCGCACTGTCCGCATCCGCCGTGATGAGTATCGCCCTCTTTCAAGCGCAGCATCGCTCTGCCTTCCTGAGTCTTATAAATTCTCTGACGTTCCATCGCCTCGTCAAAATTAACAAGATGTCCATCAAACTCCGGTCCGTCTACGCAGGCAAATTTGACCTGGTCGCCTACGGTGACACGACAGGCACCACACATACCGGTTCCATCTACCATGATCGGGTTCAGGCTGACAATCGTCGGAATCTCCAGTTTTTTCGTCAGCAGGCAGACAAATTTCATCATGATCATCGGTCCGATTGCAACACAGACATCGTACTTGCGTCCCTGTTTTTCAACTAAATCCTCGATGACACCTGTAACCATACCTTTAATGCCAAAGCTGCCATCATCGGTTGTGATGTAAAGGTTTCCGGCTGCCTTCTCCATCTCCTCGGTCAGGATCAGCAGATCTTTGGTCTTAGAACCTACGATAACATCTACATCAATGCCGTGCTCATGCATCCATTTTACCTGCGGATAAACCGGAGCCGCACCGACACCGCCGGCTACGAAGAGGTATTTCTTCTTTTTCAGCTCTTCTACATCCTCATGGATAAACTCGGACGGATTTCCAAGCGGTCCTACGAAATCATGGAATGCATCCCCAGCCTTGAGGGTGCTCATCTTCTCGGTAGAAGCTCCCACGGTCTGGAATACGATCGTGATCGTTCCTGCCTGACGATCAAAATCACAAATAGTCAGCGGGATTCTCTCGCCCTCTTCGCCCATCTTGACGATGACAAATTCGCCCGGCTCACATGCACGCGCTACACGCGGTGCTTCTACAACCATCAGATAAATCTTATCTGCCAGATTTTCAGCTTTTAAAATCGGGTACATTCTATTCCTCCTTACAGTTATATGAACATTTTATTGTTTGACTTTTCAGAATTCTCAATTATTTTACCACTTTGTCCTATTTTTGACAACCTTAGAGCGATTCCTTTTCCAGCTTCCGATATTCCCTGAATTCATAGCACAAATTGAAAAATGTCTGCTCGCCGCTTCGTCTTACCAGTTCCCAGCCTTCTTTCTCCAGATCAACCATATGTGTGTCTGCCACATAGGAAAAATCAATCCAGGTGATCTGCGCTGTGTCGCAGAACGGAAGGAACTGCCGGTAAATCGACTCGCCGCCGATGATGACGACATCTACATCTGTCAGATGTTTTTCCTGTTTCAGCTCGTCAATCCGCACCAGCGCCTCCTCGACACTGTGGCAGATCTCTGCCCCCTTTACGCTCAGAGCCTTCTTTTTTGTCAAAATCAGGTTGATTCTGCCATCCAGCGGTCGCTGAGCCGGGAAAGTCAGAAACGTTTTATAGCCCATCACGATGATTTTTCCCATCGTTTCCTGCCGGAATAATTTCTGATCCGCCGGGATCACCGTCAGCATCTGCCCTTTATTGCCGATACCCCAGTTCCGATCCACTGCCGCAATCAGCTGAAAATGTCTCGGAAACCGTTCCGGAAACTGTCTTTTGAGTGTCTTCATCATGCTCGCCGCATTGATATAGAATGCCTCGTCTGGCTGTTCTTTCTTATCTACATGAGAATGGAACACGCGCTCCATCTCCCGAAGCGCCGTCTCTTCTTCCGGGAACCGGTTCATAATATCAATCATTGCATCACGGCTGTCACGAAGCTTCTGCATCAGGACATCCCAGATCGTCGCCTTATCCGCTTCACTGACAAAGCCATAGTGGTTTAAAATAATCTCTTTTGCATCCAATTCCGATGAATACTCGATGGATTCTTCTGCCGCCTTATAGTCTACCAGAAACGACGGCATATAACTCCCATCATGCCCCATGACGCCTACCGTTTCACTGCACAGCATCAACTCATCGTCAATCAGGTAAGACATGGAACATTTCGTGTGGCCGATCGTCGCAAACGCGTAGATCGTATGGTCGCCCAGTTCGATCGTCTCACCGTCCTCCAGCGATACATCAATCTGTAAATCTGCATCGTCATATTCCGAATCCCATGGAAGCCCCGCCGCTTCTGCCGCCTCGCCGCTTAGACGCCGGATCGTCTTCAAAGCGCCCGGTTTCACTAAAATTTCTTTTGCGCGCTCGGAAGCATATGCTTTCACCCCCGGCCATGCTTTCCGCACCGCCGGAAGCCCCGCTACATGATCATAATGGGAATGGGATAAAAGAACCGCGTCTAACTCTGCATCGCCCAGTTCTCTTTTTATATTTTCCACCATCTGATCGGCAGCATACGCCATCCCCGCCTCGAACAGGAGATTGGCTTTTCCCTTTATCAAAAACACTGCACCGCTTCCGCAGCCAGATACATCAATCACCGTCATTGCTTTCTCATCCTTTTTGTTTGAATTTAAAATCGAACTGAGAAAATTTAAACAAAAACAAATCCTCAAATCCATATTTCATATTTGATTTTATTTTACTGGATCTTTATGAGAAATACAAGGACTGGTTCAAATCAGATGAATGTAAGGAATAATAGGGTAACTGTTCACAAATAGGAATTTTCTGAACTGAAAATTCTGTACGATACAGTTCTCGCAGCAGATTTTGCCGATTTGGAATGCGCAGCATCGGCAAAATCCCGTTGCTGGGCACACATGTGTGAGCAGTAACATAATGGGATTTTTAATAACAGAATGCCGCAATTTCATTCCAAACAAACGGAACAATATCTGAGCGGGTGTGGCTGGGATACTCGGACAGATTTTCTAAATTATAAAAAGGATCGGCACCGATATGAAATCGTGTGTTTCGTTACACAGATTCCGGATCAGCGCCGATCCTCTGGGTGGTTGGTTTTAATTTAGGGAATTATGAGGACGGGCTGCGCCCCAGCATGCTCAGTGGCTTCAGCGTGCTCAGTGCCCCAGCTCAAAAAAGCTGCGCTTTTCTTCGCTGGACGGGCTGCGCCCTATAAATCAGTCCAGCAAGACAGTTCCTTATGTGCAAGCACAACGTTCCTGTCTTACTGCCCTGCTTTGCACTGCTTATGCCTCAACCATGTACGGATATGTTACATCCAGGCACGGTACTCTGAGTTCTTTGATGGTTCTCGGGCTTAACCAGCGATACATGTTGATCTCGCTGCCGGCTTTGTCGTTGGTTCCGGATGCTCTTGCACCACCGAACGGCTGCTGGCCGATAACTGCACCGGTCGGCTTGTCGTTGATGTAGAAGTTTCCGGCTGTTCCTTTAAGTGCATCTTCCATCTTAACAATAGCTTCGCGGTCATCTGCAAAGATTGCTCCGGACAGACCATAGGACGTTGCGGTATCGCAGCTTGCCAGAGTCTCATCCAGTTTGTCATCCGGATATACATATACGGTCATAACCGGTCCAAAAATTTCCTCTACCATAGTCTTGAAATCTGGCTTCTTAGCCTCAATCAGGGTCGGATATATGAAATATCCCTTGGAATCATCGTATCCGCCGCAGATAACTTCTGCATCCTCGGATGCTTTTGCATAGTCGATGTACTCTTTGTTGGTCTTGAATGCGGATGCATCGATAACAGCGCCCATCAGGTTTCTGAAATCGGTTATATCGCCAATTTTAATCTTCTCAATCTCTGCCAGCATACCCTCTTTAACCTGCGGCCAGATGCTTGCCGGAACAAATGCACGGGAAGCTGCGGAGCACTTCTGTCCCTGATACTCGTAGGATGCTCTTGTCAGAGCTGCTACCAGACCCGGTACGTCTGCGGAATTGTGAGCAAAGATGAAGTCCTTTCCACCAGTCTCGCCAACCAGACGCGGATATGTTTTGTATTTCTTGATGTTCTCGCCTACTAAGGAGTAAACACCGCTGAACACTTCGGTAGAACCTGTGAAATGGAATCCTGCCAGGTTCGGATCGCTTAATACGTACTTGCTCATGTCAGAACCACGGCTCGGTACAAAGTTGATAACACCTGCCGGAAGTCCTGCAGCCATCAGGGCCTGCATTACATAGTAGTTGGAAAGAACTGCTGTGGTAGCCGGTTTCCAGAGAACTACGTTACCTGCGATCGCCGGAGCGGTCGGAAGGTTAGCACCGATGGATGTGAAGTTGAATGGGGAAATCGCGGTTACGAAACCTTCCAGCGGACGGTACTCGATGCGGTTCCAAACATTCGGTGTGTTGTTCGGCTGTCTGTCATAAATCTGCTGTAAGTAGTATACGTTGAAACGAAGGAAATCAATCAGCTCGCAGGTATCAATCTCAGCCTGATATGCGGTCTTGCTCTGTCCTAACATGGTAGCTGCATTTACTTTATCTCTCATCGGACCAGCGATTAAATCAGCTGCTTTTAAAAAGATAGATACGCGGTGTTCCATCGGCATCTCGGTCCATGCTTTTCTAGCTGCCAGAGCCGCTGCGATTGCATCCTTTAACTCTTTCTCACCGCCGGAAGCTGCTTCTGCGATTACATGAGCATGGTCATGCGGCATAACTGCTTTGGTTTTTCTCTCTGTCCAAACTTCCTTACCACCGATGATCATCGGAACCTGAACAACCTGTGCGGACTGGCGCTCCAGTTCTTTCTTTAAGCTGGCTCTCTCCGGGCTTCCTGGAAGATATGCTTTTACCGGCTCATTTTTCGGCATCTCTACTTTGAAATATCCATTGCTCATTGTTCATCTCTCCTTTTTGACATTTTGTCTCATTCGTGATTATGATATGAAATTTTTTCTCACTTCATTTTCGTAAAATCTAATTTTTTCTTTTTAATTTTCATATCAGTGAATTTCTATGGCTAAATATTAGCATGTTTTTCATTTTATGTCAATACTATTTCATATTTAAAAATACATGCTTTCATTATGTTTTTCTGTGCATATCGCATAATCTCTTTGCTTTTTCCTGTATTCTGTTTTGGATTGTAATTTTTATCGATCTTACTGTTCACGCATACGTGCCCAGTAACGGAATTTGCCGTGGCTTCGCATTTAAATACGGTAAATTCCTGCTGCCACCACGTTTTCTTACGGCACTTTTGCTTCCAAAAGTGCCCACCCGGGAACAGTAACTATCGATTCTTGTAATTCTGTATGTTTTTTTATGCTTTGTTTACGGAACATGGTTTTTGTGGTATACTGATCCCGCCTGAAACAACTCACAAAAGTGAGTTTATCCTGAAAATAATTCACTTATATGAAAAAGGAGTTTGATTATGCTTAAATTAGAACGTACCAGCGTCATGAATCTGGAAAATGCCATGCGCGGTGCCCGCAATCCGATGAACAGCTGGGGACGGATGGACAGCTTTTATGATGAGAATGGCGAATATAAACTGGGACCGAACGATCTCGACCTTGCGAAACGTCTCCGCAAAGCAGGCAGCGACCACCGCAAGTTTCTGCGCCAGGTATTTGTCTCAGTCGATGTGACCGCACCTCTCTACTGGTGGAAAGAATATGATACTTATAAAGTAGCGACCGTCGCCAATTCAACCAGCACGATGCACAAAATCGCCAGCAAACCGTTTTCGATGGACGATTTCAGCTGCGACCACATGACAGCCGGAACACGCGCATTTATGGAAACAGTTATCGCCAAGCTGGAGGAAATCCGCCTGCGTTATCTGGAGACAAAGAATAAAGATGACTGGTATGATATGATCCAGCTGCTGCCGAGCAGTTATAATCAGATGCGGACTTGTTCGTTTAATTATGAGACACTGATTAATATTTATTATGCCAGAAAGGATCATAAGCTGGCGGAGTGGCATACATTCTGTGACTGGATCAAGACCTTGCCGTATGGGGAAGAATTGATTATTGGGGAAGGGAAATAGATAATTAGTTTGATTTTCGTGAGAGGGACGGAGAAAAAGCCGCCCGGGCAAAAATGATCAGGTTTCGAGGACTGGGATTTTCTAGGCATCTTCGGTTTGATTAAAAACAGAAAGAAATCCTCACAAAGCAAGTTTGTTGCGGTTTCTTTCAACATCAAATCCGAATCTTCCAAGTAAATCCACAGTCTCGAAAATTCCATTTTTGCCCGGGCGGCTTTTTCTCCTGTTTATTGGATGATAACTTGGTAAAATTTAAGATCCTGGTGTCATCCAGCGCATGAATGCGGCTGGATGACGGCGTAGGATCTTTTTTCGTTCCGTATGATAAATTACTTTGTCCACCATCTACTTTCTTATCTAACTATATTCAAGAAAGTCCCCCATGTCTTTCTTCTAAATACTGAATGTGCGCTTAGAAGAAATGTTTAGTTATGGCAGAGAACTGGCATTCCCTTGTATACTTTCTCGTAGAGAAGTTTTGCTTTATCAACCGGCAGATTGATGCAGCCGTGGCTGCCGGAATACTGGTAGATGGTTCCGCCGAATTTACTTCTCCAGCTTGCGTCATGGAAACCGATGCCGCCGTTGAATGGCATCCAATAATCTACGTGACTTTCATATTCATATGTGCCGTCTGCCCGTTTGGCGCCGCGCAGAACGCGGTCGGTCTGCTTGTAGGTCAGGCTGTAAATACCTTCCGGGGTTGTGTAGTTTTTGGATACGTTTCCGGTTACGCATGGGGCATCCCAGGTCAGGGCGCCGTTTTCATACATATATACATGCTGGGCGCCGAAATCAACTTCTGCGTAGGTATTGCCCCAGTCTGCGTCTGAATGGCTGGCTGCCTGCTGGGAGAACTGGACTTCACGTTCCTGATTGATACCTGTCTGCGCCATCAGAACCAGGTTGTCTGTCTCTGCAGTCTGGTCAATCTTCCATCCATAAGGGCCTGTCAAGGCTACCTCTTTTCCGGAAGTGGTATGGAAAGTACGGGTAGTTCCAGCTGTGTCGTATTTCGCTGCCAGCGCCTTGATGTAAGCAGCTGCCTTATCGCGGTCTACAGTAATGACACCATTCTCGCCGCCTGTATACCAGCTGACATATTCAGTACCGGACAGTGTCTCGGTCGCATCACCGATATGGAAGGTGATGGTCGCATTTTTAGCCTGGTTCATCTGGGCGCAGAGTGCTTTTAAGGATGCATCGCCGGAAGTCACCTGGATCGGTGTGTAACATCCCAATGCTTCCAGATCGATCTCTGTCATGCCGGAGGCGATCGCCGCATTGATCGCCGTCTGTACCTTTGCCTTATCCACAGATTCTCCCTTTACTTCCGGAACAATCGTGAAATCTTTTCCTTCTTCCCAGGCGGATATATGGGCATCTACCGTCGGTGCTACACTATCTGACATACAATTTAAGGAAGCAATGCGGTTTGCAAGCATCGTCTGATCGCAGGAAAGCGGCATCGCGATCGTCAGCGCTCCTGCTCCAGCTACCCCTGCTGCCTGCTGGTCAATCGCTGCCTGCAGCTCATTTGTAATCACTACTTTATAGCCGATCTCCGCTGCGGTGATCTCTTCTGTCTTGCCTCCACGTTCTTTAATCGTTAATTTATAAGAACCGTAATTCTGCTCCAGCTTTGCCTTCGCTTCCTCATTGCTCATTCCGCCGACTGCGACGCCATTTACACTTGTTCCATTTGCAAAACTGCCATCTGCCAGTACTGGCTGTGCAAACATCAGCACCAGTGCAGCTGCTGCACCAGTCATTTTAAGTATACTCATACTTTTATTTTTCATTTTTTCACAAACCTCTCTGCCGCGCCATATGGCTGCGGCCTGTATATATGGATTCTGAATCCTTATTATAGCAGAGTCGGAAAAAAAGTCCAGACCGATTCTAAAAAAGATCGTCAAAAGATCCGATTCGTAAGAATTTCTTAACGGTTCCTTTTTTCTTTCCTTTTTCTTTCATTTTTTCCATATTCATGATTGCAGTTTTTCCATTTTGCAGTATGATGGTATTCATTGCAAATGGGAAGTATAACTTTCAGAACGTCCTTAAAAATGTTTAAAATTTTCATGTTCCCAAAAGCGCCAAAAGGACCGCCGCATCTGGCATGCCCTCTTCTAAGTAAACAAGATTTTTATTGTTATCTTGGTCTGCTTAAAAGGAAATATGCCAGTCTGCGGCAGTCCTTCTTTCTATTTCCGGTCAATTTCCGGATTGACATGCACCATAATGTGTTTTACCTTCGGAAATGTCTTTTCAATGCTGTTATGCACCAACTCGGCAATCTTGTGCGCCTCCCGCAGCGGCATGGAACCGTCTACCTCAATCTCAATGTCCGCATAAATTTTATTGCCAAAGATCCGCGTCTGAAGCAGGTCAATCCGCGCCACATCTGGATTCTGAAGAACGCAGGCGCGCAGCTGTTCTTCGGTCTTCTCATCACAGGAATGATCGACCATTTTATCCATCGCATCTTTAAAAATCTCATACGCCGCTTTCACGATAAAGACGAAAATAACCAGGCTCGCGATCGGATCCATGACCGGAAATCCCATTCTCGCGCCCACGATTCCGACCAGCGCACCGATCGAGGAAAACGCATCGGAACGGTGATGCCATGCATCTGCCATCAGTGCGCTGGAATCAATCTTTTTCGCATAATATCGGGTGTACCAGTACATCGCTTCTTTACTGACAATGGATATAACAGCCGCTGCCAGCGCCAGCATTCCCGGAACCTGCAGGTGACTGTATTCTCCCTTGAGCACGTCCGTAAGCGCCTCCACGCCAATCCCCAGACCTGTCATAAAGAGAACCATCGAGAGGACAATCGCAGCCACACACTCCATCCGCTCATGTCCATACGGGTGCTCCTTGTCCGGCTGTTTGGACGACAGCTTAATTCCAATCACCACGATCATCGTGCTGAACACATCGGACGCCGAATGGATACTGTCACTGATCATCGCATTCGAATGTGCGAACACACCCGCTAACAGCTTCATAAACGACAAAAGGATGTTCACTACTATCGTTACAAAAGACACCTGATTTGCCACCTTCTGAAAATCGTTCTGTTTCATATTCGTTACCTCCAAAAAATATCTCATGGCACTAACGATAGGTGGGTGCTGCGGTTTAACCCGTAAAAAAGTATAAAAAAACACCCACGAACCAGTATGAGTAACTACTGTCCCGTGGATGAAACTAACTTCCACTGTCGCTTCTGCGACCCGACCCCATGATATTCACGGTCTGCTCAGTTTGTACTGTAGTTTGATATGCAGTGCAAAGAGTTTATGATGAATAATAGCACAAGTTTACTTAGTTGTCAATATCGGGAAACGCCCTTTCTTCCATAATTTATTTCTTCAATTCCTTAATCCCAGCCTCAAGCCCTGCCGCCGTCAGCGGAAACATCGGGATCTCCTCGCGGATCAGGCTGATCGTGTACGCACCGTAGGCATATGCCCAGTTATTTTCCCGCATCGGGTTCAGCCAGATCGCCGACGGAAAACGCCGGTGCATCTCCTGCAGCCAGTAAATGCCCGTCCGTTCGTTGCTGTGGAAATAGTCGAGACTGCCGCCGCGGTACAGAAGTTCCGACGGCGCCATCGACGCATCCCCGACCAGAATTACCTTGTATTCCGGTTTCAGGTTGTGAAAGACCCACTCGGTCGAGATCTTATCCCGCCAGGAGCAGGACGGCGTCGTAAACAGCTGATCGTAGAAACAGTTGTGGAAATAATAAATCTTCAAATCCTTAAAATGGGACGACTGATTGACCGCCTGGAACAGCCGGTTGCACAGATCCGCATATGCCCACATCGACCCGCCGCTATCCATCAGAAGCAGGAGCTTCGTCTGGTTCTTTCTAGGGCGCTCCATGACGAGCTCCAGACGTCCGCCTTCGTCACAGGTCTTCTCGATCGTTTTCTCCACATTGAGTTCCGTTTTCGGTCCATCCTCACGGCAGGATAAAAGACGCAGCTTTTTGAGCGCCACCTGGAACTGCCGGATCTGGATAACCGCATCGTCGCGGAAATCGCGGTAATTCCGCTGTTCCGCCACCTGCAGCGCGCTCCGGTTTTTGCCCGGTCCGCCCACGCGGATGCCCTTCGGGCTGTAACCGGAATGTCCAAATGCCGACGTACCGCCGGTTCCAATCCACTTATTGCCGCCGTGGTGCTGCTCATGCTGCTCTTTCAGTCGTTCCGCCATCATTTTACGGATATCGTCCAGATCAAGTCCCGCAAACCGCGCATCGACCTCATCCTTATCATACGGCGTCTGCGCGTGCGCCTTGGAAAGCCAGTCTAAGACCTCCTTCGGAAGTTCCTCAAACGTCTGCACATTTTTAAAATATGCCAGAAATGCCTGGTCAAATTTGTCATATTCGGACTCTTTTTTGACCAGAACCGCCCTCGCCATATAGTAAAACTCCGTCAGGCTCGCGTCGTTCAGGTTCATTTCCAGCGCATCCATCAGGCTGTTCCACTCATTGAGGCTCGTCTTCATCCCGTAATAACGGAGTAGATACAGAAAATCAGTAAACATATCGGTTATTCTCCACCAGCTTTAAATCCTCTGTCTTTTTTAAGAGTACCCCCGCAAACGGGATCTCCTTTTCCAGCTTCTCCACCGGCACGCCGCCGATCACAAGCGCCTGAATCCAGTCCAACACCTCGGAGGTACTCGGCTTCTTCTGCAGGCCGCGCAGATCGCGCACCCGGTAGAAGGCGTCCAGCACGCCGTCGATCAGCTTCTGGTCGAGATCCAGGTAATGTGCCTTGATGATCTTCTCCATCATCGGCTGCTCCGGGAATGCAATATAATGGAAGATACAGCGGCGCAGAAACGCATCCGGCAGCTCCTTCTCCGCATTGGAGGTAATAATCACAATCGGACGATGCTTCGCTTTGACAGTCTTTCCCGTCTCCGGAATGTAAAATTCCATCTTGTCAAGTTCCCAGAGCAGGTCGTTCGGGAATTCCAGATCCGCTTTATCGATCTCATCGATCAAAAGAACCGTCTGCTTTTCCTTCTCAAATGCCTCTCCCATCTTTCCGAGGCGGATATATCTGGCAATATCATCAACGCCATCCGCACCAAACTGGCTGTCGTAAAGACGCTGTACCGTATCGTACACGTAAAGACCGTCTTGTGCGCGGGTCGTCGATTTAATATTCCAGATCAAAAGTTCCATATCGAGGGATCTGGCAATCGCCTCCGCGAGCATCGTCTTTCCAGTGCCCGGTTCTCCCTTGATTAAGAGCGGCTTTTTGAGCGCCGCCGCAATGTTAACGCTGCGGATCAGTTCATCCGAAGCGATGTATTCGTCACTGCCGTGAAATTGCTGCATGGTAAATTCTCCTTTTAGAAAGTTCTCCTTTTACATAACTGTAAACACTAACAAGGGCAGCATAACGATTCAGGATCCATGCTGACTGCGATCGGTTCGGATCCATCGTTCCTCTCGATCGTCATACATAATCCTGCCCGTTTGCCACCCTATTGATTTTCTATAAATATAGCAATATTCTAATAGTTTGTCAAATCGTATATATGTTAGGATTTCATTAGAAAAACACGATTGTTACTGCTCACTATTCTACTTTGCCACCCGGATATTCTTGCTGCCGCTAAATCCTTCCGGCGGCTCTGTCTCCGTGAGGATCGTCGCTTCTTCAAACACCCCGAACGTCACCGAACTTACCATGCCGAATTTCTGGCTGTCCGCCAGCACATAGCAGCGCTCTGTCTGGCGCATCGCCTCTTGCTTGACTAATGCCTCATTCGGATCCGGCGTCGTGAAACCGTGGCGCTTGGTGACGCCGTTGGTTCCAAAAAATCCCTTTGTAAAATGATAGCTCTGGATCATCAGGATCGCCTGACTTCCGATGACTGCCTCCGTCGTGCCCTTTAACTCACCGCCAATCAGAATTACGCGGTTTCCGGCGGCTGCCAGCCGTTTGGCATGTGATACCGCATTCGTCACAAACGTGGCGCTGCGCGCCGGAAGATAGTCTAAGATATACCCGGTCGTCGTGCCCGCGTCCAGATAGACAAAATCATCCGGCTGGATAAGTCCCGCCGCAAACTGGGCGATTCTCCTTTTCTCCTCCTGCTGCAATTCCATCTTCTGTGCCACTGACGGCTCGGTTCCCGTAAATGTCCCGTCCGAGGACACCGCGCCGCCAAACACCTTGGTCAGGCGCCCCGCCTTGTCAAGCGCATTCAGATCCCGCCGGATCGTCGATTCCGAAACTCCCAGCACCTCTTTAATCTCAGGAACTGTCACACTCCTCTTTTTATCCAGAAGTTCCAAAATCAGTTCGTATCTTTTTTCTGTCAGCATGACTCTTTTCCTTTCATCTTCTGCTGTGGTTGAACTTTTTTTAGCTCAATTTTTCACTTCTCTCTGTCTTAATATTCTTATCAACTGCAGCTGCTTTCGACAATGACCTTCCGAATCGGCAGCACACGCCCCGGCGATACGGAAAGCTCATCCACACCCATTTTCAGGAATTCTTTTGTCAAACTCAGATCCGCGCCCAATTCGCCGCAGATACCTGCCCAGATGCCCTCAGCGTGCGCATTTTCGACAACCATGCGGATCATCGCCAGTACCGCCGGATGGTGCGGATCGTAAAATGCATCCAGCTCCGGGTTCTGACGGTCAACTGCCAGCGTATACTGGGTCAGGTCGTTCGTTCCGATGCTGAAAAAGTCCACTTTTTTCGCCAGATCCCGGCTTACCATGACTGCCGCCGGGGTTTCAATCATAATGCCCTGCTTCGGATCGCCAAACTGGAGATTCTGTGCGGTCAGCTCCGTCTTGACCTCCTCGACAATCTTCGCAATCGCCTCGACCTCCCAGACACTTGTGATCATCGGATACATGATCTGGAGATTGCCATAGGCACTTGCCCGAAACAGCGCGCGAATCTGTGTCTTGAAAATCTCCGGTCTTGTCAGGCAGATACGGATCGCCCGGCAGCCCATCGCCGGATTTTCCTCTTTTTTCAGTTCAAAATAATCGCACTGCTTGTCCGCGCCGATGTCCAGCGTGCGGATAATGACCGGTTTGCCCGCCATCGTTTCCGCTACCTGTTTATATACCTGGAACTGCTCCTCCTCCGTCGGAAATGTTTCTTTTTCCAGATACAAAAATTCGCTGCGGAACAATCCGATGCCCGCCGCATCGTTCTGAATGACCGACGCCAGATCCTTGCTGTTGCCAATGTTCGCATACAGGCGGATCTTCTTGCCATCCAGAGTGACTGTTTCGCGCCCTTTCAGTGTTTGCAGCAGTTCTTTCTTCTCCTGTTCCTCCCGCTGCCGGCGGCGCATTGTTTCCAATGTCTCCTCATCCGGTTCCACATACAGGACTCCGTTCGTACCATCCACAATCGCAAATTTCCCATCTACCGTCTCATCGAGCGCCACGTCCGTTCCGATCAGAGCCGGAATGCTCATCGTACGCGCCAGGATCGCCGTGTGGGAATTGACGGAACCGTGTACCGTCACAAAGGATAGCACCTTGTCCTTTTCAAGCTGTACCGTCTCTGACGGTGCTAAATCATCTGCCAGAATAATCACCGGCTCGTCCGTATGGATGCCCTGACCTGCGCCTCCGGACAGAACGCGCACAATCCGCTCCGAAATATCTTTGACATCCGCCGCGCGCCCGCGCATATATTCGTCCTCCATCGCCGCAAACATCTGGGCGAAATTGTCACCGGTCACCGCAACCGCATACTCGGCATTGACCTTCTGCGTATCGATGATATTCTGAACCGCGTCCAGATAGTCCTCGTCCTCCAGCATGATCTGGTGAATCTCAAAAATCGCCGCATTCGCCTCGCCAACTTCTTTTACCGCCTTTTCATACAACTCGCCGAGCTGGCGGATGGACTCCTGAACTGCCGCATTAAACCGCGCTTTTTCCTGCTCTGTATTCTCTATTTTCGTCCGCTTTACGGTCTGCTCGCCTTTCTGATACACACATATTTTTCCAACTGCAACACCGCCAAATACACTTTTTCCACGATACGTCTGCATGACCATTCCCCTTTCCATTGATCCATTGTCGAAAAATGCCGCCATGTAATAATCCCTTACATCGCGGCATCTTTGTTAAACTACATATTTTCCTTCATAAACTGGCTGACTGCCTCATAAGCTGCTTCTTCATCCTCACCCTCAAAGGTCAGGGTTACTTCCTGCCCGTTCTTTACTGCCAGTCCCATGATACCGAAAATCTTTTTGCAGTCGCCGCTCTTTCCGTCTTTCGTCAGTTTGATCGTACTCGTAAACTGTTTTGCCGCCTTTACCAGTTCACCTGCCGGGCGTGCGTGGATTCCTTCCGGGTCTGTAATGGTATATTTAAACTCTTTCATGATGATGTTCTCCTTCTCATTATAACCTATTTTGATTGATTTGACCAAAAAATTTCTAATAAAGATTCACATTCCGTCAAAAAAAATTATTTATCTATTCTTCTACATTCTTCTTGAGAACTCCTAAGAGTACCGTCGAGATCGCCATGCCAACCACCAGTGCCAGCAGATAGAACAGCGGATTTCCCATGACTGGGAATACGAAGATTCCGCCATGCGGCGCCATCAGTGTGCAGTTAAATAACATGCTCATCGCTCCCGCAACACCCGAACCGACGATGCAGGCTGGAAGCACGTGTACCGGATCGGACGCTGCAAATGGAATCGCGCCCTCCGTGATAAATGCCAGACCCATGATGAAGTTGGTCGGTCCTGCCTCGCGCTCTTCCTTTGTAAATTTCTTCTTAAACAGCATTGTTGCCAGCGCAATCGCACACGGCGGTGTCATACCGCCAATCATAACAGCTGCCATCACATCGTAGTTGCCGGAGGCGATTGCCGCCGTACCAAATACATATGCCGCCTTGTTGAATGGACCGCCCATGTCGATCGCCATCATCGCCGCCAGCACAAAACCAAGAATCAGCTTACTCGAACCACCCATGCTGCTCAGACCATTGTTTAACGCCATATTGATCGCGCCCATGACCGGCTCTACGACGAAGCTCATAACCAGTCCGATGAGCAGGACGCCCACAACCGGGTAAATCAGGACCGGAGCAATCTTTTCCAGTGCCTCTGGAAGATTCTCGCACGCTTTCCGAAGCGCCAGAATCAGATATCCGGCAATAAAACCTGCCGCCAGGGCGCCAAGGAAACCTGATTTTCCCTGAGAAGCAATCATGCCGCCGACAAAACCGACTGCCAGCGCCGGGCGGTCTCCGATCGCCATCGCGATGAAACCAGCCAGAATCGGGAGCATAAAGCCAAATGCCACACCGCCGACATTTTTAAACCATGCCGCCAGCGGGGTAATCGTACCAAAGTTTACACGCTGGTCGAGCGGAAGTGCATTCATATCCACACTAAAACCATCAATCAGAAACGCAATCGCAATCAGGATGCCGCCGCCGACTACAAATGGGAGCATGTGGGAGACACCATTCATCAGCTGCGTGTAAATCTGGTGTCCGACACTGCCCGATTTGCCGCCAGAGGCTGCCTTTGCCGGGCTGCTGTTTCCAGATGATGCTGCGTGGTAAACCGGTACCTCCCCGGACGCCGCGCGCTCCAAAAGCTCCGGTGCCTTGCTGATACCGTCCGAAACCTGACATTCGATCACTCGTTTTCCGTCAAACCGATCCATCGGCACCTGTGCGTCCGCTGCCACGATGATGCAGTCCGCCGCCTCGATCTCCTGTGCCGTCAGCACATTTTTTGCTCCGGCTGAACCGCGCGTCTCAACTTTGATCTTCCAGCCCTTCGCGCGTGCCGCTTTTTCCAGGCCTTCGGCTGCCATGTAGGTGTGCGCGATACCGGTCGGACAGGAAGTAACCGCTAAGATCTTCGGTCCGGCTGTCTTTTCCGTCTCTGCACCCGCTTTTTTCGCCTGAATCTCCTGACCACCTGCTTGTGCGGCATTCTCTCCATTTGTATCTGCCGCTTCTTCGACGGAATCAGCCGCCAGTCTCTCATCGATGCCTGCCTGTTCTGCATCTGCCTTATCAATAATGGAAAGAAAGTCTTCCACCGAAGAAGCATTTCGCAGGGAATCTGAGAAATTCTCGTCCATCATGAGAACGGAAAGCTTGCTCAACACATCCAGATGTACGTTATCTTTTGTATTTGGCGCTGCAATCAGAAACAGCAGAGTGACCGGTTCGCCGTCCAGGGAGTCGAAATCCACGCCATTTTTGATGACCATCGCCGCCAGCCCCGGCTTTTTGACCGCATCACATTTTCCATGAGGAATTGCAATCCCCTCGCCGATACCGGTCGTGCTCTCTTCTTCTCTCGCATAAACCTGCTTGCGGAATGCCTCGACATCCGACAGCTTTCCGCTCGCCGCCATCAGCTCTACCGCCTTGTCCAGTGTCTCCGATTTGCTGGTGGGTGCCGCATCCAGCGATATACTTCTCGGATCCAGTAAATCAGTAATCTTCATATCTGTTGCCTCCCTATTTATGCCCGAATGTCAGGTATGCATTGCATATCCGGCAGTACATTCTGCCAGCTTCAAAAATGTCTGCATACAACCTCATCCGATTTTTGTGATTTTACAGGTCTCATACACTTTCTTTATCTCATCCTTCGTCGCCAGCTGCTCCGAAAAGGCGCTCGCGCTTCCAGCTGCCAGTCCCATGCGGAAGGCGTGTTCATAATCTCCGCTCTCCCCGTATCCGGCCAGGAAACCGGCTACCATCGAATCTCCGGCTCCGACACCATTTTTCAAGGTTCCCTTCGGTGCTTCCGCCGCATAGACGCTTCCATCCTCCGCCAGAAGAACCGCGCCCTTGCCTGCCATCGAAACCAGCACGTTGACCGCACCTTTTTCCTGCAGCTTCTTCGCATACGGAACAACTTCCTCCCGCTCCGAGAGCTTCACGCCGAAAATGTCTCCCAGTTCATGATTGTTCGGTTTGATTAAAAATGGATGGTGTCCCAGCACATTGAGCAGCAGATCCTTGGTCGCGTCCACAACAATCCGGACGTCCCTGCCATCCAGGCGCTCCATAATCTTCTGATAAATATCATCCGGCATCGACGCTGGAATACTTCCAGCCAGCACCAACGTATCATCCGCCCCCAGCCGGTCAAGCTGGGTCATCAGCGCATCCACCGCTTCCCGCGGAATCCTCGGTCCCCGACCGTTGATCTCAGTCCCGTCGATGGATTTCAGCTTCAGGTTGATGCGGGAGACTCCCTCATCCAGGGAAATAAACTCGGCTTTCACGCCCAGCTGCTCCACTTCCTTCCGAACCTCCTCGCCGACAAACCCGGCAGTAAAGCCAAACGCCGTATTGGCAATTCCAAGGTTTTGAAGGACCGTCGAAACATTGATTCCCTTTCCGCCCGGAAGCAAAAGCTCCGAATCTGTCCGGTTGGTCAGTCCGAGCTTAAAATCGCTCACTGACACAATATAATCTAACGATGGATTAAAGGTTACCGTATAAATCATAAGCCTTCATTCCTTTCTTATCTTGATTGATTCTGACTGTATTATAAAATCATTTTCATTCAAAATCAATCAAACTTATTCACAAACATGCTGCCTCTTTTTGGGTTATATTGCACAATTTTGATTTTTTATGATTGTTTTTGATTGATTGTTTCGTGTGAATTCCGGCGAAACGATTGCTGTCACTGATGGAATAGTGTTTCCAAAAACATCATTTTTACTCAGCTTCATCTCCTCTTCTAATCGTAAAATCCGCCTTTGTTGACAAGGATTTCCCCATTTGCTATAGTAAATGAAGAATTTTGTAATATCTTTGTAATATTTCCAAGATGTTTTTATATCAGAAAGGATATACGATATGAACGATTCCCCTTTGAAACCGGCTTCTTCCAGGCGCAAAAAAATGGATAAAACAATGATGGCGATCTATTTCCTGATCCTTTTTATTGTGGCCGGGGCGGCTCTGCTGGCATTTCTATGCCTCTCTAAACCTTCTGATAAGAAGAACAACGCCGGCTCTGATCCTTCCATCGCTTCTTCCAGCACCTTAAAAAACAGTCATCAGATCGGCACCGATGCTAAAAGTACGGCGAAAGCCAAAATCAAAGAAGAAAAGCCGGTCGACCCGTATGAAAATCTCGCGGTCGCCAATGTGGATGATGCGCTGAACCTGAGAGAAAAACCAGATACAGATGCCAAGGTACTCGGCACCTGCTTCCGCGGAGGCGGCGGTACCATTTTAAAACGCAAAAATGGCTGGACAAAAATCCGCTCCGGTGGGCTGGAGGGATGGCTCAAGGACGATTATCTTGTATTTGGCGATGATATCAAGCCGCTCGCCAAAGAGCTCGGTCTCTATATCGCTACCGTCAGCACACAGACACTCCATGTACGTGAGGAAGACAGCACGGATTCTGCCATCGTCGGTCTGGCTGCCGCGGAAGACTACTATCCTGTACTGAGTCAGGAAACTGGATGGATCAAAATCCAGCTTTCCGTTGACACCTCCGGTTACGTTTCTTCTGATTATGTCACAATCAGCGTCAAGCCAGGACGCGCAATCAGCATTGAGGCTGAGATGGCAGCGCTGGAGGCGGCACGGCAGGCTGCTGAAGAAGCTGAGCAGGCATCCAGAGCCGCCGAGGAAGCCCAGATTGCAGCCGCAAAATCGCAGGCAGAAGCAAACGCGGCTAAAGGTTCCTCCCAGACTTCGGGAAAATCTGGAAATTCTGGAAGCTCTTCGAAAAAGAGCACGGCTGCACCAGCCGCTAAATCGTCCTACGTGGTCTCCGCCTCCGAGAGCGACGTTTATCTGCTCTCCGCCTGCCTCACGATGGAAGCCAACGGAGGATCCTATGAAAGCTATCTGGCAGTCGGAAGTCTGATCGTCAACCGCGTCAAATCTGGCAAATGGGGCAAATCCATCTCCAGCGTCATCTACGCGGACGGACAGTTCCCAGGCGCGACCTCCGGCCTGCTTGACAAATATCTCGATAGAGGACCGTCCTCTACTGCCACCAAGGCGGCAAAGGCAGCGCTCGCCGGGGAGAATCAGATAGGCGACTACCTTTATTTTACCTCGACCAAATCAGCAAACTACGACAGCTACTCCAGCTATCAGGTGGTTGGTGGGAATTGTTTCTATAAAAAATAAAAGGCTAAAAAAGGCGGATTTAAACGCATTACATTAAACCTCATATACATTCCCATCGCCTTATGATATGATAATCATATCAGCAAAACATACAGGCAGAGGACACCTACTGTCCATACCTTATTGATAGGTACTCTCGGAGTCTTTCCTGCAAATCATCTCACAACATTAAGCACAGAAAGCTTCCGGGAGTCCATTAATTGCAAATGGAGGAAATTATGAGAAAATCAATTTATACCTTGATGGTTTCCACTCTCATCGCAGCCGCCAGCATGACCGCCTGCTCCAGCCAGCCGTCTGAAACAACCACGGCTGAAACAACTGCCGCTGAATCCACACAGGAAAACGATACATCAGCAGAAAGCAGCGATGCCAGCGAAACAACTACTGCCGGAGAAAAAGAAACCGCCCAGACAACGGATGCAGATCATGCAGAAGACGAAACTCTGAGCGAAAAAGAAATCACAGAACTTTACCGTGGTTTTGCCAGATCCCTTCAAAGCATCATCGCCAATAAAAATATGAACGATTTAGCCGAGCTGCTTGTCTATCCGTCCTACATCGGCATCGATGACGGGATTGTCGTAAATAACAGAACTGAATTTATGGCTCTCGACGCAGACAAGGTATTTACCGACGCGCTGATTGAGGCAGTCAAGACAGCCGATGTTTCTTCCACCGAACTGACCAAGGCAGGTTTCATCGTAGGCGATCCATCCGGTAAACCGGCAGTTACCTTTGGTCTGGACAAAGAGGGATCTATCGGTATCACAGGTATTAACTACTAATCAGATATAAAATAGTGAAAAAGAGCGCCGCAACACTCACAAACCGGCTTTCCATTTCTGGTAAAACCGCTCCATGAGTGCCGCAGCGCTCTTTTCTACGTTACAGCCAGACAACTGCATCCATCAATCCGGCTGACTGCTTCTTCTACATTATCCTTCAATCGCAATATATTTTTTCTGCTCGACTTCCGGTTTTGCTTCTTTCTTCGGAACAAAAATCTTCAAAATACCATGCTTAAATTCCGCCTTGATATCTTCCTCTGTTATATCATCACCGACATAGAAGCTTCTCGCACAGGAACCTGCGTAACGCTCTCTGCGGATGTAACGACCGGACTTTTTCTCCTTCTCGTCCTCATCCAGTCCCTTCGCAGCCTGAATCGTCAGATTACCATCTTCCAGGGAAATCGAAATCTCTTCTTTCTTAAATCCCGGCAGATCCATCTCCAGCTCATAGCCGTCTTCCATTTCCTTGATATCGGTCTTCATCAGGTTCTGTCCATGGCGTCCATACAGCTTTTTCTCTATCTTCTGTCCGGCTTTATCATCATAAAACGGAAAATCATTAAAGAAATCATCAAACAAATTTTCTCCAAAAATACTCGGCATTAACATAAGTCATCTCTCCTTTTCTAACTTCATTTCATTATGTTTATTTACCAACATTTTCGGAACCGGGACGGTCTGGGAACATTTCTTTTCTTCCTCTTCCTTCGTTCTGGCTATGTTATAGCACTTCTTATTAGCACTGTCAAGAGGCGAGTGCTAATTTTTTTTGTGAAGAATTTGTGAACGCTACGAGCCATGCACATTTACGTGAAAGAGCCATCTTTCAAGCTTGCTTGATAAAGATGGCTCTTTCATGGAAATGTATAGGGCGACAGCCCTACAGCGAGGGAAGTCTTTCCCGAGCTGTGCATGGCGTATGCCACTACTTCACAGGGATTTTTCACTTACTTTCGCACTCAATTTTCTTGGTTTGACCACA
>OGWR01000153.1_pt1 | contig 58721 bp, 46 predicted proteins | sample 1576061 | NCBI WGS metagenome assembly OGWR01 (sample SAMEA3541511, study PRJEB24748) | human gut metagenome | biome: human gut; feature: human-associated habitat; material: faeces | place: China | collected 2012 | reverse complement strand
CATTTGTTTTATCAAATGGCTCTAGTTTGGCTCTATTTGTGGGGAGAGTAATTGAAATTGATTGGAAGGGAGATAAAAATGAAACAGTTATCCGAGAATGATGCATATGAAAATTATTATCAATTTGTAGGTGCTACAAAATACAGAAAACCTCTTTTTTATGACAATGAGATTCGTGATAGATTAAGTTGCATTATAGCAGACATTTTTAATAAAAAAGAAGAGATAGAGTTAGTTGAAAGTACAGTTGCATATAATCATATTCATGTTTTGATAAAAACGCAAGTAGATCCTTCTAAAGTAGGACAACTTTTATTTGGGGCTTCGTCAAGAATATTGAGAAAAGAATTTCCTGTTCTTGTAGAACAAATACCAAAAGGTTTATGGGGTGGTAAGTCATTTGAACCTATTGTTGATAAAAAACACCTTGATAATTGCATTTCATATATTAGAAGACATCAACCTGATAACACAAAGATATAAACAGGTTTATTGCAGAATGAAAAGAGGAAAATGTTATTGTGCCATTAGGATTAAAAAGAGAAGCAGGAACTTGCTGCAGTCATGGAGCGATATGGTGTGGAATGGCTGCAAAAGGGTACACATGAGAAGCATTTGTCAGTGCTTGAATTTGAAAAGAAAGAACGATCAAAGGAAGTAGCAGAATTGGATAGCCAGAAGCAGGAAATATCTTCGGTAGTTGCACAGCTTGGAAAAGCGGTTTCTGCAAAGAAACAGGAATTGCAAAATGTTACTATAGAAAAGGAACTGGCTGAGAAAGCTATACAGAGGGCAAACGAAGAGAGAACTACAGTACAACAGGAGAAGGGAGTATTGCTTGCAAGTAATCAGAATTTGAGAATGGAAAACTCAAGACTTGAAAGCTACAAGGACAGACTTCGCATGGAAAATCATGATTTGAAGCAGAAACAGTTACAGTTGCAGACAGATAATGAAGAACTGGAACAACGGCATGAAGATTTACAATATACGAATAGTGAATTAAAGAATGTGAATGATCAGTTGTCTATTGATAATTATTCCTTGGAGCAAAGGAATGATGCGTTGCAATCGGATAATCAGGCATTAAGACAGAAATACAATGATTTGCAATAGAATAATGTTCAACTTGAAAAGCAACAGAATGAGCTTAAGAGGCATATAGAGCAGATGGTGCAGTCGGAGCAGTTATTACAGCGTGATGTAAGAAAGTATGATGAAGCACCGGAGTGGCAGTTGCCGGAAGCGGGAGCATTTGCAAGTGCTAAGTCATTTCGGGATAAGGTGGTTATACCATTTGTGAATAAGCTTAAAACACTGATAAAGAATCTGACAATCCAGTGTGTAAGGCTAAAAGAGGAAGTAATACAGCTTCGAAAGGAAAAGAAGAGATTGTCAGATGATGTGGAGTTTTACAAGGGCAAGATTAATGATATGAGTGATAGGACAGAGCTGTTGCAGGAAAAGGCTGATGATCTGGAGAGTGTGAAGAGATATGCCGGTGCAGAGCAGATTTATACGATTATTCGTAAGGTAAAGGAACAGGAGCGTACAGAACAGCAGATAAGGCGATATGACAAGTCTTATGGGACAAGATAATGGGAAGGATGGATTGAAGATAGTTACAGTGAATGTGGGAGATATACTTTATATTGGTATTATGGATGGAAAAGTAGTATAATAAAAAAGAATTTGAAAGCGAGTAATGAGAGTATTATGTGTAGAAATTGAAATGATTTTTAAACTTTTTGTGAGAGGTGTAATTATGTTCTATTTTATAAATTTTGATACGCCAACTAAATCCGAAAATTATGACAAAGGTGTCTTGTTTGAAAGATTGTGCAAAGACTTGTTAGATGCAAGTGGATATAATGATATAGAAATGAGGGTTAAAGCGAATAATCTTGAATATGATATTGTGGCTAATAATAAGGTTACAAATCAAAAGTTAATAGGAGAAGCTAAAGCTTGGGATAAAAAAATATCTTCGGAAATTATGGCATTTATAGCAAAAATGATGCATTTTTGGATAAAGGAACCCAATGATTGGGGGATTTTTATATCTATAAGTGATTTAACATCCGATGTGAAACAACAGGTAGATGATTTGGTAGATGCTGGGTATCATATTAGATATATAGTGGGGGATTCAATAATAGATGCTTTGGTTTCTCAAAAAAATTATTTGAGTGTAAAGCAAATTAGAGATATTTCTCAAAATAATATAAATTTAGGTAGTGGAGATGTGTATTTTTTAGTAAGTGATAGAGGATATTATTATATTCAATTGCTTATTGAGGATGGGAAAACACTACCATCATATTTTGTTTGTTATGATATGTTTGGAAACTCTATAGAAGATGAGGATTTCATTTTGAGAGTTTCTAGCAAAATAGAATTGCTAAAAGAACTAAAATATTATAAACACGGAGAAAAAACTAAATATAGTGAAAGTGAAGTGGATAATTCATATTTAGGAGTTATGCATGGAGAAGGATGGTTTGATTACCAGTTTCCTGCTAACCCAGATAGGTTTATAGGACGAACTTCTTTGATTAATGCATTCAATGATTCTGTAAACGATGTAAAGAATGGAATTACAAGTACTAAAGTTATTGAAATATTAAGTCGTTCGGGAGTGGGTAAAAGTTCAATTTCTTTAAAACTTCAAAGATTATATAAAGAAAAAGGATTCTCAACTGCTATTGTAGATTCTAGAAATATACGGTCAGATATTGATATTTTGCAGATTTTTCAAATGTTAGTAAAAGATTTTAATTTTCATTGTAATTTGAATTGTGAGGTACCAAAAGAGAAAGAGCAGATTAATATTATAAGTAAATTAATAGATGAATTTAATACAGAAAATGGTAAAATGTCCTTGATTTTTTTAGACCAATTTGAAAGTGTTTTTGCTAGACCATCTGTTTATAATACACTTATCGATATAATATTGGAGTTTAATGTTAAGTTTAAAAGTTTTATTTTTGTTATAGCTCGTAAAAATGATCAGCCAACAACTTATGATGAGTCATCATTGATTGATTTGAATCGATTGAAGAGCATTTCTAAGCCAATTGTCCTACAAGATTTTAAGACAGAAGAAGCGATAGAATTGATAAGCCATATAAATGATGAAATAGGAACATCTCTAATTAAGCCATTAAAAGAACAAGTATTAGAGATATCAAATGGCTTTCCTTGGCTATTAAAAAAATATTGTGCACATATAATAAAACTTGTTAGAAGTGGTGAAAAACAAAAGAATATTGTTCAATCAGGAATGCAGTTAGAAGACTTATTTAACGAAGATATTCTAGCATTGGATGAAGCTATTAGGGAGTTCTTTTATAGATTAATTGCATATTTGCCATCTACATATGCAGAATTATCTGAAATTTTTACAGATGAGGATTTATCAATTAAATTAAAAATATTGCAGAATGATTATAGATTAATAAGACTAACTGGTAGAACATATGATACTTATAATGATATTTTGAAAGAGTTTGTAAAAACTGGGCATGTAAACTTGTCAAGAAGATATCTTATTCGTTACACTCCAAATACTGTTTTAAATTTGTATAAAATTATTGTAAGTAAGAATTTATGTAATGTAGATCAGATTGTTGAAAATTCTCGGGTTAAGAAAACGAGTATTATAAATATATTGGGAGAATTAAAAAAATTGAAATTTATTGAAGGGTCTAATAATAATTTTTCACTTAATCCATATGCCTATCAATACTATACAGAAAATAATATTGTAAAATATTTAGCTAATATATTAATGGATAATACTTTGATTAAAAAAATACTTTTGGAATTGGAGAAAAATAAGAAATTAACTTTGAAACAAGTTAAAAATATATTAATAAATGAAATGCCGTTTATAGATGCAACAGATAAAATTTGGGAGCAATATAGTAAGGTTATGTGTAAATGGTTATCTGCTGCTACAATGGTTAATATGGATAAAAATAATACTATTTCAACGAATAACCTGGGAAGAGAAATTGGTGATTTTTTAAGTGATGAAATTTTTTTTCCAACGACGATGTTGGCACAAATTATCAAAGTAGTGGAACTATTGGCTGATAATAAAGAAGGTATGACAATTCAAGAACTAAAAAAATCGATGAAAAGATCAAGTTTAAATGGTCATCTAATAGATGCATGTTTTTTAGGGCTTGTTAGACCTATATCTAGAAGTGAATATGAAATAACACAAAACGGATTGGAGTTTCTTGGCAAGGAACCCAATGAAAAAAGAGCATATATTAGAGAAAAACTTTTGGGTTTAGAGTATGTCTGTCAGTATTTAGAACAAATTAAAACGACAAATAAGGAACCTTTAGAGGTGTTTACTAATATATTGGATGAAATGAAAGTAGATAAGTGGAACGAAGTAAGTATAAAATGGAAACATAAGCTGTTAAGAAATTGGTTAATATACTCTAAATTAGTAGTTGGAAAAACTCATAAAAAACAAGTTGATTGATGGCTCCATTTTGGCTCTAAAAATTTTAGATGAGGTACACAAAAATACAAAATAAGATGAATGTGAAGAATAAAACACACAAATGTGTACCAAGAAACAGCCAGATAAATCTTTCTGCCCAAGAGTTTGAATAATGTACAAGAGCCAAGAAATGCTGAATTTATGGCGCTTCTTGGCTCGTTTTTGGTTGCGTGACAATCAAATGACAATAATTTTGGGATTTTTGAGTGTGTGAATAAAAGTCTGTAAATGTGATCTTCTAGAGGAAATGTATTCATTATACAAAAAGAATCCGAAGATATTAGAGGAATTTCTACATATTGATATTGAACAATATATTGAGTTAATGCCAATGGACATACAAGAAGAATACAATATGCAAACGGAAAGGAAAAAATGGGATATGAATAAAAGAAATATGACAGTAAATATAAGTGGCGGACAAGTTAATATTGCAAAAGATAATGCAACGATAAATGCTATACAAAATAATGGGCTGGATGGAAATGAGTTTGAAACTATTATTCAAGCAATTAAAGATAATTTGTCAGGTTTAAAGAAAGAGGATGGCGATGAAATATTAGATGTATTGGAACAGGTAAAAGAGGAAATAGATAAAGAAAAACCGAAGAAAAGTCGTTTGCAGAATTGTTTAAAACTTATTGCACCGATGATTACTATTGCAAATGGTATTCCGGTATTGGCTACTAATTTGCAAAAGCTACATGATATTATTATTCAGTGCATAATGAATTTGTAGAAATAGATAGGGGTACTCTATGAGAAAAGACAGTGAAATATTTTTGAGAAAATGTTTACAATACAAGACAGAAATTGGAGAAGATTCATTTGAACTAAATATTACCTATTTTGGAGAGATTCCTAACATAGAAGTTGAAATCGATGAAATTATCAATGAATTAAAAACACTTAAATGTATATCTAAGAAAAGTGAAATTATAGGAGAAACAATACAGATATATCTAACCTTGGATGGAATAACCTATTTTAGTAAACAGAAGATAAATGAAAATGGGATTACGATAAATTTTAACGGTGATCAGATAAATGTTGTCACAGATAATGGACGAATAGACGCTAAGAACTATGAAAAAGATATTGATAATATTCCTAAAACCATAGTGGTTGAAGGAAACAAGAATAGTAGAGAGGCTTCATCTGGTGAATCAGGAGATCAATTGTTTTGGTTAGGATTAATAGGGATGTTAGTTCTTACAATGTTTTATTTGGATTATCGCATTAAAGTACAATTATGTTTGGTGCTTGCGTCGATAATTATAGAAGTTGCTACTGTTGGGGCATATTATAATAGCAGGAAAGCACAGGTGATATATGGAAAGAATATAAAAGAAATGTTATATTTCAATATGGTAGGAATAATATGTATTCCGCTTTTGATAGGAATTATCAATATGCCTTTATATACATCAAAAATAGATTTAGATGACTTTAAGAAAATCGTTGATATGGATGGAATAATTAAGGCGTTTTTAAATTCTGAATATGCATATTATGCCTTTTTTCAAATGGTGGGAATGATATTGCTGGCATTTTTCATGTTCTATATAGTTTGTTCGGACTTTTATATTATCGCAATAACTAATATTGTAATTGGTAAAAAAGGAAAATGGTTTTGGAACAGTTTATTTAAATTGACATATAAAAGAGGAAAAGATTGGAAAATTCATGTGTCGATAGGCATATTATTTTTAGTTATGAGCATTTTGTGTGTTATTGGAATTGTTCCTTACATAATAGAGGTGTTAAGTAATATTAATGCAAACAATCTTTCAAAAATTTAGACGGGGAAGTACGGAAGTATAACATTACGAAAGTTGGTGATATTATGACTGATAAACTCACGAATAGATATTTATGAAATTGCATTAGTTAAGGATTGTGGCATGTCTGAATGGAAAATATATTTTTTGGGTGGTCATTTGGATTCTTACATAATTAAAAAATAAAAAGCCCAATTTGAATAAAGTACAATTAATTCGTAAATACAGGAGTAAAACATATGAAAGCAGGTATAGCATTTGAAATATTAGTAAAAAGAATTCTAATTAGTGTTGGTTTTAGTGAAGTGCAATCCGATGGTACATATATATATGATGGTTCTTCTGGGCAAATGCTACAGGGGTTAGGAGAAGCACATAATGCAGATGTGCTTCTTGAACCACCCGTTCAAACACCATTTCTTAACAAGATAAGGTTACTTGTGGAATGCAAAGATTATAAAAGAAAAGTTGGTTTGGATGTGGTGCGGGACGCATTGGGATTACGAGAAGATGTTAACCATTTTGAACTTGTAGATGCAAATGAATTGTTGTCTAGAAAAACTCAAAGACGTCAAGGAATAATTAATTTCCACGAAAGATATTCTTATCAAGTTGCTATTGCGTCAATGAGTGGCTATTCTATTCAGGCACAAAAATTTGCAGCAACACACAGGATTCCTTTAATAGAATTTGATAAAATGGGATTTTGGGATGATTTTAGAAGTGTATTACATGATATATCTAATAATGATTCGTTGTCTTATGAAGAACAAAAAGCAAGGATTATTAGATTTGCAGATAATATAGGAAGAAGGATGGCGGTAGCTATTACAAATTCTGGACAAATTATATTTTTGCATAGAGAAATAGGAGAAACAACGAAGTTTTCAGAAAGCTATGATTTGTTTTGGGTTAGTAAACGACTTCCGTGGAAAATGATATCGGGAGGATGCCGATATTGTTTTCAGTTACCGGAAAGTATTATGGAACAGTGGTTAGCGAATGTAACAAATGAATTTGAGATGAGAAAAGAGGCAATCAATTGTAAAGAAGAATATTTATCTAATATGTTGGTGTATTACAAAGCTAATGAGAAACCAGCAGTAAGTATGATTTCTATTAATCAACATAGATTGAAAGAAGCAAAGGAGAGATTAAAGAATAGTGAACAATAATATTTCTGAATAGTGAATTAGAAATATTATTCTTGCCGACATACGTATGGTATCGGCGAGAATAATTTGAGAGTTAATTTAATTCATTCATTGCGTCCACATAATCCTTCAATCCGTTTTCTTTCAATGCCAGTTTGGCATATAGCAGAGGTGACTCCTCTGCCAGCCGGTATAGATATACAATATCAGTCAGATCATCAAAGATAACAGAGGAATTACATTCCTTACAACGGATAACAAGAATTGTGTTCTCGCCGGTATTGATGATAACGGAGTCTGTGGCTGGTTCGTACATACCAAACTGGAAATTAAGATTGTTGTTCATGGCAGTCACCCTCCCACAGATATTTTGCACCAGCCAGCAGGTCGATAATAGCTGTTAGCATGTTAGTGTATTCAATCTGTAATTCCTTAATGGCTTTCGAGGAAGGAAGAGTATCGGGAGTGCAGTTTGGTGCGGTAAATGCCTTTTGCATTAATAGATAACCTGACAGCCACAGGAATTTATTCACAATTAGTAGTAAAAATGTAGATTGTATCAAGTCTTCAGATAGATTTTCATCTGAAATTGTGCTACTAATTTTCTACTAAAAATTTTCAAAACGATGTGAAAAGCGTGATATTTGACGAAGCAGATATGCTTGAAATGTAGGAAATATCAGCATTTGTTGGATGGCGATAAAATATAGGGGAAGAGTTTGAATAACGAACAGAAATGCCGAAAGCCTGTATTTATGCGGGTTTCCGGCATTTGTTTTATCAAATAGCTCTGGTTTGGCTCTATCTGTGGAGAGTAAAGGAGGATGAAAAATGTGTAAAAGTAACAAAATTGCAATATTATATTCTGTGATTACTTTATTAGCAACTTTTATTTTAGGGCAAATAATATTAATTTTATATTCTGATGGCAATACAACTGGTTCGTCAGTATTGTTTATTTTGATGAATTTGACACCAATGATTGTTGCAATTCTTTTCTCTAAATATGAGAAAAGAAAAAAAGTATTAAAGGACATGTTTTTACAGCATGAAAAATTGACACCATACTTTTTAGCAATAGCTAGTATTGCATTGTACTATGTGGTTTCTATAATATTAAGAAATGTAGTGTTTTCAGGTGGAACAATATTTGCTTTATTATCTTATATTCCTTGGACGATATTACAAGGTGGTCTTGAAGAATGTGGCTGGCGTTGGTATTTACAAACAAAGCTGAAAATAAATAATTTTGTAGTTAAAATGTTTGTTATATCTATAATATGGTTTTTGTGGCATATACCTGTATATCGATTGCCTTGGATAACGGCAGGATCGACAAATTATTTAATTTTTTACTTAATGATATTAGGAAATACTTTTATGTTTGGTGTAATAAAAGAAAAATCAAAAGGAGTCTTGCCGTGTGTTATAGCACATATGTTAGTAGATTCTTTTGCAGTATTAATGTTAGTACAGAGTAACCTGATACAAATAATTATATTGGTATCAATAGAAATAATATTTAGTTGGTTTGCAGATAAGAAATTGGTTGTTGAATAATCTACAGTTTGAAGATATGCCAGATCCATATCTTAAGGGGAATAAGGCGTGGAACCGACCTCATTAATATTGCTTTGAAGACACAAATACAGAGATATATTGGATGATATCATTATCAAGTCGTATTGATAAATATAAAGGAATTGTACAGGTGATAATAATCAGACAACAACTGATGGAAACAAAGGCAACAATGAAGGAACTAAGTTATCATCTGATAAGATACAGGAAGCTGTAGCTGCAATTAATACTGCCAAGGCTGGAGATACTTATACAGTTGATATGTCAGATGCAACAGTTGCACCAAAGGATGTGTTAGAAGCAGCCAAGGGTAAGGATGTTGATATTGTTCTTGATATGAATGGTTATAAATGGACTATCAACGGAAATAATATTCAGGCTGATAATCTTAAGGATATTAACCTTGCGGTAGATACAGACTCTGATGCAATACCAGATGATGTTATATCAGAGCTTGCTGGCAATAACCCAGTTAAGCAGATTTCACTTGCGTATAGTGGAGATTTTGGATTCAAGGCAAGTCTTACATACAATATAGGAAGTGAATATGCTGGCAAATATGGCAATCTCTATTATTATGACAGCACAGGCAGAATGATATTCCAGAATGCAGGTGCAATAGATGCAGATGGTAATATATCTCTTAACTTTAGTCACGCATCTGAATATGCAGTTGTAATAGCAGATTATGCTGTTACAACAGAGAATGCTGATAATACAGCAACAGGCAGCATAGCAACAGGAGACAGCTCACCTATAGTATTGTATGCTGTTCTGTGTGTGATGGCAATTGCATTAGCAGGTATTGCTGCTGTAACAAGAAAGAAGAATGTATAAAGTAAATATATTATTTATCCTATTGTTATAATTAGACAAATGGCAGATGATATCTAAAGTTACTGATGAAAATAATAAGATTAGTAATAAGTGAAAATTAAATATAATTAATCATACCCGGCTTCATAACAATGTGAAGCCGGGTATATCTGTATATTAGAGATAAATATAAAAGAATAAAGCAGAGGAATGAAATAGGTGTGGAAACAAACATTTCCACACCCATAATTCCTGCTATATATAAAATTAATCGATAACAAAGTTATTAACATTCTTACGAAGTTCAGCAGCAGAGGCTTCTGCGGTTTTAGCTCCATTCATAACGGCTTCTGAGCCTTTTACAATTATAATTGTCTTCTGGGCTATGTTGGTTGTTCCAGTTGCACTGTCATTAGAAGCGGAAGTGATTCCATCTATCGCCTGAGTGATATTGCTTATAGATGCAACAAGCTCTTCTGATGTTGCACTGAAATCAGATACAAGATCGTTAATGTTGGAAGCATCCATATTATAGTCATCAGCCATCTTTTCAAATCCGTTAAGACATTCAACAATATCAGTATCAACGAAATCAAGCAGGCGGTTAGAATCGCTTGTCAGGTTGCCTACAGCTTTGTTTACATTTTCTGTAACAGCCTGAATGTTGGCTACAGCATCTTTAGACTGTTCAGCTAATACACGTATTTCCTCTGCAACAACCGCAAAGCCTTTACCAGCCTCACCAGCTCTTGCAGCTTCAATAGAAGCGTTAAGGGCAAGCAGATTGGTCTGTGCAGTAATATTCAGGATAGAGTCGGCAAGCACACCAATCTGGTCAACTACTTTGGCATCTTCAAGAGCCTGCTCAAGATTTACTCTGATGTCAGCCATCATCTGTTTAACTTTCTGACGGTTTTCTACAGTATCATCCTTAGTCTTTACAGCACGTTTATGGATGTCCTGGGATTCAGTTGCACCATCCTGTGCTCTTATGGCAATTTCCCTTGCAGCTTCTTCAATCTGCTGTGTCATTCCGTTAATCTGTTCAGCAGAGGCGGCAGTTTCCTCTGAACTTGCAGCAAGCTCTTCTGTTGTTGCAGATACGTCTTCAATTTCTGCATTAAGATTGTATACATTAGTGTCGATAGTTTCTACAACCTTATCAATATTGGCAGCCTCGTTTTTTACCTGAGCTAACAGGCTTCGTACAGATTCGCGCATAGTTTCAAGTGCATTGGCTAGCTGTCCGAAATCATCCTTACGCTTAAGCATAGGCTGTTGCATTTTTGTGGCAAAATTACCACCGGCAATTACTTCGAATTGTTCTTTTATTTTTCTTAATGATTTAGTAATATCAATTGCGATGAGAGCAACGAGTATAGCGACAACAATAAGCATACATACGCTGCATAAAATAAGCGAAATAGCTTTGCTTGAAGCATAGCTGGTGAATTCCTCATCCTGCTGTGCAATAGCAGTGTCTATGTAATCAGTATAGTTGCCAGTACCAACAACCCAGTCAAAAGGTTTGAAGTATTCGCTGTAAGAACGCTTTGGTGAAGGTTCTGTTTCTCCCTCCTTAGGAAATACATAATCTGTATAACCACCACCATCCTGGACTGCAACACGTATTATTTCCTTGACCATCTGGTATCCATCAGCATCTTTAGTATTCATACGATTAGTACCCTCAGTTGAACTTCCAAGCAGAACAATATTTTTACCATCGGACTGGTCAACCCAGAAATATCCAGCTTCGCCATAACGCATCTGACGGATTTCATCAGCGGCTATTTTTTTAGCTTCATCAAGAGTATATTTACCAGACTTATATTCATTATTAATTTCCGATAACAGGGAGATGACAACACCAACCTGCTCTTTAATAGAATCATCATAGTTCTGTCTTGATGATGTGTCCATAGTTTCAAGTGCCTTGTTTTTTAACTGGTTCATATTCTTAATAGAAATAAAACTTTCAGAAGTTACAAGGACAATTACTAAAGCCAGAATTATAGTAAGCTTTGTTCGAACCTTAATATTTTTCATTGGAATCACGCTCCTTAAATTAGATTAATTTGTGCAAAATTATATATCTTCACGCATCTTTATCTAATAATTATAATGTTATAAAAGAATTGTGTCAATAAAACCAGCTGTAAATATTAAAAAAATCTTAAATTTTCATATACTTATATATGTATATAATTATAAAGTTTGTAATTTATTAATATATAAAATAAATATATACCATACCAAAATGATATATAATATACATCAGAGTGATTATAAAAAAATCAAATATTCCCTTTATTCACAACTATAACAAGAGCAAAGGTTTTGCTGCTGGCTGTTCAAGAGAGGTTATTTAAAATAGAGCAGATATGCCTGGCTTGAGTGTGGATGACCTTATACAGCAGACAATAGATGCTTTAAAGATATTCAGAACATAATAAATGTTACAGTAAAGATATAGTAGAAATGTAGTCAAATTAAAAATACATTAAAAATACAAAAAAATAATTAAATTTTTTATTGACAAATTAAAATGAAGAGATTATCTTATTACTTAATTCAATAGTCAAATGCGAAGAACAGGAAATGATTTATTTATATCACCGCCTACAGAGAGCCGTTGGTTGATGAGAAACGGTAGCAAGGAATAGATAAGCCCTCACCTGCAAGCAGTTTTGGTGAAAGATATTAATTTAGTAGTCAGAACCGGTACCCATCGTTAACAGGGCATGCCATATATGTGGCAGTAGAGAGGTCGGATTTATCCGGCAAGCAAAGTGGTAACGCGGAAGTAATGTAATTTACCTTCGTCTTTGTACGATATCGTTAAGATATGTGCAGAGGCGAAGGTTTTTTGCATTATGGAATTAGTTATTTTTAATTTCCGTTTTTCTGCGTTCATTGTATTTGGCTAGTGAAATAGGCTGGGAATATTTATTTGCTCAGCTAATATTATATATAGGAGAGTGACATTATGAACACTTTAGTAATCGTTTTAATCGCGGCTGTTATATTATTTGGTGCCTATATGGTATATGGCCGTTGGTTAGCAAACAAGTGGGGTATAGACCCTAAGGCAGAAACACCTGCCGTGAAGTACAATGATGGAAAAGATTTTGTTCCAACCAAAGGATGGACTGTATTTAGTCATCAGTTCTCATCAATCGCTGGTGCAGGTCCTGTAACAGGTGCTATTCAGGCAGCAGCATTTGGATGGTTACCAGTATTACTCTGGATTCTTATCGGTGGTGTATTCTTTGGTGCTGTAACAGACTTCGGTGCTTTATATGCCTCAGTTAAGAACGAAGGTAAGTCAATGGGTATGATCATTGAGAAATATATCGGTAAGTTTGGACGTAAGATTTTCTTACTTTTCTGCTGGTTATTTACACTTATCGTTATTGCAGCATTTGCTGATATGGTTGCAGGTACATTTAATGCATATACAGTAGTTGATGGAGCATCACAGTTAGCACCAGCAGCTTCAACTAATGGTTCTGCTGGTACAGTATCAATTATGTTTATGGTATTCGCAGTAGTATTTGGTCTTATCCAGAAGAAGTTTAATCTTTCAGGCTGGAAAGAAGCAGTAGTTGGTATTGCATTTATTGTTGCTTCATTTGTAATTGGTAACTTCTGTCCAATTATCTTAGGTAAGAATGCATGGAGCTATATCACATTCGTATATATCTTCTTTGCAGCAGTTATGCCAATGTGGCTTATGAAGCAGCCAAGAGATTATATGACAACATTTATGTTTATCGCTATGATAGTTGGAGCAGCACTTGGTCTTGTAGTTGCCCATCCATCTATGAACCTTCCTGTATACACAGGATTTAACAATGCTAAGCTTGGAACAATGTTCCCTATCCTTTTTGTAACAGTTGCATGTGGTGCTGTTTCAGGTTTCCACAGCCTTGTTTCATCTGGTACATCTTCTAAGACAGTAGAGAATGAAAAGGATATGCTTAAGGTTGGTTATGGTGCTATGGTACTTGAAAGCTTACTTGCAGTTCTTGCTCTTTGTGTAGCAGGTGCAGCCGCAGCCGCTGATGGTACAGCTGCAGCAGGTACTCCATTCCAGATATTCAGCCGTGGTGTAGCAGGTTTCTTTGAAATGTTTGGTGTTCCAGTACATTTCGCAACAGTATTTATGACAATGTGTGTATCAGCACTTGCTCTTACATCACTTGATGCAGTTGCACGTATCGGACGTATGAGCTTCCAGGAGCTTTTCAGCGTAGATGATATGGAACATGCAGAAGGCTGGAGAAAATTACTTTGCAATACATATTTCTCAACAATCGTAACACTTCTTTGTGGTTTCGTACTTACAAAGATTGGATATGCTAACATCTGGCCATTATTTGGTTCAGCTAACCAGTTATTAAGTGCACTTGTTCTTATAACACTCTGCGTATTCTTAAAGGTTACAGGACGCAGCAACAAGATGCTTTTCCCACCTCTTATCATTATGCTTTGTGTAACATTTACAGCACTTGTACAGAGACTTATAGCTATGGTTAAGGCTATCCAGAACGCAGCATCTGTTACAATCCCAGCAGGTACTACTACATGGGGGAAGGTGTTCATAGCAAATGGACTTCAGCTTATAATAGCAATTCTTCTTATTGTACTTGGTCTTATCATTGTTGTTAACTCAGCTAAGAGCTATGCAAAGAGTGAGAAGAACTCAGAGAAGGCTGCTTAAGCAGGTTGATGTGTTATAATTAAAAATAGCTGGTATCTTATATAAGATGTGACAGTTTACAAAGTCAGGTTACAGATTGGACGATGTGGATAGTTACATTTATAAGATATCAGCTATTTTAAATTTATTTAATGATACCAAGGTTAAAAGGTCTAATATGAGCATAGTTCATAGTTCTTACAGTCATTTTATAATTTGTAAAATTTGATATTTGGTGTTAATAAAGAATTCGGGTGCTGCCATAACGGTAGGCGGTTTAGTCTTGAACCTCTTCAGAAGGGAGGTGATAGACATGGTTACATATTCAGATTTATTTAACTATACTTTAGTTATTTGTGCGATAGTTTCTATATGCATTTCTTTTTATCTGTGTCGGTGTGATACCATAATGCTTCTTAAGCAGTGCACTAAGGTAGCTTGCATTAGATATGCCGACTTTGTTTGCAACCTCACTTATAGATATTTCCCCGATTTCTAAAAGAATCTTTGCGTGTTGTAATCGGACCGCTGTTATATATTCAGTATATGATGAACCAGTTACAGCTTTGAAAAGTCTTGAAAAATGTGATGGAGAAAGACAGGCAAAGTCTGCCACATTCTGCAGGCTGGCACCATATTCAAGATTATTTTCAGCATATATCATAGCCTTCTGAATTCTGTCATCAAATCTTTTCAGATATAAAGTATTGTTATCTGAGTCACTTGAAATGTGATGCTCATATACATAGAAGAATAGTTTATAAAACATTCCCTGAAGAAGCAGTTGTGAGTGGTCAGAATTCCGTTCGTATTCGTATAACATTTCATCACACATTTTTTGTATTTCATCCTGTGAAGCTTTGGTAAAATGTAGATAATTGCGACAAAGAATATCTAATTGAGTATGCCCGATTATTTGAATAATAGGTTCAAATACTTCTGTACGAACTTTTATTACATATCTGTCATAAGTAACATCCGATATAGGACAGTTCCTGTGATAAACCTCAGGCTTAGCAATCCCAAAATCGCCAGCGTGGCATACACGAATGTTATCAGTTGCAATCCATCTTCGATCACCTGATACCATATAACCGATGGTGTAGTGGTCATGTGCTGCCTGCATTGCTGGCATTGCGTAGCTTGCTTCTTTTATTTTGTGGTCTATATAAATATTTTCTCCGGGTTTAAGTGGAAGAGGCATAGTAATCTCCATTCTTGAGTGGTTTAACCAAGTTATAATTTACATAGCATAATTTTATAAATTATACTTTATAAAAGCAATAATATTTAATGAAAATAATAAAAATTTGTGCAAGAATAAGTTATAGTTAAATCATAATAAGGGGTGGATAACATATGAATCAGAAGTTTAATCTTAAAGCTAATAATTTTATAAAAAATATGCTCAGGTATTCGTATCTGATAATTATAGCACTGCTTCTTAATGCTGTTGTGAATGAGATAATTGTGAGTGCCAATAAGATAATAAGTGTCAACATAGATTATATGCTGTCAGGCGAAGCTGTTGATATTGACAGTATTATTGTGAAGTTTATATATCTGACATTATCAGGCTTTGCACTTTCCTTTGCAGGAAGCAGGCTTTCGCTTAAATATGCGGTGAGGGTTATTAATTCATACAGAAAACAGATAAGCAGCAAGTTATACCGGATAGATTATTCATATTATGATAATGCAGGTACAGCAACAATAATTAATAAGGTAAATTCTGATATAGCAGAAGCCGAAAACTTTCTGACAGAGCATTTTGCAACAATTATAACAAATATTACGGCAGCACTTATATATGCCAATTATGTGCGAAGGATAAATGTAGTGCTTTTTGTTGCTGTTGTTGTGAGTTATCCACTTGTAATATGGCTGTCAAATATTCTTGTGAAGAAAATGCGTGATGTGTCAAAGGTATATCGTTTAAAGGTTGATGCAATGCTTGGGATTGATCATGAAGCTATAATGGGGTATCAGATAATAAAAGCCTTTGGATTACAGAAGTATTTTGAAAACAGAATGCATAAGGCATCAGAGGAGCTTGTGGAAACAGAGCAGATAAGAACAGGTATAAGCAATACAGCGATAGTTATAAGAAGACTCATACAATGGATTCCTTCTATATTATGTGCATTTTTAAGCATATGGCTTGTAAGAAATGGACAGCTTACAGTTGGAGAGCTTGTTGGTTTTGTCGTTATTCTGGAAAAGTTTGTTGAGTCGATTATAGGAATTCCGTTTGCCATAGTTGATGCAACAGGCTGTATGGTGTGTATAGGAAGGCTTGAAGGAATACTTTCAGCTAAAGATGAGCATTTTGGGGACAACAAGGCAACGAATATAGCTAATAGCGTATCTTACGAGAGCGGCTTAGACGTAGATTACGTTATAGAATTTGATAATATAAGGTTTGCATATAAAGAGGGCGAAAATGTTCTTAATGATGTCAGTTTTAAGATTAAAAATGGCGAAAATATAGCAATAGTCGGAAGCTCAGGTGGTGGAAAGACTACTATTTTCAGACTGTTATGCGGCTTATATCATGCCAGTGCCGGAACATATAAGCTGTACGGAATGGATATTAATGAATGGAATATTGAAAGCGCAAGAGAAAATATGGCGCTTGTTTCACAGGATACATTTTTATTTCCAGGAACTATTGAGGAAAATATCAGGTATGGAAATATTAATGCAACTCACGATGAAGTTGTTAATGCATGTAAGGATGCAAGAATTCACGACTTCATAGAAGGACTTACTGACGGATATGAAACTGTGATAAGTGAGGGTGGAAGCCAGCTTTCAGGTGGTCAGAGGCAGCGTATTGCTATAGCAAGGGCAATATTAAAAGACACGCCAATTTTGTTGTTAGATGAGCCTACATCTGCTATTGATGAGGGAACAGAGCAGCTTATACAGGATGCTCTTGACAGGTTATGCAAAGGAAAAACAAGTATAACGATTGCACACAGATTGTCTACAATAAAAGATGCCGACAGGATAATTGTACTTCAACAGGGAAAGATAGTTGAGGCTGGAACTCATAAACAGTTGCTTGATATGGGAGGGGTATATGCAGAAATGTACGCAGAAGGATAATAATAAGAAGAATTCCGGAATATGGCAGTTATTCTTACGAACTATGAGAACTATGGGAAAAAGACGTTTTATGTATTATGGTTCCATATTAGGAATGAGCATAACATTTGCAATGTTTTCAGTTATGGAAGCATTTCTTATGAAGATAGTTGTTGACATAGCACAGAAAGGCGAGTGGGACAGGCTTATAGGTTCTGTTGCAATAATAGTCATAACAGGCGTGATAGTGTTGTTAGGATATAGATTTGCCTGCATAAGATATAACGTGGAAGCAAAGCGAATATATGGAAAGCTGTACGAACAGGTGTTAAGTCACGAAATGAAGCTGCCTTGTGAATATTATGAAAATCATCATAGTGGGGAAATGTTATCAAAAGTATCATTCGACCTTGGAAGAATGGGTGATATATTTGGTTCAAGATTCAGAAGAGTTGTTATGCCATTTATAATGGTAGTTGTATTCTTAGTGCCTATGTTTGTACTCAGTTGGCAGCTTACACTTTGTCTTGTGGCTGTAAATACAGTGCTGATAGGAGTTACGATGGTTCTGACTGGACCGCTTAAAAGCTTAAGTAAGAAAATGTCTGAGTCAAACAGCATAATGACAAAGCATATAACAGATCTTATTCAGGGAATTATACAGGTAAGGATGTTTGAGGCAGGAAGAAAAACAGTTGACAGATATAATGAAGAGGCAGATGTGTATGCTGTAAAGTCTGATAAAAGAAATATGTTTTCATCTTTGCTTGAATGTGCTAATACAGGCTTTGACCTTATATGTAATCTTGTTTTTCTGGCGTTAGGCATATTGTTTGTGCAGAAGGGTTACACAACACTTGGTGCTATTGCGGCTATATATACAATGTATGGACGTTTTTCAAGGCAATTTTTGCAGATGGGAAAGTATATTCCTGAGCTTATTGCATATCTGACATATGCACAGAATATATTTGAGTTTCTTGATGAGAAAACAGAAGAGGAAATGTTAAATCGTCAGGAATTCAATAAAGAAAGATTGCATAATGAAATAAATAACTCTTGCGGTCATAATAATATTTTTAATAATGCTGATTATTCAGTTAAGATAAGTGATTTAACATTTTCATATATAAAAGATGAAAATAATACCCCTGTCGTTGTTCTTGATAATTATAATGAAAGAATAAAGTCAGGCGAGTTCGTGGCAGTTACAGGTGCTTCAGGTTCTGGAAAGACAACTCTTTCTAAGCTTCTTATGGGATTTTATAAGCCGGACAGTGGAATGATTGAAGTGTGTGGCAATAATCTTGATTATATAAGTCTGTCGGCTGGCAGAAGCTTTTTTGCACTTGTTCCACAGGATGCAATACTTTTTAATATGAGTATAATGGATAATATAAGAATGGGAAGGCTTGATGCCACGGAAGCTGAGATTATTAAAGCTGCAAAGATGGCTAATGCTCACCAGTTTATAACAGAATTTACAGATGGTTATGACACAGTTGTTGGTGAAAAGGGGATGTCTGTATCAGGTGGTCAAAGACAGCGGATAGCCATAGCAAGGGCAATCCTTAAAAATGCACCCATAATGCTTATGGATGAGGCAACCTCTGCACTTGATAATGAGTCGGAGCGTGCTGTAAACGAAACATTACAGAACTTAAAGGGGAGAATGACAATTATAATGATTGCACACAGGACATCAACAATACAGATGGCAGACAGGGTTATAAGCTTATAATTGACAATAACAACGAATAGTGTTATATTACTCCACCCTATCATCATTAAAATTATAAAAAGAAGATGATTATTGAGTACAAATCATATGTAATGTAACTCAATAAATATATGGGGATGAAAGGATCAGAGTGGTTTTATGACATTTTATCAGGAATTACAGTTAAGTTCTGCAGGCTCTAAACAGCTTATTAAGAACACAAAAGATACTAAAGAGAAAAGAAAACATATATTAATATATAATTTCAAGGTTTACCTTGTTATGGTATTCTGTGTTGCAGTTGTTACAGTATTCAGTAAGTTACTTGGAAGTGCTAACAGCGTTGTTGGTGTTATGGTACTTCTTGCAGTGCTTGTGTTAAGACAGGCGGATTTTGGAATAAAGACATCACATGGACTTTTGTCAATTATGGGAATATATGCTATATTGATAGCAGGACCAAGGCTTAGTAATATGGTGCCGCCTGTTGTTGCATTTCTTATTAATATAGTGTGTATAATGCTTCTTATGATAATGGGCTGTCATAATGTAATTATGTATAATCATTCGACATTTGTGCTTGGTTATCTGTTATTACAAGGTTACGATGTTACAGGACAGGACTATGTGTTAAGGGTTATCGGACTTCTTTGTGGTATGGTAATCTGTATGATTATCTTTTATAAGAACCAGAAGAACAGACCATATAAAAGAACATTCCAGGATTTATTCTATGAATTCAATATTAATTCGGCAAGAAACAGATGGTATATCAAGCTTACATTTATAGTATCAAGTGCAATGCTTGTGATGAACCTGCTTAATATTCCAAGAGCGATGTGGATAGGTATAGCGTGCATGTCAGTGTGCCTGCCATTTTCAAAGGATATAGAAGGACGAGCAGGCAAGAGAGGTGCATTTAACATTGTTGGATGTCTGATTTTTTCAATTATGTATATTGTGCTTCCAAAGTCGATGTATCCTTATATCGGTATGATAGGTGGAATAGGTGTCGGATATTCAGCTGGTTATTCGTGGCAGACAGTGTTTAATACATTTGGTGCACTTTCAATAGCGGCGGAATTGTTCGGACTTAAATATGCTGTTTTACTTAGAATAGGTGTAAATGTAGTAGGAGCGGCGTATACATTGTTATGTGACAGGTTGATAGATAAGATATATGCTGCCTGCACAGGCAGGAAAGTCGAAACAGCGTAACATACATAATTCAGATTGAGCTGTAACACATTGTTAATACTGGAGATGAGGTGTTATAATATAAGAATAACATCTCGTCGAAATACTACTTCATAAGATAAGGAGAGAGTATAATGTTATACATAATGAGGCACGGCAGGACTGATTGGAATGATAGAAAGAAGCTGCAGGGAAGAACAGATATTCCACTCAATGCAGCTGGAAGAAAGATGGCGGCAGAGGCAGCAGCGGTTTATAAAAATGTGCCACTCGATGTATGCTATTGTTCTCCATTGGCAAGAGCAAGACAGACGGCAGAGATATTTTTAAAAAACCGCAATATTCCGATTATAACAGATGACAGGCTTATTGAGATGAGCTTTGGAATATATGAAGGAACAGAACAGTCAGCAAGGGCTTTAGATTGTCCGATTAATATATTATTTGAAGAACCAGAAAAGTATAAGGCAGTTGAAGGTGGGGAAAGCATTGAGGAGCTATTTGAAAGAACAGGCGACTTTCTTAGAAATGTAGTAGAACCACAGCTTGAGGCAGGAAAGAATATTGTAATAATCGGACATGGTGCAATGAATTCAGGAATAATATGTCAGGTCAGAGGTTTAAGCACAGAACATTTCTGGGATGCAGGAATTAATCAGTGCGAATTACTGCAATTAAAGTAGTGTGTACACAGAGGGGTGAATATACATTTGTACGAAGATGTTAAGAATACAATAAGTGAATTAAGAAGCAGACATACAGGATATACGGATTTCCCAATGGAACTTAAAAGACAGGTATATTCAATTATATATAAGCAGCTTGCAAGTAAAGATAACACTTATACTCAGACACAGCTTCTTGAATATCTGGGACTTCCTAAGGACGTCTTTAAGGAGCAGTATTGGAATATGTATTCACCTGATATGAAGCTTAGACAGCAGGTTTACCATAACCTGCATATACCACTTAATTATGCTGAGGTTGAGTGTAATGAGATATATCGTGGAATTCTACATTATATTATAAGTCAGGCAGACCAGAGGACGGATACATTTTTTGATATGTTTGGCAAAATGGGACTTGTTCCGTTGTTCTGTGCAAATGGATATTCTAACAGAATTGTTCTTTTAGCACGCAGGAATTATCACCAGCTTGTGCAGTTTCAGAATGCATTGAAAAAACCGGTCAAAGTATACAAGCATATCAGAACATTTATTAAGACAATAGAAGTGATGGGTATCGAGAAGCAGAAGGAAGTACTGATATCTAAGATTAACCAGTGGCTTGCACTGTTTAGCGTATATCAGGACTGGAGTGCAACTGGTTATGATGAATACACGCTTGCGGCAAGGTATTTTATGTGCAATTGTCTTCGGACTGAATACTGGCTTGATTCTAAGCTTGAGAAGACTTATTCATATAAAGACGGAAAGCTTGTTGTAGATGATATATCTTCGTATCTTGATGGTACGAAAATGTCCAGAAGCAGGATAAAGCAGTTATGTGGATTGAGCAAAGAGGATTTTTGCAAATTTGCTGATATGTATGTAAAGAAAATACATTTGTATCTTATAGAAACTGATTATCTTAATATAGAAAGTATTTCCACAAGCATAGTTAAGCAAGGGCTTAATTTTCAATTTGACAGGCAGTTTCTTTATATAGATATGCCAAAATACATAAGGGAATATAAAAGATTTGAGTTTAACGGTGCTCATATGATGGATATACTTAAGGTTCTTAAGACCTACCGTGGCAACTGGATTATGACCTGGAAGACTTATGTTGAGAACCAGAATGAGAATAGCCCTTATTACAGGCTTTCAAGCAAAGAAGCTGACTATGATAATGATATAACACTTGAAGTTATATATAAGGAAATGCTCAATATGCACAATGTTAAACCATTATATGTCTATGTATACCGTGATAAAGACAGAAACAGACCACAGAGCATAGCATTTATAACGGATATAGATTGCAGTGAGACAGACGACAGGGCATTTATGGACAAATACGATGTGAGTTTTCGTGATGGCGGGTATATAAGGAAAATGACAATGCCTGAATTTATAGACAAATTTATAAGAAATTCGCATTGGAAAATGTTCTGATAGTGAATTTATGCGATGAAGATTTTTTTTGAAATTGCAGATACAGTAAAATAGCATATTTTAAAGATTAAAAAAAGCGGCCTGTAAAATCAGGCTGCTTTTTATTATGCTTCAATTGTCGATAGGAAAGAGAGTTCCTAAAGATAAGATAAAGGCTGTATAGCTGATAATAAATTCAAGTACCTGTTATAACAGGTAAGAATGGAGGATAGTGTGAAAAATAAGATTTTTCACACGCAAGATTTGTGATTCGCACAAACTTAAGATGCGCAAAGAAGCAGCGCAAGAATGGAGGACATTATGATAGTTAAATTAAACAATGGAGCAGTAAGAGAGATTAAAAAGGCAGAACCAATGGTTGAAAAGAGATTTGAATTTAATGGGAATTCATACCGTATGATTGCAAAAGCTAACAGTAATAAAGAAGATATAACAGGTGTAATGTTTAAATTTAATAATGACAGAGACGACAATATGTCAGTATTTGCAGTGAATGAAGAGAATGTGTTTGTTGGAAATCTTCAATATGATGAAGTGCAGAAAATTCTTGATTCACTTCTTATTAAAGGCTATGCGGATATGTCAGTGTATGATTATCAGTCAAAAATATCAGCTATTGTTGATACTGTATTTGATGAAGGAATGACTAAGCCATATTGTCTTTCTGGCTTTCTGGCAACAGCTAATATGGATATGCATGGATTTGGCAATAATTTCTGTATGTCATCAGCTTTCGGATTGGGTGCGCCTGTATACAGTAGTAATTCACCATTTGAAAGTCACAATACAGAAGATTTGATAGGAGGAAAGCCATCACATTCAGGAGAATACGAAGAAGATATTAATGGTGATATATCAGATGATGAATGGAAAGATTTTTAAGAAAACACTTAGTAAGATGATAAAGGCATATTATATGTGTGCACGGAATGGCGTTGTATACAAGGGTTACACAGAATTAACAGGCGATAATTTAGCATATGTAAGAAGATATATCTCAGGTAAATGTGCTGATAGAAAAATTGATAGTAAAAATATTGATGAAGGCTGCGGTACAGATGAGCTGGATATGGTGTGGCTGAATGACAGTTTATTATTAATAGCTGGGAAGGATGCGGTAGTGCAGGGCAGAACGCTTAACAGGGCATTTTACAGACTTCCAGTTAATAATGAAGCAGATAAAAAATCAGCAGATGTCAAAAATACAATTCACAATAAAATGAGTAATAACGATTTTGAAAGTGTAAAGCCTGAGAGAATATTTGCAGGAAATGTTGCCGTACTTAAGATAGCAAGGACATCAGAAGGCAGTAATGAACCTATAGATATTATAGATGAGGATATAGAATTTATAGAAACTGTGTTAAGACCAATAGAACGTATATATGCTGGTGTTGTGTATCTGAAGAAGGAGGAAGATTTAAGGCAGAATAGTGTAGATTAAAGTACGAAGACAGAGCACAGACACAGCTTAAAAGCAGAGTACGATTCAATTATTAAGGCAGAGTGTTACTGCACAAAAAAGTGAGAACAATCCACATATATAATCATATAGTAGAATTGTTCTCACTCTGTTTTAAAAAATTCATTGAAATCGCACTCAAATATTTTGGTAAGGGCGACAAGCATATCAACTGTAGGGTTGTTGTAGCCATTTTCCACTTTACTGAAAATGCCGGTTGTTACATTGACATTTTCAAGCTGGAGCTTGGCAATAACTTCAGTTGCTTTTAGTCCCCGTTCCTTGCGGAGTCTTCTTATATTATTTCCAACAAGTGGATTTAAGTGCTGGTTAATTCGTTCTGACATATGGCTCCAATCCTCAGGTGCTAAATATAGGTAAATAATGGTGGATTTATAAAATCCATATATAAATATGGATGGAAATTTATTAACACACATTAAAAATTGTATCCAATAAGGAAGAAAAAAGTATCCAAAATAGAAGAAAATAGTATCCAAAATGGAAGTTATATGCTATACTTAGTAAAAAGTACGTATTTTACAGGAGAAAATAAATGGAAATACAGGAAGTTATTAAATACGAAGGTAATAATGACATTCTTATATATAAGCATCCTGCGGAGGATTTTAATACATTATCACAGCTTATTGTACACGAGTCACAGGAAGCAGTTTTTTTCAGTGATGGACAGGCATTAGATAGTTTCAAGGCTGGACGTTACACATTGGAAACTAAGAATATTCCATTAATTTCAAAGCTTAGAAATCTTGTTACAGGTGGAGTGTCTCCATTTCACACAGAAGTATACTTCATTAATCTTGCAACAATGATGGATATACCTTGGGGAACACCAAGCCAGGTTACAGTAAAAGACCCTAATTATGGTTATAGTTATAGTGCAGGAGCAAGCGGTTCATTTGGACTTAAGATAACTGATGGACGAAAGCTTCTGATTAATCTTGTTGGAACAGAACAGGAAATGTCTACAGCAAATATCCAGAAATATTTTAAGGATTTGATAGTCACAAGGGTTAAGAATTGTATAGCAGTGGAACTTAGCAGGTACAGCTACAATGAATTTAATCAGCATTTGAATGATATTTCTGAAAACGTTGCCAGGATTATAAAAGATGATATAGCAGAATATGGAATTCAAATTCTTAATTTTTTCTTATCAGCAGTTAATATTAATGAAGATGATTTAATCGATTTAAAGAAACTGGATAATAGTATGGCACAGAAGCGTTTTGAAGCTATGGGTAACAGGGATGCGGCTGTTATTGAGGCACAGGGACTTGCTAAATCACGAGAGATACAAGGCTACAACTGGCAGCAGGAACAGCAGTTTAATGTCAGCAAAGCATTTGCAGAAAATGAGGGCTTTGCAGGTAATCCAGCTAATATGATGGCACAGATCCCACTTGCATTTTCAATGGGTGATATGCTTAAAGGAAATATGGAAGCGGCAGTAAATGCCAATAACACAATGCGGAATTCAGCAATGAATATGCAGGGTGGCACAATGGGAGTACAGGGGAATTCAATGAATATGCAGGGTGCTTCGCTGGTGTGCAGTAAATGTAACAGCCCACTGCCACAGGGTGCTAAGTTCTGTATGAATTGTGGAGAGAAGGTCGCTCCTAAAGAAGTGTATTGTCAGGAATGTGGAGCAGTTATGCCAGCTGATGCACAGTTTTGTATGAACTGCGGAACAAGGAGAAATGTATGATGAAATATATATTTTGTATTATCGCATTACTGGTACAACCGGTATTCAGCTGGTATGTGTATCACAAGCAGGATAAGAAAAAAGCAGCACTAAAAATGCCAATGCTTTATTACAGTGTGGCTTATATGATAGTTCAGTTATATATATTTTTTAAATTCTGTTCAAAATTTCCAGAAAGATACAGCATTTATTCTTATCTTATACAGGCGGCTATACTGTTAGGATTTGTAATATTTGAGATGATTTTGTGGGGAAGCAATAAGTATATAGAAGATGTAGACAATAAAGAGAAGCAATCTATACAGGATTTTAAAGAATTAATTAAAGATTTGGAAATATGCAGGGTTAATGTACAGGATACAGCCAATAAAGCGAATATAGACAAGCTTTACGAGAGAATGAGATATGAAAATCCTGTGAGCTCTCCAAAGGCTATAGAGGAGAATTTAAGAATTAAAGGGTTGATAGCTGAGTTAGCAGATATTACAGATAATACTTTATTTGAAGCAAAATGTAATGAGATTGTTAAACAGCTTGATATAAGAAAAATAAAGAATACAAAGGAGCAGTAAAGATATGAAGGCGATAAAATGCCCAAATTGCGGAAGTGAACAGGTTAAAGAGTTAACAGAAGAAAAGTATGCTTGTATGGCGTGTGATAATGTGTTTTTAATACATAATCATTCGAAGGAATTCAGAAAGACAGATGAACATATAAGCAGTATGCATCAAGATTTAAAAGATGATATCAGTAAGATTATAAATAGCAGTAATATAGATCCAGATGCAATAATTGAAAAAGCTGAACAGCATTTAAAGAAAAAAGACTGAAATATAGCCAGTGACCTATATGATAAAGCATCAGAAGAAAATCCTGATAAGTCAAAGGCCTGGTATGGTTTATATAGAGCTCTTACAGGCGATTTTGAAGCTGTTGACAGATATGCTTTATTCGTATGTGATGGCAATTATTTTGATGATGATGATAAAGAAATGGGAAGTCAGTCATTTTTCTATGGAAATGGTTTTATAAGCAGAGCTTTAGATTGTTCTGATGCCGATAAAACAGGAATAATTGATAATGTAACTGCATTTATTAAGAAATGTGCAGAACACGGTAAAAAAGATATTGAGGACAGCATAAAGGAATTACTTGAAGGCTTTGAGTCAATGAGAAAAGATTTAGATTCACAGAGAGATATTGTAAAGAAAGAAAAGAAGAAGGACAAGACGAAGGCATTTATTCCAGCTGTTATTGTGCTTGCACTTTTAGCAGTATGTGTATGGTATTTCTTTGCATCAGGCGACTGGCTTGGCAAGGTATTAGGCGTTGCTGGTGTTGTACTTGTATTAAAATTCGGTGGTAAATTCATAGGAAGAAGCTTTAGTAACGCTAAAGCTGAGGGTGTTGAATGGGATAATGTTGCCGAACAACAATTTGCTCCGATAATCGAGGATATGGAATCACAGGTTCAGGCAGTTATGCGTTATTGCATAGATTTAGATAATTACAATATTGTATTAGATAATCTTAAGAATAAGGACAAGTTTATGGAAGGTTATCTTAAAGGTGAGTTTGATGGTATGAAAGATTATGATCAGGTATCAGACAACTCAGAGAAATTTATATTTGATTTATTAGATGGTAAAATGGAAAGATATAATTACTTACTTGATGCAGTTAAATAAAAATTGATACGTCAGAGTAAAGATTAATCCGTTAAGGCAAAGATTAATGTGGCAGAGTGAAAATCAATCTGTTAAAATTAATACATTAAATTTATAGATTAACGCTATAGATTAACACATAAAAAAGTCCAGCGTATTTAAGCCGTATAGTCAGAAAACTGACATTACATCTTAAAATATGCTGGGCTTTTTTATGTGCCGGTGATGTGCATCTGCACGAAAATGTAGTTTGTCGCAAGCAACCTTGCTCTGAGCGGTAAAACGCTCCCGCATTTAGGTTAATTGGAAAATCAATATTGTAAAAAAACAACCCAAATTATATAATATATAACGAACCAAGCACTAATGCTATATTAATAATAATGAATAAAAAGTGCGAAGAAACGAGGACATAATGAAACGAAATAAATATAAGGATTATTTGTGGTATACAGCTATAGCAGTGTTTGTTATATGTGTACTTGAGGGTATATTCTATTACCATAGCGTGGAAAGCCCATTTCTTAAGGTAATGCTTAATATCCAGAATGCGATTAAGGCATACAAGATTGACCCTGATATTGATCAGGCAGATGCACTTGAATATGTTAAGACTGCGGGTGGTGGAGTGTTCACCATTATACTTACATATGTGTATTGCATAGCAGTTATTATAGCACCTTTATGTACCATAGGTGCTTTGGCAATACTTGTCCGCAAGCCTGCAAGCTATGTAAGAAGCCTTTTAAGCCAGCGTGGCAAGAAAAGAGTTCTTCTTATAGGTGAGGGAACATATAAGAAGCAGTTTATTAGCGGACTTGCAAAGGAATGCCGCATAACTACGATAGAGACAGGTGCAATGACCGAAGAAGCTAAGCTTAAATATATGAATAGAGGTGTAAATTACAGACAGAAGTATGATGATATGTCTATTGAAGATATATTGAATACAATCGATATAGCTAAATATGCAGATATTATTCTTTGTGATGACAATGCAATGGAGAATATTGAATATCTTAAGGTTATAGGAAGTATATGCAACAGCTTACAAAAGCCCTCAGGAGATAATGCCTCATATAAGCAGATATATTTAAGCTGTAGTGATAACTCAATGAGCCAGCTTATTAAGCAGTATTATGACAGACTTGAGGAGAAGAATTATGACCTTAATATAATAGATGTCAACAGAATGGCAGTTAATAAAATGTTCAAGGAACATCCAGTATATCAGGTTAATACAGGTGATGATTATGATGTTCATCTTGGTATTATAGGCTTTGGTGAGTTCGGACAGAGTACGCTTATACAGGGGATTAATATGGCAGTGTTATCAGCAGAGTCTGATATATGTATAGATGTATTTGATAAGGATATGAAGTCGATAATCGGTTCATTTATGAAGAATTTCAGTGTAGATGCACTTGATGGCTTAAAGCTTGTAGCTGAAGATGTATTTATAGGTGAGAAAGCAGAATATTATGAGTTGAATTTCCCATTTGAGGAGAATAATGACAGATTTGGAATAGATGGACATATTAAAATAAGATTTTGGGAAACAGATGCTACAACATTACAGTTTAATAAAATATTCAAGAAGTGTAATGTTGATAAGCCTTTTACATATCTTGTAGTTGCTATGGGCGACACACATTCTATGGCTAACACGATTATTGAATTAAAGCAGCTTCTTTATAAGAAGGGCGATAAATGCATTAACATTCCTGTAGTTATAAGAATGAAGGACAGCAATAACATTTCCAAGATATATGATGAGAAGAACTTGTTCACAATTGAACAGAATAGGGATATATTCTCATATGAGTCACTCACAGACCATTATATTGTCGATGAAGCTAAGATGTTTAACCATAGATATAATGTTCTTTATGATGTTATAAGTGAATATAAGAAGCAGGGTAAGGTTCTTAACGATGAGTTTATGTTAAAGATAGAAGATGTGTTATCAGAGGAAGTACTTTCGGTTGAGAGCAGTCAGGCAAAGCTTAATGCAGCCTGGCACAAGATGAGCATATTTGACCGTGAATCAAGTATAGCACAGTCGCTTCATCAGGATATTAAGAAATGGCTTGTATGTGACAAGAAGGCATATACATTTTCTGATAAAGAGGAACTTGAGCGTATAGAGCATAGAAGATGGAATATCTTTATGATTACACACGGCTTTAAATATGAGAAGACTGACAGGAAAGACTTGTATGCCAGGACACATCCTTGCATATCAAAATGGGAAGTGTTAAAGGTTGAAAAGCCTGATACTTTGGAGTATGATTTTACACCATATTATATATTAAGACATACACAGAATAAGTAATTATTGCTAAAATAGCACAATGGCTATTGAGATTGAGTAATATATATAATAGAATGAAATGTATAAGTATATTGTTATTTACTTATGTGAATATGTCAGGATTGGAGGAAATATTATGTATAAGTTTACTAAAGACTGTATGACAGGAATTGAGTCAATTGATAAAGAACACGAACAGCTTTTTAAAATAATTAATGAAGCACAGGCATTATTAGAGGAACAGGCTGTTGATGTTAAGACAGTAAAGAGTATTGTGGCACATCTTGTTGATTATGCCGCGGAGCATTTTGCACACGAGGAAGCATATATGGCGTCAATTAATGACCCTGAACTTATGCGACAGAAGAAGGAACATACAGATTTTGCTAATAAAGTTAAATCAGTGGACTTTGATAATATGACAGATGAGGAGAGCAGGAAGGAATTAGCTGAGCTTGTAAAGTTCCTTGCTAAGTGGCTTTACCACCATATCCTTGGAAGCGATATTATGATTGGAAAGTTAGAGCCTGTTGTTCATAAGACACAGGATTCTAAGAAAGCTGAAAATGTCAGCACGGACAAGAAGGGTATGTTTGAATTTACAGATGAATACAAGACAGATATTGATTTTGTAGATGCAGAGCATAAGAAGTTATTTGAGATTATAGAGCGTACATATGAAGTTATTAATGACTATTATTTACACGATAAGTATGACCATATAGTTTCAATAATAAATGAGTTAAAAGATTATACTAAGCTTCATTTTAAAGATGAGGAGGAGTATATGGAAAAGATAGGATACGAGGGACTAGCAGCTCAGAAGCTTGCACACGAGTCATTTGTTGACAGACTTACAGGGATTAATATGGAAGAAGTTGACGATGGACAGCAGGAGTATCTGTTCGAGCTTATTGATTACCTTCTTGAATGGTTAAAGAACCACATATTAAAGATGGATAAGCAGATACCAGTAAAGTAGATTGATGGGGCTGTTGCACCAGACATAATTAATACAGTATGAGTTATTTATAAGCTGTTGCTTATTCGCATATTGTGTGAATTGTGGTTTGTGCAGCAGCCCGTTTAGTTTTAATTAATATTATGAGAATTGCGAGAGGTGAATATATGCCAAAGACGATTAATTCAGAAGCTCAGCTTACAACTTTTGAAGCGATAAGTATGATTATGGGTAACAGCATTGGTACAGGAATTATAGCTGTTCCATATCTGGCAACAAGAAATAGTATGTTAGATGTTGTATGGATGGTTGGACTTGCTTATGTGGTAAATGTTATTCTTCATCTTATCATAGCAGAACTTTCTTTTAACAATGGAGGTGTACAGCTTGTTAAAAGCTTTGAAGGAGAGCTTTTTAAGGGAAGAATGAAGAAAGTATTCAGCTGGATAATGTTTGTTGTATATGGACTTGCCATAATGATAGGTGTCAGTGGCAATATTAATGGTGGTGCACAGATATTTGTTAATTGGTTTCATATACCGCTGTGGGTGGCACAGCTTATATATTATCTGATTGCAGGAAGTGTAGTGTTTATTGGAATGAAAGCGGTCGGTATCGCACAGAAATATGCAGTAAGTTTTCTTATGGTTATAGTTGTTATTATGACAGCTGGAACATTTACAAGACCATTAAATGCTTTATATACAGCACCATTTCATATTAATAACCTGCTTGCCCTATATAGTATGGTTGTATTTGCAACATCAGCTAATCAGGCGGTAATACAGGTTGTTAAGGGACTTGATGGCAACCCACATAAGATAAGAAAGTCAATATTTATAGGTTTTGCGTTATCATCAATACTTGTGCTTATCGTTACGCTTACGGTGCTTCTTGGAACTAAGGGAACACTTGATAAGGAATTAGCATATATGCAGTTAGGTGAGAGCATAGGTTCGTGGGCTATGATACTTGCTGGTATATTCTCACTTTTTGCACTGCTTACAACCTTTTGGTCTAACACACTTGCATTAAGAGATGTAGTTCACGAACAGATAGGAATTGGCAACAGAATAAGCTGGGTTATAGCAACTATTCCATGTATATTATTTGCAATATTCGGTGTGAGCAGCTTTATAGTGCTTACAAGAATTATGAGCGGTGTTGTTGTGCTTGTGAGCATAATGCTTGTACTTACCTATGGAAAGTCTAGAAAGAAGGCTGGCAGCAGTCCGATATGTGGTGTTATAGGCACACTCCCATTCCAGATAATTATGGTAATATCGACTATAATATCAGCTGTCGGGGCACTTATACCATTAAGTTGATGAGCAAGACGGTGGTTAAATGTATAACTGGAATAATTAAGAAAATGAAAGGAACATATATATGTATAATTCTCATAATTTTACTAAGATAGATAATGAAACTTTCAATCTTCACATAGATACACATAAAGATTATAAAATTCTACAACTTACAGATCTTCATCTTGGATTTGGAATGTTTTCAGGAAAGAAGGACAAGCTTGCACTTAGTGCGGTGGCTAAGATTATTAAAAAGAGCAGACCGGATTTAATCGTTCTTACGGGTGATTCTATATTTCCTTTTTTTCCCAAGTCTGGAACTATGAATAACGGAAGACAGGCAAGAATTCTTACAGCATTTATGGACAGATTTAAAATCCCATATACATTGTGCTTTGGTAACCACGACTGTGAGCTTGGTGCATTTTGTAATAAGGATGAGCTTGCTGATATATTTGCTGAGGGAAAATATTGTATATTTACTAAAGGTAACAGATATATTTACGGAGTTGGTAATTTCTTTATTAATCTTGTTGATGATAATAATAAAGCTGTGCTTCCACTTGTTATGCTTGACTCTAATATGTATGGTGAAGGAGGCTGGTTCTATAGCGGATTTGATTGTATACACAAGGATCAGACTGAATGGTGTATGAATAAGCTGACAAGCTTTAAAAATGAAGATGAGAATATTAAGGCAATGGCTTTTTTTCATATGCCTGTCAGGGAATTTAAGGAAGCTTATGAGCGTATGAAGCTTGGTGATAATAATGTAATATATAAGCACGGAAGTGTTGGCGAGAAGAATGATCATTTTGGAATATCCAAGTTTAAGGGGACATTTTTTAATAGTGCAGTTGAAAACGGCGTAATAAAATGGATGTTTTGTGGACACGACCACTTAAATACATTATCACTTGTGTATAAAGATATACAGCTTACTTATGGAATGTCGATAGATTACCTTGGATACAAGGGTATTGAGAAGCAGTATACGCAAAGAGGCGGAACATTAATTACAAGAAAGAAAGACGGAAGTGTGAGTGTTAAAATGGTTCCTTTAACATCAGTAGTATCAACTAAAGTAAGCGGAGTAAAATAATATAAAGTTGATATGTATTTGTGATGAAATGTATGTTAATATTAATATATTAATGAATAAACGAAGGAATAATTAAAATAATTAATGAGGAGCATTATGAGAACAGGATTTGATAATGACAAATATTTAAAAATTCAGTCAGAACACATTAAAGAAAGAATTGGTAAGTTTGGTGACAAGCTTTATCTTGAATTTGGAGGCAAATTATTTGATGATTACCACGCTTCAAGAGTGCTTCCGGGATTTCAGCCAGACAGCAAGCTTCAGATGCTTATGCAGCTATCAGATGTTGCTGAGATAGTAATCGTAATAAGTGCGGCAGATATTGAGAAGAATAAAGTCCGTGGAGATTTGGGTATTACTTATGATGTAGACGTGCTTAGATTAATTGGCGAATTTGAGAAGAAGGGCTTATATGTAGGAAGTGTTGTTATTACTAAATTTACAGGACAGAATACGGCAGTACAATTCAAGGAAAAGCTTGAAAAGAAGAATATAAAGGTATACCAGCATTATGTTATAGACGGATATCCATCTAATATTCCTATGATTGTAAGTGAAGAAGGTTTTGGAAAGAATGATTACATAGAAACAACAAGACCATTGGTAGTAATTACAGCACCGGGTCCGGGAAGTGGTAAGATGGCTACCTGCCTTTCACAGTTATATCACGAGAATAAGAGAGGAATTAAGGCAGGATATGCTAAATTTGAGACATTTCCAATATGGAATATTCCACTTAAGCACCCTGTCAATCTTGCATATGAGGCAGCTACAGCAGACCTTAATGATGTTAATATGATTGACCCATTCCACCTTGAGGCATATGGAAGTACAGCAGTTAATTATAACCGTGATATAGAGATATATCCTGTTCTTAATGCTATATTAGAGGAAATCTACGGTGAGAATACATATTACAAATCACCTACAGATATGGGTGTTAATATGGCGGGCAACTGTATTATTGATGATGAAGCCTGCTGTGAAGCTTCCAAAATGGAGATTATAAGAAGATATTATGATGCAGTCAACAGAGTGGCAAAGGAAGAAGCTTCTGAGAGCGAAGTATATAAGATTGAGCTTTTAATGAAGCAGGCTAAGATTACAGCAGATGACAGAAAGGTTACTGTTGCAGCTAAGAAGAGAGCAGAGGAGCTTGGTGTTGCGTGTGCCGCTATCGAACTTAATGATGGTACAGTTATTACATCTAAGACTACGGATTTTCTTGGAGCTTCCTCAGCACTTATACTTAATGCACTTAAGTATCTTGCAGGAATCAAGCACGATGAGAAGCTTATAAAGCCAGAATATATTGAGCCAATCCAGAAGCTTAAAGTTAAATATCTTGGTGGCAGAAATCCAAGACTTCATAGTGACGAGATTCTTATTGCACTTGCGATGACATCTGTAGCTAATGAGAATGCCAGAAAAGCATTAGAACAGATACCTGCTCTTAAGGGCTGTCAGGTACATACATCTGTAATGTTATCAGAGGCGGATACCAAGACTTTTAACAGATTAGGAGTTAATCTTACAAGTGAACCTGTAAGAAGCAGTTCTAAATTATATTAATAAGGCAGTGCATTGATTATGCAGAAAGCATTTATTAACGGAAAGATTATAGACGGAACTAAAGATATGTCTGTTGTGAGCGGCAAATGTATAATAACAGCCAATAGCCAATGATATACCAGTTGTGCCTGGCAAAGATGTCGGCTGTCGGCTGTATTACAGGAAAATCCGAATATAATTCCAGGTTATATATTAAATATTCTGGCGGCGGCAAGAAGCAGGCTTCCATTACCGGGTAGGTACAAAGGTAAATCTTTGCGGGAGTTCTGTCGGTTGTTGCCGCTTTCTACATAATCATTTTTAGGTGAGTTAATAAGTAACTGTTCTAAGGCAATGTCATCAAGCCCAAGCTTATGAGCAGCCATTGCTATAACAGCAAAATCCCAGCCCCATAATGTAGAATAGTCCCACATATCAATTACCTTCATAAGGGTGTTGCGGTAGATATCTTTATCGACAATATCCTCTGCACCATAGTTATCAAGCATACCATAGATTTGAAGCATAAGAGGGTGGTCTATAGCTTTATTAGTAAATGTATCAGGGCAGTTACTATGTGCAATGTATACATCGTCATTAATTGGAAGTGGTGCTATATGCATTGCAATATTGTGCCATTGGCTGGCTTCATCAGTAAAACCTAATTCATAAGCCCATTTTGAGGCAATCAAAAGACCATATCTGAAATATGCAAGTTCAAATATAGGATTTCTTGTATCCTCTGGCAGATGACGTTCCTGAACTGGAATTACAGGTGCTTCTATATTGTAAATATCGGACATCGGGTCATATACAAGATAATCAGCCATAAATACGGCAGTTTCTTTTACAAGTATCCAGTATTTGCTCATATATGCCTTAACGTCAAAATCATCAGAGGTATTATTATCAATTACTATTTGTAACATATTGATTATATGTGGCTGCTGCCAGACAAGAAGTGGTGCAATCTTTGACGGGCAGTCCGAACCGGTGTAAGACACCATCTTAGTCCAGCGTGCGCCTTTATAGCCGTTGCGTGAAGCATTTTTCTTAGCTTCATCTAATATGTCAATATACCAGTCAAAGCTTCTTGTAAGCAGTTCAGGGTGTCCCCATAAAGGAGCCCACGCCATATGCCAGTAGTGCATTTCAAGGTGTGCCTTGCCATACCAGCTATTGCAGGTAAGACCAGTTTCGGCAGGTGGAATATAGCCACTGTCATTAATCACAAGAAGATACTGTGACAATATTACACGGCGCATAAGCTCTTTATTATCAGAGTTAAGAAACTTTCCAGTTGTCCAGTAGTTGTGCCAGAAATGTCTGCTGTTACCGGCAATTGTGTCGTATGTGGCTGGTGTGTGTATTGATTTATTGAAATTAACGGACATATTAAGTTCATCATCAGTAGTTGTAATATTATAGCTGTGTATACCGTTAGATTTAATAGTGGCAGCAGCAGAGTTATTACATTTATTAATAGTAACATTAGAATCAGATGTAATTATACTATTATTGGTAGTATGCTGTGAGGTGTCAGTTCCATTTATATTAAAATTGACATAGTAAGCGGTATCATCTATCTGCCGGTGTATATGGGAAGCGTTAAGAAAGTCGCTGTGTCCGTTAGTGTTATTCCAGTCTGAACCTGTCATATCACAGGAAGCGTATGGAAAGGCAATATTAATGCTAAGTCCGCACTGCAAAAGACCTGAGCTTATATGAAATGCAACGGTGTCAGAATTATCATCGCATACTGTGTATACAGTTACGAGATTATCACTAATAGCATTGGTATTTATATTATCAGCGGTAATATTATTAAGTGTACTAGCATTGTTATGCCTGTTAACATTAAGCCTGAAAATGCTTTTAAGAATACCAGTTGTTATATCTAATGTCTGATTTATACAATAAATGCTGTCGGCTTGAATAGGCTCATTATGAAAATAAAGTCCGATTTTTGCAAGATTGAACTTATGAGGGTTCTGTCTTACCCAGTCGTAGGCGGCTTCATTGCCCTCGTATTTTACACGTGGATAAGTGACAGTTCGTTTGCAGTAATTGTAAGGTGTCATTCTGACATCATCTAAAGTGTAGAAGCCTTTTTCATTATCGGCTTTCTTAGTATGCCAGCCCCATTCAGCCATTGTGCAGAGTGGAGTTTCTGCTGAATATTCCTCATATAAAGTCTGCATACCTGTAATGTCGGCAGTATAGCAGAACCGTCCATTACCAACTGATAGTGGAGATTGTGGGTTAATATCTGTTAAATGTGGATTAAAGCTGGCAATTATATCAAGTCTGTTAATAAGTTTATTGTCTGTATTAGTAGTCACAGTGCCCTGTGTGGCATCTGGGTGTTGTGCATTGCAGTATGTATCTGTATTATTCATAGCCACCTCGTATCTGTAAGTTGTATACTCACGAATTAATTAATACAAGTATAGCACATATAATAATTAAATTATGGCAAAATGATATTTGTTAACTTATGAATAACAGATTTATTTATCATTATATGGAATTATGATAGTAATGTTTATTGGAAGTCTGGAGATATAATTGATTGGTGCTTATTGATAATTAATTATTAAGATAGAATAATAGGCGATTATATGTTAATATTAAAGTAATAGTCAGAATGTGTTACGGGCTTTTGCACAGGATTGAATAATAGAGTAATTATTCAGACAGCAGATAATATTGCAATAGATATTAAGAAAGGGATATGTGATGGATTCAAAAGAGGTATTAAAGGAATATTTTGGATATGATTCCTTTAGGGCTGGGCAGGAAGATATTATTAATGCAATCTTAGAAAAGAAAGATGTGCTTGCGATAATGCCGACAGGAGCAGGAAAGTCGCTTTGTTATCAAGTGCCAGCTATGATGCTTTCAGGAATTACAGTAGTAATATCCCCATTGATTTCACTTATGCAGGATCAGGTGAAATCACTTAACGATGTCGGAATTAATGCGGCATATGTCAACTCCACGCTTTCAGAAAGTGAGATAGACGGTACATTAAATATGGTACTTAATGGCATATACAAGATTATATATATTGCACCAGAAAGGCTTGAAAGTGCGAAGTTCTGTGAGTTCTCCAAGCAGGCAGATATATCAATGGTGACGGTTGATGAGGCACATTGTATATCACAGTGGGGACAGGATTTCAGACCGAGCTATGTAAAGATAGTTGATTATATAAACAGCCTTCCAGAAAGACCGGTTGTCAGTGCATTTACAGCGACAGCAACCAATGAAGTAAAGACGGATATAGAGTGTATATTAAGGCTTGATAATCCTAAGGTTGTAATTACTGGCTTTGACAGGAAAAATCTTTACTACAGCGTAGAGCATATAAGCGGCAAGAATAAGGACAGGTATATAAGCAATTATGTTAAAGAGCATATTGATGAGAGTGGAATTATCTACTGCGCAACAAGGAAAAATGTGGACACTTTATATGAAACCTTAAGCAGTATGGGGATAAGTGTCACAAGATACCACGCGGGACTTAGCAATGAAGAAAGAAAAAGAAATCAGGACGATTTCATATATGACAGGTCATTGGTGGTCGTTGCTACTAATGCATTTGGAATGGGAATAGATAAGTCAAATGTAAGATATGTAATTCATTATAATATGCCACAGAGTATGGAGAATTATTATCAGGAGGCAGGAAGAGCCGGCAGAGATGGAGAGGACTCACAGTGTATAATGCTGTTTTCTGCACAGGATGTGATAATAGATAAGTTCCTTCTTGATAAGAAAGAATTTGAAGGCGTTGAATATGAGGATATAGACGTTATTAAACAGCGTGACCTGCATAGATTGTATGTAATGGAGGGGTATTGCAAGACAACGGGCTGTTTAAGAAATTACATACTTAATTATTTTGGAGAAAATGTAACCGGAGTATGTGGTAATTGCGGCAACTGCAATAGTGAATATGAAGAAATTGATATGACAGCACAGGCAAAATGGGTCATTAACTGTATAGCAGAAACCAAGGGAAGATTTGGACAGGGCATAGTTATAGGAACTCTGCTTGGAGCTAACAGGGCAAGGCTTAAAGAGGTTGGAGCTGTTAATTATAAATCATATGGAAAGCTTGCAGGAATGAAAGAAGCTGAGTTAAGACCGCTTATAGCCCAGCTTATATCAGACGGTTATTTAATACAGACACAGGACGAATACAGTGTCCTTAAAATGGGAGATATAACACCTTTAAAGCAGGAAAATGCACATATATATCTAAAGCGTATGAAAGAGTCCGAGGAAGTGAAAAATGCAAAGCTTGTCGGTAAGACAAGAAGCACAGGCAGTTCTTATGAGGCTGATGATGAAACTTTTCTATCAGGTTCAGGAAAGAAAGGCAGAAAGCAGACAGGCAAAGCAGGTAAAAGAAGCAGTTCATCAACAGGAAAGAAGAGTACAGATTCACTTACAAGTGCAGGTTATGAGTTATTTGAACGCTTAAAGGCATTGCGAATGATAATAGCAAGGGAAGAAGGTATGCCTCCATATATTGTATTTAGTGATAAGACACTTATAGATATGTGTGAGAAGCTTCCTTTAAATGCAGAAGCAATGCTTGAGGTATCAGGTGTAGGACAGAATAAACTGATGAAATATGGACAGAGATTTGTAAATGAGATAGATACATTTGTTAAAGAACATAAAGGAATGGCAGCAACAATTAATTAGAAAAAGTGTGCATAGGCACAGTCAGGTTATATAGAATAATGCACAGAAAAGAGGATTATTATGACAAAGATAGTGGCAGTAGCAGGTAAGGGCGGCGTTGGAAAGACTTCGCTTGCAGGAGCATTTGTTAAAGTGCTTGTAGAGAAATATCCAGATAAGAAGATACTGGCGATTGATGCTGACCCTGCGGTTGGACTTTCTACAGTGCTTAACATAGAAGTGGACAAGACAATAGATGACATAAGAAAAGAAGTTATTAAAAATGTAGAGGACGGCGATACCAAGTCAGCAGTTGAACTGTTAGGTGAGGCGAAGTATGAGATATATGATGCAATTAAAGAACAGGACGGCTATGCATTTATAGCGATAGGAAGACCGGAAACAGCTGGTTGTTACTGCCGGATTAATTCATATCTTAAAGAGGTGATAACACTTCTTTCTGAGCAGTTTGATTATGTGGTTATAGACGGCGAGGCTGGAATTGAGCAGATTAACAGGCGTGTTATGGAAAAGGTTACACATCTTGTGCTTGTAACAGATGCAAGCAAGAAAGGCTGTCAGGTAGTTAAGACTATTAAAAATGTTGCAGATGAGCTTGTTATGTATGAGAAAGCTGGAGTTATAGCTAACCGCATACCGGATAAGAAAGTGATAGAGCTTATGGATATAGGTGGGATTCCATTATTATCTGTAATTGAAAATGATATGAAACTGGCAGAGGCAGACATTAAGGGCGAGAATATACTTACACTTTCAGATGATGACAGAATTGTTGCAGGGGCAGCAGAGGCACTTTGCAATATTGGTTTGATATAGTATTGGAGGAACATTTTTGAAGGATTTACAGCATTTATATTATTTTGAGAAACTATTAGAGGAGGTCAATAATGACCTTGTAAGAGAAGCACAGAATAAAGGCAGTATTGCAATTGGAGCAGTCTGTTTTCAAATTCCGGAGCCACTAATTAATCTTCCTGGCTGTTTCTCGGTAAGACTTAGAGCACCAAGAACAGGTTCTATAGAGATGGGTACATATTATATGAGCAGTATGCTTTGTGAGGGCTGTCGTGCCATACTTGAAAGAGCAATCGAGGGAGGTTTTGAATTTCTTGACTGCATAATAGCACCTGATGCGTGTGCACAGATGAACAGGTGTGTTGAGAATATAGAAAGACAGAATTTATGTTCTAAGGAAAAGTTTTTTGTGGAATATTCAGATGTTCCTATGAAGGACGATGAAACTGCCTTAAGACATTATGTAAGGCAGATGAGGGAACATGTATTAGAGCCGCTTAACAAGGTGTATGGAATTGATATATCAGATGAAGCATTAAAAAAGTCAGTTGATTTGCAGAATAAGATAAGCAGGCTTATAACACAGATTGGCGACTACAGAAAAGAAGATAATCCAAGAATAACAGGATATGAATTTGCAGTGCTATGCCTTGCAACATATTGCTGTCCTAAAGAGGCACTTGTTGAAAAGCTGGAGGATACGCTTAAGGAGTTGGGCACAAGACAGCCGGATGATAAGAAAAATTACAGGGCAAAGGTTGTTATGGTAGGTTCTGAGATTGATAATCCAGAGCTTATAAAGCTATGTGAGGAGGCTGGTGCGTTAGTTGTTGCTGACAGGTTCTGCTTTGGTTCACTTCCGGGAAGAAGCGAGATTATTCTTAATGACACGGAAGATGTACTTATGCAGATATGCAGACAGTATATGCACTGGGGCAAATGTCCACGTTATATGAATACAGATAAGATTAAGGAACGTCAGGAATATGTAGACAGCATTGCCAAAGAATACAAGGCAGATGGGCTTATATACCAGCAGATAAAGTTCTGCGATTACTGGGGATATGAGAGAGCTTCGGCATTTCATATTATGCGTGAAGAGTACGGATATCCGGTGTTATCAATTGACAGGCCTTATGTAGCAGGTAATTCGGGACAGATAAGGACACGAATACAAGCATTTGTTGAGAGCCTTGAGATTAAGAAGCTTAAAAAATAATAAATGAATAATAAGATGTAAATGTATGGCTGAAAGAATACATTTAAGAAATTAACAATAAAAATACAGATATACAGATAAGAAAGGATTAGCTATGTCAGGTAAACTTGGAAGTGAGCCGCTTGGTAAGTTCTATACTGGTAAGAAACCTAAGAAAAGACGTGAATGGAGAGGTTTCAAAGATACATGGTATGACTATGTAAGATGGCTTGGATATTGGAAAACTTTGATTACATTTATAATAAAACCTAATAATATAAAAGGCTTTTTCAGATACCGCTGGATGCTTAATTATCTTGCACTGCCTGATTTTATGGACAGGCATACGGAAGGAATGAGAGGCTTACAGCTTCGTATGGCACATCAGGCACTGGGACTTATTGTTACAGATATATGTGGTATGCTTGGACAGATATTTAGGGCAGACCCTGCAATTGGTAATGATAAGGAGCTTAATAAGAAGATAGTTCTTTTTGATGAGAATATGATGAGTACCCTTATGGGTGGATTTCCTAATCTTGTGTGGCTTTCAGTTGAGGTTCCAGCTGTGTATACAAGCTCAATGATGTCGCAGAATGGAGTTAGCTATTATGTTGATGTAACACACGAATATGGAGTTCCGACAGATGTATGTCCTATGCCGGCGGCAGAGCTTGGAGTTGCACTTGCAGATGATTTTCCGCTTATTGGCTGTTGTGCTGTACAGTGTAATACAACCTGTGATGGAAGTCTTATGGGAAATGGAATTGAGGCACGCTCATTTAAGATTCCAACATTCCAGCTTGCTGTCCCTATAAGGCACAGACAGGAAAGCGTGCAGGAATATGCAGCAGAAGAAGTTGTCAATGCAATACATTTTATTGAGGAGCAGACAGGAGAAAAGTTTAACTGGGATGCTTTCTTTAAGAGTATGAAAAGGTTCAATGCAGAGACAGAAGAATTCCTTGAATGGATGGAAATCTCAAAGACTGACTATCCGCAGGTTATGGGTGTTACACTTGCACTTTACAGATATGGTGTATATCAGGCGGCAGGCGGAAGAAACCAGGCATTTCTTGATATGGATAAGAAGCTCACAAGAATGGCTATGGAAGGCTATAAGAAGAAAGAACTTGCGGCTAGGGAATACCGCCATCGTGCTATGACGTGGGGAGTTCAGGCAGCATATTATACAGCACTTCCAATATGGCTGCTTAACTGCTGGGGTATAGTTACAATAACAGATATGCTAAGTATGGTATCAACAGAAATGGTCAATACAGAGGATAAACATCAGGCAATGCTTGACCTTGCATATCTGTATGAGAATATGATTATGCGTAATCGTTCTAATGGTGGCTATGAAACAGGTGTTGAAGCGTTATGGCGTTATTGTGAGATGTTTAATATAGATATAGTTATTATGTATGTACATATGGGCTGTAAATCAATGTCAGGATATCACGGTTTATTTGAGGAAGAAGCAAGAAAGCACGGCGTACATCTTATATGGGTAACACATAATCTTATGTGTCCTGAGGACGGAAGTAGAAGAGATATGCGAACAGAAATCAACAGATATATGAGAACAGTATTTTGTGAAGAGCCGCTTGACCCTACATTGGAAGATTTTGATGACTCACAGAACTGGTAAGAATTCATAAAAGCAAGAGAGGAAAATAGTATGGCTAAATATTATGGCGGTTGTGATGCAGGAAGCACTTACACCAAATGCGTTATATTAGATGAAACAGGAAAAATAGCAGCAAATATCACTAAAAGAAGCAGAATTAATCCAGTGCTTAGTGCTAAAGACAGCTTAGATGAGGCTGTAGCTTTAGTAGACGGGCTTAATAGTGCAGATGAACTTGATTATCTTATTGGAACAGGCTATGGACGTAATAAAGTACCATTTGCTGACGAGAATATATCAGAGATAAGCTGTCACGCTATGGGAGTTCACATTGCCGCACCAGATGTCAAGGCAATAATAGATATAGGCGGGCAGGACGTTAAGGGTATCGCTATAGATACAGATGGAACAGTGCTTAATTTCTCAATGAATGATAAATGTGCGGCTGGTACAGGAAGATTTTTTGAGTCAATGGCAAGGGCATTTGAGATGAGCCTTGATGAGTTCTCCAAGCTTTCTTTAGCAGCTAAAAATGTTATCCCTATAACAGCACAATGTGCTGTATTTGCAGAGAGTGAGGTAATCTCACTTGTAGGAGAAGGAAAGCCAATGGAGGAGATAGCCGCAGGAATTGAACTTTCAGTAGCAAAGAGATGTTTTGTAATGGCTAAGAAGGCAGGAGTTGTTGACTCAGTTACACTTACAGGCGGTTGTGCCAAGAATGAGGGCTTAAAGCAGGCTATAGAGAAGGTATTAAAGGTTAAGGCTGTAGAACTGCCTATAGACCCACAGCTTATGGGTGCTTTAGGAGCGGCTGAATATGCCAGACAGAAAGGGATGGCCAGATGATAATATTAAAGATAATTGGAATAGTAGCGATTGTTATTGCAGTGCTGTTTATACTCAGCCTTTTTATATATTTCTTTAATCTTGATATGAAATTTGCCTCTAAGCTTATAAAGCCGCTTACGGCATATTATAACTGGTCAAAGAACAGACGTGAGGCAGATAAGAAGAATAAATGAGTATGAAGTTATATGACAAAGATATAGCCTGTGTAATGCAGGATATAAATGCATATGGAGAGTGCAGAAGGCTTGATAATAATGCACACTGGAAGATGAATGATAAAGAAAAGCTTGTGCTAAGAAGTGATATGGCATACGAGCTTGGCGGCGGAATGAATGAGGCGGTGAGTGCATTGGCATTTACTACGGATAAAGCTGTCGTTGATACAGACGGAGTGTATCTTATAGGTGATGATATGACAAGCATTGACAAAGATATACCATATGCAAGACTTACATTTATAAGGCTTAAGGAAAATGTGATTGATGACACTAAAAAAGATGCATTATATGCAGTTATGAGAGCTGTCGATTATGTAAGATACAATACATATCCGGACGGATTTATGATGAGAATATCATCAGTTAAAGAAAGAGAGCCAGTAAGAATATCAAAGGAAGCTGTAAATAGTAATATAAGCTTTTCTAATATAGGTTCAGAGCTTATAAGGGCTTATAAGACAAGAGAAGAAGTTGAGGCTGTAAAGATATACTTTATTACATCAGATAGTGCAGATTATAAAATGCTTAAGCAATTTGCAGGCAGATGTGAGCAGATAACGGATTCACTTAACCATATATTCAATGGGCTGGTTATGGATTGTTCAACGTGTTCAAGCAGGGAGTTATGTGATGAAATAGAGGATTTAAGAAAGTTTCATAACAGTATTTGATATTTTGTATCGATGAATATTATCCTTTCATTGATTACTCTAATTGTAAATGTTAATATTAAATATAGCACGAAATAACAATAAATAATAGTAAACAATTGTATATAATGGTATACAATCGGTGTTTATGCAGTCAAAATGATAAAGCCCAGAACAGGCAGAATGGAGGAAGAATGTATAGAGAAGATTATAAGGTAACAGTTCCCCAGTTTAAAAGACTTGAGGTATTATTAAGTGATTGTGGAGCAATAAGCGGAAAGCTTGATATTGAAACAGGAAGACATAATGCCAGAGTAATTAATAATAAGGTAAAAGAACTCTCAGAAAATGGTGGTGGTACAATTGTAATTCCTAAAGGAATATGGGCAAGTGCACCAATTCGTCTTTTATCAGATGTAAGCATAAGAATTGAAAGCCAGGGACTTCTTAAGTTCATAAAATCCAAAGAAGATTATCCTTTAATTATAACTAATTATGAGGGACAGCCATGCATAAGAACTGTATCACCTATCACAGCAGAGAATGCGGTAAATGTTGCAATTACAGGTATGGGTATGGTTGACGGAAGTGGTGATGAATGGCGTCCGGTTAAGAAGTTCAAGGTAACAGATAAACAGTGGGAACAGCTTCTAAAAAAGAGTGATAACGTATTTGAAACTAAAGAAACACAGATATGGATGCCTACTAAATCAAGCCTTCTTGGTAATGAGAAGAATATCCAGTCAGATAAAGATGAAGCTTTAGAAGAAGCAAGAGATTATTATGATTTCTACAGACCAGTAATGGTGAGCCTGCGTCATTGTACTAACGTACTTTTAAGTGGTGTAACATTTATGAATTCACCAGCCTGGAATATACATCCATTTTTCTGTGAGAATGTCACAATTGACAATATTAAGGTACGCAATCCTTATTATGCACAGAATGGTGATGGCATTGATGTAGAGTCTTGTACTAATGTCCATATTCACCACAGTGTATTTGAGACAGGTGATGATGCAATATGTATCAAAGCAGGCAAGAATGCAATAGCAAGAACAATAGATGGACCTTGCAGTAATATATATATACACGATTGTGTTGTTAATGAAGGACATGGTGGTTTCGTAATCGGAAGTGAAATGTCAAGAGGTGTTAAGGATATACTTGTTGAGAACTGCACATTTATAGGTACGGATGTAGGTGTAAGAATAAAGAGTGCACTAGGCAGAGGCGGTGTTGTTGAGAATATCACAATACGCAATATCGATATGGTTAATATAAAGGGTGAGGCAGTTATACTTACTATGGGTTATGTACTCAACCTGCTTAACCGTAATGAAACAATAGCTATGGATAATGAAGAAGATGTTCCATACTTCAGAAATATTGATATGGATGGCATTGTGTGTACAGACTGTAAGGAATTCGCTAAGATTGAACCTTTAAACGGCCGTCCAGACACGATTAAGGATGTAGTTATTAATAAACAGAAGTTCTGCTAACAAAATGTATTAATGTCTTTCTGATTATTAACAGCTGCTATGTGCCGGTGATGCACACTCACTTGAAGCTGTAGTATGTCGTAAGCGGATATGCTCGGTGTTAGAATGTGTGATGCACATTCTTGTTTATATATAGAAAGAGGATAAAGTTGTGAAAAATAATAAATATGAAATAGATATGTGTAATGGTACATTAATGGATAAGCTGATTTCCTTTGCACTTCCATTAATGCTTTCAGGTATGTTACAGCTTATGTTTAATGCTGTAGATATAATTGTTGTTGGAAGATTTACAGGCAGTACTGCACTTGCCGCTGTAGGCTCGACAACAGCACTGATTAGTACATTTACCAATCTTTTTATAGGCGTTTCACTAGGAGCAAATGTACTTGCGGCAAGATTTTATGCAACAGGCAAATCTAAAGAAATGTCGGAGACAGTCCATACAGCCATAGCACTTGCGGCAATAAGTGGTGTTGTTATGTGCATTATTGGCATTGCTGCCGCAAGAGAGGCACTTGTCCTTATTGACACACCAGATGATGTAATTGGCCAGGCAGCACTGTATTTAAGACTGTATTTTTGTGGTATGCCATTTTTTATGCTTTATAACTATGGAGCGGCAATATTAAGGGCAGTAGGTGACACGAAAAGACCACTTATGTATCTTATAATAGCAGGTTCTACCAATGCGGTTTTAGACCTTGTGCTTGTGATAATATTTAAAATGGGCGTTGCAGGTGTTGCTATAGGAACAATTACTTCACAGCTTATATCGTGTATTCTTGTAATAAGATGCCTTATGACAACAGAGTCAGATTACAAGTTAAGAATAAGGGATTTAAGAATAAGAAAATATTACCTTTTACAGATACTAAGTGTAGGACTTCCCGCAGGAATACAGAGTACTGTTATTAACTTTTCAAATGTATTGCTTCAGTCATCAGTTAATTCATTTGGCGAGATAGCAATGGCAGGTTATACAGCTGCTAATAATATACTTGGCTTTCTTTATGTGTCTGTCAACTCAATAACGCAGGCGTGTATGAGCTTTACGAGCCAGAATTACGGCGTTAGAAAATTCAAGCGAATGGATAAGGTGTTAATTGACTGTATGATACTTTCGGTTATAGTGTCAGTAGTTATTGGTGGTGGTTCATACATTTTAGGACGCCAGATACTTGGTATATACACGAACCAGAGTGAGGTTATAGAGTGTGGTATGGAGATACTTTCAATATCGACAATACCATATTTTCTGTGTGGCATTATGGATATGCTTCCAGGAGCTATGCGTGGAGTAGGTTATTCAGCAGTTCCTATGGTTCTTTCAATTGTAGGTACAGTTGGGACAAGACTTGTGTGGATATATGGTGTATTCCCAAGCCATAGAAGTCTGTATGAGTTATTCATATCGTATCCAGCTTCGTGGTTTATAACAATTGTAATGCAGGCAATATGTCTTGTATTTGTAAGAAAAAAGGTAAGAAGCAAAGAATGATTATCCAATATATAATCAATGATGGATTAAATTACAAGAAGTGAGGGTTAGTATGTATACAAAGGAAGATTTAAAAGAATATTTAAAGGATATGGGGCTTACAGGAAAAGAAACAATACTTGTTCATTCTTCAATGAAATCCATAGGGGAAGTAGAAGGCATGGCAGATACAGTGCTTGATGCCCTTATAGAATATTTTAAGGACGGACTTTTACTGCTTCCAACCCATACATGGAAAAATATTAACGAGGACAATCCAGTATACGACCCAGCGGTCACACCGTCCTGTGTTGGGATACTTACTAATCTGTTTCTTAAAAGAGATGGGGTAATACGTTCACTTCACCCAACACACAGTATGGCAGGAATAGGTGTAAATGCCAAAGAATATCTTGCAGGTGAAGAACACAATAACACACCTTGTACACCGGGCGGCTGTTATGACCGCTTAAAAGACTGTGGTGCAAAGATACTTCTTATAGGAGTTGGCAATGAGCGTAATACATACATTCACAGCGTTGAAGAAGTGCTTAACATACCTAACAGACTGTCAGACAAACCAATGAAACTACAGATAATTATGCCAGATAAATCTATAAAGACAGTATATGTAAGAAAGCATTACAATGCTGCCCAGCCACACATATCAGAAGACTTTGTAAAGCTTGACCAGGCATTATTAGAATGTAATGCAATGACCAGAGTGAAATTCGCAGATGCCGACAGCCTCCTGTGCGATGCCAGCCAAATCTTTAAAGTGGTAAGGCACATACTGTCCCCAGCACCCGAATGTATAGTAACAAGCCCAATCGAAAAGTCCCAGTGGCAGGACTTTACAGATTGACCCAATAAAAATATCTTTTTATAATTTATAACCATAAATGATATTGTCATTGTTGAAAAATGCCTTGTTATAGTTTTTGGCTATAACAAGGCATAAAATATATCAATTTTACAATCCCTCAATAATAATATACAATAATCCCACAAACATACAATGATTGTATGTAAATGCTGATTGAAAGTTGAATAAGTCATTTGAACCTATTCATTGTAATTCAATTCAACTGTAATGCAATTTGAAAGTGTAATGCAATTTGTAACTGTAATGCAATTCAAAAGCAATAAATTTATATAATATTGGAGGCATACCATATGAAGCAGATATTATGTTTTGGAGATTCCAATACCTGGGGACTTATCCCTAAGACTAAACAGCGTTACCCTTGGGGAGTAAGATGGACAAGTATTTTAGATAATGAACTTAACAGACATTTTAATAATGAATACCGTGTAATAGAGGAAGGGTTGTGCGGAAGAACAACAGTATTTGACGATCCATTAAGAGATGGCCGCAATTCATTCAAACTCCTTCCAACAATATTAGAGTCGCACAATCCAGTAACGGATGTGATTATAATGTTAGGAACTAATGACTGCAAGACAGTATACAACGCTTCGGCAGAGGTTATCGGACAGGGGGTGGAGAGATTAATTAATCAGATAAAGAGCTGCCTTCCACACAGCAGAATACTTCTTGTATCACCAATACATCTTGGAAAAGGCGTGTGGGAGCAGGATTATGACCCAGAGTTCTCAGAAGCTTCTGTTGAAGTATCTAAGAAGCTTGCAGGTGTATACAGCAAAATTGCAGAAAAAGAATCAATAGATTTCTTATCAGCCTCAGATGCAGCCAAGCCAAGCGAAATAGACAGGGAACACTTAAACGAACAGGGACATAAAGAACTTGCAAGAAACATATTAAGGTGGTTTGACATTTAAAAATACATAATGTTATAATACCATAGCCTTGAGTATAACAATAACAAAGGCTGTCAACTACAATTAATTTATAAAACATATGTGGATTTTTCTAGTTAAATCTATTTTTCGCCACATAGCTGTTAATTACAGCTATGTGGCTATTTTTGTGTAATAGGGAATTCTATCGTAATTCCCTATTACACAAAAGGCACTATGTGCCAATAATGCACACTCGTGCGAAGATGTAATTGGTCGCAAGCGACCGCACTCGGCACAGGAATGTGTTTAGCACATTCCTTTTTATGAAATAGGGAATTTACCACAATAAGATTAAGGAGATAAGTATGGATCAGGCTTATATGAAGAAAGAAGGCGTATTAAAACTTCTGATAACTATGGCACTTCCAATGGTTATATCAATGCTTGTAAATTCACTTTACAACATTGTAGACAGCTTCTTCGTAGCACAGATAAGCGAAGATGCGATGACTGCCATATCACTTGTATTTCCAATGCAGAATTTTATTAATTCGGTAATGATAGGCTTTGGAATAGGAATAAATTCAGTAATATCATTTTATATGGGTGCACAGGATAAGGCACAGGCAGACAAAGCTGCAAGTCAGGGAATCTTACTTGCGACAATACACGGAATAGTGATGACAGCAGGATGTATTATGCTTATAAAGCCATTCCTTTGTATGTTTACTAATGACAGCAGTATTGTAGAATTAGGACTTCAATACTCATATATAGCATTTGCATTTTCAACAATACTTGCATGGCAGCTGGTGTTTGAAAAGACATTTCAGGCTGTTGGAAGAATGACAGCATCAATGACGGCAATGCTTGGTGGCTGTATAACTAATATCGTGCTTGACCCGATGCTTATATTCGGAATAGGAATATTCCCTGATCTTGGAATAAGAGGAGCGGCAATTGCCACAGGAATAGGACAGACAGTAAGCCTTCTTGTGTATGTTATCATATATATACTACGACCTATGCCAGTTCGTTTTACAAGAAAATGTATGAAGCCAGAGAAAACATTATGTCTGAAAATGTATTCGGTCGGCATACCAGCCAGTCTTAATATGGCACTTCCTTCACTGTTAATATCAGCACTTAATGTAATACTAGCAGCATTTTCACAGACATATGTATTCGTGCTTGGTGTATATTACAAGTTACAGACATTTCTTTATCTGCCTGCCAATGGAGTTGTTCAGGGAATGAGACCATTAATCGGATATAATTATGGTGCAGGAGAGCATAAGAGGGTTAAGAAAATATATTCGACAGCCACAATAATAGTATTAATAATTATGTGTGCTGGAACAGCTATATGCCTTGGAATACCAGATAAGCTTATAGGTTTATTCACAACTAATGCAAATACAATTAGTGCCGGTGCCAAGGCACTTAGAATAATCAGTGCAGACTTTATCGTATCGTCAGTATCTGTAACAGCCTCTGGTGCACTGGAAGGATTGGGAAAAGGACTTCCATCACTCGTAATATCAGTATTCAGATATGTAGTTATTATAATTCCAGTTGCATTTATTCTTTCAAGGATATATGAAGTTAATGGAGTGTGGTGGTCATTTGGAGTTACTGAGTTAGTAACTGCATTTATATCGTATATAATCTATAAAAAGGCGACACATCATCATTAAATGTAATCAGACATATAAGGTATCTTATGAAACAGCAGGTCATCAATACAGATTTGAGGTAAAGTCAATAATATGGTTTATGTAAATTTAATTATTGGATTTGTATAATTGCTTTATTTTGAAGAATAATGGTTGTATAATAAAAAATACAATGTACAATATTATATAAAAGATATTAATTGTAATTATATGGAGAGTGAAGATAATATAATTGGTATACAATAAAATATATAAATTGCGAATAAAAGAGGAGGCTTAATATATGTGTACAGCAGTTACTTATAAGACTAAAGATTTCTATTTTGGAAGAACTCTTGATTATGAGTTCTCATATGGTGAAGAGATAACAGTTACACCAAGGAATTATATATTTGATTTCAGGCATATAGGACAGCTTAAAAGCCATTATGCAATAATTGGTATGGCATTTGTGTCAGAAGGATACCCACTTTATTATGATGCAGTTAATGAAAAAGGTCTTGGAATGGCTGGACTTAACTTTGTTGGCAATGCGGCATATAAAGCATCAGTATGTGGTGAGAAGGATGTAGCACAGTTTGAGTTCATACCTTGGATATTAAGCCAGTGTGCGACAGTCAGCGAAGCTAGAGCTAAGCTTGATGGAATTAATCTTACAGGAACACCATTCGGCAGCCAGCTTCCAGCGGCACAGCTTCACTGGATAATTGCAGATAAAGATGAAGCAATCACAGTTGAGTCGATGAAAGACGGACTTCATATATATGACAATCCGGTCGGAGTGCTTACTAACAATCCTCCATTTGATATGCAGATGTTTGCACTTAATAATTATGCAGGACTTTCAAGCAGACAGCCAGATAATACATTTGCAGACAAGCTTAAGTTAAATACTTACAGCCGTGGAATGGGAGCTATGGGACTTCCGGGAGATTTATCAAGCCAGTCACGTTTTGTAAGAGCAGCATTTACCAAGCTTAACGCAATGTCAAGTGATACAGAGGAAGAAAGTGTAAGCCAGTTCTTTCATATACTAGGTTCGGTAGAACAGCAGAGAGGCTGTTGTGAGGTGTCTGACGGAAAGTATGAGATTACTATTTATACATCCTGCTGTAATGCGGCAAAGGGAATATATTATTACACAACATATGATAATCATCAGATAACAGCAGTAGATATGCACAAGGAAAATCTGGACGGAACAGAGCTTATAAGATATCCAATTATTACCAAGGGTGAAGTAAGATGGCAGAATAGATAGAATATGTCAGAATAATAGTGATGGAGAGATAAGGCGATGGAATGTACTGATAAGTATGATTTTGATACACCAATAGATAGAACTAATACACAGTCCTTGAAATGGGACGTTGCAGAAAATGAGCTTCCTATGTGGGTTGCAGATATGGATTTTAAGACAGCACCAGAGATAATTGAGGCTGTTAATAAGAGAGCAGCACACGGAGTATTTGGATATTCAATAATACCGGAAAGCTGGAATAAGGCTGTAGCCAGCTGGTGGTCAAGAAGACATAACTGGGACATTGATAAAGACTGGATTGTGTTTAGCACAGGAGTTATACCAGCAGTGTCAAGCATAGTAAGAAAGCTTACAACACCTAACGAGAATGTTGTTATACAGACACCTGTTTATAATATATTTTTTAATTCGATAATCAATAATGGAAGAAGGGTTCTTGAGAACCCATTAAAGTATGAGAATGGTGAATATAGCATTGACTGGGAAGACCTAAAGAATAAGCTGTCTGATCCACAGACAAGTCTTATGATATTATGCAATCCACAAAATCCATCAGGAAAGATATGGAGCAGGGAAGATTTATCAAGGATAGGGGAGCTGTGTGCAAGGTATTATGTAACAGTGGTATCTGATGAAATTCACTGTGATCTTACTGACCCAGGAAAGGAATATATTCCATTTGCTTCTGTATCAGATGTATGCAGGGATATAAGCATAACCTGTGTTGCACCTACTAAGACATTTAATATTGCAGGACTACAGACAGCAGCTGTCATTGTGCCACATAAGAATTTAAGGCATAAGGTGTGGAGAGCACTTAATACTGATGAGGTTGCAGAGCCTAACGCATTTGCGGTATGGGCAGCAGAAGCAGCTTATAATTATGGTGATAAATGGCTTGATGAATTGAGAGGTTACATTTATAATAATAAAAGAATAGTTAACGAGTATGTCAATGACAATATTACATCAATAAAGGTTGTGCAATCAGAGGCAACATATCTTTTATGGCTGGATTGTTCAGCAATTACTGATAATAGCAGTGAATTAGCGGCATATATAAGAAACAGGACAGGGTTATATCTGTCAGCAGGCAATGTGTATGGCGGTAATGGAAATCAATTTTTAAGATTAAATATTGCGTGTCCTAAGGTAGTGCTTATGGACGGACTTAAAAGACTTGAAGAAGGTATCAGGCTGGCTGTGAATTAACAGGTTGTTAAGCTGGCAGTTGATTAACTTTGTAAGAATATACTAGCTGATAATTAATGGGGTAATATATGGAAAATGGAAGTTTGCAATACGAAAATCAAATATTAAAGTCAGAGCTTGAGGCAGAACATTTTATTCTTACACAGATGGCAGAGCTTGGAAAGGTAAGAAATGTACAGGAATGTCAGGTGGCGATAAATAATCTTCTTGAAAAAATCGGACATTTTACGAAAGCTGACAGAGCATATATAGTTGATGAAAAAGATGGTTTTTATTATAACACATATGAGTGGTGTAATGAAGGTATTGAACCACAGATTAATGAACTTCAGAATTTGAGAGCAGAGGATATGCCGTATTGGATATCAAAGCTTTCAAGTGGTGAGAGTATATTTATTGAAGATTTGGAAAATGTAAAAGAGGCTATGCCTGTTGAATATGAAATATTAAAGCCTCAGAATATAAATACACTTATAGTGTTTCCAATAATATTAAGCAATACATTAAAAGGGTTTATAGGTGTTGATAATCCTAATATAAGGGATGCAAAGGACGTAATCAGACTGCTTGCGGCACTGGGGAGTTATCTTGGTACTACAAGAGAGAATGCCGCTGTATATGCCAAGCTAGAATACAGGCTTAATTACGATTCACTTACCAAGGCGTATAACAGGTATGGGTTTTACAAGAATGCACAGAAGCTCATAAAGGAGCATACTGATACCGAGTATTGTCTTATATTATCAGATATTAAGAGTTTTAAGCTTATTAATGAAATATATGGTGAGAATATTGCAGATAAGATATTAATAGATGAAGTTAATATTATCAGGCAGAAGATGAAAGGTAATTCAGTTCTTGGAAGACTTAATGGTGACATAATTGCTATGGTTATTCCTAAGGAGTATTTGTCTGAGGAAGAATTTTCTGATATGATAAAGTTGCTTAGTGACAGGTATTCCAACAAGAATTTCAAGCTTCATATATATCTTGGAGTATATTATATAAAAGATGTCAATGAAACGATAAGACAGATGGTAGACAAGGTATCTCTTGTGATTATGAAGAGTAAAGGTAATATGAGCAATTATATTCTTTATTATGATGAGAATTCATATAGGAATGACATATTTAAACAGCAGCTTATAGGTGAGTTCGAGACAGCACTTAATGAGAACCAGTTCTGTATGTATTTACAGCCACAGACGGATAAGGATGGCAATATGCTTGGAGCAGAGGCACTTATAAGATGGAATCATCCTAATATGGGACTTATTATGCCAGGTGCATTTATAGAGTGCTTTGAAGATGCAGGACTTATATACAGGCTGGATAACTACATATGGGAGGAAGCTGCCAAGCAGCTTAAGATATGGAAAGACTCTGGTTATAATTATTATATATCTGTTAATATATCAGCAAAGGATTTCTATCATATTGATGTATACCAGACTTTCAAAAATCTTGTGAGTGAGTATGGTATAGATACAGATAAGCTTCACATTGAGATAACAGAAACAGCGTTATCTGAGGATAAGCAGGCGGCACATAAGACTATAGAAAGACTTCACAATGAGGGCTTTATAATAGAGATAGATGATTTTGGAAGCGGATATTCTTCTTTTAATTTCCTTAAAGATGTGTGTGCTGATGTTATCAAGATAGACAGGGTATTCCTTAAGAAGTCAAGCCACGAGGAGCGTGGAGAGCAGATATTAAGATCGATTATAAGTCTTTCACACGATATAGGAATGGATGTAATAACGGAGGGTGTTGAGAATGTTGACCAGCTTTCTATGCTTGCCAAGATGAATTGTGACTGGTTTCAGGGTTATTACTTCTCAAAGCCGGTTACTGTCGGGGATTTTGAGGAGAAGTATGGCATTAAGTATAAAATAAATAATAATGCATAAGCATTGGTAATATTAGTAAGTTTAATAAGACTTTTTAATTATTAACGCAGCCGTGTGAAGTTATATGGCTGTTAATAATTAAAAAGTCTTTTTTATAATGGTATGATTATAGCTTTATTAATATAGCAGAAATTGAAATTTATGCGAAATTACAGGGGTTAAGCTTGGAACTTGATGTATGGTGGGAACCTTACGTATTGGGAGTAAGCTGACAACTTGATTTTATTCCGAAATCGGAGTAATATACTATAATCCGATTTCGGAATGAACTGCGGGAATGGATAATTAAAAAATAAAAGTAAGTAGATAGCAAATATAATTTAAGAAGGAGTTAGAGTGAAAAATATATCAAAAAATCTTCAGATGTTTAATCAGGTGTATAAAGAAACTAATGTTATATACCACGATTATGCGGCGAAGAATGGCATATCAGATACAGCTTTCTGGATAATGTATTCTGTGTATTATTATGGTGAGGGAATAACACAGAAGAATATATGTGAGGAATGGTTCTACAGTGCACAGACAGTTAATTCCTCACTTAAGACTATGGAAAAAAATGGACTTATAATATTAGAGCCGTCTAAGGATAATAAGAAAGAGAAACAGATACATTTTACCAAAGAAGGGCAACTGTTAGCGGAAAAGATTATTAAACCTGTAATAGAGGCAGAGAAGCAGTCGTTTGAACAATTGGACAACAGGGAGATTGAGGCTATGTTTGAGATAACGTATAAGCATATGAAAAAGCTTGAGAGCCTTATTGAGAGTATAAAGAATTAGAGAACATCAGGGAGAATTAAAGTGAAGATAAAATTATCAGACCATTTTTCATATGGTAAGCTAATTAAATTTACATTACCGACAATTATTATGATGATATTTACATCAATATATGGTGTTGTCGATGGAGTATTTGTATCCAACTTCGTAGGAAGTGATGCATTTGCAGCAGTTAATCTTATAATGCCGGTTGTAATGATACTTGGCTCGGTTGGATTTATGATTGGTACGGGAGGAAGTGCCATCGTATCAAAGACACTTGGAGAGGGAAAGAAAGAAAAGGCAAGAGAATATTTTTCTATGCTTATATACCTTTGCATAGTATCAGGTGTTGCACTGTCAGCAATCGGAATTATATTTATACATCCTATAGCTGCGGCACTTGGTGCAAGGGGGAGTATCGCTGATGATTGTGTAATATACGGAAGAACACTGCTTGTTATGCTTACAGCATTATTCCTGCAAAATGCTTTCCAGAGCTTTCTTGTTGTGGCTGAAAAGCCAAAGCTTGGACTTGGAGTTTCACTGCTTGCAGGATTTACTAATATGTTTTTAGATTTCCTGTTCATATATGTATTAAATCTTGGCGTATTTGGTGCGGCACTTGCAACAGGAATAAGCCAGATAGTTGGTTCGGTAATACCGATAATATATTTCCTTAGTGATAAAAGTGATGTGCTTAAATTGCAAAAAGCCTGCTTTAACAAAGATATAATAATAAAGACCTGCATTAACGGCTCATCAGAGATGGTTACTAATATGTCGATGTCACTTGTAAATATGCTTTATAATATGCAGCTTATGAAGTATATAGGCACAAATGGTGTTGTTGCATACGGAATAATTATGTACGTTGGATTTATATTCTCAGGAACATATCTTGGTTATGCGGTAGGTTCAGCACCGGTAATAAGCTATCATTATGGTTCAGGCAATAAAAAAGAACTTAAAAATCTGTTCAGGAAAAGCATAGTACTTATTATTGTGGCATCTTTAGTTATGACAGGACTTGCTGAGGTGCTTGCAAAATATCTTGCAGGAATATTTGTAAGCTATGATAATGAACTGCTTGAGCTTACAACGCTTGCTATAAGAATATATTCGGTTGCATACCTTTTTAACGGATTTAATATATTTACTTCGTCATTCTTTACTGCACTTAATAATGGTGCGGTATCGGCGGCAGTATCATTTCTTAGAATGTTCGTATTCCAGATAGCGATGATTATGATACTTCCGCTTATACTTGGAATTAATGGAATATGGATGGCTGTTATAGCGGCAGAACTTCTGGCATTGTTCGTAAGCCTTATATTCATAATAATAAACCGCAAGAAATACGGTTATGTGTAAGAATATAGATATAGATAATAATACACATATGTGTATAAATACGGTTATATGTAAAATAGTAATGATATTTAATTGGAATTTAACATAAATATTAGGAATTATTGATATAAAAAGTTAAAAACTTAACAATTAAAAGGTTGCTTTTTGCAGGCTGATTATGTATACTAACAGAAGAATTTGGTTAAATCCATTTTCTGTAATATACCAAAGGGCATACAAGCCATATTGGTGCTACAATTTAAGAAAAGAGGTTTAATGTAAAATGGCAAACGTTGATTTAAGCAAGTATGGTATTACAGGCGCTACAGAGATTATTCACAATCCTTCTTATGAATTATTATTCGAGGAAGAAACAAAGGCTTCTAACGAAGGTTACGAAGTAGGAAAGGAAAGCGAACTTGGTGCTGTTGATGTTATGACAGGTATCTATACAGGTCGTTCTCCTAAGGATAAGTACATTGTAGTAGATGAGAATTCTAAGGACACAGTATGGTGGACTTCAGATGAGTACAAGAATGATAACCACCCAATGTCAGAAGATGTATGGGCTAAGGTTAAGGATATTGCTAAGAAAGAACTCTGCAACAAGAGACTTTTCGTAGTAGATGCGTTCTGTGGTGCTAACAAGGATACAAGAATGGCTGTTCGTTTTATCGTAGAAGTAGCATGGCAGGCACATTTCGTAACTAACATGTTCATTAAGCCAACAGCAGAAGAACTTGAAAACTTCGAGCCAGATTTCGTAGTATATAACGCTTCTAAGGCTAAGGTTGAGAATTACGCAGAATTAGGTCTTAACTCAGAGACATGTGTAGCATTCAACATCACAAGCCACGAGCAGGTAATCATCAACACATGGTATGGTGGAGAAATGAAGAAGGGTATGTTCTCTATGATGAACTACTTCCTCCCACTTAAGGGCATCG
>OGWR01000134.1_pt1 | contig 61831 bp, 56 predicted proteins | sample 1576061 | NCBI WGS metagenome assembly OGWR01 (sample SAMEA3541511, study PRJEB24748) | human gut metagenome | biome: human gut; feature: human-associated habitat; material: faeces | place: China | collected 2012 | reverse complement strand
GCTTTATTATAAATGGTCTTGATATATTTATCCCTTTTTTCCGGCGTATCTGCCACACCATCCATCAGACCTTCCGAATAACCTTTCACAGCAGTAATCGGGGTCTTTAAATCGTGGGCAATATTACTGATTAAAACACGGTTTTCTTTCTCTGATGCCAGCTTCTCTTCTGCAGAATCTTTCAGTCTCTGCCGCATCTCTTCGAAGTTCTGGCACAGCTCGCCAATTTCATCATTGCTGTCTATTTCCAAAGTAAAATCAAGGTTGCCCTCTTTAATATTCTGGGTTGCCATCTCTAACTTCTTAATCGGAGTAATGATGCTCCGGTAATTCCATATGGTAAGCATACCTGCCGTCAACAAAAGTATCAATAACACAGAAATAATAATATCTATCAGAAGTTCCTTCATTTCCGGCACAAGTGATTTAATAGATGTAATTACAAACAACGTTCCTTCCGAACCATCCGAAAAATCAAAGTCAATCCGCTTAATCATTTCCTGTTTATCACTGTCAATGAAATAGCCGGTCTCTCCCCCTGTCTTGGTATCCATGTAATCCGGCAGATTTTCCGGAACCGTATTCAAATCATTCGTTCCCACATAGACTTCTTCATTATCCCTCATGACAATCAGGTAGGAGTTTTTCCCCTGCAGAGTCTCATTAACCTGCATTAAATATTTCATGTCCAGGAATTTGTCCGGGTCGCTTTCCGCTGTATCCAGTAACTTCTGACAACTGTCCTTTGTCACCCGGTTCCACATCTGCACCGTATTGGTCAGATAACTAATATTTCCATCTTCCACCTGATAGGTGTTGGCAATATCTCTTAACTGAAAATAACGGAATCCGCACATTGCCAACGCGGCCAATGTCACCGGCACAAATATGATAATACAAAATGATATAATCAGCTTTGTCCTTAGTTTCATTCTCAAGCCTCCAGTTTTTCATAATCATAGTATACCACATGCAGTCTCTTTTCCCATGAAAATTCTGAGAATTATTCTAAAGAATTTATAAATTATTTTCCAACCACCCAAAACTCTTTGCTGGTTTTCTCATTAAAATGCCAAAAGACCTCTTTCCGGCATTTCAATCATTTCCCTTAAGAAATAAATCTTTTCCGAAAAGAGGTCTTTCTTCTTTATACTATTCTGGAATCTATTCCAATATTATAAGTGTTTCTTTAATTCATCAACTTTGTCCAACGCTTCCCATGGAAGTGCAACATCGGTTCTTCCAAAGTGACCATATGCTGCTGTCGGGCGATAAATCGGTCTGCGTAAATCAAGCATCTTGATAATTCCTGCCGGACGAAGGTCAAAGTTCTCACGGATAATTTCTACTAATTTCTCATCAGAAACTTTTCCGGTACCAAAAGTATCAACCATAACAGAAGTAGGCTGTGCTACACCGATTGCATAAGATAACTGAATCTCACAACGCTCTGCAAGACCTGCTGCTACTAAGTTCTTAGCAACGTAACGTGCTGCATATGCTGCTGAACGGTCAACCTTAGTGCAATCCTTACCGGAGAATGCTCCGCCGCCGTGACGGGCGTATCCACCGTATGTATCTACGATAATTTTACGTCCGGTAAGACCTGCATCACCGTGTGGTCCACCGATTACGAAACGTCCGGTTGGGTTGATGAAAAATTTAGTATTCTCATCAACTAATTCCTTTGGAAGGACTGGGTCAAAAACATATTTCTTAATATCCTCATGAATCTGTTCCTGGGTTACATCCTCGTCATGCTGTGTAGAAAGTACAACTGCCTCTAATCTCTTTGGTTTTCCAGCCTCATCATACTCTACAGAAACCTGTGATTTTCCGTCTGGTCTTAAGTATTTTAAAGTACCATCTTTACGAACTTTGGTTAACTGTAATGCCAGTTTGTGGGCTAAAGAAATCGGATATGGCATATATTCCGGTGTCTCGTTGGTTGCATAACCAAACATCATACCCTGATCACCAGCTCCGGTATCAAGATCATCTGTTAAGGCACCCTCTTTTGCTTCTAATGCTTTATCAACACCCATTGCAATATCCGGTGACTGCTGGTCAAGTGCTACCATAACTGCACATGTATTTCCGTCAAATCCTGTCTTGGCATCGTTGTAACCGATCTCATTTACCGTTTTACGAACGATTGCCGGGATATCTAACTGTGCTTTTGTGGTGATCTCTCCGGTTACTAAAACGAAACCTGTACAGCTTGCGGTTTCACATGCAACACGGCTCATTGGATCTTCTGCCATACATGCATCTAAGATTGCGTCAGAGATTGCATCGCAGACTTTGTCAGGATGTCCTTCTGTTACGGATTCTGATGTAAATAATCTTTTTTCCATTCTTTTGCTCCTTTTTCTGATAGTGTTTTTTGCGTTTTCGCAAAAAAAAATCCACTTGCGAAAAACAAGTGGAAGTGATATCTGTAAATCAATCATCAAATCCTCTTATTGTTCGAACATATATGTACTGTCAGGTACGATTCGCTCAGGTTGGCACCTTCCGTAGAGGGGTTGCCGTGACTTCACAGATCCTTTGTATCTCCATCACTCTGAATAAGAAAATTCTAAAAGTTATTAAGTTATAAAACTCACAGTGACTAACATACACCTGTTTTTCTAAAATGTCAAGGTATAATTTCTTAACCTTTTGCACAAACCCGATTGACTTTCAAATATGAAAATTCTATACTATACTTAATTATAAACGTACATATAATAGAATGCATGTTCCGCGGACATTCTGTTATCATGAATGAAATGGGGTTTTTTATGAAAAAGGTAACAGTCAACAAACTTGAACCCGGCATGATTACTGCCGAACAGATTCTGACAAAGAACGGACAGATGATCGTTGATAAAGGTGTCACACTTACAAGACCACTTATCATGCGTCTTTCTTTTTACTGTGTTTTAGAGGTCGGTATTGAAGATCCGGATGAACCAAAAGAACCGGAAACACCACATTTTATTCCGGCTTATTCCCAGAAGGTAAAAGCCTCGAAAGAATTTCAGACATTCCAGTTTGATCATTCTTTCGTATTGAACTCCTTAAAGTCTTCCATGGAAGGCTATGTTTTTCATGATCAGCCGCTTGACACAAATGAGCTTCTTGACCAGACAGTTAAACTGTTTAATTCCTGTAAAACATCACTTGAGCTTTTTGATATGCTGCACAATATGCGTGCTTACGATGACAGCACTTATGCACATTCTTTAAATGTAGCTCTGATCTGCCGGCGTATCGGTAAATGGCTGAAAGTAGATGCTGACACTTTAGACACTTTAACACTCTGTGGTCTTTTGCATGATATCGGGAAATTAAAGATCCCGGATGATATTTTAAATAAACCAGGCAAATATACAGACGAAGAATTTGATCTCGTCAAAAGACATACAAAATTTGGCTACGAATTATTAAAACCGCTGCAGATCGATCCTCATATTAAAAAAGCTGCCCTGCTTCATCATGAGCGTTGTGATGGATCCGGTTATCCGCTAAAAGCAATCCAGAAAGACTTAGATGACTGCTCAATGATCGTTGCGATCGCTGATGTTTATGATGCCATGACTGCTGCAAGATCTTACCGTGCTCCTCTTTGTCCATTTCAGGTCATTGAGCGTTTTGAACAGGAAGGTCTTCAGAAGTATAAGCCAAAGTTCATCCTGACTTTTTTACAGCATATCGCATCCACTTATCAGAACAACCGTGTTCTTTTAAGTAACGGGCAGAGTGCCAATATCGTTATGTTAAACCAGCAGCATCTTGCAAGACCGATCGTACAGTTGAACGATAACTCCTGCATTGATTTGTCTACACGTCTTGATCTGCATATCCAGAGTATTCTGTAAGCGGACTGATTGCTGTAGATAGAATCCACTATTTTTCGGATATACCTGTAGTTTCAAAAAGAAGCGCTCAAAAAGGCTCCTTAGAAAACGATCATATTTTCTGATCGTTTTCTAACAGAGCTGCCTCTTCGAGCGCTTCTTCTGCTTCCTCTTCGATTTCTTCCGGTGTTCCATTCAAAACCGGTATCTTTCCAATATGCATAAACACACGTGCGGCAATCAACGGAACAAATCCCACAAATGCGCCATACACACCATATGCATAGACAGACACACATCCGATACATGCACCTGCAAAAAAAGAAAGTACTGTCATGGTATACATGATTCCTTTTCTGCGAAATTCCGGATCCTTCGTCAATATGTACTGTGTCCATGCAAGCAGCGACTGCTTAAAATTATTCGTGGTAAAAATGCTTGCGCTGTTATACCCGGATGCACCGGAATAACTTCCCCACTGGAATGCCGAACAGAAAAATATCGGATAAAGACTTACAACCGCAGACATTCCCTCCGGCATGACCGCTGTTGCGGTAAGTCCTGCCGCATCTACCCAGAGTACCAGCCTTCGCATATCCAGTCTGGTAAAATTCGTCAGCAGATAGGAGATAACGATCGCACTGCCAAAAATAAGAAATGCCAGAAATCTTATTCCCACTTCTGCAAAATCTTTACCGGTAAGTGCCGCTGCCATCTCCATAACGTTTCCGGTCTGTGCAGATCCAAAATTTCCTGCATGCAGCAATATCGCATAAGTTCCAAGGAATCCACCAACCAGCGTGAGATTCCAGTGAAGTATCATATCCAGTTCTTTTTGAAATATTTTTCTCATCTTTATCCTCATTTCCTATGAATCAAAAAAAGACGTCTCCTATACCCGGAAACGCCCTTCTCTACTCCTAAGATACTTTCAGTGTAAACTTCTGAATCTCTTTCTCTGTACTTACTTTCTCGATCACAGCCCCCAGTGATGCGAGTTTTTTCTCAAATTCTTCATATCCACGTTCAATATAGTAAATATCATCTACAACTGTAATTCCCTCAGCTGCAAGACCTGCGATCACAAGTGCTGCTCCAGCACGGAGATCCGGTGCATTCACTCTTGCTCCAGTATATTTTTCCGTTCCATTGATAATTGCAATATTGCTCTCTACCTTAATATTGGCACCCATACGTGTCAGTTCATCAACATATTTGAAACGATTCTCAAAAATACTCTCAGTCACTGTACTTGTTCCCTCGGAAATTCCAAGAACGACTGCCATCTGTGGCTGCATGTCTGTTGGGAATCCCGGGTATGGAAGTGTTGTCACCTGTGTATGATGAAGCGGTTTGGAAGCCACAACACGCACTGCGTCATCAAACTCTTCCACTTCACAGCCAATTTCCAAAAGTTTTGCAGTGGTTGCTTCCAAATGCTTTGGAATGACATTCTTTACTGTGACATCTCCTTTTGTTGCAGCCGCTGCAAACATAAAGGTTCCTGCCTCAATCTGATCCGGGATAATAGAATACTCTGTCTTGTGGAGTTTTTCCACACCGACAATCCGGATTACATCCGTACCAGCACCACGGATCTGCGCACCCATGCTGTTTAAGAAGTTCGCAACATCCACCACATGTGGCTCTTTTGCTGCGTTCTCAATAATTGTTTTTCCCTCTGCCATAGAAGCTGCCATCATAATGTTAATGGTTGCTCCGACAGATACTTTATCCAGATAAATATGGGTTCCTGTCAGCTTTTCTGCGGATGCAAGAACAAGCCCATGTTTAATATCAACATTGGCGCCTAATGCACTGAATCCCTTTAAATGCAGATCGATTGGACGGCTTCCGATATTACATCCACCCGGAAGTGCCACTTCTGCTCTTTTATATTTTCCTAACAAAGCACCGATCAGATAATAAGATGCTCTGATTTTTCTGATATATTCATTGTCAACATTAAAATCACGGATAAATGATCCATTGATCTTAACAGTGTGAGCGTCGATTCGGTCGACTTTTGCTCCAATTTCCTGAATTGCGTTTAATAATACATTAATATCTCTCACGTTTGGGAGATTCTCTATCGTAACAGTTTCATCCGTCATTACGGCTGCAGAAAGGATTGCCAGTGCCGCATTTTTTGCTCCGCCAATCTCAACTTCTCCAACCAAAGGATTTCCACCTTTAATTACATATTGTTCCATATCACACCTCTATGAACATTTTCGTCCAGTCTGCCATCAACTTACAGACTTATCGAATGGTTGCATACAAACACATTATTATAGTAACCATTATATCTTTTTGTCAAGCGGTTCTTTCTTCCGCTTATTATATCATTACTGACCAATATAATTCAATGGATTTACTGCAACTCCATTGATATAAATCTCAAAATGAACATGTGGGCCAGTAGATCTTCCGGTACTTCCGCTTAAGGCAATGCTCTGTCCCTGTTCTACCCACTGACCTGCTGATACCAGTAATTTACTGTTATGTGCATATCGTGTCATTCTGCCATCCGGATGGCTGATGACAACATTATTGCCATATCCTTTGCTGTAACCGGCACTGACAACAGTTCCTGCACTGGATGCATAAACGGTTGTTCCGACCGGGCATCCCCAGTCAACGCCCTTGTGCATTCTTCCCCAGCGGCGTCCGAATCCTGATGTGAAATGCCCACCTGCCAATGGTTTGATATACGTTGGCGGCGTGATTGTTCCCTGCTCAATGATTGCCGGTGTCGATTCCACCATGATCGTCTGATGCGCAAGCTCCCTCGCAACCTCAATTCCATTTTCATAGGTGACAATGTCATTACGCTCTCTGTGTCCGGTCGTGCCTTCCTGGTGTACCACCTGTTTTGTCGTATACCATTCATCATTTTTTATGATGGTCGGCTCTGCGTTATAATCCTCTTCATAGACTTCACCTTTTTTAATGCGAAGGCTTAAATCCGGTTCCGGCACTGCAATGATGATCTCCTGTCCCGGATAAATCCTTACCTCTGCATTGTCAAATCCGTTCAATGCCATGATATTGGCTACTGTTGTATCATGATCCATCGCGATAACAGAAAGTACATCACCACTCTCTACTACATATATTTTATTCGTTTCTTTTTCTTTTGTGACTTCTTCTACCTGTGTTTCCACATCCGACAGTGCATCCCCGGAAATGTACTTCTCATACACTTCGACACGCTCTATAAATTCCATTCCAATGGTTCCCGTCTCGTAACTGTCATCCCTTGGATTTGCCATTGCGTATTCCATCTGATAGGTAAATGCCCCATTGGCTCCGGCAGACACCTGATCTGCAAGCGTCACCTCCGGTGTCACCTCTGTATTCTCTTTCGGATCAACTTCTGTCAGCTGTGCTGTATAAATACCACTGATATGTCCGGCTTCTTTGGAAATCTGTGTTGTATACTGTCCTTCCGTATCAGCCTCATTTTTTACCGTATTCAAAAATTCCGTCACTTCGTCCATACTTTTGAAATTTCCGCGATAGCCTTCAATTGCTACTGTGTAAGCCCGCACCTGTGTTTCAATTTCTGATACTTTCATTTTCTCCTTTAAGGCTTCTTTTAATGCATCTTCTGTCATCAAAGGAGTAAACCAATCATTGGCTTTACTGGAAGAATATTCATAATCCATGCAGAGTGGTTCATCGCTCTCTGCTGCAAGTTCTCGGCGCACCTCATGCACCGCATCATCGACTGATACATGACCTGCAATATTTCCTACAAGTTCTCCATTAAAATAAACCTGCTGGTATTTCTGTCCGATCGTAACTTTCTGTGAAACTGCAAAAAACAGTAAAACCAAAAATAAACCCGCTATCACAAATAGTTCTATGATCACTTTTTTTGTCAACTCTATTTTTTGCATTTCTTTTCATTCCTCAAACTCAAAATTTTATCAATGGTCTGCTCCACATTCAGACCATATTCGTTTACCGTGATATCTGCATATTTTTCATATAACGGAACACGTTCCTCATACAGATCTTTTAAAGTCTGTCCATCTTTTAAAACAACACCACGACCTTTGATGTCGCTCAGTCTTCTGTTTAACTCTTCAAATGGAAGCTGTAAATAAACCACAGTTCCTATGCTTTTCAAATGTTCCATCGCTTCTTTTCCATAGACAACACTTCCGCCTGTGGCAATGATCGAATGGTCGACCTCAAGCGAGCTGTTCACTCGGTTCTCCACTGCGATAAAACCGTCTGTTCCAACTTCCTCAATGATCTCCTTTAAAAGCTTGCCTTCCTCTTTCTGGATCACAAGATCTGCATCTACAAATTCATATCCTAAAACTTTCGCAAGAATGACACCTGCGGTGCTTTTTCCCACTCCAGGCATTCCGATCAGTACTATATTATCTTTTTTCATTGCTGCAAGATTCCTCTTATTATTCTTTCTTCCGCAGTGCATGTACACTTCGGTTTTCCGCTATGTCTGCACGTCTCAACTGCTGATACACATCTTTTTTTAGAATAACATAAACGTTCCCTTTGCACAAGCACAACTGCGCGGCTGCACATCTGGGTAAAGTAAAAAACAGGATAATCTCCAAAGCTGTATGCTTCCTCTGATTATCCTGTCTCTTTTTTTCTATTATTGTACAGATTCTGTGCCTTCCACTGCCTCTGTATTCTCTGTCACTGCATTGTCTGTTGTGCTGCTTTCGGTAGTCTCTGTTGTCTCTGTTGATTCTACGGTTGTTGTGAATAAGTTATCAAATGTAACTTTATCCCACACTTTATCTTTTAATACCCACTCTGCTTCATCTTTCCAGCCCTGAAGGACTTCATTATATAAATCGCTCTGACGCTGGCTGATGATCTCCTGTCTGTGTTCCTCTGTGGCATCTGCATCTGTGATCTCGTCAAGGCGGAGCACATAATAATAATTATCTGTCTCCACTACGTCAGAGAGCTCCCCTTCACTCTTAAGTCCCTCTAATGCGTTCAACACTTCTTCATCCAATGTGGTGTTATCTGATGAAAATGTACCTGTACTCACCGTATATCCATACTCATCTGCGGCTGTATCAAGTGTCGTGTCTGCTGCTGCATCATGGAATTTCTGAACTGTATCTGCAAGTTCTGCTTTCTCATCATCTGTATATTCCTGTGTATTTCCGTCTGCATCCTTGTAACTGGTTTTCGATACATTGACATAACTATATGCACTTGTGTTGGCATCTGCATCACTGACATTCGTGTCTGCATCTGCAACGATTGCTGCACGCATTTTACTCTGAACTGTCACTAAGGTAAGGTATTCCTTCACAATATCTTCTGTTGCTCCGAGTGCATTGATTGCTTTATCATCATTGTCTGCCATAAACTGGGCTGCTACCTCTGCGATTTTTGCAGTCTCATCATCTGTCAATGTCACGTTATAATCTGCCATATGATTCTGTAAAATATATAAATTTTCAATCATCTCGATGACACTGTTCTTCGTGTTATCTTCCATGGTTGTTCCATTGTTATACAGATCGGATGACCACACATCGTCTCCAAAATAAGCTCTGTAAAAATCATCTGCCTCCGCCTGCTGCAGACGCGCTGCAAAATTAGCTACTCCTAACTTAATTTCCTGTCCATCTAAGGTTGCAACGGTTGCATTTTTATTTATGCCGCCACATCCCACTAACATAGATGCTGCTAAAACACCGCTTACGAGCAGTGTTGTAAATCTCTTCGCCTTCATAAATCCTCCTTGTTTTGCGGAGCAAAATGCGACTGCCCCTGCGGGAGCAGAGGATTTAGCCTCCTAAATGTATCCACTCGATTTTAATACATGGATAGTCACTTTTCCTATTATAGTGCTTTTTTACCGGTGCCGCAAGATTTTTCACTCTTTTTTCACAGAGTCCTGCGCAATCTTTAAGTTTTCCCTCACACCATCTAAAAAATCTTCTATCACAGCTCTGGCATCCACATTCTTTTCCCTGGAATTTTTCTTCAAAAAATAAGTAAAATACGGTGCTTTGGCATCCATGGTAAATTTCAGGTTATTGCCATAAGACGCGATAAACTCAGGGATTTTTGCCACATCAAGTTTCGCCTTCCCGTAAAGCGTGAACTTCACGGTATCGGCTTTTTGCGAAATCTCTGTCATATAAACTTCATGCGCCAATGACTTTATTTTTGCAATGTAAAGCAGATTTTCCACCGGTTTTGGCGGATCACCGAAACGGTCGATCAGCTCCTCTAACATCTCCTCCGTCTCCTCATCCGTCTGGATGTCTGCAATACGTTTGTAGATATCGAGTTTTTGCACCTCATTTGGGATGTACCCCATCGGAATATAGGCATCGATGTCAATGTCGATCGTGGTGTCAAAGCTTTCCTCCTGCTTCATACCCTTCGCCTCTTTGACTGCCTCGTTTAACATCTTGCAGTAGAGGTCATAGCCGACCGCCTCCATATGCCCGTGCTGCTCTGCGCCGAGCAGATTTCCTGCGCCACGGATCTCAAGGTCTCGCATGGCAATTTTAAAACCACTGCCGAGCTCCGTGTACTCTTTGATCGCAGCGAGACGTTTCTCTGCGACTTCTTTTAACATCTTATCGCGCTTATACATTAAAAACGCATACGCTGTCCGGTTTGAGCGTCCCACGCGTCCGCGAAGCTGATAGAGCTGTGACAGCCCCATGTTGTCCGCATCATGGATGATCATGGTGTTGACATTGGAAATATCGAGTCCTGTCTCAATGATCGTCGTCGACACAAGCACGTCGATCTCTCCATTGATAAACTTGTACATGATATTTTCCAGTTCGGTCTCTTTCATCTGTCCATGCGCATAGGCGACATTCGCCTCCGGCACAAGCTCTGCGATCTTCGTTGCCACATCCGCGATCTCTTTCACGCGATTGTATACATAATACGCCTGTCCGCCACGCGCCAGCTCTCTGGATATTGCCTCCCGCACAAGCTCCTCATTATATTCCATCACATAAGTCTGGATCGGAATCCGATCCATCGGCGGTTCTTCCAACACACTCATGTCGCGGATTCCGATCAGACTCATATGCAGCGTTCTTGGGATTGGTGTCGCGGTTAAAGTGAGCACATCAATGTTATTTTTTAACTGCTTAATCTTTTCCTTGTGGGTGACACCGAAACGCTGTTCCTCGTCGATCATCAGAAGTCCAAGATCTTTGAACACCACATCTTTCGATAAAAGACGGTGTGTACCAATAATGATATCCACCTGACCTTTTTTCAGTTTTTCTAATGTCTTTTTCTGCTCACCTGCAGAACGAAAACGGCAGAGCAGATCGATATTCACCGGAAAATCCTTCATGCGCTGTACAAAATTGTTGTAATGCTGCTGCGCCAAAATGGTTGTTGGCACCAAAAATGCAACCTGTTTCCCATCCTGCACCGCCTTAAACGCCGCACGGATGGCAATCTCAGTCTTACCATAGCCAACGTCACCGCAGATCAGACGATCCATGATCTTCGTGCTCTCCATATCTTTTTTCGTTGCCTCAATCGCAAGGTCCTGATCTTCTGTCTCCTCGAATGGGAACATCTCCTCAAACTCGCGCTGCCAGACAGTATCCGGCCCATAGGCAAAACCGCGCTCACTCTGCCGCACTGCGTATAAACGCACCAGATCTCCTGCAATCTCTTTGACCGCTCCGCGGACTTTCGTCTTGGTCTTATTCCATTCCTGTCCACCAAGTTTATTTAATTTCGGCTTTTTAGCGTCCGCACCGGCATATTTCTGGATCAGTTCCAGCTGTGTCGCCAGAATATAGAGATTTCCACCTCCAGCATACTCAATCTTGATATAATCCTTCACGGTCTTGTCTACTTCGATTTTTTCAATGCCACGGTAAATTCCAAGTCCATGATTTTCATGCACGACATAGTCACCGATATTCAAATCGGTAAAACTGGCGATTTTCTCACCCTCATACATGCGGTGGCGTTTCTTTTTCTTCTTTTCCGAGCCAAAAATATCACTCTCAGAAATCACAACGAACTTGACTGCCGGATACTCATACCCTTTTTTCACCTTGCCATATCCTGTCATGATCTCTCCCGGACTTAAAACACGGTCAAAGTCTTCCGAGTAAAATGCCGGAAGCTCCTCGTTCATCAGATCTTCCGCAAGACGTTTTGCACGGGTTCTCGAACTCGATAGTAAGATCATGCGGTATCCGTTTTTCTTATAGCGCTTCAGGTCTTTCACAAGAAGCTCAAAACTGTTGTTGTAAGGATTCACAGTACGGCTTTCGATTGCGATGCGGTCTTTGATGTTTAACTGGTTACACTTCATATCCAGTGCAACCATTGCCACACATCGTCTCTGATTTATTTGGGCAAGTATTTCTTTGCAGGAAAAAAGTTCGCGCATCTGTCCCGGAAGAATGTATCCTTTTTCCAGACGTTGTTTCATACTCTCGGAAAACTCGGTTTCTGTGGACTGTCCACGCTCGATTGTGCGCACTGTCTCATCCAGAAATACGATGGAATCTTCTTTTTTCAGATAATCTAATAAAGATACCCTCTCCTCACAAAAATAGGACAGATAGGCATCCAATCCTGCGGTAATGCCGTATTCCATCGTCTCTTCCGCAATCTGGTCTGCCATGGATTTTACGCGGTAAGCCTCCTCGGTCTTCATCTCTTTGCGGAACTTCTCTGCAGTTTTTTCTGCCTCTTTCTGAATCCTTGCGACACCATTTCTCCGTTCTTCTTCCGTCAGGACAAGTTCACACGCCGGATAAATATAGATTTCCTCAAGATTTTCAATGGAACGCTGGCTCTCCGGATCAAACGAGCGGATGGAATCGACCTCATCGCCCCAAAGTTCGATTCGAAACGGCGTTTCCTCGGTCAACGGAAAAATATCAATGATTCCGCCGCGCACAGAAAATTCTCCCATAGTCTCTGCCTGATAGTTTTTCTCATATCCAAGTTCTACCAGATGTCTGGTCAGTTCGTTTAACTCCACGGTATCGCCTACAGAGATTTTCTTCACTGCCTGGATAAACTTTTCCGGGGCGGGCATCGGATTCATCAGACCGTCAAATGTAGTAATAATGGTACATTCCTTCTCCTCAGCCATCATTTTCAGGGCATTGATACGTTCTGATGTCAGAACATTTCCACGGATATCCGACTGATAAAAAAGAATATCTTTCGCCGGATAATATGCCACGTTTTTATCAAAAAAACGGTATTCTTCCAACAATTCTTTCGCTTTTTGCTCATGAAAAGTAACAATGATTCTGTTGCCAGAACCATTGTGAATACTGTATACAATATGTGGTTTTACTGCGTCAATGCAGCCAGAAACCAAAATGACTCCCTCAGTCTTCTGCACTGCCTGCTCTAACTCTTCATAACCCTGCAGTTGTGTTAAGGGTTCAGTGAATGCTCTCACGCCGTCGCGCTCCTCTCTGCAGCCCGGAATTTTCCCACTTTCATAATCTTAATACTCATTACTGTAAATGTTTTGTTTTACTTGTTTTTACTATTGTAATCATTCATTGCCTTGTCGACTTCGCCCTGCATCATCAAAACGGTGGCATCCATCGCATGTCCGATCGCTTCCTCCACCTTGGCGCGGTCTTCGGTACTGAAATGTCCCAACACATAGTCTGCCAGATCCCAGCCCTTCGGCTTCTCGCCGACACCGACTTTGATGCGCATAAAATTCTGCGTGCCTGTCATGGCAATAATATTTTTGATTCCGTTATGTCCACCGGCACTTCCTTTTTTGCGGATACGGATATTACCCGGTTCTAAGCTGATATCATCGAAAACGACAATCAGTTCCGATTCTGGATCCAATTTATAATAATTGACCAGTTCTGCCACACTCTCACCGCTTAAGTTCATGTAAGTCTGCGGCTTCGCCAGCACAACTTTCATGCCTTCAATGACACCTTTTCCGCAAAGTGCCTTGTGCTTGTTCTCACTGATACTAATATTATATTTATCTGCCAAGGCATCCATGACATCAAAGCCGATATTGTGCCTTGTCTTTTCGTACTGCTTTGTTGGATTGCCTAATCCTACAATTAAAAACATGTCCTGTTCTCCTCTGCTTTCCATAGTTAATTGCGAAACTCCGGCAGATTATCTTCCCCGTCTTGTGCGGATGATCTCAGCGGCGGCTGCTAACTGCTCCTGATCGTTAACACCTGTGATATCTTCCGGATCATCGAGTGCAAAAGCATCTACTTTAAGTCCTTTGTTTTTGATGATGGTAAGGGTATCCGGCAGATAGTACTCGCCCTGCGCGTTGTTCGGTGTCAGCTTATCGAGTGCTTCCTTTAATTCTTTTGTATCGAAAATGTACATGCCGGAATTGATCTCGTGAGACTCTAACTCTTCCGTTGAAGCGTCTTTGTGCTCTACGCTCTTCACAAATCTGCCTTCCGCATCACGGATAATTCTTCCATATCCGGTTGGATTGTCGATCATCGCAGAAAGTACCGTAACTGTATTTCCGTTTTTCTTATGATGCTCTGCCAGGCGGTTTAATGTTTCTGCTGTGATAAGTGGTGTATCACCAAATAAAATCAGCGTCTGTCCCTCATCCCCTAAGAAATCTCTGGCACATTTTACTGCATGACCGGTTCCCAACTGTTCTTCCTGTAATGCAAATTTCACATTTTTATGAGAAATGCTATTCTCCACTACTTCATGTTTATATCCTACTACCAGACAGATATCATCTGCACCTGCGCCGATTGCTGCGTCAATTGCATAATCTACAAGACATTTTCCCTCGATCGTGTGAACCACTTTCGGAAGATCTGATTTCATTCGGGTTCCTTTTCCTGCTGCAAGGATTACTGCTTTTAACTGTTCCATTGTTCTGTTCCTCTCAATATGATGAAATAATTTTCATAGTTCTGTTCCGTATGTTCTATTTTACAGAAGATTTTGGATTTGGCAAGTAAGGAATGCAACTTTTATTTCTGCATGAATGCATGTATCTTTCTCATCATCATAAGCAAAAAACGGGCCGCTATCCCCATAGCGACCCGCTCATCTGCAGTTCTTATTCTTCCGCAGCCATTGTTTCCTGATACTTTTCAAGGATCAGTTTCTGAATACGGTCTCTTGTATTGGAATTGATCGGATGTGCGATATCACGGTATTCACCGTCTGCTGCCTTTCTGCTTGGCATCGCGATAAATAATCCCTTCTCTCCCTCAATGATCTTAATATCATGTACCACAAATTCTTCATCTATGGTAATGGAAACTACGGCTTTCATTTTGCCTTCTTTTTCAACTTTTCTAATTCTGACGTCTGTAATCTGCATGATGTCTCAGTCCCCCTTTTCGGTCTTCATCTAACGCAAGTTTTTGTCACCCTGTAAGTAACTCTGTGATTCTGGCTATAATACATATCTCTCATTGTTCTCAGATACGATCTTAATTCCATTCTCTCCACAATAGTATGTGTTGGCTTTCAATGTATCACGGCTCTCAACGATACAGTTTTCAATGTGTGTATTATCCCCAATATAAACATCGTTTAAAATAATGGAATTCTTGATCACACAATTTTTTCCGACAAATACCTTCTTAAATAAGATAGAATTTTCAACCTTGCTGTTGATAATACATCCGCTCGCGATCAGGCTGTTTTTCACGTCTGATCCTGCATTATATTTTGCCGGTGGAAGATCATCCACTTTCGAGAAAATTCCCGGTTCTTCTTTAAAGAAGTAATTTCTGACTTCCGGTTTTAAGAAGTCCATATTCGTCTGGTAATAAGAATCCACGGATGCAATATTGCTCCAGTATTCTTTCATCTTATAACCATAGATACGCTTCATATTCTTATAACGGATCAGGATATCCGTTACAAAATCCCATCTTCCCTCATCAGCACTCCGCTCTAACATCTCAATGAGCTGTCTTCTGCGGACAATGTAAATACCTGTAGAAATCGTATTGGACTGGGAAACCATTGGTTTCTCCTCAAACTCAACGATTCTGGAATCCTCATTCATGCGGACAACACCAAAACGGCTGACATCCACATTCGGATCCATATCTTTGCACACAACGGTGATATCTGCTTTCTTCTCGATATGGTAATCAAGGACTTTGTTAAAATCAAGTTTGTATACACAGTCACCACTGCTGATGATGACATATGGCTCATGACGTTTTTTCAGGAAACTGATATTCTGGTACATCGCATCTGCTGTGCCACGGTACCACCAGCTGTTATCCACTGTTACAGTTGGGTTGAATACATATAAACCACCCTGTTTACGTCCGAAATCCCACCATTTGGAAGAACTTAAATGTTCATTCAGGGATCTCGCACTGTACTGTGTCAGCACTGCCACTGTCTGTACATGAGAATTACTCATATTGCTCAGAGCGAAGTCGATGCTCCGGTAACTGCCTCCGATCGGCATTGCTGCAATTGCTCGTTTGTTCGATAATTCCTGCATGCGGCTGTTATTACCGCCAGCTAAAATAATTCCTACTGCCTTCATTCTGAGTCACCTGCCTTAATAATTACTTCACCGCTGTCAAGAATTCCTTCCGGATAATCTTCTTTTGTGGTCTTGCCGGAAATTGCAGTGTTCTTTCCGACTGAGACGTTCGATGGAACTTCGGAATCCTCTCCGATCGTCACAAGACCAAAGGAGTAAATCTTCTCATTGAACTTGTTCGGTTTTTCCTCTCCAACGCCTAATGTAACGTTATCACCAATGCTGCAGTTTTCAGCAATAATTGCTTTGTCTATGACGACATTCTCACCGATCTGGGTTCCCTTCATAATAATGGAATCTCTCACGACACTGCCCTTGCCGATCGTAACGCCGGCTCCGATGACAGAACTGTGAACCTCTCCGTAAATCTCAGATCCCTCTCCGATGATACTCTTCTCAACAATACTGTCTGCTGACAGATACTGCGGCTGGATAATATCACTCTTCGTGTAAATCTTCCAGTATTCCTCATACAGGTTGAATTCCGGGATCAGATCGATCAGTTCCATATTGGCTTCCCAATAAGAGCCAAGCGTTCCTACATCTTTCCAGTATCCATTATACTCGTAAGCAAACAGACGCTGTTTCTTCTCGTGGCAGTAAGGAATGATGTGCTTACCAAAGTCGCAATTACCCTGATCTTTCATTGCGTTCAATGCATCCTTCAATGCTTTCCAGCTAAATATGTAGATACCCATCGAGGCAAGATTACTTCTTGGATGTTCCGGTTTCTCTTCAAAATCCTGAATCCGCTTATCTTCATCTGCGATCACAATACCAAAACGGCTTGCCTCCTCTAACGGAACAGGCATTGTGGCAATTGTAACATCTGCGTTATTCTCCTTGTGGAAATCAAGCATGACCTCATAATCCATCTTGTAGATATGGTCACCAGATAAAATCAGTACATATTCCGGATTATACTGCTCCATGTAATTCATATTCTGGTAAATTGCATTGGCTGTACCGGAATACCACTCACTATTGTCGCTTCTCTCATATGGTGGAAGTACCGTCACACCTCCGTTATTACGGTCAAGATCCCATGGAATACCAATTCCGATATGGGTATTCAAACGTAATGGCTGATACTGTGTCAATACACCAACCGTATCAATTCCGGAGTTAATACAGTTGCTCAATGGAAAGTCAATAATACGATACTTGCCTCCAAATGCAACTGCCGGTTTCGCAACTTTTGATGTCAGGACACCTAAACGGCTTCCCTGACCTCCCGCTAATAGCATTGCTATCATTTCTTTTCGAATCACGTCAATCACCTCTCGTCACTTTCTAGTCAATCTAGTCCTCTTGATATTTCAAGTATATCACAACCATTTTTCAATGTACATCATTTTACACAATTTTTTCAGATTTTTTTTCTTTTTTTTGACATTTTATACAAATATGTGTGTTTGTCCTGTTTTTTTCGTCAAAATAGCTAACATGGAATTGCCCGAAAAGAATTTGCAAATTCCTGATATATGGTTATAATGTAACTGTTTCAGGCGTTATACAACGCTCTGTTATAAAATGAAGAAGTTTCTCATAAACTTTTTCATCAATGATCAACGAAAAACAGGCAGGTATCCATAATATGTATAAAATTAATTTTCAGGAACCAATACACATTCACTTTATCGGAATCGGTGGAATCAGCATGAGCGGTCTCGCTGAGATCCTTTTTGAGGAACATTTTACGATTTCCGGTTCTGACTCCAAAGAATCTGAACTCACCCGACATTTAGAGCATATGGGCATGCAGATTTTTTATGGTCAGAAAGCTTCCAATATTATAGAAGGTATCGATCTTGTCGTGTACACCGCAGCGATCCGTGAAGATAATCCGGAATTTGCCGCCGCAAAAGAAAAAGGCATTCCGATGTTAAGCCGTGCAGAACTGCTCGGTCAGATCATGGATAACTATCAGAATTCCATCGCAGTATCCGGCACCCATGGAAAAACAACCACAACTTCCATGATCTCCCAGATCCTGCTCGCTGCGAAAAAAGATCCAACCATCACAGTCGGCGGTATCTTAAAAGCGATCAACGGAAATCTCCGTGTCGGAAAATCTGACGTGTTTATCTCCGAGGCCTGTGAATATACAAACAGCTTTTTGAATTTCCGTCCAAAATACAGCATTATTTTGAATATAGAAGCGGAACATCTTGACTTCTTTAAAGATATTCATGATATCCGCAATTCTTTCCACTTATTTGCGAAAAATACAAAAGAAAATGGTGCCATTATCATCAACGGCGAAATTGAGAACTATCAGGAGATCGTAGAGGGACTCGCTCCACAGGTCATTACCTACGGCATGAGTGATGCCTGCGATTTTTATCCTGCTGACATTACCTTTAACGAAAAAGCATGTGCAGGCTTTGCTGCCATGTACCACGGCGAGAAAGTCATGGATGTCTCCCTGAATGTACCTGGACTGCACAATGTTTCCAACGCTCTCGCTGCCATTGCCCTTGCCCTTGATCTAAAGATCCCAAAAGAAGACATTCTTGCAGGGCTTTCTGCTTTCGGCGGTGCGGACAGACGTTTCCAGTATAAAGGATGCGTAGATGGTGTTACGGTCATTGATGATTATGCACATCATCCGACAGAGATCCGCGCTACGTTGACCGCCGCGGAAAAATATCCACACAAACGTCTGGTGCTTGTATTCCAGCCGCATACTTACTCCAGAACAAAGGCATTTTTAAATGATTTTGCAGAGGTTCTCTCCATGGCAGATGTTGTGGTATTAGCTGATATTTATGCAGCCCGCGAAAAGAATACTTTCGGCATCAGTTCCAGAGATATCGAAGCAAAATTAAAGGAAAAAGGCACGGATGTCCATTATTTTCCTTCCTTTACAGAAATTGAAAACTTTTTATTAAAAAATTGTATAAACGGTGATTTGTTGATAACTATGGGCGCCGGAGACATTGTAAATGTTGGCGAACACCTGCTTGGCAGATAACTTATCCACATTATCCACATTCAATTGGGGAAAACTTCAACTTTTGAATGTGGATTTTTTTGTTTACATAAAGTTATCCACATTTTTATGTCAAAAAGCTGTGAGTCCTTGTATTTCCTCACTTTCGTACGTTTTTCACAAAATGAGGTTTTCCTGGAACTCATTTTTATCCACATTATCCACACTTTTGAAAACCCTTGATTTTACTGGGTTTGTGGGCAATTTTGTACTTCTCTTTTTTTCATTCCTGTGCTATAATTTGGGACGAGCTGATGGATAGGATATTCCATCCGGCTTTGTATGAAAGGAAGGAACACAATGGCAAATATAACACTTCATAGTGACAGTCAGACCTCTGCCACCAGTGTATCGAATATTTTCATTGATGAATATATGTCTGATGCCAATGGAGAGTTTGTAAAAATATATCTTTATCTGTTACGGCAGTTAAATGCACCGGATGCAGCGTTTTCTATTTCTGCCATGGCAGATAAATTCGAGCACACCGAAAAGGACATTAAGCGTGCTTTAAGTTACTGGGAGCGTATGCATCTGCTCCGCCTGGAATATGACTCCAGTGAGAATCTGACCGGTGTCTGTTTTTTAGACACCAAGCGCAGACCATCTGAGAACGAAGACCCTATGACAGTATCCACACAGGAAACTGCTTCTTCTGAATATTCCGCAGCCGTATCCCCGGAAGAATCTTCTTTGAAGCCATCTGTTCCGGAACCGAAGAACTACTCTGCTGAGGATATCTCCATGTTCCGCAAACAGGAATCTGTGGCAGAACTTTTATTTATTGCTGAGCGTTACCTGGGACGTATTTTAACCCCAACGGATATGAACAGCATTTTATACTGGTACGACGGTCTTGGTTTTTCCACAGATCTCATTGAGTATCTGGTGGAGTACTGCGTGAGCAAAGGACACACCAGTATCCGCTACATAGAAAAGGTTGCCCTTGCCTGGGCTGATAATCACATTACAACTGTAGAACAGGCAAAGCTGACTGCCGGCCTTCACAGCCAGCTTTATTTTTCCGTTATGAAGGCACTGGGAATCAATGGACGTTCCCTTGTTCCGGCAGAGACTGCCTATATTGATAAGTGGCGGTCTGACTATGGATTTTCATCTGAGGTCATCACGACTGCCTGTGAGCGCACCATACAGGCGATACATCAGCCAAAGTTTGAATATATTGATTCTATTCTGACCAGTTGGAAGAAGAATCACGTAAGCACTTTAGAAGACATTGCAAGACTGGATGAAGTTCACCAGAAGAAGAAAAAAGCTGCAGTTGCAAACACTGCACCGGCAGCCCAGCCGAAAAACCGCTTTAATAATTTTGAACAGCGTTCCTACGATTACGATCAGCTGGAAAAAATGCTGCTCACAACTTCTGCACAACCAATACCTAGAACATAGATTATATTACTTTAGCATCAAGTACAATATTCATTGAATATTTACGCATAAAGTATTTGGAGAAAATTCAATGCCATTAAACAATTCGCAGTATGACGAAATTTTTCGTTCTTACGACGCAAAACAGTTAAAAGCACAGCATCAGTTAGAAGAGCGCACAAAAGCTGCCTATGAACGTTCCCCGGAACTGAAGGCATTAGATGCCTCTATCGCTGAGATTTCCGTGGCATCCGCAAGACGTCTCTTAGATGGGGACAGTTCTGCTCTCACCGAATTAAAAGCGGAACTGAAAAATCTCCGCGCAAGAAAGGAAGTTCTCATGAAGGAGCTCTCTCTCCCGGAAAACTATTTTGAGCCGGTCTATGAGTGTCCGGACTGTAAAGATACAGGTTATATTGGTGGGAAACCATGCCACTGCTTCAAACAGCAGGCGATCGATCTGATCTATACCCAGTCTAATATTAAAGACATTCTTACGAAAGAGAATTTCAGTACGTTGTCTCTGGATTATTATTCCGATTCCAACGTCAATCCCGCAACAGGACTTACATCCCTTGCCACTGCCAAAGCTGCAGTTGCCAGATGCCACGAATTTGTAGATCAGTTTGATAACACTTTCGCTAATCTTTACTTTTTTGGAGATACCGGAATCGGAAAGACATTTCTCTCAAACTGCATTGCAAAAGAATTATTAGATTCCGGACATTCCGTAATCTACTTTACGGCGTTCCAATTATTTGATATATTAAGCAAAGGTGTGTTTGAAAAAGATGCAGATGCCATCGCCACACACCAGAATATTTTTGACTGCGATCTGCTCATCATTGATGATCTCGGTACCGAACTTTCGAATTCGTTTACCACATCGCAATTATTCCTGTGTTTAAACGAACGTATCCTAAGACAGAAGTCCACGATCATTTCCACCAACCTGAATATGAACCAGGTTGCTGATATTTATTCAGAACGTGTGCTTTCACGTATAATGACCTATTATACTATTATTAAATTATTTGGTGAAGATATTCGTAGTAAAAAACGTATTCACTAGATGCCTTGAATATCCCCTTATTCAGCATCTATTGAAATAAATTGTTAATGTTTAATTTTTATGGAGGAAAACCACTCATGCCAAACGATGAAAGAATTCTAGAAACCATGCCAGACGGCGCCCTCGGCTTAATTCCCTTAAAGAGCTGTGAAGAATTAGGTGCCAGAGTTGACCAGTACTTAGTAGGCTGGAGAGAGAAAAGAGAACATGCACATAAGAATGAAGTTGCATTCAAAGGATACCACCGCGACTCTTACATCATCTCCACATCTGTACCTCGTTTCGGAACAGGTGAAGCCAAGGGTGTGATCAACGAATCTGTCCGTGGATATGATCTTTATCTGATGGTAGACGTAACCAACTACAGCCTCACTTACTCTGTATCCGGTCACGAAAACCATATGTCCCCAGATGACCATTACGCTGATCTCAAACGTATTATCGCTGCTGTCGGCGGTAAAGCAAGACGTATCACAGCCATCATTCCTTTCTTATATGAAAGCCGTCAGCACAAGCGTACTGCACGCGAATCCTTAGACTGCGCACTTGCATTACAGGAACTGACTGCTATGGGTGTTGACAATATCATCACTTTTGATGCCCATGATCCTCGTGTCCAGAATGCGATCCCTCTGAAAGGATTTGAGACTGTCCAGCCGGCTTACCAGTTCATCAAAGGTATCTTAAAGAGCTGTGATGACTTAAAACTCGACAATGACCATTTAATGATCATCTCCCCTGACGAAGGTGGTACAAACCGTGCTGTTTACCTTGCAAACGTACTTGGTGTCGATATGGGTATGTTCTACAAACGTCGTGATTACAGCAAGATCGTAGACGGACGTAACCCGATCGTTGCCCATGAGTTCTTAGGAACTTCTGTAGAAGGAAAAGATGTTATCATTATCGATGATATGATCTCCTCCGGTGAGAGTATGATTGATGTTGCAACAGAGTTAAAGAAGAGAAATGCAAACCGTATCTTCGTTGTTTCGACATTTGGTCTCTTCACCAACGGTCTTGAGCGTTTCGACAAGGCAGTCGCAGATGGTACTATTTACAAAGTAGTTACCACAAACCTCACTTACCAGACACCGGAACTTCTTTCCAGACCATACTACATTAACTGTGATATGAGTAAATACATCGCCTATATTATTGATACTTTGAACCATGATTCTTCTATCAGCGATCTGTTAAACCCATATGACAGAATCCAGAAACTGGTATCCAAATACAAAGAAGAACATAAATAATATCTCTGAAACACAAAAAAGGAATTGCAAGATGCAATTCCTTTTTGTGTTTATAACTACTTTGTTGTTTTCTGATCTTATGTATTAAAATAAGTCTACTCTTCCAGCATGTTTCTGGTTGATCACATAATATGCTGCATACTCTTCCGGTTTTAAGTATACCTGAATGCTCTTAATGGAAGATGCTCTGTGACCTTCTGCTTCGAACTGTTTCTTTGCTTTCTCGATCACGTCAGCAACAACTGCTTCCTGTCCCTGGAACTGGATAAATACTTCTGGTTTCAGTTCTTCTTTCTTAGGAGCTGCTTTCTTTGCTGCGGCTTTTTTCACTACCGTTTTTGTTGCTGCTTCCACTTTTTCTGTTGCTTTCTTTGCAGTATCTTTTACTGTTTCTTTGGTCTCAGCGACCTTTTTCTCAACTTCTTTGGCAACTGCTGCTGCCTTTGTCTCAGCTGCTGTCTCTTTCACAGATTCTTTTGCTGGTGCAGATTTTACTGCTGCTTCTTTTACAGTATCCTTAGATGCCTCTTTCGCTGTTGTTTTTACTACTGGTTTTGCTGCTGTTGTCTTCTTTTCCATAATTGGTTCCTCCTTCAGACAAAAACTACTCACAAACTAAAAACTTCTCCATTGCTACTAATGCTTCCTGCTCATCTTCACCGTTTGCCTCGATATTAACTGTCATTCCTTTTGATGGGTTGAATGCCATAATTCCCATGATACTCTTGGCGTTGATCCTGCGATTATCACTTTCTAAAATAATCTCGCTATCAAAACGACACGCAACCTGAACTAATTCAGCAATTGGGTTATTATGTTCTTCTGAAACATTGGATACAATAATCTCTTTTTTGCTCATGCCATTCACTTCCTCTTTCACAGTACTTCGATATCTGTTTTTCCCTTCACAGATACATCAACTTTTTTCATACTCTTCAAAATATATACTATTACCCTTGAATTTGCAAGGCATCCCACGGAAAACTGTTAAAGTTCAACGAAGGAACCGTAGAACTGCCTGAAATTTTATGCACTTTTATGTATAGTTTACTTTTGATATGTGAAGAAAATATTTCCCGCATTGAAAAACATCTCATCTGCGTCCGCAGTCGTCCGCTTATAAGTCTGTCCCACTGCCGGGTCATAAAGCACAACATTATTTGCATCATATCCCACCACAAGAACGGCATCACTGCTTCCTGTCATTGCAAATACCGGATACCCGTTGCTCACATAGTATAGGATTTCATCTACCGTACAACCGGTAAGATCTAAAACAGTTGCATCCTTTAAGGTGTTAAGAAGAATCTGCTTCGGTGTCTCGCCCTGGGAGATCAGCGCACTGACGCTGATGTTGATTTCCTCTTTTTCCAGGATTGCATTCACACACTGGGCAATGCTTCCTGCTCCACTGTCCTCCTCGCCAACTACAATATCATTAAAGGCCGCCTGAGCCGTCTTTCTGGAACGTTTCCATACATACTGCTGATTTTCACCGATCACGACACCCATCTGGCTGTTTGCCGCAATAATCGCGTCAGAGACACTGTCTGTTGTCAGCACGACTTCTCCCTTTACATAAACATAATAACGGTTATTGTCCTTTTCTTCTTTCAGGGAGACTTCACGTTTCTGCTCTAAGATCGTCTCTTTCGGTGTCAGAATCTTCGGTGTCTTTTTCTTCGCCTCATCCTGCAGTGTGATCAGAACCTGTGTCTCTTTTTCATCCGTATTTTTTGTTGCAATATCTACCACTTTCAGGCTGTCACCCTCACGGTTCATGATCATGTCCTGATCTGCATCCACATAGGCAGTTCCATTGTTCTGAATACGGTTTAAGTATATGGTGTAACCACTGATGGTAATGTTCTGTACATAATATCCCGGTTTCTCATAAGTCTTTAAGATCTCATGTTCCTCTGAGGATGTATCCATGATTTTTACCTGATACATAGGAAACAGCGTATTACCTGCTGCATCTACCACGACATCGGCTGATTTTGCCACACCATACACAAAATCCTCCTGCATAAAGCCCAACGGCTTTACATAATCAGAAGCACTCCCTGTCACATCTGTCACTTTCTCCGTGGAGAAGTCTATCATGTGGATCGTATCACTGCCACGGACTGCAGAAGGATCCACCCATGCCAGAAAACGGTTTGACTCAGAAATTGCGACCGCTTCGTCGGAAAGTCCTTCTACCAGCACTTTCGTATCCAGCGAATTCAAATCGATGCCATAGACATTTCCGTCCACCATAATATAAAATGCGCCGCTCTCGGTCACATACATCAGCTGTCCCAATTCCGATTTCATCACCTCATAGGACTGGCTGGATGGGATAAACACCTGCTCCTCATTCGTATTTGCAAGACTGTCATAATGGTAAACCGCAATTCCCACCGTACCCTCATGGATTCCGCGGTTCATGTAGCCATACACAATATAGTCAATGCTTCCCGCCTCATCAATATTTACGATCTTAATGTCATGCTCACCATAGTTTTCCCGGTCATCAACCCCTTCATATCCCCGGAAACTGAACACTTTTGCAAGTGTATTTGCCTCCTGATTGTAACTCCAGAGTTCTCCCTCCTGCACAAAAGTGACCACTTTGCCGGATTCATTTGTCTGATACTCCACATCCTTCGAGCGGATCCCAAGCAGGATGCTGTTTCCTGAGATGCTGTCATTTTCCCCCCGGAAAATCTCTTCCATCGTCCGTTCAAAATTCAACAGATACATTCTTGTATTGGTATACCGCACTCTGTAGTATTCCTCAACGTTATAGTATTCGCTCTGTCCATTCTGTCCTACCCGTGTCACAACATAGTCCAGAACGATCACGTTGTAGGTGGGAGTGATCTCCTTAACAGATGGAACCGGTGTTGTCAGCCTTGTGCCGTGAAACTCTGCCCAGCTCACCTGATTCAGTGAATTGTTTAATGTCACATACTGCAAAGTCGTGTTATCACCAGTCGTTTTTTCCATATAAGTGCTGAGAGATGCAGCTTTCTCGCTGTCAAAAGTCGTATCATTGAACTGTCTGACAAAATCAATGCACTCCGACACATAGCTGTTCTGGGATTCTATGATTCGTGTGTAGTAGTAAATCATGCGGTCTCCACTCTCCAGCTGGATCACAAGCAGATATTCCTCATTTTCCTCCAGCAGATTCTGGATTGGAAGTTCCATAGAGATCATTCCCTTATTCTCCGTGTAGGAGGTGACATCTGCATTTGCGATCAGCCTTTTTGCATCCAGGCTCCGGATCTCATAGGAGATCTTATCCACTGCGGTCTGATAAGTCTTCACCGTCACCGGAAGAAGTCTGTCTTCCCCGACCGGCGTGATCGTATCGCGCATATAGGCTGCATCCATTTTCTCTGTGTAACCATATAATTCGTTGATCGCCGTCTTTCCATCATATAAGGTAAGAACCGGCAATGTTGCCTCCGACATCTCTGTCGTCAGGTCTTCATTCGTCTGATTTGTCATAAAACTGAATATAATCACTGCCAGAACAAAAACGACCGGCAGAACAATTGCTTTTATTGTACCTTTCTGCACTGTAAGCCTCCAAAATCATCCATACGACTGTTTCCCTCTTCTGTGTGCCTCAAACTGCACACAAAAATAGCTACCGCCAGAACGGCGATAGCTATATTGTATGCAGTTTTTGCCTTTTCCGCAATATTTTCTTTGGCTTCTTTTTAAATTCTTAAGAAAAATGATGGTGAAGAATAACGAAAATCACCACCATCTTCTGCAGCGGCGGTGGCGGCATCTTCTGCGGTACATCTCGTTGTTTAACATAACACCGATCAGGCTGCGCCACGGATCATCCGGCCGTGGCTGTGGCGGCGGCATCATTCCGGGTCTGCCCGGTGGTGGCGGCATGCTTCCCGGTCTGCCCGGTGGTGGCGGCGGTGGATTGTTTCCTCCCCAGAATTCCTCTGCCATCACGGTATCTGTTCCATTTTTCACGGTCTGATAAATGCGTTCTGTCACCTGCTCTAACATAAGCCGGTCCGGATATTCGTCGAACATGAGACTTCCCTCATACTCCATTTTATCGCACTCATCCTCGATCACGTCCATAATACGGGAAACATCCCTTGGATACAGCTCTTTCATCCGGTCCATATCCTTTTCATATTCCATCTCTGTGAGATACAGATTCTGCATCGGATAGCTCATATAAAAAGGCACTTTCGGAGTGTCAGACTGCTGCATACGTAAAAACTGTTCCTCTCGATAGTCCACGCGATACTCCTTATTTCCATCACATCACTATAAGATATGCAGCCATTTTTTCCCGGGTTCCTGCTTCTGTCTTATTTGCCCACAAAAATGTATTCGATCTTTTTGTAAGGTTTCTCATAACCTTCTTTTCCCATCTTCATGGTCACTTCCCCATTTTCCTGCTGTGTGAATGCGTACTCATTATAGGCGCCATCCTGATAAGCAAAATCACTTCCGTTGTCCTGATAATGCACATAGGTGCCCTCGCCCGGAAATACAAGCATATTTAACGTATCATATGGTTTTTCCCCTACATACTGCACCACTTCATAAGCCGGGATCATACTTCCTGCTTTGGCAAACATCGGACAGGTATCAAGCGGTGCATCCACAAGATAATACTGTTTTCCCTCATAACGTTTTCCGGTATTGAAATCATACCAGATCCCTTCCGGCAGATAGACCATCTTTTTCGTCTGTCCCTGCTCTAATACCGGTGCCACAAGAAGATGTTCCCCAACTAAAAATTCATCATTTAAATTCCACGTATTTTCATCCTTTTCATAGTGAAGCACCAGTGGACGCATGATCGGAAGTCCTGTTTTCTCACACTCCGCAAACAGATCATACAGGTATGGAAGCAGGCGGTAACGCAGCTCCACAAATTTGCGGTATATATTGACCGTCTTTTCCCCGAACTGCCACGGCTCCTGATAAATGCTTCCATTGGACGAATGATTCCGGAACAATGGAGAAAATGCTCCGACCTGTACCCAGCGGCATAAAAGTTCTGCCGTACAGTCCGCACCAAATCCACCGACATCCGTTCCTGCAAATGCCAATCCACTCAGTCCAAGATTGCACAACTGTGGCACTGCCATCTGAAGATGTGACCATAAACTCTGGTTATCTCCGGTCCAGACTGTTGTATACTTCTGGCTTCCTGCATAGCATGCGCGGGTGATCACAAATGGTCTTTTTCCGGTCTGTTCCTTAAGTCCCTCATAGGTTGCCTTGGACATCAGATGTCCGTATACATTGTGCATGGCTGCGTGGGTAGATTTCTGATCTTCATCCGTAAACACGACATCTGATGGCAGTTCTCCGTGAAAACTTGCCGGTTCATTCATGTCATTCCAGACTCCGGCAACGCCTATATCGGTCAGGAACTTCTGATTTTCTGCCCACCATTTACGCACCTTTGGCTGTCCGAAATCCGGGTATACAGAATCTCCCGGCCATACAGCATTCACATAGACTTCCCCTTCCGGTGTCTTTGCGAAATAATCTCCAGCAATTCCCTCATCGTATTTCTCATAGCCAGGATCTAATTTCACACCCGGATCAATAATGCAGACTGCCTTGAATCCCTCATCTGCCAGCTCCTGAATGGTTCCTGCCGGATCGCCGTAATCTTTCTCATTCCATGTAAAGACACGATAGCCATCCATATAGTCAATATCAAAATGCATCGTATCGCATGGGATATCAAGTTCTCTGTATTTCCCTGCTACTTTTTTAATGCAGTCTGCGGAATCATATCCCCAACGGGACTGATGATAACCGAGTGTCCACAGCTGCGGAAGCGGAGTCCTTCCGGTCAGATAGGTATAACCGCCCACAATGTCCGGCATCGTATCCCCTGCGATAAAATAGTAATCAAGGTTTCCGGCGTCCGCACCATAGTAAAAATATGCCTGATTTTCTTTTCCAAGGTTTACATAAGATCTGTATGTGTTGTCAAAGAAAATACCGTAAACACTTTCTTTTTTCAGGGTGATCAGAAACGGAATGGACTTGTACAGTGCGCGGTAAGAATCCGTGTGTGCCTGTGGGATATCGGAGTTCCAGTTTTCGTACTCATAATCCCGCTTATTCAAAAATCCGGTCTTGTCCCCAAGTCCGTAAAACTTCTCATCCCCGTCTAATTTTTTGACAGTCTGCACCGGATAGCTGCCGCTTGCACCTGCGGACACATCATGTCCCTCTGCCTTTAACACTTCGAGAGATTTTTCACTTAACAGCGGTCTTAAAATACGCCCGCTGCGGTAATCTTCACAAATGCTCTTTCCATCCCGGTAAAAGTCCACATAAAATCCGTCATAAACTCTCGCTTCCAACTGTTTTGTTACAACTGAAACATAACTGCCGCAGTCTTTTACCTCAAAATCTGTCCGGACCGCCTTCTCCCCTTCGATCGCCTTGGAGCGGTGTCCTTTTGTCTCATAAGGAACAAAGACATTCATAATACTCTCAGTAATGACCTCTAAAAATGCCTCTTCTTTTTCAAAGAAAAAATGGATTTTATTTTCTTCCACCTGATAATCCAAACGTTTACCTAACATATGTGCATCCTTTCTTACGTATAAATTTTCGCATTTTTTCGTAAGAATATTTTAGCATGTGCAGACGTTTTTTTCCATAGATATTTACTGATTTTTTGCCATGTCCTGAAGTTCACGCATCAGATCCAGATCCGACTGCTGGATCTTCATATTGGTCGTCATCGGCTCCTCACCCGGTCTGGTGAGTGTGATCTCGATCACAGTGCCCTCCTCCATCTCTCTGGAGAATACCGCACTTAAAAATGCCACAAACTTCGGATGGTTTGCAGTAAATTTATTTTTTGCATTCATAATCTTCATAATATTTGCCGGGTTCATCATAATCTTTTGTCCTTCTCTTTCCAGATGCCTAAAGCATCTTCTTTTTCTTAAAATAAATAATTTCCAAAATGATCACTAAGATACTCACTATTATAACTGCCGGATACGCATATTTCCACCCAAACTCCGGCATATTTGGAAAATTCATTCCATACCAGCCGGCGATCAGCGTGAGCGGCAGAAAAATCGTTGTCACAACCGTCAAAATACTCATCACCTGATTCTGCTTCACCGCAATGAGTGACTGGTAAAGTTCCCGGATCTGCACGAGATATTCCCGCAGCATTTCCACATGGTCATGCAGCCGCTCCGCCCGGTTGGAAAATAACTGCCACTGTGCTTTTTCCTCCTCCGACAGACCGCCGTTCACAGAGGTCTGCATGACATCTCCCATATTCATCAGCTGTTCATAATAGGCATGAAAAATATTGAACCGTTTCCGGTATTTCATGATCATCTCATAAAAATAGTCCGGTATTTTCTTTAACAGTTCCTCCTCCAGACTAGCCAGATGTTCCTCCTGTTTCTGCAGATACAGTACTTCATCCTGCAGCAGTTCCTCGAACAATGCCAGAAGGATCTGCCGGAAGCTGTAACCTTCGTAGGTGCCTTCCGCCATCTTGTTCAGATACTCCATCAGGAAATGGCTTTCCTCCACAAGATATAATTCCTGCTCTGACAGGTAAAATCCAAAATTATGGATACACACCTGCCCTTTATTTCCCTTTGGCACACGCATTGTTCCCTGCACACACTCCCGGTATTTTTCAATCTTGCAGTACTGGATCGGTGTCATGCTGTGGATAAAATTATTTTTCCGCACAAGTTTCCGCGGATGGCTCAAAAACTCATCCAGACTCATGAGATAAATGCTTTTTCCTGCGTTTTCACTATTTTGTACTGCTTTCTTTTCCAATGTGATTTTTCCAGTTTCCTCATGATAGCTGTATTGTTCCATATGATTTTAACCTCGTAATTTTTTTGTATATCATTCCTTACAACCTGCATACTCCCAGGTAACTCCGTTATCCTCAGACTGAAAAATAATCCCCTGCTGTTCCATCGCATCGGTCTGCAGATAAATCTCCATTTTTCCATCCACGATCTGCGGCATGGTGTGATAATCATAATCTTCGATCGTAAATCCCAGTTCTTCTGCTTCAGATGGAAGTTCTGTCACCGTATCCAAAGGAAGTTCCAGCCGTTCAAATGTCTCTCCGCCATCCTTCGTCACATAAAGCATGGAGAAATCCTCACTTGCATACGTCAGTCCTGCAAATCCGAAATCATTTGTAAAAAAGAGCAGACCTTCGGCAACGCCCATATTCTGGTCAAACGGATCACCATTGACCTCCGTCCAGGTCGTACCACCGTCCTTCGTCTTTTCAAAGTTATAAAAGCGGCTTCCACAGGCAGCGTCTACCACATTCAGCCGGTAACCGGTAATATCATTGATGAAATAATACATATCGCCGTCTTCTGCATTAAATTCCCACGTATCAGAATTGCGGATATTCTCACTGGTCTTTGTTTCCGTTTCTGTCTCTGTTCCGCTGAAAATTTCCGGCTCGTTTTCTTCCTTATTAGTATCACTATTATCTTTGGAAGAACTCTCGTCATTTATTCTCCGCCACTCATCAATTTTCCAGGAGAGTGCCCCATTGTATGGGATTGCCGTACGGATCACCGCAGCGCCACAGATGATCGTTGCCGCTCCTGCCGCCACAAGTTCTGCGATCAACAGATATTGTTTTTTCCCTGCCTGCTGTTCTTTTGCCTTTTTTCTGGTGATAAGCCAGAAGAGAAAACCAGCTGCCATGACCGCTGCTCCCACAGCCATTTTCTGTCCGTGGTAGCGTACTCCTCCAAACTGGCATAAAAAATAGCCTTCGTATAAAATGTAAAAATAACCTGCTAATATCAGCACCGGACTGATTTTGTGTATGACTTTCATTTTCTTTTCCCTCTTTTTTCAAAATGGATGTTACGGCTTTTCAGACCAGACTGTTTCGTCTTTCTGCTGCTTGCATTATATTGTTTTTGTGTGCATTTTTCAATCGTGAAAAGCGGGTTTGGATCGTATTTTTCCACTCAGATCTGTCTGTATCTCTGTCAAGCGCAGATACTGACAAATTTTCCTCCATAAATTGCTAAATTTTTAACAATTTTTTTATTGATTTTATAACCGAGATATGTATAATTATGGTAGAGAAAGTTGGCAATTTGCTTATGTTTCCTGCATTTCACAATGTGGAACGGAGCGATCAAAAGTCCGGCTTCCAAAAAGATATGTATAGTCTGTTTTTACAGATTGATACCATATTACACACAGCGAAAGGAAAGAGGTAATTAAAAATGGCAAAAATTGATTTAAGCAAGTATGGCATTACCGGAACAACAGAAGTTGTTTACAATCCTTCTTATGAATTATTATTCGAAGAAGAAACAAAACCGGAACTTGAAGGTTACGAAAAAGGTCAGGTCAGCGAACTTGGCGCAGTAAACGTAATGACAGGTATCTATACAGGACGTTCTCCAAAAGACAAATACATCGTTATGGATGAGAACTCAAAAGACACTGTATGGTGGACTTCTGACGAATACAAAAACGACAACCACCCAGCTACAGAAGAAGCCTGGAAATCTGTAAAAGATTTAGCGATCAAAGAACTTTCCAACAAGAGACTTTTTGTTGTAGATGCATTCTGCGGTGCTAACAAAGATACACGTATGGCAATCCGTTTCATCGTTGAGGTTGCTTGGCAGGCTCACTTTGTAACAAATATGTTCATCAAACCTACAGCAGAAGAATTAGAGAACTTCGAGCCAGATTTCGTTGTTTACAATGCTTCTAAAGCAAAAGTTGAGAACTACAAAGAGTTAGGATTAAACTCTGAGACAGCAGTTATGTTCAACATCACAAGCCGTGAGCAGGTTATCGTTAACACATGGTACGGCGGAGAGATGAAGAAAGGTATGTTCTCTATGATGAACTACTTCTTACCATTAAAAGGTATGGCTTCTATGCACTGCTCAGCTAACACAGACTTAAATGGTGAGAACACAGCTATCTTCTTCGGACTTTCCGGAACAGGTAAAACTACACTTTCCACAGATCCAAAACGTCTCCTGATCGGTGATGACGAGCATGGCTGGGATGACAACGGTGTATTCAACTTCGAGGGTGGATGCTACGCAAAAGTTATCAACCTTGATAAAGATTCCGAACCAGATATCTACAATGCAATCAAACGTGACGCACTCTTAGAGAACGTTACATTAGATGAGAATGGTAAGATTGATTTCGCTGATAAGAGCGTAACAGAGAACACACGTGTGTCTTACCCGATCAACCATATTCAGAATATTGTACGTCCAATCTCTTCTGCACCAGCTGCTAAGAATGTAATCTTCTTATCTGCAGATGCATTCGGCGTACTTCCTCCAGTATCTGTTCTTACACCAGAACAGACACAGTACTACTTCTTATCTGGATTCACAGCAAAACTTGCTGGTACAGAGCGTGGTATTACAGAGCCAACACCTACATTCTCTGCATGCTTCGGACAGGCTTTCTTAGAGCTTCATCCAACAAAATATGCAGAAGAACTTGTTAAGAAAATGGAAAAGAGCGGAGCAAAAGCTTACCTCGTAAATACAGGATGGAACGGAACTGGAAAACGTATCTCCATCAAAGATACACGTGGTATCATCGATGCTATCTTAAACGGAGACATCAAGACAGCTCCTACAAAGACAATCCCATACTTCAACTTTGAAGTTCCTACAGAGCTTCCAGGCGTTGATCCAGCGATCCTTGATCCTCGTGATACTTACGCTGACGCTTCTGAGTGGGAAGTAAAAGCAAAAGACTTAGCTGCAAGATTCGTTAAAAACTTCGCAAAATACGAAGGAAACGAAGCTGGTAAAGCATTAGTTGCTGCTGGTCCTCAGGCTTAATGATCTGTTAATATCCATTAATTTGTTTTTTAGCTTAAAAGAAACCGGATGTCACATTGCATCCGGTTTCTTTATTACACATATTTGGAGTTCTATCATGTTAAAGAAGTTCATTAAATACGTCTCTCAAAATATGCTTGGTATGGTAGGTATGTCTGTTTATATTCTAGCAGACACCTACTTTATTTCTGTAGCAGTGGGTGCCGACGGTATCACTGCCTTAAACCTGGTTCTGCCAATTTATAATATTATTTTTGCGATCGGTGCGATGATGGGCGTTGGTTCTGCGATCCGTTTTGTTGTGGAACGCAATAAAAAAAGCCCGGATGCAGATGGATATTTTTTCCATGCGCTTGTGTGGGCTTTTATCATCAGTCTGTTTTTTATTTTTGTCGGTCTGTTTCTTCCGGATAAATTGATCGCACTGTTAGGCGGTGATGCCCAAATCGTTGCCACCGGGAAAAATTATACAAGAATTTTTATGTGCTTTGCTCCCTTTTTTATGTGGAACTATATTTGTAATGCTTTTGTGCGAAATGATGGAAATCCTTCCATTGCGATGTCCGCAACTTTATTCAGCAGTCTGTTCAACATCGTGTTTGACTATATCCTGATGTTTCCACTGGGGCTTTCCATGGAAGGTGCTGCACTTGCAACTGCCCTCTCCCCGATCATCGGCATTGCGATCTGCTGTATCCATTTTCAATCAAAAAAGAGTACGATCCGCCTGAAACCAATCCTGCCTTCTTTCCGCAGACTGCTGTACTGCTGTCAGGTCGGCGTTTCCTCTTTCGTCGGTGAGATTTCTTCCGGGGTTATCACAGTCGTCTTTAATATGCTGATCCTCGGTCTTGCGGGAAACACCGGAGTTGCCGCCTACGGCGTCGTCGCCAACACCTCACTGGTCGCAGTTGCCCTCTTTAACGGCATTGCGCAAGGCTCGCAGCCGCTCATCAGTGAATCTTACAGCAAGGGAAATCACAAGAATATAACCACCTATCTGAAAATGGCAGTCACGACCACAATCGGCGTTGCTATCCTTCTGGTTGTCTGCATTTACCTTTACGCCCCTGCGATCACCGCTATATTTAACGGAGAGGGAAATCAGGTGCTTGCCTCCTACGCAGAAAACGGTTTAAGGTTATATTTCATTGGATTTCTCTTTGCCGGAATGAACATTGTCGGAACTGCCATTTTAAGCTCGATAGAATCTGCAAAATATGCATTTTTTGCGTCCATCTCACGCGGATTTGTTGCGATCATCATTTTTGCATTCGTGCTGTCTGCACTGCTTGGATTAAATGGTGTATGGCTTGCTTTTCCTGCTGCGGAGTTTGTGACGATGTTAATTACGTTGTATGGGCTGGTGAAGACGATACGAAAATAATATCTCTGCTACAAAAAATACCGGGCTGCTTCTATTTAAAGCATCCCGGTATTTTTTTGTAGCTTTTATAACGCCTTCTTAATCGCTTCCATTAATTCATCATAAGTCTCATAGGCTGGCAGCTCCGGATTATCCTTTTTGATCTGTTTGGTGCTCTTAAATAAAAATCCGGCTTTACTTGCCTTGATCATTCCAAGATCATTATGGCTGTCTCCGCTTGCGATCGTCTCGAACCCAATCGACTGGAGTGCTTTTACTGTTGAATACTTGGAATTTTCTACTCTCATCCTGTAACCTGTAATCTCGCCGTTTTCTGCCACTTCCAGTGAATTGCAGAAAATAGTCGGCCATCCCAGCTTTTTCATAAGTGGTGCTGCAAACTGTGTAAATGTATCACTGATGATGATCACCTGTGTCATGCTGCGCAGTTCATCTAAAAACTCTTTTGCCCCTGGCATCGGATCGATCTTTGCGATCGTTTCCTGAATTTCTTTCAATCCAAGACCATGCTCTTTTAAGATTCCAAGTCTCCATTTCATCAGTTTATCATAATCCGGCTCATCCCTTGTCGTTTTCTTTAACTCCGGGATTCCTGTCTCTTCTGCAAATGCAACCCAGATCTCAGGCACAAGAACACCCTCCAGATCCAGACATACGATATTCATATCCATTTTCTCTGCCTCCTGAAATTATTCTTAAGTTGCATTATACTATATCACATTACATTAAGAAAGTGTTTTCCGCTTATTTTGCAAAAATCCTTTTCTTTCTCCGGTAATACTGTGGAATTGCTCTTTATATGCGTTGTGATCAGATTGTTCCTGTCACGGTTAAGGTTCCTGTTCCCGGTGTTACGATCCAGTTTCCGGTAGCCGGATCCTGCGTATAAGCTGCCGCAGGTACTGTGATTCTTCCGGCTGTTGTTGCAAATAATCCGGTTGCTTCGTTGTATGTGTAATCTGTTCCGGCCGCAAGTGCTGTTCCATTATAGCTTACCGCTATGTTGGAAAGGATCGGATCAAACGTATCGATGATCTCTGCTGCTGTGGCTGCATCCGCTGCAGTATTTCCGGTGTTCTGAATGAGGAACGTATAGGTCAGCGTTCCATTTTCCGTTACCGGAACCGGGCTGATCGATTTCGTGATATTTAATAGCGGCTCATTATCTGTTACCACTGTCTCGGTCACCTCGATCGGTGTAATGCCTCCGCCTGTGATCGTTGCTGTATTTACAATATTTCCGGTTGCAGCAAGTGGTGCATACGGATTCACTTCTGCTTCATATACGATCACTGCATTGCCACCTGCCGGTACTGTGATCCCATTTATTACAAGTGGCGGTCCGGCTGTTGCTGCAGGTGCCGGCTGCAATACACCATTGATATAATACTTCGCTGTTCCTTCCATATAATCCAGTGGAACAAGTGTTGTTGTATTATAAGGATATGCTCCCAGATTGTCTGTAATGGTAAGTCCTGTATAAGCTAACGTTCCCGCATTTACAATACTGATCACATAGGTGATCGTATCGTTTTGTCTGTAAGTATTCCGCACTGCCTCCTTTGCAGCGGATAAAACTTCCAGAATCTCACCGACTGCTATATTTGAATTGGCAATGGATCTTCCATAACGCAATTGTGCCTGGTTTGTAAAACGTGCCATATATTTTTCCTTTCCTGTTTTTTATTGTCCCTGTTAAGCAATGTGCTATATTCAGGTACACTTTAATATATGACAGTTTTTTTTAATCGTTTCTCTTAACCGTGCTGCTTTCTGTTTTTTATTAAAAGTCAGGTATCAAAAAGTCTATTTCCTGCTTTTTGACACCTAAACCTTATTATTCAAAACTGTATGCGTTATACACTTCCGTAAGCATTTGGACTGCCTCTTCGTCACTCGCATTTACGATATCACTGACGTCCTTCCATTGAAAATGTGCCCTTTGTTCTGCTGCATTTTGTGCATCATAATAGGCTGCCGCATAAGCATAATACTCTTCCTCTGTCAGTTCTGCCCCGGTATAGTCCTTATAGCTGACTGTCGCTGCATAATCCGGACCATCATATGTTTCGTATTCGACTGCCAGTTTTGTTTCTGTTACAACATCATCAACGATTGCAAGCGAACTGACACGGTATACATAACTGCTCGGTGACTCCTTCATGAGATCGTACACGATATAATTATAATATCCTTTTCCATTTATGATATTAGAATATACCATCACATCACTTTCATCCGATACCTGATCCATAAGATCCGGCTGGGATTCATATTCTGAAAAAGTCGTATTCAGTTCTTTTAGTTTTCCATCCTTATCTACATTGTAAAAACTTGTATAAGAAAAAAATCCTGTGCCGCCAGAATGTGAAACCAAAAGTTCCACTTGTCCGTCCATATCCAGATCAGCCAGCGTGAATTTATATTGTTCATCGGCAAAATCAATGTCAGTTGCCCACTTGTCCCTGTTTTGTGCAAATACCTCAATCTGCTTTTGGATGTCCATAGTGGCACCTGATATGCTGTCCAAATACTCTGCATAGTCTGTCCATACACCTTCCATATCAGAAAGCTTTTCTGTCAGATGCTGCTTACCGAGAAATTCTTCAAAAAAAGTATCCCTATAAAAAGGAGTGCCATTTTCTGTTTTCGCTTCGACTTTGTAGCTTTCCAGATTTGGATAATCCAGATACATCATATTGTCCGGATTTTCCTGTAAAAATATAACCGGCATATTCCACGAATCTCCGTCATTACAGTATTGGAGTAGCAGCAAAACATCCTTTTTCCCATCCATATTCACATCTGAAAACTTTACACCACTGATCTGTTTAAATGAATCCGAAGCGTCTGCCTTTATTTCCGGAAACTCATATATAACTTTATCATTCTTCACTAATAAGAATTCTGGATCATTCGAATTCTCTTCAGGTGCAACTGATGTAAATGTTACCATTCCCCAGTCATTCAGCTGAATTTCAAATGTCTGATTCTCAATCACTCTTCCCTTAAAACTTTGTGTATTCTGTCCCGGTATCTCTGTATGTTCCGGTGTCTCTGTAACTTCTTCCTGCCCGCCGGACAGTTCTTTTGTTACTTCTGTTGATGCTTCTTTTTCTTCTTTTACATCCTGCTTACAGCCTGCAAGAACAAATGATAATATTATAAGTCCGAATAGGATGTTCTTTTTCATCTGACGCCTCCCACTTTTTTCTGCCTTTATTATATCGTGATTTCATCACTCAATAATTTCGCCGTTCGTCAAATACAAATAAATTTGTATTTTCCTCTCTTTCGCTCATTATATCATGAATCTTTGATTCATGATCATTATCTACACTTGCTTCGCTCCGCAGTCCTTATTATATCATTACTTTGTAGTATTATTCCAGACATAATTACCTTCACTCTGATGAATATTCTAGCACCACAGATTTCCGATTTTCATTTCGCCATTGATACAGGTGATCTCCAACTTCGGATCAAAACCAAGAAACGTATATCGTCCCCATGTCTCGTTTGCCTGGGCGGATTCTAACATATAGCAATGGGTTGATACATTTTTCAGTATCCTCATCGTTTCAATCGGGGTAGTAAAATCGGAAAGCATTTCAAGGCTCACCGGGAGCACATTGTAGTTTGCTTCTGACGCAATCTTTTTTACTTCCGCTAAAGCTGGCATAATTTTCATTCGCTGCACCTCCAAAGAAATATTGCATTTTTTTATGCAACAGGAACTAAACTATGTTTCCATTACATAAAAAAACGTCCCTGACAGAAATATACTCTCTGTCAAGGACGAATAGAAATCCTTATCCGCGGTGCCACCTTGATTCACAGCATCACAGGCTCTCTGTAAAGGCATTATTGCCGTTATCTCCGCTTCAACGGTTTAGTGTATTAACTTTGTACCCTAATGTATCACACTTGCATTGAGCTGTCAATAGGGCAAATTTAATCTTTCCTGTTCACGATCTTATAGTATTCTCTCGAAGTGATCTTGTATACAATCGTATAGATCACAAGGAAGATCATGCTCACGATTGCGATCGCCATGTTAAAGGTAAAGGTATCCACGATCAGTATCATCCGTAAAAAAAGTCTGACCACGCTGCTTGCCACGATCATATGCATAATCGCTGCTGCGACCGGAAGGTAAAATAATAACATAACCTGCGTCCGGATGGATTCTTTTGCTTCTTTTTCAGTCAGACCGACATTGGAAAGGATCTGGAATCGTTTCTGGTCTTCGTATCCTTCCGACATCTGTTTGTAGTAAATGATCATAACCGTTGCCATGAGAAAGAGTGCTGCCAGAAACATTCCTACAAAAAAGATTCCACCATAGATACTATAAAAAGCGCTCATCTCCTCTGATTTAAAACGAATTGCTTCACGGTTTAATCCCCCCAGTTCCATCAAAGCTCTGACCGTTTCCATCTGTTCTTCTGTCAGAGCTTTTTCTAACTGGTATCCGATGAAGACTTCATACTCATCCGGATTCACTCTCTGTCCGGCTTCCGCCATCAGAGCACAGATCTGCTCATCATCTGGAAAGACAAGAATTTCACGTTCGAAAATTGACATGGTCGAATCAATAATATAGCGGATTGCAGAATACTCTGCCTCTCCTGCTACTGTATACTCTTTTCCCATAAAATTCAGGTTATCACCTTTTTTCCATTCTTTTCCTGAACTGTAGATGAGTATTTCGTCATCCTTAAGTGTCAGATTCATATCGGCATATTCGTTATAATCAGCAGCAGACAACAGATACGTAACGATATCGGAGGCTATGTCACTGTCGAATGTATCCGGGTCTGCAATCTTTTGTTTTCCATCTTTTTCCGTGACCATGATATTCCGGTACTGTCTATAAATCTGGTCGGTAGTCACAATCCCATCCTGCTGCAACGCTTTATTCATAGTAACGAAATCATCCATGCCTTTTCCTGCCTCTGAAACAGTTTCTGCCACTTTAATATCTGTCGGATATCTGTCATCTATATTTTTTCCGATGAGCATCATCAGTGAAAAGCCACAGGTCAGCAACAGGATCACACCTGTAGAAAGTACACAGATGGACGCCAGTCCTGCTGCATTATGTTTCATCCGGAACATCAGATTCGATACACTGATAAAATTCTTTGTTTTATAGTAAAACTTCGGATTCTTTTTCATGCACTTCAGGATAAAAATACTTCCGGCTGTAAAAAGACAATAGGTTGCGATCACAACAAGCAGAATGCTGACAAATAATATGTTGACCGCACCCCCGATTGACTTAGCAGACAGTGCCAGCTTATATCCCGCAGTCAGTGTTATAATTCCAAGAATAAATATAGGAACTTTCACTTTCGGTTCTTTTTCCCCTGTTCTGTCACTCTGCAGCAGTGCGATCGGTTTTCCAACCCGGATGGAAGCCACATTATAAATCAGACTGACTGCAAAAAGGATAACAAATAAAACCAATGTACTTTTCAGTGCTTCCACTGAGAAAAACAGTCCGTTTACCGGTGGCTGATTGATAATCTTATAGAGAATGAGAAGCATTAATTTGTTCAGAAAAGTTCCCATCATAATTCCTGTAATAATGCTGGTCAAAGCATGAATCAGGCTCTCCGCAGCTAAAATATAGGTAATATTCTTTTTGGACATTCCAAGAACTCCATAAAGCCCCATCTCCTTTTTTCTCGCCCTTATCATAAACTGATTTGTATAAAAAAGAAAAACTGCCGCAAAGACTGCTACGATCTGACCGCTGATTTCCAGTAAAATCGAGATAATCTGTGCACCATAAAACGCTTCCACTCCATCTTTATAAATGTATGGACAATGCGCAAGTGACTGCAAAATATAATAAATCATGACAGTCATCGTTCCTGCAAGCAGATATGGGATCAGTGTCTTTTTATTTTTCTGCATTCCACTGAACACAAATTTTGTCAGAAGCTTATGATTCACTGTCCTCTCCTCCTCTCATCAGAACGGTCACTGCGTCACAGATCTTATCTAACAGTGCACTTCTTGTCATATCACCGCGGTAAATCTGATGGAATACTTCACCATCCTTAATGAACATGACACGGTCGGCATAGCTTGCCGCCACATTGCTGTGTGTTACCATAAGAATCGTCTGACCTGTCTGGTTAATCTCACGGAGCTGCTTTAACAGGTTGGTCGCCGCCTTGGAATCTAATGCCCCGGTCGGTTCATCTGCCAGAAGGATCCTTGGATTTGTGATCAAAGCCCTTGCGATCGCAGTTCTCTGTTTCTGCCCACCGGACACTTCATACGGATATTTCTTCAAAAGCTCCACAATTCCAAGCTGCCCGGCAGCCTTTTGTACTTTTGCATCCATTTTCTTATAATCCTCTCCTGCCAGCACCAGCGGCAGTTTGATATTATCTTCGATGGAAAAATTATCCAGGAGATTAAAATCCTGAAAGATGAATCCGAGATTGCTTCTTCTGAAAATCGCACGCTCATTGTCCTTTAATGTGGTGAAATCTTTTCCATCCACCAGCACTTTTCCGGCGGTCGGTGTATCAAGGCTTGCAAGGATATTTAAGAGCGTTGTCTTCCCGCTTCCTGATTCTCCCATGATCGCTACAAATTCTCCCGGCTCCACACTGAAATGCACATCTCTTAATGCGGTGACTGCTTCCCCGCCCATACGTGTTTTATATACTTTTTTGATATGATTGACTTCTAAGATTGACATATATTTTCCTCCTTGTTTGTAAGACTATCATAGCAAAAAAGGAAATGTAGTGCCCTTTCTTTGGCTTACATTTCCTTGTCGTAATCTTACATTTTTGTAAGAAAAGTGTTATTTTCCCTGTTCTTCGTAATATCTGTCAGCTATATATTCCGCTGACTCAGCCCATAAACCGTTTTCTGTCTCCTGTAGTGTCTTATATGTCTCCGATTTATAAAAAAGCAATACTGCTTCTTCAAAAGCAATATGAAAATGTTCCTGTAGTAATTTCACCACATCTCTAATCTGTATACATATATTCATCGTAATATCTTTTCCATTAAAACTATATATCTTTTCTGGCATAAGAAACCCTCCTAACTAATTTTACATATTGCAGTGCCCTTTCTGTATGAAACGATACCTGATTATTTACCTTATTATAGCGAAGTCTTTCCACCGCCTCTTCCGCTGTAAGTATATTCGCCATATATAATTGCACTGTTTCCATGGTATTGTCATCCGCCGCTGGTCCAATTACAACATCATAATCATGCTGCAAACCGCCTTTACTTCTATTTTTCTTAATAAATTCTAACCATTCTTCATTTAATCTGTCAAAACGCTTCACTTTTAGTGAAGGCACTTCCTCAAATAAAAATTCATATACATAATAATCGTTCCGTTTTTCTCGTAATGAAAGCCTGTATGCCCATTCCTTTGACTGTGATTGCAGTATTGTTGTATAAAATCCCTTTCCAAAATCACGTCGGTTATGCGATTTATTGAGATTAATTTTCTCAAATTCAGAACAAGTACCATGATATACTACCAATTCCCTTGAATCATCTGCTATTGCATTTTCTACAAACTCCATAACCTCTTCAAAACTAACTTGATGTAGATACTCATGCTGAATCAGCATCTTTTCAAAAACTTGATTTTTTTGAAATAATTCTACAACTTTATTACCAGAAAGGTTATATTTACCTGCATATGCTTCCATCACTTCAATAGAAAGCATCTCACAATCTGTCTGTGCACTCATTTGAAATCCCCCATTTTTACTTGCTTTCTCTTAGTATAACATACCCTAATATTAAATTTCCATATTGATTCAATTATCATTTTTCAGGATTTTACATGTTCACAAGATCCCTCTGCTGCACTTTCTCCAACTGCAAAGTAAGTATCACCGTCGTTCCTTCTCCCTCTTCCGAAACCACCCGGATTTCATGTCCGAGCTTCTCACACACGCCTTTGCACAGATAAAGTCCAAGACCGCTCGCCTTCTTATCCATCCTGCCATTATATCCGGTAAAACCTTTTTCAAAAATTCTCGGCAGATCTTCTTTCCGAATGCCGATGCCTGTGTCCTGCACCAAAATCTTTAAACCATTTGCAGATTCTTCCGTCGAAATCTTCACACTTCCCTGCTTTGTGTATTTTAACGCATTCGATAAAATCTGTTCCAACACAAAACAAAACCATTTCTCATCTGTAAGCACTGTATAATCCAAATGTTCCAGCTGAATGGAAATATGATTGTAGATAAAAATTGCTGCATATTTTTTTACTACCTGCCGGACTAATTGTTCCAATGAATTACGCTCCAGCACAAGATCGTTGCTCATTTCTTCAAAACGGAGATAATTCAATGCCATCTCCACATAACTCTCTATTTTAAACAATTCTTGACGACACGCTGCAACGTCCTGCTTCTCTCCCTGCAAAAGAAGATTCAAAGCCGCGATCGGTGTCTTGATCTGATGTGCCCACAATGCAAAAAAGTCCTGCTTTTCCTGTAATTCTTCCCATTGTCTGCTCTCTTTTGAATTGCTTTCCTGCTTTTCTTTGCTTTCTTTTTCATATTGCTCTGTTCTCTTCCGGAATCCCCGGTACTGCATACACAAAGTGGTCACCCAGAGTATCAGAAATATGCTTGTTAGATAAAAGACATATTCTGCCGGAAGCTGATATAAATTGGATACTGTAAACATCAGGAGCAGGAAAACAGGAGCTATCAATAATAAGCCTATATTTTCTGACAAAAATTTTCTATGTGAAATTTTTCCTGTTTCTTTTTTCATCTGCATGTTTTTGCTCATTATCTAACTCCTGTATTTTCGCTAAAAGAAAACAAACTCTCTATGATTTTCTTGCTGCCTGCGACGAAAATTTCAACATTATGCTCCAACAAGATATCCAAGTCCCCGCTTTGTTGTGATAAAATCATTCACTCCTGCGGCTTCTAATTTTTTTCGTATCCTTGTGATGTTGACCGTCAGCGTGTTGTCATCCACAAATTCATCATTGCCCCAGAGACGTTCCATGATTTCTTCGCGGCTTACCACTTTTCCCTGTTTTTCCATTAACGTCTTTAAGATCAGAAATTCATTTTTTGTGAGGTCGATCTTCTCTCCACGGACTGCCGCTGAAGTATCATTCAGATTCAATACGACTTCTCCACATTCGATCGAGTGGCTTGCGAGTTCGCTTCCATAGCTTCTTCGAAGTACAGCCTGTAATTTTGCGGTCAGCACCTGTAAGTCAAATGGTTTTGCGATAAAATCGTCGCCGCCCATGTTCATTGCCATCACAATATTCATGTTATCATCCGCAGAAGATAAGAAAACGATCGGTACTTTGGACGTTTTACGGATTTCCGCACACCAGTAAAATCCATTATAATACGGAAGTTTGATATCCATGATAATAATGTCCGGTTGAAAATCTTCCACTTCTTCTGTTATTTTTTCAAAATTGCCGGCACACTGTACCTGCATCTGCCATGTTGTAAGATGTGCCGCCACTGCCCTGGCAATGACAGCATCATCCTCCACAATAAATACTTTATTTGCTGCCATGTCTTAGTTCCCTCGTATTGATTTTAAATAGTTCAAGCGCTCTCTCTTTGATTTTTTCCAAATCCTCATATGTTCCATCAGAAAATTCTTCTTTAATACGCATGGAAGCCATTGCATGACTGTCATTCACTTTGTCTGCATCTGCCATTTTCAGAAATTTCCCTAATAATTCCCAATCACTTGAATAATACAGTTCCACTAATTTTGCCCTGTATTCCAGTTCCGCCGGAGTAATGTCTGGATATTCCTTCAGGTCTTTTGCGTGCTGTGCTTCATGCTTTAAAAGTGAAACGGTAAATTTCTCACTCTCAAAATCATAGGCACTCTCGATGCATTGAATCGTTCCGTCCTCAGATGCCCAGCCGCCAGTTCCGTATTTTCCAAAGGTCAGATAATCCATCCAGCTCCGAAATACAAAACCTTTTAAAATATTTACCGTATACTGCTCTACGCCTTCCGGCAATTCTATCTGATAAGACGTCGGAACCGTATCTTTCCAGATGTATGGTCCAAAATACCCTTGCGTTTTTCCGAAAAGTGCATGGTAGCCTTTCTGTTCAAAAAGTTCCTGCAATCTATCTTCCAGTGCGTCTTTCTCTTTTTCCGATATAGAAAAAGTCTGGCACAGCTTTCTTATCAGTTTGTCTGCGGCAATTTCTTCATCACTATTGCAATAAAACACGTCTCTGAAATATTGCTGATATGCAAGCAGTATCTCATTCAGTATTCCATCCACTTCATATTGCCGATAATGCTCGTTTTCAAATAAGTCAATATATTGTTCTCGTTCTTTCTCATATTCCGGAAGGTCGCACATTATTTCAATGGCTTCCTTCACCTTTCCCTCGATCAGTAACTCGTCTACCTTGGTCATCTGTGCCTCCAGCCAGTATTCTTAAATCTTTATTTCTATCCTTGTTTTATCCAGCTCCACTCAAAACTGTCAAGTCCGGCTTTTCCCTGCGCAAGCTGATTCAGTTCATGCAGACAGATTTCCGTCGCCCTGTCAATAAATTCCCGGATCATCTCTCTGGTCAGAAAAAAGCTGCTTTTTTCTTCCATTGGGTGAAATTGTTCACGTACTTCCCTTACCAGTTCCTGCTCACGAAAATCTGCTAATTCCATAATCGGCTCACCTGCCAGTGTCTGCGTCCGGAGCATATTCTTATCCAATCCATACTGCTTCGCTACAAACCAATTTGTATTTTCATAATCCTGATGCAGCCTTTCAACATTCTCTGGAATGGATGAGTTAAAGTGATGCTCAGAATATACATATCTTCTATAAAATATGTCCTGAATCAGATGAAGATAATATCCTAGATACAGTTCATCTGTCTTCATTTGTTCCCCGTATTTTTCCCTGTAAAATTCAAGGTCATAGGTCACTCTTGTCTGTTCACAGATCATTTTCTTAAGATGACTGTTTCCACTGACAGCCCCGTCTGGAAGGATCACACCCAGACGCAGCCTGTCCAAATTATTAAATTCTGTTTTAACTATTATGCATCGTATGATTGCAAGATGAATCATGCTGGACGCCATAAAATTTTCTCCCGCCTTCTGATATTCTGTCACATGTTTCTGTAAGCTGTTATATTTTTCGCTTTCTGCTTCCTTCATTTCCTCATAATACGCTTTGTATCTGTAAATGGTACGCTTGCTGACATTGTTGCACTTTGCAATCTCGACCAGATCCGTACCACTCTGGTCTCATATCCGGCAACAAAATCATTATAGATTCCCATCCACTTCGCATTATGCTTCTGTCGTCCGCTTAATTTACGGTTTTTGTAATATTCGAGTTCTTCGTGGAGTGCTGTGTTCTCATTCTTCAGTTCTTCAATTTTCTTTAAAGCTTCTTATTCTTTTATCTTCCAGTAACCTTTTCTAGCCGAACCCTCACGTTCCACTAAACCTTTGTCTACCAGAGCATTCACTAAAGTTGCCTCTCCAACACCTCAGTATCTCCTCGATATGTTTCGGATTCTTGCTCCCAACAATAACGTGATTCATCTTTTTCGACACAAAATCCAACATGTCACTAAGTGCATATTTCTTAAATCCGTCTCCCATAGCAAATGGCATGCTGGCAACCGTCTCTAATTCCAATGCCTTGCAAGCTTCTATCATCGTCATCTTCACACCATCTATCATCTGGGATTTCACTGTGTCAGCCCAATCACACATGATATTATATTCAAACAAAATGTATTTAAAATGATTCTTTTCTCCGGACACTTTTCTTGCTATATTCTTTATTCTTTCAATCTCAATATGCCACTTATTTTCGAAAGGTTCTTCTACCATAAATTCAAATGCTATGCCATAATATCTAATCTTTCCTTCAAAACACTTTGTCTCATACCATCTTATAAGCATTTCCATTTTCTCATAGAATTCGTCTTCCGTTAACTTTAATTTTGTTATCTCGGGAATATGAATGTAATAAACATCTATCATTTCAAGACCTAAATTTTCCAATGACTTATTAAGAGCTATTTCATAAAAAGCAGGATTGAGAGTCTGGAATAAACCTTCATATTCTGAAAAATCTTCTATTGATATTCCTTTATTTTCCAGTTTTTCCGACAAGTATTTCATTGGTGGAAGCTTTGCTGAAATATCTCCATATAATAATCCTGCCTTAGATGATATAAATACCTCTTCTCTGGTAATAATGCCATAATTCATTAATTCAGCTAATGCAACTCCTTCATCTCGTTCTGAACACATTCCTCTATAATTTATAGCTCCATCAATAGAGTATATCCCATTTCGAACTGCATACTTTATTGCTTCTACATATTTCAAAGAATCTTCTTTTGAAAAATTACCCAAGTGAGTTCCTAATGCAACAGTTCCCATAGGCTTGTGCGAATACCCTTTTATCATTTCCATTCCTCTTTTCCATATTGATAACGTACATTATAGAAGTAATGCTAATTAATTTGCAGTCTTGTATTATAAAAACATAAATGCTATATTAAAATAAGAAATGGGTTTTTTGTCTGGTAAGCTTTTAGCTGAGAAAGTTACCCATTTCTTTTTTCATGCAGATGCATTTTTCCGTCATTTGCACACCTAATTAACATTGATGCATGAAAAACATTACTGATCCTATGTCAATTATATTTTGGGCACACTTTTTAGTTGCTGCCTACCATAGAATCAATGTAAAAATTTTTTTAAAAAACAGGGCTTCCACCCCACAGAAAATCCGCAAGCGCGCAAGCCCTGTAAAATATACTACATAATACTTCCCATCAACGTGGACATCACGATCATCACCAACGAAAATGTAAAAGAATTTACCGAAATAAGCGTAGCTCTCTGCTCCGATGGAATCATATCATTTAACAGGATGTCTGTGCGCACTTCCAGAAAATCATCTGCAAAAGAACCAACAAAGCCACCAAGAATCATCAGATATGGATTGCCCGAAAACGTCATTCCAAATGCAGACAACACACCGATTCCACTTAAAATAACATACTTTTTGTATTTCCAATTTGGAAAATATCCCACCACTTTGGCGCCGAGTGCAGCTCCAAGTCCCATGACAAAAAGAGCCGGGCCAAGCAGTGCCTCGTTCAATCCCGCCAGTGGCAGCTTTGCCTGCAGGAAAAACAGGACAAGTGTTGACACTGCACCGATCAATGCATTTACGATCATAACACTTCTGGCTTTTCGATTGTTTTTCATGAAATGCCAGCTCTCTGTGACAACGTTTTGAAATCTCTCTGAAATGCGGATGTTCTGAATGTTTTTCTGATCAGTTTCCTCTTCATTCATCCGTTCCTGCTTTTCTTCACTCATCTGCTTTTGTTTATGATCATCTGTCTGTGGATTGGTCGGTTCACCATCAGCACCTGTAAATCCCGATATTTCTCTTAAACTGCATACGATTCCAAGTGCGATCATCCCAAAGAAAATATCAATCGCATATGCTTTTTTATATCCAAGCCACAATGCAACCCCTGCACAAAGTGTTGCTGTAGAACTTGTGATCCGATATAACATCATTTCCGTGGAAGCATATCGGTTATATTTTTTCTCCTGCCTTACCGACTTTAAACTGTCATACGCCAAAGCTTCTATGGTTCCCGATTCCAGATTGTAACTGAGCGCACTGAATGCAATCGCAAATGCCACCGTTCCAAAATTGTCAGATAAAATCATAGCCAGACAAGACAGCACACTGACCAGCTTCGAAAGAGCCAGCGTCCTTTTCCTTCCAAAAACATCTGCCACAACACCTGACGGGATCTCAAAACAACTGCTTGCGATATGGAAAATACTCTCCAGTATTCCAATCTGTAACAGTGAAAATCCTCTGAGTGCAAGAAGCGCCACCCACGATGCTCCCGCAATCCGAAAATAGCTTACCGTAGTAAGTGTATACAATTTATTGATCTGTCTTTTTATATTAAAATTACGCATAAAAAAATCTCCTTTTCAAAATAATATCTTTCCAATATTTTTGAACAGGAGATAGTGTCTTTTCGTATTTACATTCTTAATTTTAGAAACTGTTTACCTGAAAAAGAGCGCACTATCCCTGTAAACAGCTAATTTGTTGCCTTTTTGCAGGTGAAGATTCGTTGTTTTCCAGCGCATAGTCTGCTCTCCTTTCTTAGGATATTTGTTTTCTTCTGATATTTACATCTTCTGTATTATATACATGAATGGATAGACTTGTCAAATTAATATAAACTACAACACAGCAGCAAGTATAGCATAAACAACAATTGTCACTGCCAGGTATATGGAATTACAATTTGCTATATACTTTCCCGTCTTCATCCTTAATAAATGCCTGTATTCCCATCGAACCAGGAATAGACATATATACAATGATTGCTATCTCTAACAATCGATCTGATCTTCCAAGAATATGTATCAACGAAATAGCTGCAATTGCAAATATCAGCTGCATAACAGCTCTTATTATTACAGTTTTCAGGCATGTTCCCAACAATTCTCTATTCAACTGAACTTCATAACCTACTACCAGTAAAATCATTGGTGACATCGCTGCCGTTATCATGTCTTTCATGGTAGTCCAGATCACACCTGCCGGACTTAACATGAAACCATTCATCAGCCCACTGACACTTGCAAGTATTCCCAATATTACCGCAAGAAAAGCAGGTGTCTTAAACGCATTCTGAACAATTTCAATCACACTTACTTTTTTGCCGTCTTCTATCAAAACCAGTACATTACTCATGATGCTGAACGTAAAAAGTAATGCTGCGATATCAATCACTGCAATCACAGACAAATTTTCCACTCCGACAAGACCTGTATAAAGCGAGTATCCAATCATTCCGCCCTCATACCCACAAGCTATAAAAGGCAGGTATTTATCATAGGGTTTCCTAATAAAATGTTTCAGGACAAAACCCAGAATAAACGTGACACAAAGAATCACAAACATCATGCCAATATTAAATATCGTTTCTTTCCCCAGGACAGATGTTGCAAGTCCATGAAAGACTGCAATCGGAAGCTTTATGTTTACAACAATCTTTTTTATCCCATCCACGCAGTCTGCACTGATATAATTGGATTTTCTGCAAATCATCCCTAAAAAAAGCATGAAAAGTACCGGAAGTACTGTTTTTAAAATTTGAATTATCATAGCCCATTCTATTTGCCTCTCTTACAGTAGCATCCATAAATCTCTTCTGTATTCCATTGCCTCTGTACTCCATATCAACCACAACAAATTCCTGACACATGATTTTATTTTCAGGAATCTCCATCCAATCAGTAATAGGTCTTGAAAAGAATAAACCATCCTCACACGCAAAACTTGCTGCAATAAGCTTATCTCTGTTATAAACTCCCAATAAAATATAATCGCCTTTAAGACTCTCTTCTATTGTCTTTTCGTCTGTGGGATAGTAGTACTCTTCGTGAGATAATGTAAGAATTACTTTATTCTGTAAATTCACAATCGGTTTTAAGTCTCTCTTTGGGTTTTTAATTTCAATTTTTTTTATAGATAAATCAATGTATTGATTCATATTTTAAATTCCTCATAATATATAGCCGAATTTTCGGCTTCTTTTGAACTGTCAATTCCAACTTCCACACAGATTAGATTCACACTATAATCCAACACGATAAATCGATCATGAAATAATTGACGAACAGTTTGTCGAATAATCGGATTGACAAATATCATATCATATAGTACCATTGCTCTATAAAGAAATGAGTTTTTGTCGTGTACAGCCTTATGGCTCAATCGGGTTGCTTGTTTCTTTTTTTATATCCAAAATGTCATATAGATATAATTTTTTATCCTCTGAATGTCTAACAATCAATGATGTATGAAATACATTGTATCTCTCTATCTCCCCCACCTCATCATATACCGGCAATGCAAATCGTGAATCATATCGATACCAGCCAAATTTTGCATTTCTCCAATGCTTTGCTTCAGTATTCTCTCGAAAATGTTTCCCCACTGCAATCTCTATCAGCTCCGGAATTCCTTGTGCTGCATTGGCTTTTGCCTTCGCATTCGTTCCCTTTATACTATGTGTATATTTTGAACCACTATATTCATTCGGTAAATCTAATCCAATATACACTATATCCCCTGTAGAGGCTATGGTGTAAAAATCTCCAATATAGTTTTTAAGGTATTCCCTTACATCTTTCCAATTAATAGAACGTTTTCCCTTAAATATAATATCATTAATCACAACTATATTATTGCCATCAATATCTTGAATAACAGATACATTTCTCTTATTTTTTTTCGAGATATTATTTTCATTGATCTGATTGCATATTTCTACTAATTCAAAATATCTTAATAATCTTCTCTTCGTTTCATTATCTGCCATTCTAAATACTTCAACTATCTGTCTTTCATCTAACATATAATCCGTCTGCACAACCTTTTCTTCTTTCTCATCCCCATTGCAAAGTAAATCCACAAGCGACATATCAAGTGCTTTGCATATAGCAACCAATTTGTCTGCCTGTGGATTAATTTTTTTCTTACGCCAGTCGCTGATCGTACTGGTAGCAATACCAGTTCTTCGCGATAATTCAATCTGACTCATATGTAATTCCGTTAATCTGTCAAAGATTTTTTCATATATATTCATGACACAATATCTCCTCACACATTTTGGAGTTTCCGTGTTTTCGGATATTGTATCATAAATATAAAAGTATCTCAATCCTTTTATATGTCAAGCTTACTTCATATCAGGAACAACTGGAAACTGCCGCTATAAGTGTATTTGTTTTGCACCTTGTAGCTTCAATTTTGCGGTCGAAAAATTTGACCGCAAATATTTTTTTGTTTCATGTTTGCGGTACAAAAAATCCACCGCAAAATTCATGCAACCATTTTCATAACACCGTAAAAATGGTCTACTCATTATCCTTTTCTTCCCTCATCTTGTCATAATACGCTTTATACCTATAAATCGTCCTCTCACTGACATTGTTCCGCTTTGCAATTTCTACCATTGTCATGCCGCTCTTATACCCAGCAGCAAAAGGTCATTTTAATATTCCTGACAAAAAATGTGCGTGTTCCGAATCATGAATTTTTTCACGCTTGTAATTATTATTGAACGTTTTTCCTGTGCAAGATCCCAATCTTCCTCGGAAATAATTGCTTCATGAATTCCCTCATAAACATGGAAATCTGATTGCTCCACTACATATGTTTCATTACGGATTCCTGTTCTCTTCTCTGTACGCCTGCGTCCATATGCTATCTTCCCCATATATACCGGATACTCAGCATATCAGATTCATATAGATTGCACAATTGAGCAGTGTTTAATTTTTATTCAAATCAATTAACCAACAGGAAATGTTGCATAATTAATCTGCTGGCTTGGTGGCTTTGATATTTCTCAGGTTGATACACGAGTATATATGTAGCATTTTGTTTTCTTTTTCAATTCATTCACTCCCCTCTATTGTGGTAAAATCAAAGTTGGATTTTTCAACAGCGTGGCAATCACCGGAGCATATTTAGATACTCCATAGTCTTCAACAATACTGGTTATTCTAGCCCCTGCATCCTTTGATGAAGCCCCACATAAGAAAACCCTTTCATCAGAAGTTCCATAATCCAATACGATAAATCGATCATGAAATATACCGCCTGTCTTTTTCATTGACAAATTTACTGTTGGGTACTCCTTGCAGAAATCTATAAATTCTATGTTGTGAAGTTTATTATTTCCAACATTATCACTGAATAAAATAATAGCTACTCCGGCCGGAGAATTCTTAAGGTGTACCAGCGTCCTTAAGCCAATATAATTGTCAACGACATATATTGACGACTTTGCCTGCTTATAAATGGACTCATATACCTCATCTGCACTACTGAATTTTGCGTTAAACATGAGCCACTTGTCATCATCATCTGAAACAAAGCTATTCATCATATCAGCCAACTCAGATTTTGTCACGACATCCTTCAAGCCTTCTGCAACATCTGAAATCTGCTTTTCAAGAGATATCATATCTGAGTTGATTTTGTTAATTTCTATTCTGTTGTTAGCAGTTTCCATGCTTAACTGAAGTATTTCCCGCTGACCTATTAAATCACGATTTTCTAATATGTAATCTTTCATTTTCTTAAAGGTTCTTATTAATGCCTTGCTCTGCTTAACAGCCAACGGTCCTTTCAAAACAGTCATCAGCATATATAATCCTTGCTCTGTAAATACATGAGGATTATATCTGCTCTTACTGTTAAGATTTGCGGTCAAAAAATTTGACCGCAAATTTTCTACCTCGTCATCCGTAAGTTCAAACATAAAATCTTCATCAAATTTCTCAATATTATTTTTTACTTGTTGATTAAATGCTTTTGTAGTATAACCATAAATTTCAGAAAGATCGGCATCTAAGATTACTCTTTGTCCTCGAATTTCATAAATTCTTTCTTTCAAATATTCTTCTGTAATATCAATCACAGCAAATTCATCTTTCTTTTTATCTTCTGCCATAGAACTCCTCCATCCATTTGCGGTCAAAAAAATCGTCCGCAATTCTCATAGGACCATTTTACTGACGTCAGTAAAATGGTCTATTCCTCATTTTTCTTCATTTTGTCATAATACGCTTTATACCTATAGATTGTCCTCTCACTGACATTGTTCCGCTTCGCAATTTCTACCATCGTCATGCCGCTCTCATACCCAACAACAAAATCATTATAAATTGCCATCCACTTGGCGTTATGTTTCTGACGACCGCTTAACTTACGATTTCTGTAATACTCCAATTCCTCCCGAAGTTCTGCATTCTCTTTTTCCAACTCCTCAATTCTTTTTAATGCCTCTTCAAGTGTTACCGTTTTCTCCATTACCCTGTCCTCCGTTCATGTCATTTTCGTTTTGTCTATATTATAAATATCTATGTTGCTTTAGTCAATCCGATTATGTCATGTTGCATCATTTTTTACAATAGCTTTCATACAATCGAAATACCGCTGACCGATTAGATCGCGATTCCGTCTATGTCCTGATATGACTTCATATCCATCTCTACTTTGAATGGATGTTTTTTGATGTCAAAAAAAGACCGCTTACTTTCAATTTTTTTGAAAATAAACGGTCTTGCTCGTTCTTTTATTCTGTTGAATGATAAAACACTACGTTTTGACTTTGTTTTTAGAAATCATTCTTCCGGGGCAATCGGCAATTTCTAAAATTGGGCAACAAAAAAGCAACCGATATTACTCGATTGCCACGTAGTTACTCCTGCGAAACTATTCCTTTTTCAAAAAATTTGTAAATATTGCCTAAATGCTTTTGTGAACTTTTTCCTTCAAAACATTACAAATTGATAATTGACTTTTTGAAAATTATTGTTCTCAAGTTTCTATTAAAATTAGAAAAAGCCCAAACCACAAGGGTTTGAACTTCATTTGTGCATTCACATTTTCTGTTTTTGGTATAGAATCTCTGTTGTCAAATATAGAATATTTGTTCGCTTTGTCAAGTCTTACTTGCAACAAAGCAGTCACCTATCTATTAGATTTGTCAGCACATCAGGTGACATTTTCTCATTAAGCAACCCTATATTTCATTTAACACAGTCTCATTTTTTCAACAGAAGATGATGAAAGAATGCAATATTTTTGTATTCCTGCATCTGTGATACTCTCAACTCAAGCTGCAACATTTTCTCCTGCCACGCTTCATCTCCATGCTTTTGCTGATTCTGTTGCAAATCCCAAAAAGTTCTTATTCCCAAAATATCTGAGACGGTTATTTGTGGCTCCCATTTAGTAATATCATTATCTTCATAATATCTGATAGTTCCAAACTTAGAAGCCGTGCTGTCTTTTCCATCAAGAATCTCATTTGCCTTTTCAAAATCATCAAGAAGAACTGCCATCTGCATTACTCGGCCGGCTCTGTTATGCTTTACAATGGATATAATGCCATCCTTCTTTAAAACTCTTGCTAAAGCTTTTACCACAGCCGCTTTATCATCAATATATTCCAGCACATTGTGACAAATAATCATGTCAAAAGTCTCATTCTTAAATGCAGACAAAGCATTAACATCACCGACAATCTGAGTGTACTCATAATCTTTCCATGCATTAGAAAGCATTTCCTTGGATGGCTCTATAGCAGTAACATCATTTTTTTCAGCGAAATGATTCGCCGTAATCCCTTCCCCACTACCAAAATCAAGAATCTTCTTTCCTTCCATGTCTCCAAGTTGCTTCCATACAATTTTCTTAAATAGTCTCTCCCATGCGGGAAGATCTGTAATATCATGCATCTTTCTCTATCCTTTTTCTCTTCATTTTACCAAAACTCCACTGAAGAACTGCTCCTGAAATGCAATCTGCGCATAAATTTCATTATCCGTAGGAATCTCTACATCTTCAAGAACTATGCCTTCATCATCACATGGAACTACAATCCATTTTGTTTCATTATCATCGTATCGATGATAAACAGCAATAACTTTACCCGTAAATTCCTGTTCAGCAGATTTTACCCCCAAAAGATAAATGTCCTGTTCCGCTCCATCTCCTCCTAATAATCCGGAAACATACCCATAATTGACCGGATAATACAAATCCTTATGGCGTGGATGGAAACTACCCATAGGGCGGTCAATTTTTCCTTTTACAACCTGACCAATAATACTCCTATATCTATCAGCAGGTATAGGATTTGCTTCAAATCCAAACAAATCTCCCATATTTAGGCAACAATCGCCTTTATCATACATTTCCTTAATCTCATCAATAGTAAGCCACTTTGTCTGTACAACTTCCTTGGTTGTTGCTCTTATTAAATCTGGTTCTTCAATTGTTTCAAAGTAAAAGGAATCTCTTATCCAATTATGACGCTTACCATCATAAGCAGTCGCAACCTTCGTAGCTAATATACAGGCATCCTGCGCTTTTAAGGAAATGCCTACTTCTTCATAAACTTCTCTAAGTGCAGCATCTAAGCTTGTGTCACCGGATATCGCATGTCCTGCCACAGTTTCCCATTTTAAAGGATCCGTGTCTTTGTCAGCCGAACGCTGCGATACCAAGTATTTTCCAGTCCTGGCATTCTTAATCCAGACCATGACCCACATGTGAAATTCATCTTCCTCCAGGGTTCCCTGTTCTCCTCGAAGGCAAGTTTTCCCAGTCCGTCTTCTATCTTTTGTGTATACATCCCATACTTCTCTCATACGTCACACCGCTCCCCATCTATCATTTATAATAGTTAAATCATCCTAAATGCTTTTAACACCTCTACAATCGCATCCTCTTTTTCCTTTGGACACTGTGGTTGTCTGGAATCCTCCGACTTAGGTAGATTAAAGGTCTCTCCAACTTCAATTCCACACTTTCTCTTCACCTGCGCAATGTATAAATTACTTACTTTCATTCCATCATTATGTTCAGCAACATATTTCTTTATCTCCTCATAAGTCGCCTGTCTACGCTCCGCTTCGGTCCGCGCTGGGCAAAGGTCCCCCGGACCTTTAGCGCCTCTCCGCAGCTGTCAAATCCATCTCATCCATATCAAGTGTCACATTCACATGATGCTTCGCTTCATGGAGTTTGGACAAAAGGCATACCGTCTCACAATGCGGTGAAAGTTACTTCTTATACTAAATAGCGAAACCGTCACCTTTTGCGAAAAGGATTGACTGTTCTAACTGGAGTAGTTTTTACCCCAGTCTTTATGTTGTATACCACTTTTTATTTTATATATTGCAAAATCGTCTTTACTAATTCTCCATAAGAGGAACATATACAATCTGCCGATAATTCTATCATCAAATTTCTAAGACACGAACTTTCTCCTTCTAAAATATCACATGTAGAACTATAATATAAAATTATAGTTTTATCCATCTTTTTTGCCATTCCTATAAGAGCCGATGCACCTGCATCTGATTCAGTTCCATCAACACAAACAGCAACTATATCACTTGCTAATAGTTTCTTTATATCATTCTCACCACGAACCAACATATCATCTTCACAGCAAAAAAATCTGTTACCACAATAGTAAGTAACATTATTTTTTTCAAGTTCATTCACTATTTTCTCTTGTATCATTCGTGACCATTCATATTTTCCTCCAACCATATCAATAAAAACTTTTTTATTTGGTATATCTACTTTTATTGGGGTTGGTATATATTTTTCATAGCTGAAATATAGCCCTTCAACAACTTGTTCCATTCGTTTCAAAATTTTCTCTTCTGCATCTAATAAACGCCCATCATACTCCTTAGCTATCATTTCCATTCTATCACATTGAGAAGTGACTTCATATATTGATGGAGGAATTTCAGGCATATAAATATATTCTGCTGCCATTTTATGGATTATTGGATCTGAATGATACGAAATGCTCCTGTTTATTCTATAATACTGAACATCAGAAGATAGTAAAACTATAGGAACTTTATTAGCATATGCATACCCTATTTCCATACATATTCCATCATCTTTTGTCGGATCGTCTAAATATGTTATCAATGCATACAATCGTTCCAATCTCTGTATATCTGCTTCATAAATTATTTTAAAAGCATCATCACATCCCAAGAGTTGATCTTCATTTGTATCTCTAAAAGGTAAATATAGCGGATATATGTTCATACTCTCTCCACTGCGACTTACACAATTTTTAAGAGCACTATACACCTTTTGCTCAAGTTTATTTCCAGCCATCTTATCCTGAATATTAAACAACCTAGTCGCTATATAGATAATCTTTTTACCATTTAATAGTTCATTAATCATCTCCATATTTATATTCCTTTCTTGAAATTGAATAATATAGAAGCGGAACATCTGCTATTTCACTTCCTAGATATTTTGAAAAATTAATAATTACACTTGAAATTTCATCTTGAGATATCAGATTGTTCGGTCTCAAGATTTTATAATGTATTGGGCTGAATCCACAATTACAGCATACAGACTCTAATTCTTCTTTCTCATAAACATACGGATGAGATATCTTTGTTTTCATATCGCTCCCTAAAATATTTTTTCCATTATACCTTCCAATTTTTCGCAAATAATCCACATATTCTATAGTAGTTTCCGAAAGAATTAGTATTGCATCTTGATTCATTACTCTATTAAACTCTTTCAATGCTTTGCTATTTAGATAACTGCCATTTAATGTACTCACAACTAAATCAAAAGCATTATCTTTAAATGGTAAATTATATGCTGAACAACATTGAAAATCAACATTATAATCCGCAAATTTCTTTCTAACATATTCAACTGCATCAAGTTCAATATCTGTAAATGTTATCTTCAAATCACTACTACAATAATCTTCTAAAGAATCACCATATCCTCCTCCTACTATTAGGATATTTACTTTTCCTTTGATAATTTCTGAAATTTCCCGATTGTAGTAATCATGCCTAATAATATTAATACACTCTAAGGTACCTAATCTTAATCCCACCGTATCACCTACTTACTTTTAACATGTCTAACAAATAATTACTAGAATAACCTTTAAGTTTAAAATAGGAACAAATTGCTCCAAATCTAAGTGCATCCTCTAATCTATTATTGATACACAAGCCTGCTACTGCACCTCCAGCAAAACAATCCCCCGCTCCTGTTGGATCTACCACATCATTAATCGGCATTGTATTCATTGTAATTACCCCTTTGCTATTAACAGCATAATTTATATGATGTGAAGTAATAAATACTACATTTTTTATTTTTTGTTGCAAATATCCAATCGCGTCATCAATCACTTCTTTACCTGATATAAATAATGCTTCATCAAAATTCATAAATATGTAGTCTATTTCTCCCAACATAGACGAATAAAGTTCTTTATTTCTAAGCAGATTATCTATATGAAATTGCATAGAAATCTTAGCTTCAGGATTATAATCAAGAATCTTTCTCAAAGTCTTCCAATCTTGCTCAGGTGTAGTCTCGCAAATATTATACATGTCGTAGGATATATTCTTTGGTATTGTATCAAAGATTAGAGGTTCTTTGCTATTTATATCCATTGAAAATTTATCTTCACAAAAAACCATATTTTCGTCATAATACATATAAAATTTTATCGTCTCATAAAAATCAACAATGGTTTCTGTTCCAATTCCTATCATATCAAGCTTAATAAGTAATTCATTCCACTCACTCTTATTGACATAGCATAACATATCAACTTTTAATCCCATAAGTGCTGCTGCAAGTGAAAAATGTAGAACTGATCCGCCAAAATTCTTATATTTATTTTCACCAATAGTTGTTATATCCCATCCCATCTGTCCCACACACAATATCTTCATAATATTTCTCCATTCTCTTACATATTAAACTGGGTTTTCAATGTTTCTAATACTATTTCTCCTACTTTAATTACATTGCATTCAGATGTGTCTATTTTATAAATTTTAAAATCATTTCTTCGGTTCATTATTTTATCATAATTTCGTTTAATCTGTTCTAAACTCTCTTTATTCTCAAAGACCTCTCTATTTCCATCTCGCCGCTCAATTCTAGATAATGCTTCATCAACCGAAATATTTAAATAAAAAACTGCATCCGGAATTTCTAAAAACTTATGTATTGAAAAAAGCCAATTTTCATCAACATCCACCATTTGATACGCCACTGTTGAAAAAAAATTTCTATCACTTAATATAAAATCATAGTCTTCTAATATTTGGGCTTGGATATCATAGGAATCGGCCGCATATAATAATGCTATCGATTTCTGATTGAGTGTCATAGTTTTCATTTGCTTTCTCAACAACTGACCAATCTCCGATTTACTTGGTTCTGAAATAAGCAAAACCTTATATCCACTTTCTCTAAGTCTAGCTGCTGTATTTGAGCAAATAGTAGTTTTTCCACTACCATCAATCCCTTCAAAAACAATATAATGTCCTCTCATAGATTCAACTCCTCTCGGCAATATTTATATGTACGCAATTCGTTTATTAGAGTATCTTTCGAATAGTATTGTAGTAATATTTCCCACATAATCTTATAAATGGAAATCTGCTCGTCTTTTTTCACCTGTGCAACTGGATGATAAACTGGTAACACATAAATCGGATTATTTTCGTAAGAAATATTTATTATGTTCTCTTTATTCAAACTATAATGTGATATATTCTCTTTCAATGTTTTATATACTGGTATGTTATGATATTTGCAAACTGAATAGAATGGCCAATATCCTAGCGTAATAACAACTAATGGGTGTATTGCATCAATTTGTTTATTTAACATTTTAGTACAATTTTCAGTACAAAACTTTGCTGAGAAATTATTTGTCCCCCTATAATTCTCCCCTTTTCTTGCACATAATACTGCATTTGTAACAAAACAAGATTCCATTATTTTTTCATCTATATCAATCCCACATTGCTTCGCTGAGCGAATTACAAACTCTGTCATTAAACATTTAGTCATACTCTCTTTTTCATTTACAATCGTTTTCCACGCGCTCTCTTTGTCTTCCCCCATTTCCACTAGTTCTTTATATCGAGCATTATATTTTTGCATATCAACATAAGGTCCCCAATCTTGACCAACTATCATTATTTTTGAATTACTTCTATTAACCCAATCTGTCCAAATTGACGGAATATTCAAATACAGACTTTTTTCATTAAAAAAATTAATAAGACCATCATAGGTTCCTTCTTTGGAACTTCTTCTACTGAATTTTTCACACAACGTACATTTTGATGCTTCTTCATATATTTTTAATAATTCTTTTAACTTACTATTATTCATCATTCTTCTCCAATTTTCATCATTGTTTTTATAAAACTTCTTTAACTTGTTGTCATTATGAAATCTTTCTTCGCTATCACAATTTTTCAGGTCACTTTTTATAGATAGTAGCTATTTTTTTATTTTCATCAAAACGCTCCACTATATTATCTTTTTCTTGCCAATAGCGCTACCTCTTTCCGTTCTTTATCGTTCAGTTGAAAAATCAAATGAAATACTTTCATCCTATTACCGGTTTCAGGAACAATATGTTCACTAATAATCATTAAAGTATCCCTCTCCCCAATTCTTTGAATTCTGATTGGATGAAAAGCCCCTTTGATGTTATTCAACTTATTCTCTATTTCATCAAATCCTTTTTTTAGGAACATTTCTCTATTCATAGATAACGTAATACCAAATTCAAAATTAGGGTTTAAATATCCCATCAACTGGTTATATTGATTTGTAAAGTTTTCAATGTATTTATTCTCAAGCACTGCATAATCCATAACATGTCCGTCTTTCTCTGCGTATATATATAAATCTGTCTCGCCCAATTTTTTAATAGCTCGCCCCATTGTAAATTCACGTGAAATGGTGTTAGAATATAAATAGTACAAGTCAAAGTGAGAGCTTTTCATTCCGTCGAT